>Ga0137403_10001286_pt1 | contig 31642 bp, 19 predicted proteins | sample CZOMad2_1_16fung_FD_122057 | JGI IMG/M metagenome (GOLD analysis project Ga0137403, IMG submission 122057) | Vadose zone soil fungal communities from Angelo Coast Range Reserve, California, USA - CZOMad2_1_16fungal (Hybrid Assembly) | ecosystem: Environmental > Terrestrial > Soil > Vadose zone... | reverse complement strand
AGATGGGACAGGAAGTTTGCTTGTCTTGAACCGATTAACCCAAAGTGTGCAACATCGTCCACCGTAAGGCTCGCAAAATCATCATTTGCAGTCTTGGACTCGAACTGACTAAGTGCTGACTCCTTACCACAATCCCAAGGTCGCAGGTTCGAAGGTCGACTCCGTTGCTATTAAAATCAACAAGTTGTGCAGGCGAACCAATCGACCGTGGGAATCGTTATCCCACGATCTCAACTCGAAACATTTTGAAGATCGCATCATTGGAAAGGCAGATTAATCCGTGACTCCGATTCTCGAAGCGTCAGCAGTTCTGATTCATTCGTTCGACCTGAGTCCCTCCCACACGCTGGAACAAACACCGATTCGGTGGGAGTCACACGTTCATCTAACAGACTACTTCGTAAACTAGGTTAGGACAGCCATAAAGAGGTGCGGCCCGTTCTCGGGGATCACCAGCGCGGTTAAATCAAGCCACGCCAATGTGCCCTGCTTTGTACTGAAGCGCTTCTTCAGCCATTCGAGGCGAATGGACGCTCCTCCCAACTGCAACCCGCCATTAGGTCGGGCCGAAGAGTGCGCCCGACAACGGGATTCGGCTATCCGATACATATTGCGGCGGGGGTCGCAGGATCTCTATCATCGGCGATTCAGGCGGTTCGCTGGTAGCTGGTATTTACGTGGCCCGAAAGCCTGATCGCAAAATTCGGGTAATTAAATATATTGAAACTCAGCTCGTAGTTGCAGTATCCAGTGCTCGCTCAACCTAGGCTCGGTTCGTTTGGAGATTGATTCCGTAAGCATGACGTAATGTAGTGTGCTGAATCACGTGTCGGTCTAGAGCCGTCTGGGTATCAGAACTGTATCTTCAGCGCAAGTTGAATCGATCGAGGGCCGCCAACCTGATAGAGCGGGCTGAAACCAGTTTCAATGCCACCGCTGCCCAGACTTTGCCCAAGCATCTGGACCGACTGGCCGAAGGTCCCACTCTCAAGAAGGCTGTCAGGATCACCAAAATTGGGATGATTGAAAACATTGAAGAAGTCAGCGCGCAACTGCAGCTCGTACCTCTCCGTAAGTTTGAATTGGCGCCGAAGGGAAAAATCCAATTGCCAAACCGGAAATCCGCGCAGGCGGTTGCGCCCCAAAGCCCCTTGTGTGTTTGCAGGCGGCGCTGCGAATGCGCTTCGATTGATCCGTCTTCCGCCCGCGACTGTTGGATCGTCAACGTAAAGCGGAACACCGGGGACCAGGTTTGGGCGTTTGACCGAGATGACTCCGAAGAGACGGCTGAAGAATATCGGATTGACCGGTGTCGCTGTGCGGGCTCTGAAAATCGCGTCAATGGACCAATCTCGCAGCAAGCTGGCGAAGGTGTTTTTCATCTTGTTTGGGACGTCGTAGGTAAGTGCGGCCGTAAAAGAATGGCGTACATCAAAATCAGAGGAACCACGATCAATCTTCGGGTCTGCTCTGGTCACAGGCAAACTAATTGCGAAATCCGAGGATGCGATATCGATCGAGTGCGACCAGGTATAGGAACCCAGTGCCTGCAAACCCCGCGAAAGCCGGCGGGTGAATTGTAACTGCAATGCGTGGTAATCAGAGGTGGCCGTGTTTCGTGTGACTCTCACCATGCCGAAACTAGGGTTAGCATTAAATAAACCCTCTTGTCGCATTAGATGACGACCGAGGGCAGCAACATACGACGCGGAGAAAGTTTGATGGACTCCAAGGGCACGCTCGAGCGCGACGTTCCATTGATAAGTTCGCGGTAACTTGAGATTAGGATCAGATACGAAGAACAGACGAAAGGGCGGACTGAGAGTAAACGCCGGCGGGGCGGCCTGGTCCGGAATGAGAGGGAACGGCACGCCACTCAACCTTTTCGTGGCAGTATTCGTTAAGCTGTTAATGGCATTGCCGGCCATTCCGGTTCCGAGGTCATAGAAGACGCCGAACCCTCCGCGAAGGACCATCTCGCGGCCGCGTGTTTCCGATAACGCATAGGCCACTCCAGCGCGTGGAGCGAAGTTGTCATAAGTAGTTTTCCATAGAGGCGTGCCACGAGGAGCGAGCGTCATCGTAACCGGATTATCAAGCCCTATCACGGTGAGCGCGTCATTACCGTTGCGCTCCTTTGGCGGAGTATTAACTTCCCAACGTAGTCCATACGTCAGCGTGAGCCTGCGAGTGAGCCTCCACGTGTCCTGGCCAAAAGCAGAGAAGTTGTGAAAGAGAGGAAACAGCCTGCCAATAGTGGAGCTTACCGTGACCCCTGAAGCGATCCCTGTTGCTAAACTGTTCAGGTCGTCAAAGTTGGCTTGTTGACTGTAGCTCGTTGAACCCGAAATCGGAAATAGCCTTCGATAATCAGCACCGAATCTAAGCTGGTGCGCACCAGTGGCCACCGACAGGTTGTCAACCAAATTGATCTGGCGTTGATAGTTCCCGCCACGGTTCTTTGCACCTCCAACCGAATAAAGAGCCTCAGACAAGACAAAGCTGAAACCCGCGTCTTGCCGTGACGTGAAGGAAGGGAAGAGAATCGAATCCGGGGGAGGCACAGCCCCGCCGAAATCATCGAGCGACGAATACAAAGCCGCTCTCGCTCGGCTGTAGTTAGCGCGAAAATCATTACTCATTCTGGCCGTCAGCACCTGTGTGGCGCCGAGTGTCAGGGTTTGGGTTTTGAAAAGTGTTTTATCCAATTCGGCCAGACTTCGCTGGGTGATTTCGGTAGGAGCATGGTTGTACCTGCCGAACAAAGTAAGCTTCTTATTCATGATGTGATCCACACGAATACTAATCGCGTCGACGTTGGAAGGATTCGCGAAGCTCGCCGCGAATTCCGCGAATCCATTTCCGAGGTCGCCGCCGTTCGGTAGAGGGAAGGCGTTTATTAACGGTCGAATTTGCGGCGCGGTGGCTTGGCGAACGCTGGTCGTAGGAACCTGCAGAATAGCCACCTGCGGTTGACGCAGGCGCAGCCCTTCATACGAGAAAAAGAAGAACGTGTGATTTCTGCTGATCGGGCCGCCGAACACGCCGCCAAAATCGTTCTGGCGCAGCGGCGGCTTCTTGAGGCCTCGGCTGTTGGCGAACCAATTGTTAGCATCGAACGCCTCGTTGCGAAAGTATTCGAACACCGAGCCGTGAAACCGGTTCGTGCCTGAGCGTGTGATGATCGAGACTTGAGCGCCTGGGGTTCTGCCAAACTCGGGAGCGTAAGTAGAGGTCTGAATGTTGAATTCTTGCAGCGCGTCGATGGAGACCAGATTATTCGTTCCGCCAAGAGCGCTAAAGGCCGGCACCGTGCCGCCGCCGGTCTGATTGAGCAGGATGCCGCCAGCAATTCCGATGTTGGCGCCCACACCATCGATGACAAAATAGTTGGCATTGGCCCGTTGGCCATTGACGCTGAATTGACCTTGATTCGCATAATCAGCTTTCGTCAGGACCACGCCCGGCGTTAGTTCGATCAACGTGCCGAAGCTTCGACCGTTAAGCGGCAGGTTTTCCACGAATTGATGATCGACGACGGTATTCACTGCTGCAGATTCGGTCTTAACCAGCGAGGTTCCCTGAACTGTGATCGATTCGCTGACCTGACCGACTTTCAGTTCAATTCGTAGCGAGCGCTCGTCGTTAACATTCAGCACGACGTTTTGAATTTCTACACTGGCAAATCCCTGGCGGTAGGCGGTTACCATGTACCGTCCAGGGGAAAGCAGCGAGAAGACAAACTGGCCATCGTGGTTGGTCATCACTCGTCGCTGCTGTCCTGTGTCACCACTGATAATGGTAAGGCCCACATCGGGTACGACTGCGCCGTTCTGATCCAAAACTGTTCCGCTCAGTGACGCCGTCGCCGATTGCGCATGGACAGTCACCATTCCGGGCAAGCCTCCGATCGGCTGCAAACCGATCGCTGCGCAAATTATCATCAGTACCGTTAGGTAATGCGGTGATGGCACTCCATCTTTTAAGTCACCGGCTAACATCTTCCATCAACACAATCTCGCGGGCACTAAACCCACGCGACACTAACAAGCGGTCATCTTTCGACCAATCGAAGCCTTGAATAGCTTCGGATTTGAAGTCCGTCAACTGTTTTGGTGGGCCACCGTCGACAGGTTGGCGCCAAATATTCGAGATGCCATTACGCGTGACGCAGTAGATTAGCGCCTGTCCATCGGAGGCCCAGCGCAAAGGCATCGGCGTTGTCGTTTTTGGCAACGGCTCAACAAACCTTACCGGCTCTCCTCCCACAAATGGAATGAGAGCTATCTTCGGCGGCGTATTTGGTCGAGACCACCACCAGCAAGCGACCAACATCTCATCAGGCGACACGGCGGGCCACATTGTGAGTTCTTTCGTAAACTGTTCAGGCTCCCCTCCATCAATAGATACTTTCCATATGGTCCCGAAGGTGGCGGAAGTCGCGGACATGTAGAACACCCATCGGCTATCGGGCGAACATTGAGGACCAAACTCGTCGCCGCCCTGCGTCAACTGAACAGGATCGCTTCCATCAATATTCATGCGCCAGACATGGCGATTATCTGCCGCCGGCAAACTGGAAGAGTAAACGATATAGCGGCCATCGGGTGAAACTGCCGGCAGTTGATTGAAGCGGCCCTCGGCAGTCAATGGCTTCTGGCTGCTCCCGTCTGCTTCCATTATCCAGATCTCGCGATCGCCACTGGCGTCTGATGGGAAGACGATCTTGCCATCGGGAGTCCACGCAAGTCGCTGATAACGGTGATTGCCGCCGAACGTGATCTGTTTAATCTGGCTGGGATCACGAGGCGGCGCAGCCCACAGATTAGTACGCAACTCAAAGCGCGCAGCGATCAGCGTCCTGGAGTCTGCCGTTAGGCTTATGCTGTTGTAGTTGCTTGGGTAGTTGCCTGGATCATTGGTGAGCCTTCGTAAGTTACCTCCCGGATAAGACACATACCACAACAGTGCTCCTTGCCCTCTCTCTGTGGCGGCCATAATGAAACCGCTATTATCCGATAGCCATGCTACCTGTAGAATTTTCGACCAGTTGCCGGTAGTGAGCAGTCTCTCCGTGCCGTCGTCCACGTTTACGCCAATGACATTCATAGAAGAGGGACGCTCATTCGGATGTTCATCCACGATCGCACAGGCGATCAGCTTTCCATCAGCGGACCACGAAGGCCCGGCAGGTGAAAAGAGCTTGGGAGAGTGACGCTTCCCAAGCAATCTTTCGTCAGTACCGTCCGCGTTGGATATGAACAAACCTGTTTCTTCCGTGCTTATGTCTCGGACAAAAGCGAAACGATTGCCATCTGGAGAAAATGTGATTGGGCTGCCGACGTTTGCCAGGACCTTCTGCGAATCGCCTCCTGATATAGACACTCGATATAGTGCGTATGTCGGATCGTCTTTTCCCCACATGCCGTAGTACACATGGTCTCCATCGCGCGAGAACGTGACTCCACCGAACCAGGCGTCAGTAGGCGGAACCAGCACGGTATTACTGTTTGTGGCAGTCGGCCTTAACATCAGGCTCGTCTTATTTCCATCTATCACCGTATGAGCGATGTACTTGCCATCAGGTGAAACAGCGGCAAAATGGGATTTATCGGTTTCGACAAGCTGAGACATCTTCACGTCTTGAAACGCGGCTCTCTTATGCCAGAGCTTCGTCGAACTGTAGAAGACTCCGGCAACAGCAACTACCACGATTAGAAATGTCAAGCTCGTTTGCAGCTTGTGTTGTGTGATCAGGCTGACGACTTGTTCGGTGATTGACTGGCTGGTAGCTGTTGGAACTCCTAATCCCAGTGGATGGGTTATCCTGGACGTGCCAAGAGACGCCCCAGAGCGCTGAATGCCATCAAGCGTTTGTTCAATATCCAGTTTGCGTCTTTCCTCGCCAACTGCAGCCAACAAGTCATTGATGGTCTGGTAGCGCTCCTCTCGATTCTTGGCCAGGGCTTTGGCGACAATTTGCTCGAGCTCCAGCGGTACCTGGGGCACAAATTGTGACAGAGGCGCGGGCTCATCTTTCAAAATCGACTTAATCAGATCGCCTGTCGCATCGCCTTTGAATGGCGTGCGACCCGTCAGCATCTCGTAAAGCACAACCCCTAAGCTGAAGATGTCGCTGCGCGCATCAACCGAGAGTCCGCGCGCTTGTTCGGGCGACATGTACTTCACGGTACCCATTACCAATCCGGACGAAATGTTCACATCGTCCACAGACCGCGCTCGGCTCGTCGACTCTTGCTGCTCAGTGAGCTTGGCCAAACCAAAATCCAGAACCTTCACGTAGCCGTCAGGTCGCAGCATTATGTTCTCGGGCTTGACGTCCCGATGCACGATTCCGGCTTTGTGCGCCGCCGCTAGTGCACCGGCAACCTGAGTGGTGACGTCCAGTGTTTCCGTCAACGTCAGTCCCCTGCGTTTCAAGCGCTCGCGCAGTGTTTCACCTTCCACGAATTCAGTGGCGATGAATTGCTGGTCGTCGACTTGTCCGATTTCATGGATGGTAAGAATGTTTGGATGATTTAGCGCCGACGCAGCCTGAGCCTCTTGCTCAAAGCGGCGCAGCCGAGCCTGGTTTCGCGTGTAATCTGTCGGCAAAAGCTTTAGCGCTATTCGACGATTAAGTTTTTCGTCTTTGGCGAGATAGACTTCGCCCATGCCTCCTATGCCGAGCAAAGAAACAATCCGGTAATGTCCAATCAATTGTCCTTCTGAAAGGTCGGGTTGATCTGAAGCCAGAAGCGGGGCGGCCACCTCGAGGGCGGGCGTATCGATTAGATCGAGCGGTCCCTGTTCTAAGGATAGCAGGGACATAACTTCGTCTCGCAGCGACTCATCTCCGCCGCAGGAACCATCAATGAAGGCGCTCCGCTCGGCGGGCTGCAACGCGAGCGCCGCTTGGAGAATATCATCTACCCTGTGCCAACGTTCGGGCTGCATGTTGCACGCTTCAATTCAGGTAGCGAGAATAATCGCCTATTCGGCTCAATTGGGAAATCGATTTCTCAAGCGACTTCGCTTTGCGTCATCATTCGCCTTAGCCACAGCTTGGCTGCCTGCAATTCGCGCTTGACAGTTGCGGGCGAGGTGTTGGTGACTTCGGCAACTTCTTCAATGGTCAACCCGCCGAAGAAACGCAGTTCCACCATCTGGCTCTTGCGCGGATCGACGGCTGCAAGGTCAGTCAGCGCATCGTCCAGCGCGATTAATTCTTTGGCTCGCTGCTGACCCAACACCGCGGCGTCGTTCAACTCTATCTTTTGAGCGCCCGCTCCTCGCTTTTCATAGCGGTAGGATCGAGCATGGTCGATGAGTATGTGCCGCATTATCTGGGCGGCTACCGCGAAAAAATGCGCGCGATCTTTCCACTCTACGTTCTGCTGATTTATCAGGCGTAAGTAAGCTTCGTTTATTAATGCCGAGGTTTGAAGGGTATGGCCGGATCGCTCCTTGGCCATGTACCGCCGCGCGAGGCGGCGCAGCTCGGATGAGACGAGCGGGATGAGCTGGTTCAGCGCTTCCTTATCGCCGTTACTCCAGCTCAGCAAAAGCGTAGTGATTTGGTCGGGTAGAGAGGCCATTTCTATTGCCGGTTACCTGCCTGAGGTGCGCGAATCATAACACCGCCACCTGGAAGGTCAACAGAATCTTCGTATCGCTTGAGCCGTTTCGATTCAATTTCTCGCTTCATTGTGGTGAGACTGTCAATAACTGCAGGGCAACAATGCCGGTAGGCATTCTGTATGTCTCTACCCAAACAGAATTATCAAGAGGAGGATCTTCCCATGCACAAACCAAAACTTCTGATGGCTGCTTTGCTCGGTTGCTTAGCGGTGTCCATTCTAGTAGTGACGCCCCAACCCGCGGCCCAAACCAATAACGAAGCGGCCGTCGCTGCAATGGCGTCTTTGGCGACCCAACACGCCAAACCGTCGCCAACTCCTGATCTTCCAGTCACAGACTCAATCGCCGACTACATCGACTGGACAGACAACAGCACTGGCCTCACGCAGCGCTACTGGATGCAAATTCGCAGCGACGGAGCAGGTACCTATACCAACTCCAGCTCTCTGGTATCGATTATCCAGGGTGCTTCCGGCGATTGGATTCTGGACTCAAAAAACGCCACCTCTCCGACGAGAGCTTTTTTGCTTGATTTCACCGGACCCATTCCAGGTACCGGGCCGAACGGAGGCAATCCGGTATCACCGTTCAGCTCGGCACTCGTCAACGCGCGTTTGATCTCGAAGTGTCACGAGTACAACTACGACATGCTGACCGTTCCGGTTGGAGCGACGGTTACGTGCCCATTGGCTGTCTTCTTTAGTTCCGGCGGTAGTGAGTACTTTCTTCAAATGAATCCAGGTCCGAACGGAGCCGCTCTTGCTCCTGAGACAGACTTTTTGAATATCACATGCAACTCGGCTAATGCGAGTGTTCAGTGCAACAACTGGACAATTACGGCCAACGGCTCGAAGGGCGGCTGCCTGACCCCCGACTGTTCAGTTAAGCAAAACGTCGCGCGGCTGAGTTTGCGAGTTCCAGTCAAAGGCAAATCGGGATTTTGGACCACCGTGAATCAGGGAGATTTCTACGTGGCCTTCTCCATCATGGTGACAAATCCTTAGCTAGCGACGATTTACGGAAATTGTTCTCAACCTCCGCAACGTCTGTAAGCGGCCTGGTAAACAACATTTCACATTGAGCCGGGAAATGAGTCCGACTTATAGAAAAGGAGAATCGATCATGAAAGACAGTCATAAATCACTAATGTCAAGAGTTGGAATCTCAGTACTGGTTCTGGGTCTGCTCGTCGTGCAGGGAGTTCCGCTCAGGACGGCAGCGAGTGCCTCCGCGCAGCCTCCGCAAAAGATCCAGCACCTGCCGGTCAGCGCGTTCCTGGATCTATTGCGTCCCCAAGGGGCCACGGCCTGGTCAGATCCCGCCTCAGGGAATACTCTGGTGATTGATGCGTATGGCAAGCGCAATGTCTTCTTTAACCTTAACTTAGACACGACGGTCACCGGCGGGGTTACGGTCAAGGACCAGGGCGACGGCACGCAGAAAGTCAACGTTAGCCTACACACGACGAATGCGATCTGCTGGGGCTTCAACGGCAACGGTGATCCTGCCTTCGGCTATCGACCTGTGGACGTCATGAATGGCCTCGGCCCGGCGTCGCTTGGCGATGCGCTAACCCGTATCGACTTCACCGAACCCACGGGTCCGCTCAGCCTACCGTTGGACTTTACCACCTTTTCCGGTACGGTCTTGTGCGACGGCCAGCTGAGATTTGGCTCGGGATATCCGGATGGGACACCAGGTTTCGCCCAGACGACCCAGACGGGGCTTTTCAACACCGGCGTGCCCAGCGGATGCCCGCCTGAGAAGGACGCGGATTGCTTCCCGGCAGAGAAGGTCCAGTTCAAGGCCACGGGTAACTGAGAGATGTGATAAACCGGAGAGGGCCAACCCGGATTACACTTTCCGTTACGATGCGACGCTCGGCGGAACCGGTGGAGGCTACATCTTCAACCTGAGCACAAAGGTCTCGCATCTGGCCAATATGTCTTGAGCTTCTACGTTGGCAGCGAGCGCTCGACAAGATGCGTGGCGGAAATTGTTCAGGAGAAAAGGAGAACGCGAAAGGTGGTTCAAATTCGGAATCCGTTTACCAATTACAATGCCATTCCCAAACATTTGTCCATAGTAGCTTCACTCTTGATTGTTGCTTCTCTGTTTGTATTCGGTCAAGTGCAACCCCAGTCGCGGCAGTCGTGGGACAGAACTGACAAACCTTTAAGTTGCGAGGCGAACATTATTCGTTTAGAGCACTTGGCTTTGTCAGCACTTGAGCAGATTTCGCGCGACCAAAGCACGTTGATTATTGTTGCTCGGCTCGGTGATAAAGAACTGTCACGAGAGTTGGATCGCCGTCGTTTGTACAACGTGCGCGAAAAACTGAAAGAGCGCGGCGTGCCGGCAGCTTCCATTGTTGTGGCAGAAGGTGAACGCGGCGTCGGTTATGGTCGGGTGGAGTTTTATTTGGCCGGAAGGAAAGCCGATGTTTTGTTGATTGAACGGAACAAAGACATCTGCGTTGAGTGTTGTGGTAGGGATGTGAAGTACTATCCAGACAAAGATAATTCTCGCAAAGAGAGAAATAATTAGACAACGCCGACCGTGTTACGCAGATAACGCAGGGCAGCGCGACAGTAAACATCGCATACGACAACATCGGCCGGCGCACATCATTGACACTGCCTAATAACGTAGTCACTGAATATGGCTATGACCTTGCGTCCCACCTGACCAGCCTTACCTACAAGCGCAATGGCAATGTCATAGGAGATTTGACTTACGAATACAATGCAGCAGGCCGGCGTACAAAGATGAGCGGAAGCTTCGCCCGCAATGTTTCGTCGCAAGCCTATCGAGAAATGATGAAAGGTAGATTTACTGTTTGGAAGCAGGTGGTTGGCACTGAGGTAACAGCTTAGTAAGACTGATCGGTGACGAGGACTCGGTTCACGCTGCCTAGGCTAATGATCTTGTTGTCTTCAGGAAGTTAAGTTGACAGTACCTGCCAATACAATCGAACCCCCTTTCCCATAGCATAACTAATGAAAGTCAACTACAAGCTGTCGTCCATACTTGCCGATCTTGATCTAAAAGAGCGGCTCCCGGATCCGTTGCGCCAAGATCTCATTTGGATCTGGATCAACATGAGTTTCTCAAGAATCTTTGTAATGCGATATTGTTTGTCCGATTCATTTCTCAACACCTATTCTTTTTAGCAGCGCAATGAATCGAGGATCCGAACGAAGCCGGTCCGCTTTGGGATCAACTTTGAGGCTCAATAATGACTCTTCGTGCCGCTCGTAACTTGTTCCAAGCCATTTGAAAGCAATATCATTCTCGCCGAGAGCCGCATAGACCATTGCCAATCCACGATAGACTTGATCAGTCACGAGTTTGTCCTTCTCCACGACCTCAATAAGTTTCTTTGCATCTTCTCTTTGTTCTGAAACCGCATAAAGTTGGGCAAGTGCAACCGTAGTTTCGACTTTGTTACCGGTGAGCGTTCCCCAGTTCCGGTTTTCCGCAATAGCTTCATCGAACAGTTCCTTGCCCTGATACGCGAGGGAGAGAAGGCGATGGGCAGCAGCGTAATTTGGGTCCAACTCTAATGTTTTTCTCGCTATCTCGATAGCGTTGTCGTATTGCCGGTTGTAATAGAGGGCTAATCCCTGGTCCTTGAGTATTGCCTGTGAAACCGGATCCAACTCTGCCGCTCGTGAAATCATTCGGAGAGATTCCTCAAGCCTGCCCATGTTCAGAAACCATTGGGAATACCAGTGGTGCGCTGTTGCATAGTTCGGATTCAATTCGAGGGCAAGCTTGAATTCCTTCTCGGAATTCACCCAATCCCACTTACTCAACATGAGTAGACTCGCAAGCGAGGTGTGGACTTCCGCCAGCCGATTGTCAATTTCCAACGCTTTGTTAACTGCCGCCTCTGCCTTTGGGTATAGTTCCTTACGCGGAATGTTTCCGTATTCGCCTAACAAACTGTACGAATCGGCAATTCCAGCCCACGCAAGAGCATACTGCGGATCCCTTTCGATCGCTTTTTCGAAATACCTAATAGCAGTCTTCAGTCCTTCTTCACTTCTTTTGTTCCAGAAGAAACGACCCTGGAGATAAAGTTGATAAGCCCCGGTGTTTTCCGTGAAGCGTTTCTTGAGAATTTGTTCTTCGTCAGGGGACAGTCGGAGTTGGAGTGCTTGAACAATTTCCGCCGCGACCTTCTCTTGAATGTCAAAAATGTCCTCCATCGTGCCGCGATAGGTTTCCGCCCATAAATACACGTCGCGCAACGCGTCAATGAGTTGCGCTGTGATTCTCAGATCTTTGCCCTGTCTCCTCACACTTCCCTCCAACAGATACTGCACGCCAAGATCGCTAGCCGTTTGCTTATGGGTTTTCCCTTCTTTCACGTAGCGCATAGTTGAGCCGCGTGCGATCACTTTGAGCATTTGCAGTTTGGAGAGATTCATTATGATCTCTTCCGTCAACCCCTCGCTGAAATACTCGTTATCCTTTTCAGCGCTAATATTGGCAAACGGCAACACTGCTATTGAATTAGGAAAGGGAGACGGTTGAATTTGTGCAATATTCTCACCTTCTCCGCTTCGAATGAGTTCGGCTTCAACCAACATTCGAGTTTGCAACTGCTGCAAATCGTCGAACATTTCCTTCGCCGACTGGTAGCGCTCGTCCTTGTTTTTGCACACTGTCTTGGCGATGATGCGGTCAAGTTCGGCGGGCGTGTCTTTGCGATGTGCGAGAATCGAGGCAGGCTCTCGATGAATGATGTTTGCCAACACATCGGTCATCGTCTCGCCCTGAAACGGTTGTTGGCGTGTCAGCATTTCATAGAGTACACAACCAAAACTCCAAATGTCCGTTCGTGCATCCGTCTCTTGGCCTCGTGCTTGTTCGGGCGACATATAGGCAACCGTTCCCATGATCATGCCCACTCTGGTTTTGACCTGCATTTTAGTTTCGCCCTCCCTATCAACTTCTGAACTATCAGTCGCGCTCAGTTTCACAAGTCCAAAATCAAGGACTTTAACAATACCGTCGTGGCGAACCATCACATTGTCGGGCTTGATGTCGCGGTGAACGATGCCCGCCCGATGCGCCGCGTCCAGCGCGGAGGTTACTTGCAGAGCAATCTGAAGTGTGGACTTTAGACTGAGCGATTGCCCTTTTAGTCGTGTTTGGAGAGTTTCCCCTTCGATGTATTCGGTAGCGATAAAATGCGTGCCTTTAATCTCACCGATTTCGTGAATCGTAATGATGTTAGGATGATTGAGAGCTGAAGCGGACTTGGCTTCACGGACAAAGCGGCTCATCCTGTCCTTATCTTCAGCAAATTCCTGTGGCAGAATTTTCAGAGCGACTTTACGGTCGAGTTTGGTGTCTTGAGCCAAATACACCTCGCCCATCCCGCCCGCGCCGAGTTGCGAGCGGATTTCGTAGCGACCGAGTTTTGTGCCAGCGGTGAGCGTCATCACTTGGTCTCGCTAATCAGCACTGCGTCGCGGGTGTGGCTACAGCGCGCGAGCGCCAGCGCGTGTCCGTCCCGGGAGTAAGCAAAGTTGTAGATCAGATTTCAAGAAACAAGTTTACATCACCTTCTAGCATTATGTGGATTATGAGGGATCCAGGCGAGCAAACAATAGTTGGTCGGACGAGCCGAACAAAAGCAAAGTGAAAAAATCTGTCGGAAGTGCCAACGCAATTTGGTTGGGTCTGCATAACGAATCACCACTTCCCATGAGAAATTCCGACTCAAAGTATCTACCTGCCTAATCCGAAATGTTTTTTCGGGATTTCAAACGACAAACGAATCCTCGGATTGTTTGATAATCGGTTGGTTAGCGTCTGGCATGGATTGGAAGGAAAAACGTAAGCCACTTCCCTGTTTCTAGCCGCCTCGAAGGCGGCCGGCAGTGTTGTCTTCTTGGGTGATCCACAGCCGCTGGATCAGCCACAACGTGATGTTCATCCGCCGCAAGGAAGGAACTGGGCGCGGACCGAGGCGCGTTCTGAATGGAGCGCGCAATCACACTCTAGCCTATTCTTGGGGAAACTTGGGCTGCGATACAGATCAGGATCTTGTTGCAGCGATCGTGGTCGATACGACGCGTAACGATAGTTCGCAATTCGGCTTGGTTATCTTTGGCAAGCCTACGGCCTCGACGTACCGCCCTATTGACTCTTTCGGAATCGTGATTTTCGAAAACGGTTGTCTATCAGGTCAGTGGTTACCCGGCGTAACGACCTATCATGACGATGGGAAATATCATAATTGCTGGATTGAATGGCGCGGCAAAAGCACTTTGTCTGCCAATGACGCGCTTACCTAGAACGCAATTCAACAACACGTTGGACCGGAGCGGCGGTAGCGTGTTTCTCAAGTTGGTCCATCGACGGTTTCGTAATCACGCCGCCCGGTCAACGTGAGTTTTTGGTAGGGACTGGGTTTGGGTTGACTACGACTCGCCTTTTGTTCCGCCGCAGTGCCACATCTCCGTAGTGTGTGGATTGACGCAGACCAACCTCTTGAGCGCCTCCATTTGACTCTGCGTACTGCGACTTTGGCTTTCTAGTCTCTTGTTGTCTTCCTTGGGGAGCTAGCCACACTCCGAATTACTATGCGGCGTAACAGGGCTGAACCGCTGTTGATATTCACGCGATGTAATAAAGGCGCAAACCATCACGTGCTGGATATTGGGATCTCGAACGGGATATCTGTTGATCTGATCCAGCCAGAATAGAAAACCGCCGATGTCTGAATCTCGTCTCAAATAACCAGCGTACTCAGTAAAAACGAACGCGCGATTGTACTCAACATCGATGAATGCTCGATTGTTGACGGGATTGGTTTGAACATTGTCGTTCGCCAACTGGTAGAGGACTGCTCCGCGGCCTCCCTGGTTATGTAAGGCGATCAGTGTGGCACTCTGAGAACTTAGGTCTGCACCGGACCCGTTTGCAATTGTCGCCAATATCGCGTTTACGAAGGCGGTCGGATCCATACTGGCCGGGTACCTTGCTAGAAACTGGGGACGCTGAACGAATGCGGTGGCCAGCGCAAGTTGCGATTGCGCTAAATTAGCGCTGTCTATTACTCGCGCACGGTCAGAAACGAATGCAGCATAGCTGGGAATCTTGGTCGACTCGATCAGGTTCGATCCGTCCGGATTCGGAAAGGGCTGGTTATTCCCAAATGCCGCGCGGTATAGATAAAAGACATACGAACCGGTCTGCTGATATTCCTGCTCATAGAAGAACGCATTCGAAACTTCGACTTTCTTATTGTGAATGCACCGCTGGTCGTTTCCACACTGCGTAATCTGCCCGCTCCAATAGTCCAAACCGCCCGGATCAGGTGCTCGACTTAAGAAGTCGTTGTAGTGCTGTCGGACGAAGAACCGCGCGTCACTATTGTCAAGCGGATTTGTACTCGGATACGTCGGATCATTGTCAGCTATGTTTATGGTGACCGTGGAAGGGGTCGTCAGAGTTGCACCAATCAGATTTGTAAGCGAAACGCTCAGGGATTCAAAGTATTCAATCGGAATCAGGTCATCACTCACAAGGATTTGAATGGACTTGGATGTCTCGCCAGAAGCAAAACGGAGCGTACCGGCGGCTAGGGTGTAATCTGAGCTCTGGGAAGCCGAACCATCAGCCGTTCCATAATCTACGCTCGATTCACCAGCAGTGTCGCCTGTTCGTGTAACGGTGATTGTGATGCTACCCGCATCCTCGGCGACGACGTAGGATGCGGCGCTGAATTGCAGCCTGGCAGGTGAAGGTGGACCTGAAGTACATGTGTTGATTAACCGAGCAAAAGTGCCGTTTCCACTAGTAGTTATGATGTCGGTGCGAGCGTCGCCGGTGAAATCCCCAGCTACAATGGAGCTCGGCCGGGCTATCGTGAAGTTTGTAGGTAACCTGAGGCCGCCGGCGCCATCATTCAGCAGAACTCCTACCGTGCTCAATCCGAGACCATTTGGAGCGGAAGAGTTGTTCGCAACGGCCAAATCCACCAGGCCATCGCCATTAAACTCACCGACAGCAAACGCTACAGATCTGCCGTTAGTCGCCACACTGTTTGGTACACCGAATCCGCCTGCACCGTCTCCTAATGCTAATGTGATCTCATTGCTGTTCGAGTTTGCAGAAACCAAATCCAGCTTCCCGTCTGCGTTCAGATCAAATGCCGTTGCAGTTTGCGACGCAATACCCGGAACTGCGGTATTAGCTGCCGCAAAACTGCCCATGCCATTACCGAGCAGGATTGACACGCCGGTAAAGTTTGGAACAGCCAGATCTTTTTTGCCGTCGTTGTTGAAGTCTCCAATACCGAAGAGAGAATTATTCGTCGAGATCAGCTGCGAAAAACTCACAGCCGGGCCAAAGCCGCCATTACCGTCCCCCAATTTGATATATATCTTGCCGTTCAACGAGTCGCCCGTAACCACATCAAGTTTCCCGTCATTATTAAAGTCGGCAACTCCAAGCGTGCTAACGCTATTTCCAGTCACCGAATTCACGGGCGCAGCGAGATTGCCTGTGCCATCATCCAGGAGCGTAGCTACATTCCAAGACCCAGTGTAGATAATCGTTGCCAGATCCAGCTTGTTATCGTTGTTAAAATCGCCAGCTGCAAGAACGGAAGGTCCAGGGCTCAGAGGAAAATTCCTCGGGGTCTCGAAACCGCCGACTCCATCATTCAACAGGATCACGCAACCGCGGACGCTCGAAATAGCCAAATCGGCCCGACCATCGTTGTTGAAATCACCTGTTACGGATGAAATCAGAGCACCATCCAGGGCGTTCTGAAAACCGCCTGTGCCATTGCCAAAATAGATTGATACAGAATTCACTGGCGTGATGGCGACTGCGTCACGGTTGCCGTCGCCGTTGAAGTCTGCTGTCCCCCATAGGTCCACACCGTCCGCGGCGCGCCCCGCAGGTGGGCCAAAATTACCGTTGCCGTCTCCGATGAAAACGGAAAAGCCAATTCCATCGGTTCCAATTAGTAAATCCAGTTTTCCATCATGGTTGAGATCTGTAACTTGGGACGCTGCCGAGTGGTGACCTGCCGTGGAACTGGAGTCGCTGAAGGTGTTCAGATCACCAACGGTGGCATGACGGGGTTCTGACCCGACGAGATATATGGGTGCATGACTAAAACCAGGCGTATCGCATGCATTCGCTTGGGAGTGTGCATGCGAACCGACAGCGACTAGCAAGGCTGCGATAAGGATGAGGAAGGTGAGAGTTGCACGATGAGGAGGCATCCAGAATAAACGGCGCAAGAACCGGGTGAATTTGAACACTCGTAATCCCTGTTCGTAAAAATGAGATGTGAAGCCACTAGGTTAGGGCAATCTTGCCAAGATGCTCTAACACTCATTTCAATAATAAAACAGATCCATCGAGTTTTCCAAAGAAACTATTTTGAGAGAGAAGTCGGTGCAGAAAAGCTACGCCTGACTGCGAGTCCGGTCGAATGAGTTGTTAGATGGTGTTTTTGTAGCAGCACTCATTCGCCTACAATAGGTTAATCGATGGCAACGTTCGGTAGTCAGTGCAACAGGATAAGAGGCGTTCGCAATACGGAGGGACATGACCTTGGCGTTCATGTCGAACGTCTTGATGTTGAGAAAGGAACTCAACCTCAGGCTGGCCGTTTACAGGCGTTCAGGCCCACCATCGCACAGGCGTGTGTGACCGGCCCATGTGTCTCGCCAAGGAAAGCCCGACCCAGTTCGTTCGCCCACCGCAAACGCTCATTGCTTATTCATATCTGCTGCGCTTTCATGATACAACCACTCACCAATGAACGACGCACTTCCATTCCTTATCCGCCACGGCTACGCGGTACTGTTTCTCTCGGTGCTGGCGGAGCAACTCGGGCTGCCGCTGCCGGCCACACCCGTTATTGTTGCGGCAGGCGCGCTTGCCCACATGGGCCAGATGAACCTGGTGGTGGCCATCTTGCTGGCGACCGTGGCGTCGGTGCTGGCAGATCTCTCGTGGTATCAGATTGGGCGCCTGCGGGGCGTCAAAGTCCTGCGCCTGCTCTGTCGCATCTCGCTCGAGCCCGACTATTGTGTGCGACGCACGGAGAATTTCTTCTCGCGTCGTGGCGCGAAGGCGCTCTTGATCGCCAAGTTTGTTCCCGGCGTCAGCGCGGTGGCGACGCCGGTCGCGGGCATCAATCACTTACCACTGGCCCGGTTCCTGATCTATGACGGGACGGGAGCGCTCCTCTGGATCGGATCATTTGGGCTGCTTGGGTATCTCTTCAGCAATCAGCTCGGACAAGTTATCGAATATACCGAGCGCTTTGGCAGTTTGGGAGTCATCGTACTGATTGCTCTCGTCTTTGCCTGGATTGGTTGGAAGTATTTTCAACGGCGGCGTTTTCTGCGCAGCTTGCGCATCGCCCGCATCATGCCGGAGCAACTGAAGTTGATGATGGACCGGGGCGACGAAGTTTTCGTGGTGGATTTGCGACATGTGATCGACCACGAGGATGAGCCGCGCACGATCCCCGGGGCCTTGCGTTTGCCGGCAGAAGAGTTTGAGCAGCGCGCCGATGAATTGCCAAAGGATCGCGAGTTGGTGTTGTTTTGCAGTTGACCGAATGAGGCGACCAGCGCCCGGGTGGCGCTGCAACTCAAACGCAGCGGGATAACGCGCGTGCGACCGCTCGCCGGCGGTTTGGCTGCGTGGATCGAGTCGGGCTTTCCGGTAACACTTTAGACGAGAGGCCGGCGTTGTGCTTGTCTTACTCGCCTGAAAAGAAGTAACCGCCGGGATGCACAGCAAGCATCACCTTCACACCTTTTTGATTGCCGAGATTTTGCCGAGATTCGTATCGAAACTAACGTCTTATACAGCGCATAAACGCCTCTTTTCCGACCGCGACCCATTGTTTTGTTGGCTTTATGCGCTAATCAAGTTACAAACACGCTCCCCGCGCTCCGGTCCAACGACTTGTAAGGCTTGTCCTGCGATTACATTGTCAGTAGCGTTTCAATTCTTTTTAGGATTTTCCATAGAGCTTATATGCTTCCTTCACCTCTAAACGCTTCGCTCGGATCAATCCATCTCTTAATTTCTCGCCACCTATTGGATCGACATAATCTCTGCCGCTGAAGGCTTCCGACGGATTTATGCGGAACACTCCTATATTGAACATAAACACCGGCTCACTCAACGCCTTGAACCAGTGAACATTATCTCTCTGGTCGGAAACTGTTGTTACAGCGCCGACCTCAAGTACCTTGTCAATGGTTGGCTTAATCGTTAAATATTGCGCTTCATCAGAGACGCGCTCAAACTGCCAGCCGTGAGCTTGGCCTTTGAGCATCATATGCATGGAAGTCATATTCCGATGACCGTGCGGCACTATGGCAGTCCCTTTCTTCATGGCATAAAAATAGGGCGCAAAGCTTAGTTCTGCGGGTAGGCCTTCGTTGTGAGAAAAATCAACGTCTTCGGCTGACTCGTGGTCTTCGGGAAACACGGCGGTTTTCGCTAATCTGTCATAATCAATTGCCGACAATAAATCGTTCAAATCAACGCGAGACAGTAAAGATTCAATTTGAGTCTGCCACTCAATCGTCTTTACCTTTCCCTGCCTCAACTGCTCAGTTACATGTTCCATCTCGATCAGCCATTTCCTGACGATAGGCTCAACACTATTGGCGAGCACATCGACTTTATCCAGACTCTTGACGAGTGAGAATGTCAGCAACGAGCCGAGCATATGGCTAGTAAAAGTTCGACGAGATAATTTCATCGCAGCACCTTTCGATATGAAAAAATATCCCAGGGAAAAGCCTAACGATCGAATTCACTGGGCGCGGGCGAGCAGCATCCAAGCTGCGATCTTATAGACGAGTTTGAGCGCCGATCACCCCACAACGCATCGCTTATAAAGACCAGCGCTGAGCGCCACGGACCCCAAAACCGCGAAAGTAATACCCAAAGCAAGCGGTCGGCGGTTCTGAGGCTCGGCCGCTTGTTCGTCCGCCGCTGCAGCAGAGCAAGTTGATGGCGCAGCGCAAGAATCTCTATATGCGTACTTGCTTGTGACTGTAGACTCGAGCGCAGCGTAGAAAGAAACGACCGCAGGACAGCATTCATGTCGACGAAAGTTAGCAGTGATAACCGCTAACTTCAATGATTTACAAGCCGGATGAGGTTTTTGGTAACGACAGCTGGACTAGAGATTCATAACCCCAAGGTCGCGGGTTCGACCCCCGCCCCCGCTACCAACCGAATCAATAGTTTGCAGTTCCCTTCACTCTCACGTTTCAAGCGCCTGCCAGACTTTGCCTCGAAATTCAACACGTTTAAGCTCGAAGTCTGGCAAAGAATGCTCACGGCTCGGCGTCTCATTACAATCGTTGAATGCGTGTAGTCGTCCGTCACGTCTTTCGGTTCATGGCCTAGCAGATCACGACGAACGGTTTTGCTTACTCCAAGGTCTTCCAGCCTGGAGATGGAGTTCTGCTCGGATGCGCGGCACTCCCCAGGTCGGATTCTCACGCGACATTCTGCTAATCAACACGCGAATCTCTTGGTCAATCATTGGGGCGTCCGACGCGACCAGATCTGGACTTCCAGCGCCAATAGCACTTGAAGCCTTGCCGGTGCCACTCAATTACCGTCTCTGGCTTAAGTATGACAAGGATGGAGCGCCAGTCCGACCACAGTTGTGAAAGGGCGATCCGGAATAAGCGGTCTCGGTAACGAAGCCGAGGTCGCTTCGTCGAACGGCGGAGGACCAGCTGTTGTTGGCGCAGGGCCAGATTTCTCCCTAACGAGTAGCAACCGAGGCACAAGCAGACTCCGGAGTACTTGATAGCACCTTGAGAAGACAAACATGAGGCGTCGCAAGCAGCCAGAAAGAAATGTACGAGCATCTGTAAAGTACCTTAAGTCGTAGCTCTAAACGCAACTATTTAAACGCCGGATGTTATTTTCGATACGACGGACCGCTCCTTGAAGTCGGCATCAACGGCGCGCATGGGAGGTCATTGTTAAAAAGCATCGTGGAGGCGCGTCCGTTATGTGCCCTCATGCTTCGCTCGCTTTAACTAGTCTGGCTGCGCTACATTATCTCGCGAGCGAAACTATGTGTGCGGAAAAGGTTCAGCTTGCGATGCGTGATTTCATCGACCATCGTTCAATCGTACGCACAATCTGGGGCAACCCCGACCTCATACTACTTATCTTCGCAGGCTCTGCAGCGGAGTTCGCGCTCAACCGGGCTGTCGACTGGCTCTTCTTTACTGGTAAAATTCCCGGCGACCCGATCGGAAGACTTTTCTCCACGGTTCGTTACGCCCAGGAGATCGTATTCGTAAACGAAGAGACAGCGCGGCGTACGCTTGACCGTATAAACGCGAAACACGGCTTGGTCGAGCGCCAGCGCGGGCAAACCATCCCGGATTGGGCCTACCGAGACGTGCTTTACATGCTCGTTGACTACTCGGAGCGTGCTTACGGTTTTCTCTACAGACCGCTCTCGCCCTCTCAACAAAATGATCTCTATTCAGTATTCCGGCGCATCGGTGACGGGTTACACATACGAGAGTTGCCGGCGACCTATGTCGAATGGCGACGCGATCGGGGTCGCCACCTCGACCGAGACCTCGTTTACAGCCGGAATACATCACTTCTTTTCCGGCAATACCGCCGGCACCTAGGCGTTTGGCGCTACTATTTGCTGCTTCAGGTACAAGCGCTGCTCGTACCTAATGAGGTGCGCCGCCTTCTGCACTTAAGCCCGAACAAATTCCTCTCCAGCCTTGTCCGGACCTACGGGATTGTTGAGAGGTGCAATCTTCAATCCGTCGTCCACAGTTTGTTAATACCGCCGCAGTACTGGGCAGAGGTGCGAAAGTTTGACAGGATTGTGGCCGCTTGAACTATCACGTACAAGCATTAGGAGAGGCTTGATAACTGGCATGAACCGGATTTGGCGAGGCAATGCAAACACAACGCACGAATAGCACAACAACGTGCCGGGCTGCTCATGTAGGATAAGCTCTCGAACGAGAGTTCTTTATTCATTCACATTCAGTCACTACCTGTAGGAGGGAGTCATGCCAGTAGCTAAACGTCGCATCCTCTGTATTGATAATCGCGCCTCGCGCAGCTTAGCCATATTTCTTCTCAAGCGGGCCGGCTATGAAGTCCTCGCCACGCATTCCATGTCTGCCGCCCTGGAGTTGGCTCGGAGCACGCGCTTGGACCTCTACCTCCTCAACCACAAACTCCTCGAAGGTGGCGGGGCGAAGTTATGCACTGAGTTGAGTGGGGCTGCGCCCCACACGCCGATACTCCTTTACTCGACCGTCATCTACCCGTTCCGCCGCCGGCCGGCAATCCGCTGCGGCAAAGGAGGTGGCCGAACGAAACCTGTGGTCGTTACGGAGGTAGCGGGGGCTGTGGCCCGAATGCTCAACGCACAGTCCTGGTGTGCTGCCGACGTGCCCAGCGGGGCAGTGAGCGCTAAACACAAAGGGCTTTCGACCCGTGCGAAAGTCCTAGCAGGGACGGGCGTCGGGGCGGCGGCGCTCTTGATTATGGCCCTGGCTCGTGGGTGGCGGTCAATACCGAAAATATCATGCGGCATTTAGATACTTACACTTAGAGGGTATTGTCAGGTTAAATGCGAAGGATGTCATCAGGTTATTCCTACGGCATACTCTAAGGATGCGCACCTCTGTCTCTCGCTACCATCGCCACCGCTTCCCGGCCGAGATCATCAGCCATTGCGTCTGGTTATATTTTCGCTTCGCCCCTGAGTTTCCGTGATGTCGAAGAGATGATGGCCAGTCGCGGAGTCTCCCTCAGCTATGAAACTGTCCGAGAATGGTGTCTCAAGTTCGGTCAGTCTTATGCAAACGGCCTGCGTCGCAGGTCTCCTCGGTCAGGCGAGCGGTGGCACTTGGATGAGGTATTTCTCAAGATCAACGGACGCCTCCATTACCTTTGGCGCGCAGTGGGACTCAACAGTTTCGCAAGTCGACCAACCACGCCTCTGGTAAGCACTGTTCAAGCAGATGGGATTTCAGGTTCACCCAGCTCCGCACGCGATTCAGAACTGCGGAGTCAGACGTGATTGCTACGCCGCCCAGTGAAGAGAGGATCTCAGCATCAGGATTGAAGACGATCTTGACGTTCCATGGCCAGTCATGCTGCGCTGCGATGTCGGCAATTTTTTTCGCCAGCCGACCGCTGTTAGATATTGGCCGATCCAGGAGCCAAAGCACTGACGAAGCACCGAGGTTCTGGAGCAGCTCGCCAACCAAACAGATCGCTCGGTCAGTTTCGTGTACTGACCGGTAGGAACCGTGCACGCTAGAGAGATCCCGCATACACTCATCACGACACAGCAGCAGTGGTCCCCCACTAAGCCCGGCTTCTACAGTGATCAATAGATTAAACCCGTCGACGATCACCCTTTCGTTTGCGATCCGCTCCACAGAGACGCAGTGAGCCTTTCGACGCTTCAGACTCTCATCAGAACACGCAGCGCGTGAGATGGCCAGACGCTGGCGCTCGGTTAGACATTGGCGATCGCCCACGAGCTTGAGGGAGGACTTCCTCTGATAACCGTGGCTGAGCAGCCACGACAATTCCGACGTGGCGGCACGAAGAAGAGGTAGGTTCGCCTGAGCGAAGAGCCGCTTATCGGCTGGATGCGGACCGCGGTGTTGGCGCTTGTCAGGACTCAATTCAATGTTCCAAAAATGCTCTCAAAGACGCGCGAGAGAGGTAGATGGCTGAAGAGGTGGCATCCACCAGGGTCGTAATCAAGGCTAACTTGCAGTTCACAATTCTAGGTATGGAACCGATTCTAGACTCTTTCAGCGGCTCAAAAACAACAGATCCCGCGAACGAGAATCTCCCCCGCGTTCTGTTTTTCGATTCAGAGTTTGTCCAGATCCAGATTTATGGCATAGAGAAGTATCCGGCGTCCCTAGCGAATACACGTGGACGTGCACATCCCTTGCGGACGTTCGAAACATGCGATGCTCGTAGAAGTTGGGCTCCCGGACTCGTAGCGCATAGCCGGCAGCCTCGAGCTTGGGGACGTAGGACGCTTCATCGGCGGAATCCTCGACGACCGCCAAGATGTCAATGATTAGCTTTGCCGCCAACCCCGGCACCGAAGTGGAACCGATATGCTCGACGCGCATCAGCGCATTACTCAGCGCTACCGCGATGATCTTTGCGTGCGTCTCGTACTGCGCTGGCCACTCGGGGTCGTAATCCACAATGCGGATTTCCCTCTTCTCAAAACCGCCGATAAGGATCGGTTCGTCTCCCATTTTCGTCATGCGAGCTCCCGGTTGCTCATGTCACCGACGTGAATGGGACGCTCGGGTTGCTTTACTCCTTTGTTGGTTGATGGGAATGATAGTGGCGATTACTTCTGAAGCTGCGGAGAGAGGAAATGTGTCGACAAGTGTTTCGCAAAGGCTGAATCGTTAGTTGCTTTACTAAACTCCGCAATTTCCTTTACCAGCAACGGTGAGTTAGATGTCTCTTTGATCGCCTTTAAATGTTCTTCGAAGCCCCACAAAAGGCCTACCAGCAATCCATCTTGACAGGTTTCACCGATGTTAGTTGAGGTAAAGACCAACCTCTCGCCATCGTAATCCACGCTCTGAAGACAAAGCGGGTCCTGGATGTAAGCGCGGGCAATTGGAACAAGGTATTTCTGTGAAAGAAAGTCGTTATGGTATCCCGCATTTCGCTTCCAGTTTTCTCTGTAAGAAGGCCATCCTTGTAGTGCTTGCACATCAAAATAAATGTCTCTTTTTTCATGGAAGCGGAGTTCATAAGCGATCGAGTCAAGAAGACGGGTAACCTGTCCTATTTCCGCGTCGGATGTAGGGAGCTGCTTAACCAGATTACTCAAATCATCGAGAGCGAATACTACGCTGGTCGCCGAAACTTTGTCGTTAGTGACATATTCGCGTAGCTGTTCTTTATCAGCACGGATTTGGTTTTGAATATTGTTGATTCTGGCCTTCTCTCTGTCGTCACTTTCTTTGATCTGAACTTGGTGGCTCTGCCAGAAGGTAAATATAAGTCCAAGAACTGCAACCAGCGTCGTGATTGCCGGTATAAATCTGGCAAACCCAAGTTCCAATCTGTTTTGCTGTCTCAACATTTCAATCTCGAGCTTGAGTTTCTCCACTTGCGCAGCGGTAAGCAGATTGTTTAGTCGAGTTCCTTCTTGACTTTGGAGGTCCATACAAACATCTCCGGGGTGAGTGTGAATGAACTTAAGAGAGTTTTGCAGACTTGTCGCGAGGATCCGATGCCAGTATAACAGCGCATAATAAATGGCGCGAGTAGGAGAATGCTCATAACCAATAGTAAAAAAGACGAGAGCGCAGACGGTGAAATAGGGGAGGCCGCTCCTGCGCTATCCATTAGAACACGCCGATAGCTCCTAACCAGCGGGGTAAAAGGATTGAGGTTTACAAAGAGCTTAAATATTTCCGGCACCAAAGATTCCGGATAAATAATTGGGGGTATATCGAGGCCATCAGCTTACGGGGTGATGCTATCAAGCTGTTATGGCAGATTAATTTGAAGAGAATCTACTGGCCGAGCCACACCATAAAGATGTGGAACTCCACAGCAGCCGGCCCAACATCTGAGTTGACGCGGCGGCGCGAATCAAAACAACATTCGCCACATCAAGTTAGTTGCGAAACACGCTCCCGCCGATCGCGTCCAATGATTTGTTTGCCGTCGTCTTTAGTTGTCTGTTTCGGCATAAGTTGTTGATGCTGCGACACAACAACCACTTTACTATGCGACCAAAACGCTTAGGCGCGTTGACAATAACGTCGCGGTGGGTTTTGGCGGCGCTGGCGGCTATCTCGAAATGAACGTGTACAAGCCTCTGACCATCTTCAATGTCACCCACTCGATCACGATCATGACAGACGGGTGCACGAACTTCCCCAAGTTCCTAGTCGAAGGGACCAAGCCGGATCTGAAGAAGATCAAGGAGTACGTGGATCGCTCCCTGATGCTTGTGACGGCTCTCTCGCCTGTCATTGGCTACGACAAGGCGTCGAAGATCGCGCACTACGCAATGGACAACGATCTCACGCTAAAGGTCGCGGCGCTCAAGCTTGGCTTCGTAACGGAAGACGAGTTCGACCGCGTGGTCGACTGGCCAAAATGGTCAAGCCCTACGTCGCAGCAGCTAGCGCCGGCTAATGAAGAGGTTGGTAGTAACCGACATGAGTTTCTACTCTGACACTAGTTTGAATGAGGAGTTGATCGCCACTTTTCCACGGGGTTGGAGGACGGTAATGAATTCGCAGGAACAGACCGATCTCATCCTCAGTTTCGCCCGAGTCTTGCATGTCAATGGCCAGTCCACGGACGAGACTCTGGCGGCAACTGAGAGGCTCAGCCGCAATCTGGGTCTTAGCGCCAAGGTGATTCCTCGTTGGGGAGAGCTCGAACTTCAGGTCGGAAACTTGGGGACCATACCGGTCGCTATTGGCGCGGCTGATCCAACTGGCGTGGATATGGATCGTGTGGCCTCCGCTATGAGAGCAATCGACGAGGTTAGCGCGGGCCGGATTGCTCCGTCTGCGGCCCTGAAGACGATCAAAGCGATCTCGCAGGCACCGCCGGCGCCGACCTGGCAGTTCACAGTCGCGGCTGCGGCTGGCGCTGCGTCGCTGTCAGTGATCTTTGGTGTCCAGCATGTCGCTGCTGTTTTGCTAATAGTCGCCAGCGCGGCGGCCGGTGCTGTTCTGCGTCGTACCTTGGCGAAGTACAACACCAACCCCCTCCTACAGCCGTTCTGTGCGGCGCTGCTCGCCGGCATTGTTGGCGCGCTTGCGGTTCAATATCAACTAAGTTCGTCGTTACGCCTCATAGCAGTCTGCCCATGCATGATTCTGGTGCCGGGGCCGCATGTGCTTAACGGCATGATGGACCTCGCCGCGGTGCGCATACCTCTCGGTGCCTCCCGCCTGCTTTACGGAGGCCTAATAATTCTGGCGATCTCGGCAGGATTGCTCCTTGGACTGACTCTTCTCAATGTTTCCTTGCCTGTGGATCAGCCCGGCCGACCAGTGCCGTTGTGGCTCGACGTGATTGCTGCCGGGATCGCTGTTGCCGCATATAGCATTTTCTTCTCAACACCCTTGCGCATGTTGGGCTGGCCGGTCGCGGTTGGAATGCTGGCTCACGCACTAAGGTGGTGGACACTTTCAGTTGGGGCTGGTGTAGGAACCGGCGCGTTGGTTGCTTGTCTGCTCGCCGGGCTGGTCCTCACTCCAGTCGCTGGTCGTTCTCAAATGCCGTTCGCGGCCATCGGATTTGCATCAGTGGTTTCGATGATGCCGGGTGTCTTTCTGTTCAGAATGGTGAGTGGACTCCTGCAACTTGTCAATAGTTCGAACACTACCTTGCAGCTTTTAGGGGGAACTGTCGCGGATGGGCTCATTGCTATCACTATCATTTTGGCTATGAGCTTCGGTCTCATTGTCCCAAAGATCGTCATCGATCGTCTCTTCGACGGCGCAGCGCGATCGAAGTCCTAGGGCGCCGATAGAGGTCTGGATAGTTGGACCAATTCCCTCGGCCCCCTCGAAATTTGTCTGGCGTCTTGATAGCAGGCCGTTGGTATTTCTTTTGGCCCGGAACGCTTCCCGCCAGTAAACTGACGATCACAATTGCCGTTATAAAGCTCATCCCTTCTGATCGACCCATCTCAGTCTCCTGCCGCGGGCGCCGGCCCAGGTTCCGAGGAGTCGATTTTTACCTTGTGCTGCTTGCCGAATCTCAACGAGAATTTTTCGATCATGTAAAAGATCGCCGGGATCAGAAAGATGGCGATGCTTGTTGCGGCGAGCATTCCCACGATGACGACCGTACCCAGGATACGCCGTCCCGCTGCGCCCGAACCGGAAGCGATCCAGAGCGGCACACAACCCAGAATGAAGGCGAAGGAGGTCATCAGGATCGGACGCAGCCGCAAGCGCGCACCCTCGAGTGCCGCGTCAACCACGTCACGGCCCTTTTCCAGTTCACTCTTGGCAAATTCGACTATCAGGATCGCATTCTTCGCGGCCAAACCAATAAGAACGATCAGTCCAATCTGAGCGTAGACGTCAAGATCATAGCCTCGTAGCACCAGCCCCAGGAACGCGCCAAAGATCGCGATCGGCACCGTCAGCAGCACTGAGAACGGGAGTGACCAGCTCTCGTAAAGGGCCGCAAGAATCAGGAACACGAAGACGAGCGAGAGGCCGAACGTACCTGCAGTTCCTCCCGAAGCTTTTCGTTCCTGGTATGAGAGGTCGGCCCAGTCGTAACCGATCTCCGTGGGTAATGTTTGCTTTGCTACCTCTTCAAGAACGGCCATGGCCTGTCCCGAGCTATACCCCGGTGCGGCAGAACCGATCACTTGCGCCGCGCGGAAGACATTGAAGCGGGTCGTGTACTCGGGACCCGCAATTTTCTTCGTTGTCACCAGCCCGGCAAGCGGGACCATGTTCTGGTCATTATTCCGAACATAGAACTGCTCGATGCTGCGCTCATTGCGGCGATCCTCTCCTTCTGCTTCGAGAAAGACCCGCCACTGCCGACCGAAGCGATTAAATTGGTTAAGAAAGAGACCTCCCAAATAAGCTTGCAGTGTTTGATATACATCTGCGACCGCTACGCCTTGTTTCAAGACTTTGTCACGGTCAACCTCCGCATAGACTTGCGGAACTGACGCCGAGAAGGGTGAGTTGACGCCTGCCAGCTCCGGACGTTTGCGAGCGGCTGCAAGAAACCGCTGTAGGTTTTGATCGAGAAAGTCGATGGATCCGCCGCTGCGATCCTGGAGCCAAAACGAAAAGCCTCCTGAGGTTCCGAGTCCGGGGATGGAGGGGGGCATGAAGGCGAAAGCCGCTGCTTCCGGTACTTCCCTCGCGAGCCTGCCATTCAATGTATCCAGAATTGCCCGGGCCTGAAGTTGTGCCGAACTGCGTTCACCCCAGGGCCTCAAGGCGACGAAGAAGAAACCGTTGTAACTCGCGGAAACTCGATTCAGGAGGCTGAACCCGCCGATTGTGTTGTAGTACTGAACGCCGTCGGTCTTCGAAAGGATCGCCTCAATTTTCTTAGACACCACATCCGTTCTCTTCAGTGAAGCCGCCGGCGGAAGCTGAACGTTTAAGAAGAAGTAGCCGTAATCCTCTTCAGGAAGAAAGCTCGTCGGCAGTTGTCTCGCAGCCAGTAAATCCACCGCCGCAAAGCCTACAAGTATTAAGACAGCCACAAGAGCTTTACGGATTAGGAAATGGCTCCAGTTGACGTAACCCTGCGTGGCTCGCGTGAACCAATGATTGAAGGCGCCGAAGAAGCGGGCGAGCAGACCTTTTGATTCCCGGCGGGGCCTGAGTAACAGTGCTGAGAGCGCAGGTGACAACGTCAACGCGTTGAAAGCGGAGATGACCACTGAAATAGCGATCGTTACCGCGAACTGTTTGTTCAGACGACCCTGGATGCCGCTGATAAAAGCAATCGGAATAAACACCGAAGCCAAAATTAGCGCAATGCTGATGACCGGACCCGAGACTTCATTCATGGCTTGCAAGGTGGCGTCGCGCGGTGACATGCCTTCTTCGATGTGATGCTCAACTGCTTCCACCACAACGATCGCGTCATCCACCACTAGACCAATGGCTAACACCAGACCGAAGAGTGAAAGCGTATTGATTGAGAAGCCGAGAAGTGGGAAGACGGCGAATGTACCTATAAGAGATACCGGCACCGCGATCATCGGAATCAGCGTCGCGCGCCAATTTTGTAGGAATAAAAAGACCACCAACAGGACCAAAACTATCGCGATGAGGAGTGTTTCGACGATTTCTCGTATGCCCTCGGTGACCGGAAGTGTCGTATCGAGTGAGATCTTGTAATCCAGATCGGCGGGAAACCGCTGCTTCAATTCCGCGATTGTGTTCTTGACGCCCTCGGCGACCGCGAGTGCGTTCGAGCCCGGCGTTTGGAAAACGGCAATGATACTTCCTGGCTGGCCGTTGAAACGCGTGAACTGCTGGTAGTTGAGAGCACCAAGATCAATACGGGCAACATCCTTCAGCCGCACTACTGAGCCGTCCGGGTTTGAACGGACCACGACTTGGCCAAACTCCCTGGGGGTCTGTAATCGCCCCTGAGCGCGCACCGTGTAAGTCTTCTCGTTTTCACTTGACACAGGTTCGGCACCAAACTGACCGGCGGGATTGACTGTGCTCTGCTGCTGGACTGCGCTGGCGAGATCGGGAACTGTCAGGCCGAGCTTTGCCAGAACATCCGGCTTGACCCAGATCCGCATCGCGTAGTCGCTCGCGCCGAAAAGCAGGACCTGGCCTACACCCGGAACGCGATAGAGCGCGTCGTTGATATTGATATTTGCGTAGTTTGCCAGAAAGAGGGAGTCATAAGTTTTATTGGGCGAGAAGAGAGAGATGACCAGCATCGGCAGCCCTGTCGATTTGCGCAACGTGAGCCCAAACTGGGTGACGTCCGTGGGAAGATTAGGCTGCGCCTGGGCCACGCGGTTTTGTGCGTTGACCTGGTCGATGTTAGGGTCAGTCTCGACGTCGAAAGTTACGGTCAGCGTCATCGTTCCGTCATTCGCGTTGGTGGACTGCATGTAGAGCATGTCATCCACGCCGTTCATCTGTTGCTCCAGAGGCGTGGCCACTGACTGCTCGATGGTTACTGCGTCCGCGCCCGTAAAGGTTGTTGAGACAAGGATCTGCGGTGGAATGATCTCGGGAAACTGCGCCACCGGCAGTCCCCGCATTGCAACGAGGCCGCCAATCACGGTGATGATGGCGATAACAATCGCCACGATTGGCCGGTTAATGAAGAGTTTCGAAATCATCGATCTGTTCTTGTCACGGAAATGTTCCGTTGCTCTGAATGCGACTCATTGCGGCGCTGTGGTCGACGTTGCCGCATAGGGCTTCGGGTTTACGATGGCTCCGGGGGTGACTTTTTGCGTACCTTCGACGACCACAGTGTCACCCGGTTTCAATCCATCTTCGACAATCCACATCGTGCCAACGAGTTCGCCGACCTTTACGGTGCGGATTTCGATCTTGTTGCCTCCGCCCACGACGGCCACCTGATAACTACCTTGCAACTCAGTGACGGCGCGTTGCGGTATGAACAGTGCGCCACGTCGTGTGCTGGTTGCTGCACGCACTCGCCCGTACTGGCCGGGCCTAAGAATATTGTCAGAATTAGGGAACACTCCCGCGACGCGGATGGCTCCAGTCTTAGGATCGACCTGGCGATCTGCAATGTAGAACCTCCCCGTATGCGGATAGGTCGATCCATCGGCGAGGATTAATTGCAGTTCGAGTTCTTTCTCCGCAGCAGCGCGTTCTGCGGGATCTGGATTACGTTTCACGTAATCCAGATATTCCTGCTCGGTGACAGTGAAATACACCTTGATCGGATCAATCGTCGACACGGTAGTTAGAACTCCGCTCGTTTGGTTTACCAGGTCACCTACCTGAGCGAGCGCAATGCCGACGATGCCATCAATTGGAGATATGATCTTTGTGAAACCAAGATTCAATTCCGCTGTCTTAACCGTGGCCTGTGATGATTCCACCTGGGCTTTCGCCGCAACAACCGCCGCCTTTGCCGTTGCGACGGCTGCGGCGGCTCCTTTTATTTGTGACTTAGCTACTTGTACCTGTGCAATCGCGGCGGCGTTAGCCTGCACTGCATTATCATAGTCCTGCTGTGTTACCGCTTTTTGCTCGAGGAGCGGTCTGAATTTATTGACGTCAAGTTGCGTTTTGAGCTGATTGGCCTCGGCCTGCGCAAGTTGGCTGTTTGCCTGCGAAAGCTGGGCCTGCGCTTGATCGACTTGAGTGATGGCTTGTTGCACCTGACTCACAAATTTGGCCAAATCGCCTTTAGTCTGATTGAGCACTGCCTGAAACGGGCG
>Ga0137403_10001285_pt1 | contig 31643 bp, 25 predicted proteins | sample CZOMad2_1_16fung_FD_122057 | JGI IMG/M metagenome (GOLD analysis project Ga0137403, IMG submission 122057) | Vadose zone soil fungal communities from Angelo Coast Range Reserve, California, USA - CZOMad2_1_16fungal (Hybrid Assembly) | ecosystem: Environmental > Terrestrial > Soil > Vadose zone... | reverse complement strand
CAACGAGGGCGCGGGGGTCGTCATCGAGGCCGGTTCGTCGGAGGCGGCGCAGGCGCTCCTCGGCAAGACCGTCGCCGCGCTCGGCGGCGCGATGTACTCGCAATATCGCTGCGTGCCGGTCGAGCAATGTCTGCTGCTGCCGGCGGGAACGACGCCCGCCGAGGGCGCCTCGTCCTTCGTCAACCCGCTCACCGCGCTCGGCATGGTAGAGACCATGCGCAGCGAAGGCCACAAGGCCTTGGTGCACACCGCGGCCGCTTCCAACTTGGGGCAGATGCTCAATCGGATTTGCCTCAAGGACGGGATCTCCCTCGTGAACATCGTCCGCAATCAGGCCCAAGTCGATCTATTGCGGGCGATGGGAGCGGCTCACGTGTGCAACTCGAACTCACCCACCTTCGTGCAGGAACTTATCGAGGCATTGTCCGTCACCGGCGCGACGCTCGCGTTCGATGCCATCGGCGGCGGCAAGCTCGCCGGTCAGATTCTGATGTGCATGGAGGCGGCCCTCCTCAAAAAGGCCACGCAATACAGCCGATACGGCTCCGCGACTCACAAGCAGGTCTATATCTATGGGGGTCTGGGGCTGGGTCCGATCGAACTCAATCGCAATTTCGGCATGGCATGGGGAGTCGGCGGCTGGTTGATCACCCCCTTCCTGCAGAAGATCGGGCCCGCCGCCACGCAAAAACTCAAGCAGCGCGTTGCAACGGAACTGAAATCCACCTTCGCCAGCGCCTACGCCGGCGAGGTATCCTTGGTCGAAGCCCTCGACCTTAAGTCCGTCGCGATTTACGGCCAAGCCGCGACTGGGCATAAGTACCTGATTAACCCGAACAAGGGTTTGAACAAGTAGCTGGAAGATATGTAAAGTCTCGCCTCGCTCGCGGGTTTTTCGCGATTGGCGCACCGCAGCCCGAAAGGGAACCTCCGGTAACCCTTAAGTTCCAAGCATCGTCCATTACGGAACACTTCTGTCAGAGAGGATAAAAGGCTAATGAATCAAAAACCTGCGGCCATCCAGGAATCGCGCCCGATGCCGGTCGAGTCCGATGCGGCCCTGCGCGCCGCGCGCGAGACGGTTCTGGACAATTCGGGGTGGGTTGGGCCGCTGCAGATGGAGATGGCGCGCGTCATCGTCGGTCAGAAGCATCTGCTGGACAGGCTGTTGGTCGCGCTGCTCACCAACGGCCACGTTCTCTTGGAAGGCGTACCCGGATTGGCCAAGACTTTGGCGCTGAAAACCTTGGCCAGTGCGGTTGCCGTGCGCTTCAAGCGCCTGCAGTTCACGCCGGACATGCTGCCGGCCGATATTGTCGGCACCATGATCTACAACCCCCAGGACGGCGCCTTCCGCACCAAGCAGGGTCCGATCTTCAGCAATCTCATTCTCGCGGATGAGATCAATCGCGCGCCGGCGAAAGTGCAGAGCGCGCTCCTGGAAGCCATGCAGGAACGCCAGGTCACCATCGGCGATGAGACCTATCCCTTGCCCAATCCGTTTCTGGTGCTGGCGACGCAGAATCCGCTGGAACAGGAAGGCACCTATCCGCTGCCCGAAGCGCAGATCGACCGGTTCATGATGAAGGTGCTGGTCAACTACCCCAACCGTGCGGAAGAACGCGCCATCTTGGACGCGATGGCAACCTCGGAAGCCTTGCCGAGCGTTCGTCCCGTGGTGTCCGCCCAGCAGATCCTGAACGCCCGCCATGTTGTGAACAACCTCTACGTGGACGACAAGATCAGGAACTACATCGTGGATCTCGTGCTCGCGACGCGCCCGCCCACTGCGAAATCCTTGAACCTCGAGGGATATATCCAAACCGGCGCCTCGCCGCGGGCCACGATCAATCTGACGCTCGCCGCGCGCGCCATCGCGTTTCTCAATGGCCGCCACTACGTGACGCCGCAGGACGTCAAGACCATCGCCCTGGATGTGTTGCGGCACCGCGTATCCGTGACCTACGAAGCGGAGGCCGAAAATATCACGTCCGAAGACGTGATCCACAAAATCCTCGACGCCCTCCCCGTGCCCTGATCACCCATGCCGGTAGACACCACCAAATCGACGAAGACCATCATGAGCGGCATGCGGCAATTGGAGATCCGCACCCGCCGCATGGTCAACGACAGTCTGGCCGGGGACTACCATTCGGTGTTCAAGGGGCGCGGCATGGACTTCGACGAAGTGCGCGAATACAGTCCGGGCGACGAAGTGCGCACCATCGACTGGAATGTCACGGCGCGCGCCGGCCGGCCCTTCGTCAAGAAGTTCACCGAGGAGCGCGAACTCACGATTCTGCTGCTGGTGGATATCAGCGCCTCGGGAAATTTCGGCTCGGCCGACTTGAGCAAACGCGATCTCGCCGCCGAACTCGCGAGCGTGCTGGCCTTCTCCGCGATCCGCAACAGCGACAAGGTCGGGTTGCTGCTCTACACCGACCGCGTCGAGCGCTATCTGCCGCCCAAGAAGGGTCGACGGCATGTGCTGCGCGTGGTGCGCGATATTCTCTACCACACCCCCGAGGGCCGCGGCACCGACAGCGTGAAGGCGCTCGATGTGGCCAATCACGTCCTGCACCGGCGCGCCATCGTGTTTCTGATTTCCGATTTCCAATCCCCCGGGGATCCGGTCCGTACTCGCGTGGAATTGCGCCGCGCCATGCGCCAGACCAATCGACGTCACGATCTCATCGCCGTGCAAGTCGCGGACCCACGCGAGAAGGAACTTCCCAACGTAGGGGTTCTCGCGCTCGAGGACGCAGAAACCGGAGAGATCATCGAGCTCGACAGCGGCAACCCCGCCGTACGCAAGCGCTTCAACGAGCTGGCGATCGAACACGCAAGGGCGTTGGTGAACGACTTTCGCGCCGAGGGCATCGACACCTTGGAGCTCAAAACCGATTCGCCTTACATGCCCGCCCTACAGCGATTCTTCAAGACGCGCGAGCGCCGTCGCGTATGAGCCGGCGCATGAACCATCGAGCGTCCCATGTATTCGCTGCGGCGGCGATCGCGCTCTTCGCCGCGTTCTCGATTGCTCCGCCAATCGCCGCGGCCACGACTGCACTCACATCCATGTCGACGGCCACGGCCGCACCCACGTCCACGGCCACGACTGCATACACATCTACACCGATGGCCACGGCCGCACCCACATCCACGGCCGCAGCCGCCAACACCAACACCAACGACAACTCCGACGCCAACGCCGCGGCGGCCGACGACATCCGCGACATCCGCGGGCCCAAAGGCATCTTTCCCATATGGCAGGTGGCGGTCCTGTTGGCGGGCGCCGCATTGCTTGCGATCGGCGGTTATACCGCTTGGCGTTGGGCGCGGCGGCGCTCGCCCAAGGCTCGGCAGCGCTTCGAAATCGCTCTACAGCAGCTCGAGGGCATCCGTACGCTCATGCAGCCCTCGAGCGTACGAGAATTCTCCATCGCGATTTCGGACATCGTGCGCCGCTACATCGAGGATGAGTTCAAGGTCACCGCCACTCATCGCACCACGGAAGAGTTTCTTCACGACTTGCTCGAATCGTCGAACGCCTCGCTCGCCGCGCACCGCAATTTGCTGGCGCAATTCTTGAATCAATGCGATCTGGCGAAATTCGCGGGTGTGGGCCTGTCGATGCGGATCATGGAGACATTGCACCAGAGCGCCCGCAGCTTCGTGATCGAATCGTCGAAACCCTTGCCGGCTGCCGAAACGCACCAGGCCCTTGGGTTCCATTCGCACTCCGGAGGCGCATGATTCGCTTCCTTCAACCTGAGTGGCTGTGGCTTCTGACGCTGCTGCCCATGGTGATGCTTTTGCGTGGCCGACGCGGTCCGGTTGCCGCCATCGAGTTTTCGGATGTGGGTCTTGCCAGAGAGGTGGCCCGCGGCAGCCGGGCCCGCGCGGGACGCTGGGTATGGCTGCTCCCCCTGCTCGCCGCCGCCCTCATGATTGTCGGGCTCGCGCGCCCGCAGCGCGCGCACAGCCGCACCGAAGTGACTGCCAATGGAATCGACATCGTGCTCGGACTCGATGTGTCGGGCTCCATGCAAGCGCTCGATTTTCTGGTAGACAATCGGCGCGTGAACCGCATCGAGGTGGTCAAGTCCGTCGTGTCGAAATTCATCGAGGAGCGGCCGAGCGATCGCATCGGGCTGATCGCATTTGCCGCCGCTCCTTACTTGGTCAGCCCGCTCACCCTCGATCATGATTGGCTGCAGCAGAATCTCGAGCGCGTCAGCACGGCCGTCGCGGCCGACGACGGCACCGCCATCGGTTCGGCGATCGCCGCGAGCGTCAATCGCTTGCGCACGACCGCCGCAAAATCGAAGGTGGTGATTCTGCTGACCGACGGCATGAACAACACCGGCAAGATTTCGCCCATCGCCGCGGCGGAAGCGGCCAAGGCGCTGGGCGTGAAAATTTATACCATCGGCGTCGGCGTGCGTGGCATGGCGCCCATTCCGGTTCGGGACGAAGCAGGCCACATTCACTTGATCATGGACAAAGTGGATGTGGATGAGAAGACCCTAGACACCGTAGCCGGCGTGACCGGCGGCACGTTTTACCGCGCTACCGATACCGATTCCTTGCGGAAGATCTACGAGCAAATCAATCGTCTCGAGAAAACCGCGCAAACCGTGCAGAAGTTCGAGCATTCCGATGAGCTCTATTCCTGGGCGCTGATCCCATCCGTCACCATCCTGGGATTTGGCTTGTTGCTGCAGCACACTCGCTTCCGGAGGCTGCCATGATGTTCAGCCATCCTGCGTGGCTGCCGGCGGGGTTCATCGCCTGCCTCTGCCTCCTCTGGCTGTGGCGCCGCTACGATGCGCGCCAGCACGCCGCGCTCGCGCGTTTCATCTCGGCGCACCTGCGCAGGCAGCTCACGCAGTCGGTATCCATCGCACGGCGCCGCGCGCAGCGCGGACTTCTGTCGGCGGCACTGGCATTGCTCTTCGTCGCGCTCGCGGGGCCGCTCGTGGGGTATCGCTGGGAACAGATCAGCCGCCGCGGCATCGAAATCATTTTTGCGGTAGATACGTCGCGCAGCATGTCGACCCCCGATGTGAAGCCCGATCGGCTCACGCGAGCCAAACTCGCGATCGACGATTTTACGAACAAATTGGACGGGGACGCCGTCGGACTGGTGGCCTTTGCGGGCGAGGCCTTCCTGGTCAGCCCCATCACCCTGGACTACGGCGCGTTTCACGAGTCGCTGAACGCGATCGATATCAATACGATTCCGCGCGGCGGTACCAATATCGCGAGCGCCATTCGCGAGGCCCAGGCTGCGCTGCGGCGCCGTCCCAACAGCGACAAGATTCTCATCTTGGTCACCGACGGCGAGGATCTCGAGGGCGACGCATTGATCGCCGCCCAGGCCGCGGCGAGTCAGGACGGGCTCAAGATCTACACCATCGGCGTGGGCACGGCACAGGGTGATCTCATCCCACTGACGGCAAACTCGAACGGTGGATTCATGAAAGATGAGTCGGGCGGCTTCGTCAAATCGCGGCTCGATGAACCGGCGCTGAAGGCCATCGCGGCAGCCACCGGCGGGCAGTATGCCCCGCTCGGCGCTCAGGGGCAGGGATTCGACGCCATTTATAGGGGCAGCCTCGCGCCCCTGCTCAAACATGATCTCGCGTCGCGTCAGCAGCGGGTCTACATCCAACGCTATCAATGGCCTCTGGCAGGGTCGCTGGCGCTGCTGCTCTCGGGTCAGCTCATGGGCACACGCCGCCGAATCGGCGTTCGGGCGCGGCGCGATCCCGTGCCCGAGGCGCGGCCGGCGTTGGCGGGGCCCGCGGCGGTGTCCCTCCTGGTACTACTGTCATCGCTGGTGGCGGCCGGCTCGGTGCGCGCTTCGACGGTGAGCGCGGAAGAAGCCTATAAGAGGGGGGATTTCGTCACGGCCGAGCATGAGTACGCCGCCGAGGCACAACGCTCCCTCAAGAAACCCGTGCTGCAATTCAACGCCGGCACGGCCGCGTACCGGGCCGGGCAGTTCCCGGAGGCGGCAAAGGCGTTTCAAGAAGCGATCAGCCGCGCGCCGTCGGGTGATGCGGCGCGCCTGGCCGAACAAGAGGACGCCTACTACAATCTCGGCAACACGCTGTACCGCACCGGGCAGAAGACTGAGGAGAGCGCCCCCCAGCAGACCATGCAGACTTGGACCCAGGCCGTGAAGGCTTACGAGACTGCGCTGCAACTGCGCCCCGACGATGCGGACAGCAAATTCAATCGCGACTTCGTGAAGCGCAAGATCCAAGAACTGAAGCAAAAGCAACCGCAGAACCCGCCGCAAAATCAGAATCAACCCCAAGGCCCGCAACAAGGACCGCCGCAGAACTCGCCGAACGGCCAACAGCCGCCTGGTCAACAACCACCGGGCCAGCAACCGCCAGGTCAACACCCGCCTGGTCAGCAACCACCGGGTCCACAACCACCGAGCCAACAGCCGCCCGGTCAACAACCACCACCGGCGAGCGCTGGTCAACAGCCACCCGGCCAACAACCGCCCGGCCAGCAGCCACCACCGGCGAGCGCTGGCCAACAGCCAGCCGGCCAACAACCGCCCGGCCAGCAGCCACCACCGGCGAGCGCCGGTCAACCCAACCACGATAACGGCCAACCCGGCGAGGGTTCGGGTGGCGACGATCGGGCGGACGCCCAGCGCCCTCCCGGCCAGATGAGCGCGGAGGAGGCACGCGAATTGCTCGATTCACAGAAGGGAGAAGAGCGACACGCCCTGGGCCTGCCGGTCGCGCGCAGAGAGCGCGACGCACCGCCGGAAAAACCCGTCAGGGATTGGTGAGAGGAGAGTGTCTATTCTTCGACAGCATGTATTCATAGCGTCACTCGGGGTCTATATGTTCGCGATTGCGGCGGCATCCACGGCCGCCGCCCCCTCGGTGGACGCCAACATCGAACCGCACCAGATCGAAGTCGGCGAGTCGGCGCAGCTCACCATCCTCACATCGGGAAGCGGCACGCTATCGGTGACTCTGCCGGTGGTCCCGGGGTTGGAATTCCGAGTCGTCGGCCAATCGCGGCAGATTCAAATGATCAACGGTGCGACAATCGAGTCGACGTCGACCATCGTCCGGGTCACTGCGGACGAGCCCGGCATATTTACCATTCCGGGCCTTACGCCGACGTCGCCGCCTCTGGTGCTTCGGGTCAATCCAAGCAAGGGCGGCGGCTCGCCCTCGCTGCTTGGCAATGGCGCCTTACTGGGCCCGGCGCCTCTCGTTCCGGGCGGATCCAACACGAACGGCATTCATCTGACCCCCGATGGCTCGGCATTCGTGCACCTGGAAATGCCCAAGCATGAAATCTATGTGGGGGAAAGCGTCCCGGTGGAAATTCAGGTCGGCATGCGCGATGGATTCGTCGCCTCGATCAACGGCCTGCCCAAGCTCAACAGCGGCGACTTCACCCTCAACAATCTCTCACGTCAGCCGGAGCACGCCGCGAAGGCCATCGACGGCAAGCCCTTCACGGTGTACACGTGGCGCAGCGTCCTCGCGGCCGTCAAGCCGGGTACCTATTCGCTCACCTTCGAGGCACCAGTCACGGTACGGGTACGCACCCGTCCACAACGGGATTCGATGCTGGACGATCTATTGGGTGACCCGTTCTTGCAGAATATCTTCGGCATCACCGTTCCGAAGAACGTCACTGTGACCAGCCCGGCGGCAGCGATCAAGGTGCTGGCCCTGCCGACGCAGGGAAGACCTCTCGACTTCGGCGGTGCCGTCGGCGCCTTCAAGATCAGCGCCGACATATCGTCATCGAAGAATACGGCGGGTGACCCGCTCACTCTTCGCATGCACGTGAATGGCGCCGGCAATTTTGATCGAGTCGAGAGCCCCATGCTCCGCGGCGACGGTCAGTGGAAAACATATGAACCGAAGGCGACTTTCAACCCCGCCGATCCCATCGGATACCGGGGTGAGAAAATCTTCGAGCAACCGCTCATTGCATCGCAGCCCGGCACCCATACTGTCCCGGCGCTCAACTTCAGTTACTTTGACCCCGGCACTCGCCGCTACGAAACGGCTCACAGCTCGCCCCTGAACGTGACGGTTTCGCCGGCCGTGGATAGCGCCGCGAACGAACCTCCGCCGCCGGCGAACGCAGCAGGGGCACCTGCGGATGAATCGCACGGCGGGCTGCGCCCCGATCACGCGGTGACCGAAGCGCGCGTGGATTCGTTGATTCCTCCTTATTTTCAGCCGCGAATCGTGGGCTTCTCATCCGTTCTGGCCTTGGCTGTAGGCGGTGGGTGGATTGCGCTGCGGCGCCGGGAGATCAATGCGCGCGATACAAAAAGACAGCGCGAACTCGCGCGAGTGCAGCTAACCCGCACCTTGCTGGAGCGGATGGCCGCGGCGTCCGCCTCCGGCAACGCGGCCGTGTTCTTGAGCTCCGCGCGCTCCGCGTTACAGCAGGCCTTGAGCGCGCGCTGGGAGGTGGCACCCGAGCAGATAGCCGAAGACCTCGTCGATGCGCGGCTCGAAGGCGCCGACAAGGACGACATCCGCCAAATTTTCGCTCTCGCGGATGAGGCCAACTATTCCGGTGATGATGTGCAGACCGCCGATTTCGAGCGTTGGACCCAGATCGTCAACCGCCAATTTAGCGAAGAGACAACGTCGTGAGCCTCCGCGCGCCGTGGGGCGCCATTCTCGTCGCCCTAGCCCTGCTCGGGTCCTCGAGCAGCCGCGCAACTCAACCACCGGCACAAGCACCGACACTGACACCGGCACCAGCACCACCACCAGCACCAACACAGGCACCAGAACCGACACCGGCACAGGCACCGGCACAGGCACAGGCACAGGCAGGATATTCCGCCCCCGCCCTCTATAACTTGGCAAATGCATACGCGCGCGCCGGCAAACCGGGTTTGGCGGTTCTCAACTATGAGCGGGCGAGGCTGCTCGAGCCGAATGATCCCGATATCGACGCCAACTTGCGCCACGTTCGCGAAGCGGTCGGGCTGCCGCCCGAATCCCGCAACAGATTCGAGCGCATGGCCGAAACCGCGAGTCCGCGAATCCTCGCGTGGGTTGGAGTATTGGGGTTGTTGATCGCTGGCGTCAGCATGCTCGCGCAGTGGTTGTACCCACAGCATCGACACAAACTTGTCGCCGCGACTATCCTCGGGATCTCTCTTGTCGGTGTGACTATCGCCAATGGCGTCGCTCTGTGGCCAATCATGCACGAGGCCGTCGTGGTCACGCAGACGGCGCCGGTTCGCGTGTCCCCCGTACCCATTGAAGAACCCCTATTCGTGCTGCCGGAAGCATCGATCGTCAGCATGACGGCAGAGCACGACGGGTTCGTGCTCATTCGAACCAAAGCGGGCCGTACGGGCTGGGCGCAGCGCGCGAATCTCGCGCCCATCGTGGCCAAGTCCGCGTACATCAATGCTGAGCCGCGATCCCCGCCTCGCTCGTCAAGTACACCGCGAATGTGCCGAGCCAGTGACCGCCCTCATAATGCTCGCCGGTGACGGCGGGAAGCGCCGCTTGGCCGTGGCTGGCCGCAAGGGCACGGAGAACGGCAATACGGCGATCGCCTGACTCGAGTCCGTGAGCAATGCCTTCCAACATCCAGGCGCGGCTCAAGTTGAGCCCATCGATGTGCGCCAGCTTGGGATCCGAGCGATCGGTCACCACGGCCGGCGGCAGCCACGCCGCGTCCGCCTTCTGCGGAATCCCCGGCAGGAATTCCGACAACCAGCGCCCGAACGCGGGCGGATCCAACACCCTGCGCATGAAATCCGCCTCCGCGAGACAGGGTGACAAAAAATCCTCGCCGGAGGGCTCATAGTCGATCGGGCAGCGGCGGTCATTGAGATAGAACCTGCGAGCCGCGTCCGCAAGCACGCCGCGCATCTGCATGTCGCCGGCGGCACCCGTCCAATCCCAGATCAAGCCGAATGAGAACGCCGTCTGATCGTGCGCGCCGATTCGAATCGGATAGTGAAGCCTGGGCACCCAGTTCTTGATCCGCACAGCCACTTGGGTTTCGAGCGGCCGCAGTACGTTCGCCCACTCGCGCGCCTGCGGATCGTCCCAGCCGCGCAGCTCCGCCGACAGCTGCAGGAGCCACGCAAGACCGTAGGGCCGTTCGAAAGAGGCGCGATGCGCACGGTCCAGATACGCGATCTCACCGGCAATATTCTCCGCGGTCAGGCTGCGGGCGATCTCTGCCCGCGCCATTGGCGCGAAGGGCGCATCCGGAAACAACCGCAGTAGGCGCACCAGCAGCCAGTGGCCGTGTACGTCCGAATGCCAGTCAAGGCAGCCATAGAACGCCGGGTTGAGCACATGCGGAGGATGAACATCGGCATCGCTGTCCAGGGTGTGGCTGATATGGCTGGGGTACTCCGCGTGCAGGCACTTGAGCGCGAGACCCGCGAAGCGTGCCGCCGCCGCTGCGTCGAGCGCCATCGGTCGATCGACGTTGAGGGTTGCCGCCATGCCGGTCGCCCAACACATTGATATCAGCCCGACCGCCAGATAGGTTGTTCGGCGCATGTAGGACCCTTTGACGCTTCGCCCGAGCGATTCATAACGCTTCAGTCCGGGCAGTTCGGCATCGTAAAGGAAGAGCGCCCGGGCGCAAAACGGGGGAGACTGTGCACATGACCGCAGTGAGGATTAATCGAGGGCGAATCCAATGAATCCACCCTGGCCGGAGCTCGAGTATCAGGGATGGCAGGATACCCGCGCCACGCTGCAGCTATGGACGCAGATCGTCGGCAAGATCCGCCTGATGCAGACGCCCTGGCTGAATCACAGCTGGCACGTGCCCCTCTACCTCAACTCCCGGGGACTGACCACCTCGACCATTCCGCATGGATCGCGCTCATTCGAGATTCAATTCGATTTCATCGAGCATGTGCTCGACATCACCGTCAGCGACGGCAGCGCGCGACGTCTCGCGTTGCGGCCGCAGAGCGTCGCGGAGTTCTACGGCGCGGTGATGGCGGCGCTCACTGATCTCGGTGTTGCGGTCGCCATCAACGAAAGACCCTGCGAGATCGCCGCCGCAACGCCCTTCAGCCAGGACCGCATACATGCCGCGTACGATCCCGACTACGCACGGCGCTTCTGGCAGGTTCTGTTGTCGACCGACCACGTGCTGAAGAAATTTCGCACCGGTTTCCTCGGCAAATGCAGCCCGGTGCATTTCTTTTGGGGAAGCTTCGATCTTGCGGTCACGCGCTTTTCAGGCCGCCGCGCCCCACCCTTTACGGGCAAGGCCCCGGGAGTGGCGTCAGAGGTGATGCGTGAAGCCTATTCTCACGAGGTCAGCAGCGCCGGATTCTGGCCCGGCGGCAACGGCACCGACTTTCCCGCGTTCTATTCATACGCCTATCCGACGCCCGCCGGCTTCAAGGAGTTTGCCGTGCAGCCCGAGGCCGCCTACTTCAGCGAGGCGCTCGGGGAGTTCCTGCTCCCCTACGACGCCGTCCGCACCGCGGCCGACCCCGAGGCGGCCTTGCTCGCCTTCCTGCAGAGCACCTATGAAGCCGCCGCCCACACGGCGCACTGGGATCGCGCCGCGCTCGAATGTCCGCGGGGCCTCCCCTGCGTGCCCCGCGCCACCTAGTGTCCTGTCCCTCCAATACCTTGCTCGATCCGCCCGCGGATTTTCGTGCCGGGCAAGGCTTGGACATCGACTTCGACCGGTAATCGGCATATATATGATTCCTATTCGGGGGTCATATCATGACGCAGCACAGCGCATCGACACGTGGGTTCGTAATGCGGCGAAGCACGTGGCTAGCACTTCTCTTCACCGCCGCCGCGTCGTCGCCGGCCGCGCTCAACCGCGCCCACGCAGCCGATGCCGTCGCCCCATCGCAGACCCAGTTCGGCGGCCAGTGCACCGAAGCCCTGGCCGAGGGCCGGCATGTCGCGACCAACTGCACGAGTACGTGGACCGACAAGGACGGCAAGACTTATTGTTTCAGCAATGACGGCGCCAAGAAGTCGTTCCTGGAGAGCCCGGCCGAGAATTTGCAAAAGGCGCGGGTGTTCATGGCGGCGAGCAGCGTCGAGTCCACTGAAAAGGCCATGCAAGATTTCACCGGTTCCGATGCAGAAGCGCTGGTCAAAGAAACGATTGCCGAGAAGCTCAAGGCGAACAACGGGATTTTTCCGTTCGACGACCCGCTCCATGGGGAACATCTGAAATTGAGTTATGACGACATCGATTTCACCCGCACGATCGACGGTTACGGGTTCTTTCCGGACGTGAAATTCCACGATTCGCAGGACGCACAGAGAAAATACCTGGTCGATTTCTGGGTCATACCCGAGGACGGCAAGCTGCAAGTGCAGGAAACCCGCATCTACAAGGAACCGCTCAAAGTGGACGGAAACTGGACCACCATGGCGCGTCAGCCGATTCCCTGGTGGTGGATACCTGCGTCCGAACACCCGGGCCACATGGCAACCAAGCGCGGTTGGGAAGTGATGTCGGCCGTGGAACAGAACGCCGTGAGGCAAAGCGTGAAGAACCACGGCGTGTTCAAGATCAAAGATGACAAGACCGGCAAGGAGCTGGAGCTAGAGTTCGTCGACACCCACCAGCCCGTGAGGCAGCTCGACGACGGCCATTACTTCGCTTGCACCGACTTTCGCGCCGTCGGCACCAAGGACCAGATCTACGACATCGATTTTTGGGTCAGCGACAAGGACGGCACGATGACCGTCGATCAAACCAAGGTGCACAAAGTACCTGAACTCAAGAGCGGCCAGTGGATCCAGGTGCCGCGTTACGAGTGGAAGGACCTCGGCAATTCGCATGTCGTGCCATGAATACCGGGCCGTGAATACCCTGCCCCAGAATACCCAGCCGTAAACACCGGGCAGTAGATACCGGGCCGCTCATTTTGCGTGGCGGGAATTCGCGACCAGCCGCTTCAGGTCGCTCACATCGACCATGCCCGGCACGAGTTGCCGGCCGACCACGAGGCCCGGCGTCCCTTGGAGGGTGAGTGCATGCGCTTCTTCGTCGTTGCGCTCGAGCAGCGCGGCAATCTCCCGGACATGACCGGCGCGGTCCTTTTTCAGGGTATCCATGTTCACGCCCGCGGTCTCCAAAATCGTGTCCACCTGGTCGTTCTGCGCCAAGCGCGGGCCGCCGATCAGCGCATCGTGCGCAAGCAGGTACTTCCCCTGCCACCCCGCCGCCAGCGCGGATGCCGCCGCATACTGCGAGACGGGGCCCAAGATGGGCCAGTCCTTGTAGAGGATGGCTATTTTGGGATCTTGGGCAAGCAAGGCCTGTAATGCAGGAACCAGCTTCTTGCAGTAAGGGCAGTTGTAGTCGAAGTATTCGACGATGGTGACATCCGGATTGCGGGCGCCCACGGCTTCAGTGCCCGGCTTGTCGAGCATTTGCTTTTGCCCGGCGCGAGTAATGATCTGACCCTCCTCGGCTGACGCCGCACCCAAAAGCAGCACGCACCCGAGCGCCGAAAGGAGGATGAATCGAAATCGGCCCTGAACCGAATCTAGTTTGACGCGTGACATTGGATCATCCTAACCCAATCCCCCAAGCGTTTGCGCCGCACCGTGCCCGGACCCGTCCCCGAGCCGACGCCCGTGACCGCGCCGCCCAACCTCACGCGCGACCTCAATCAAGGCGAGGCCGGCCCGCCCAGAACTCGACCCATCAATGAACGGGAACGATCAGTCCCGCATCGTCCGGCGCAGTGGAGTTGACCCGGGGACTGACGGCATAGGCTTGCATCCAGGCGGGATTGTAGGGTTGGAGCGCGGCCTTTGCTTCGACAGGCGTTCCCCGCAGCCAGGTGTCGTAGTCTCTGCGCCTCAGAATGGCGGGCATGCGCAGGGTAAAGTCGGCCAAGAGCTCGTTCGCCGGCACGCGGATGAGCGAGCAGCTCTCGATCACATCGTCGTCGTCGGCGACGGAGCGATCCCAGACGGCCGCCAAACCGAAAACCGACCGATTGATGAGATGCACGAAGTAAGGCTGCCGGTAGTGCGCGCGGGTGAGCTGCCACGCATAGAATCCCGACACCGGCAGGATGCAGCGCTGACCGCTGAGCCAAGGCATGCGATAAATATTCGAGCGCTCGATGAGATCCATGTCGGCGCAGGCCGTCGCCTCAGCGACGGGCCGACCCTCGGCCCATGACGGAATCAGCCCCCAGCGAAGCATCATCCCTTCCGACTGCCCGTCATGGATGCGGATCGCGGGAACGTACTGTGGTGCCGCGACGTTGAATCGCGCCGTAAATTTCCACCACGCCCGTGCGGGCAGGAACTCGCGTTCTGCCGCGGCTTGGTCCGGAAGGACGTAACGATCGCACATAATATCGCGAGGTTACGGCCATTGGCCGTGGGGACGCTGTGACGGAGTTCTAACGAGGGGAATTGCTGCCGGGTTTGCCGCATCGCGGCGGAAAGGTCGTCCTCGATGATGCAGAGCAAAGTTGCGTGGGGATTTAGGGCAGTATCCCCAATTCGCGCTTCAGTTCATCGGTATGTGCGCCGAGCTGCGGAGACGCGCGGACGAGTGTCAGGTCCGCGTCGGAAAAGCGAATAGGCGTCCGCAGTGAGGGAATCTGCCCTCCCGCAACACCAGGGTCAGCGAGGTCAATGCGCATTTGGCGATGAACGATCTGTGGATTCTTGAACACATCTGCAAGGGTGTTTACCGGTCCGATCGGTACGCCGACGCTTTCGAGCCGTGCCAGTAGTGCGTCTCGCTGCCAAACCGCCAGCTTCTCCGAGAGCAGAGAAATCAGTTCGTCACGATGTTCCACGCGATCTGCATTCGACGCGAACCTCGTGTCTTCGGCGAGTGAAGCCCCACCTATTACCTCGCACAATCGCTTGAACTGCGCGTCGTTCCCGACCGCGATCATGACCGTGCCGTCCTGCACTGCGAATGCTTGATAGGGCACGATACTAGGGTGAGCGTTGCCCAGCCGTTTCGGCACGTTGCCGGATACGAAATAGTTGAGCGCCTGGTTTGCGAGCACCGACACCATGACGTCGAGCAAGGCCATATCGATATGCTGGCCAGTACCGGCCCGCGCGCGCTTGGCGAGGGCGGCCTGTATGGCGATGACGCCGTACAGTCCGGTAAAAATGTCTGCGACAGCGACCCCGATCTTTTGCGGACTTCCCATTGACTCGCCCGTCAAGTCCATGATTCCGCTCATCGCCTGGATCATTGCGTCATAGCCGGGCCGCCCCGCATAGGGACCGGTTTGACCAAAAGCGGTCACCGAACAGTAGATGATCCTAGGATTCCGTCGTGCGACCGTCGCATAGTCGAGCCCGTACTTGGCCAGACCGTGAGTCTTGAAATTCTCGATAACGACGTCCGCACGGTCAATGAGCCTGTTGACGAATTCGAGATCGGCCTCGGAGTTGAAATCTGCAATGACAGAGCGCTTGCCTCGATTGCAACAATGGAAGTAAGCGGCGTCGAGGTCTGATCCGTCTGAGCCTTTCACGTAAGGCGGACCCCAACGACGAGTGTCGTCTCCGGTCGGACATTCCACCTTGACTACGTCGGCACCAAGATCGGCAAGCGTCTGCCCAATCCACGGTCCGGCCAAGATTCGCGCTAACTCAACGACCCTTAGACCCTCGAGCGGAGTTCGACCGGCAGCCATCTAGCTGAATGCCGATAGATTGGTCTGCGCTCGGCCGAGAATCAGCGCGTGGACATCGTGGGTGCCCTCGTAGGTATTGACGGTCTCGAGATTTTGCGCGTGCCGCATGACGTGATAAGTGCTTTGGATGCCGTTGCCGCCGTGCATGTCACGCGCCATCCGCGCAATCTCGAGCGCCTTCCCGCAGTTGTTGCGCTTCACCAGCGAAATCATTTCGGGCGCAAACTTCCCTTCATCCATCAATCGACCCACGCGCAACGACGCTTGGAGGCCGAGCGCGATCTCGGTTTGCATATCCGCAAGCTTCTTTTGAAAGAGCTGCGTTTGCGCCAAAGGCCGGCCAAACTGAATCCGTTCCAGGCCGTAGGCACGAGCGCGGTGCCAGCAGTCCTCCGCCGCTCCCATCGCGCCCCAGGAGATGCCATACCGCGCCCGGTTCAGGCATTCGAAGGGTCCTTTGAACCCGATTACGCCGGGAAGAACACTTCCATCCGACACCTCCACCCCGTCCATGACGATTTCGCCGGTGACAGAAGTACGCAATGACAACTTGCCGTCAATCTTGGGTGCCGAGAGCCCCGGCATCCCTCTTTCGAGTATGAATCCTTTGAGCTGGCCATCATCCTGAGCACTCTTCGCCCAAACGACGAAGACATCGGCGATGGGGCTGTTGGAAATCCAAGTCTTGGATCCAAATAGTCGATATCCGTGAGCTGTTTTCTCAGCCCGAGTACGCATCGCCGATGGATCGGAACCGGCCCCCGGCTCAGTCAGCCCGAAGCAGCCGATGCGGTCCCCAGAAGCCAGTCCGGGCAGGTATTTGAGCCGTTGCGCTTCGCTTCCGAACGCGTAAATCGGATAAATCACCAACGAAGACTGCACGCTCATCATCGATCGGTAGCCCGAGTCTACCCGCTCGATTTCACGCGCCGCCAAGCCATACGCGACGTAGGACGTCCCCGCCCCTCCGTATTCAGCGGAAAGCGTGATCCCAAGCAATCCTAGTGAGCCGTACTCCTTGAACCGGTTTGGATTCGTGGTTTCATGGAGGTATGCATCGGCAACCTCCGGCAACAATCGCCCTTGCGCAAAGGCCCGTGCCGAATCGCGAATCAAGATCTCTTCTTCGCTGAGTTGGTCCTCGAGGAAGAATGGGTCGGTCCATTCGAACGGTTTGCCGCCATGGTCGGATCTACTTTGCGCCATTCGCCAACTCCTATCCAATGACGACAAGAACAGCATTGCTTCTGCATGCGGCGTGCCTCTTGGCGCCGCCGCTGCAGATCTTAGAGGCACCTGACGAACAATCTCGCATTCCCAATCGCCATCTCCCTCTCACTCGATTGAGCAATTAAGCATCGTGTTATTGACATTAATCAATGCCGCAATAAGCTATTATGATGTTATTTTCGCATCAATGAGCCGCATGCTTAACTCGTCCGCATTGCAAATCTTTATCGTTGTCGCGCAGCAATTGCATTTTGGACGGTCCGCCGAGACCCTCGGAATCGCTCAGTCCGCCGTGAGTCGGCAGATCAAGTCCCTCGAACACGAGCTGGGAGTGAGGCTACTCAATCGCGGCCGACGGTCGGTCATCACTCTCACCGCTTCCGGCAATGCCCTTCTCGCCGGCGGCGTAGACGCAATCAAACAGTTGGAACGAGCGGAGACCGCGGCAAAGCGCGCCGCACGCGGCGAGATCGGCCGGATTGAGATTGGCTATGTGGTATCTGCAGCTCTAAGCGGAATCCTATCGCAATCACTCAAAACACTGAGAGCTCGTCATCCTGAGGTTGAAGTCGGAGTGAATCAAATGGAAACGCCGAGGCAGCTGACTGCCTTGCAAGACGGATCGATCGACGTCGGCTTCCTTCGGCCGCGCCACGTTTATCCTGAAGGTATTTCCGCATTGATCGTCCACCGGGAGTCGATGCTGCTGGCGGTGGCGGGCAGCCATCCGCTCGCGCGTCGGCAGGTAGACCTGCAAGCACTCTCCAAGGAAACCTTCATCATCCCGCAATTTGACGAGAATGCCGGGTTTGCAGAGCACCTCGCTGCGCTGGCATCCATTGGAGGATTCGAACCGAAACGTGTACACCACGTGCGTGATTTCGTTACAGCCATCTCCATGGCCGCTGCAGGATACGGGGTTGTTCCATCACCTCGATCCACGGTCGCTGTCGCCCTCGGGAATATCGTCTACAAGCAAATACACGGGTATGACGGCATTGTTGAATTGGCGGCGGCATTTCGTGCAAAACAACTCACTCCCGTAGCCAGAGGATTCATCGACAGCCTCAAACACTTCAAGCTCTAAGGAAAATCCCGACGCGGCGGAGCGGGCAAAGAGTCCCGTGCAGCTCCAGATCTGCACTTTCCGGCTACCACATGCGCAAATGCACTTCGTAGCATCAGACGGTAATTGCGACCGGGGCGGGAGCACTCTCGCACAGCCGCGCGGAGCCTTGGAGACCTCATGGACCAAACACTGAAGAACCGAATAGCGATCGTCACAGGCGCGGCGCAAGGGAGCGGCAGAGGCGTCGCGCTGGAGCTTGCGCGGCGCGGTGCGACGGTCGTGCTGGCCGACATACAGGAAACGCTCGGGGGCTTGCTGGAGGACGAACTGCGCGCACAAGGGCTTTCCGCGCTCTTTTGCGCCGCCGATCTGTCCTCCGAGGCATCGGTCAAGTGCCTGGTTGAGACGACGGGTCGACGGTACGGAGCTGTCGACATCCTCGCGAGCTGTGCGGGCATTTATCCCGTTCAGGACTTCGAGACCCTGACCTCTGAACAGTGGAACCACGTCATCACGGTGAATATGTCCGCGCCATTCTGGTTGACACGCGAATGCGTGCCGTTGATGAAGAGGAGCGGCCGCGGGCGGATCATCTTCACGACATCCGTCACCGGCCCGACCGTCGTGATTCCCGGCCTCACGTCCTATGCCGCCTCGAAGGCCGGCCTCGAGGGTTTCATGCGCAGCGCGGCCGTTGAGCTGGCCAAGTACCGAATCACCGTGAATGCCGTCGCACCCGGAGCGATCCACACGCCTGGCCTCGAGCGAGCTTGTACCCCTGAGGAACTCATCGCAATCGGCAAGCGGATTCCATTGCGGCGGCTTGCAACTCCCGCGGACATCGCTGCCGCCTATGTCTTTCTCGCCTCGGACGAGGCTGAGTACTACACCGGCATCGTCATCCGGGTAGACGGCGGATACGTCCTGCCGGAGGCAGCCGCGCTGAGCGCGGTCGTCTGAACACGCACCTCGTGTCCGCTCGCCTTTCTCGGGCGTAATTCGAGAACGAGCAATCATTTAGATTGCGAGTTCGGTGCGGCGGCGCCTTCTTAGAAATGCCCCATAGGCGAGTCCGACGCCGAGCCACGATACTCCGAGCGTCATCGCGAGCCGACTCATCCCCGACAGTACGGCGAGCACCACGACGATCCCCATCACCGGCACGAGCAGGTGAACGATCCATCGGCCCGATCGTCTTTTGACCCAAAACAGGGCGATGACCGAAACGTGGAGCAGCAAGAATCCGCTGAGCGCCCCGAAATTGACGATGGACGCGAGTTCGTCCAGGTGGAAACGCATCAGGAGGGCGACAGTGATCGAGATCGCGGCGGTGACGATCATTCCGACATAGGGAGTGCCGTGGATCGGGTGAACCTTGGCGAGGGCCGCCGGCAATTGCCGGTCTCTCCCCATCGCATACATGACGCGTGCGACGCCGACCTGCATCGGCAGGGCGCTGGCGATACCGGCAGCGGTGGCCATCGCCCACGCGACCAGCAGCGTTATCCAGGGTCCGATCGCCCAATCGCAGAGCTCGTAGATTGCCGCCGCCGGGTCCTTGAGCGTCAGGCCGCTCATCAAATCACCGAATACCCACGACAGCACCGCGAACAGGCCGGCTGCGAGGAACAGGACGCCGATGATCGCGCGGCCGACGACTCGCTTGTCGTCGCTCGTTACCTCTTCGGAGAGGGTGGAGATCGCGTCGAACCCTAGAAAGGACACCACGCAAATCGACGTCGCCGCAAAGATATTCTTGGCGTGAAAAAGCTCGGGCGCATACAGCGGCCGCAGGGTGAGCCCTCCGTTGCCCTTGCCGTGATACAGCGCGACGAGCGACAAAAGCACGAGCAAGGCGAGAATCGCGAGTTGTACCGCGACGCAGACGAGATTGAATCGTTGGGACACCCTGACGCCGAACCAATTGACGCCAAGCGTCGTGCCGGTCACCAACATGATCCAAATTGCGCGGTCTACCTGAGGCATCAGAGAGCCCAACGCCACGGCCATCACCACGTAGACGTAAGCCGGGACCAGCAAATAGTCCAGCAGGATCATCCAGCCGGCGATGAAGCCCGCGAACGGGCCCAAGGAATGTCGCGCAAAGCCATAGACCGATCCGGCCGTCGGAATCGTCTCAGTCATCAAGGCATAGCTTTTGGCGGTAAAGTACATGCACAGGGTGCCGAGAACGTACGCGAGGACGATGAGGCCGTTGGACTCCTGCCACACGAATCCAAGCGAATTCAGTACGCCAAAAGGCGTTACGTAGGCGATCCCATAAATGAGCAAATCGGAGTAGGTGAGCGTTCGCCGCAACGATTGCGCGTGCCGATCGCCTTGATTGGGCGATGCGATCTCACCGCTGCCGACCCGTACTCCGGCAGCTACCGACCCAGTTTCCATCGTCATCTCCGTACCGACAAAGCCGGCGCAAAAAATAACCCACGTACAGGACCATTCCTGCGTCGCTCAGAAACGATAGTTGACTTGAGTCCCGAAGGTCCTCGGCTGGGTCGTGGTATAGCGGATCAAGCCTGGGATGTTGAACTGGAAGCTCGTGTTGTTGGCAGTCAACTTCGCCACCTTGTTCGTCAAGTTGTCGACGAATAAGGTGGCGGACCATCTGTCGGTGGACAGCCCCAGGCGGGCAGCGGCGATGGTATACGACGGCAATTGGAAGCCGTAGAAGAATGCCTCGTCGAACGATGTCCCCGTATAGTTGGCCGACACTCGGCCCGTGAGGTCATAGTTCCTCACCTTGGTGGAGTAATTCAGCGCGAGACTTGCCGTGTCCTTCGGGATATTCAGAATGGGCGCCGTGCAGCCGCCGGTGGTGGCGCAATAGTGGGTGTTGTTGGGATGCTCCGCGACCTGCGTCAGGAAGTTCAAGAACGCTGCGTTAGGCTGTGTCAACCTGGAATCCGTGTAGGCGCCGCTCGCCGATACGACCCAGTTTTGCGAGAGCTTGGCATTGATTTCGATTTCCGGTCCGAACGAGCGGCCGACGCCGGCATTGGCCTGGTATTGATAACCGCAGAGCAGAAGCAGCGCCTGCTGTACACCCGACCACCTGATGTAGTAAATGTCGCTGTTGATGGTCAGCCAGTTGTCGAACAGCTTGGCCTTCTCGCCGACTTCATAGTCCCATACGCTATCGGGACCAAATGAGGGTTGGGCTCCGGGTGCGCAATGGGGAGGAACGTCCGGCGGCGGCACAGTCTGGTTGGCGCCGCCCGGACGAAATCCCTTGGACGCCGAAACATAGGTCGTCAAGTCGGCGTTGGGACTGTACGACAAGTTGAAGCGCGGATTGAAACCGCTTTCGGCAGCCGTGGTTCTCGTCGGCGCCACGGGCACCGGGGTCGCCGTGTCGAATCCCCACTGCTGTTGCAGCTGCTGACTTTGATAGCGGTACCAGCGCAGGCCGGTGGAGAATTTCAAGGTATCGGTGATCCGGTACGACCCATCGGCGAATAGCGCGGATTGCTCGATTTTATACGGGTTTATCGATTGGAAGAGTATCCCCGTGGGGTTGCCGGGTTGGGCGAAGACCGGGTTGGCGCTGTACTCGTTGAACGAGGAATTAAGATCGCTGAAAAAGGCGCCCGCCACCCAGTGCAGCCGGTCGTCTCCCTTGGAGGTGAGCCGGATCTCCTGGCTGAACTGCTTGCTCGGATCGGCTTCGGTGAAGGGAAGGGCCACATAGGGATATACCCCGTTGGTAAAAGAAGCGGACTCCGAGGCATCCTGGGTCTGATGCTCCAGACGGTCCCAGTACGCGGTGGCGCTGGTCAGATCCGCAAAACCGAGATTCTGCGTGAGCGTCAGGCTGTAGATGTGCACCGTGTCGGCAACGGGTTCGGGGATATTGAACGCCTCATAGTGGGCGTGAAAAGCGCCTCCGGGCGGGGAGTCGAAATCGTCATAGCCGCGCAACACCAGGCGTTGGTAGAACGCGGTCGCGACAGCGGAAAAATCGCTATTGGGTTGAAACAGCAGGGTGACGCGTGCGCCGTACAGATTTTCTGTATTGACGTTGCGGATGACGTTTTGCACGGGAGCGGCGAGGACATTGCCGCGGAACGACGGCCCCGCCGGTACCCCCGCCGGCGGTAACGGCGGATCCTGCGGGAATGGATTCACCACGACGCGATCGATCCAGCCGCTGCGGTAGGTATCGCTGCCGACCACCCGCAGCGCGAGCGTGTCGCCGATCGGAATATTGAGCATGACATTGCCGCCGCCATTGCCGCCGCCGCCTTGGGTGTCGGACAAGGTTCCCTGGAACGAACCTTCCCAGGTATTGAGTTTGGGCTGTGCCGTGACGAGCTTGATGGTTCCGCCCATGGATCCGGAGCCATAGAGGGTGCCCTGCGGACCCCGCAGCACTTCGATGCGCTCGATGTCGTAGAGATCGGGGTCGATCACGACCTTGCCGGACTGCGAGAGCGCCGGCGGCGACAGGGGAACTTCGTCGAGGTAGAACCCGACCGTCGGTGCCGCACCGCCGTTGGAAGCAAGGCCGCGCGCCTCGAATTCCGTGAGTCCGGGCCCTGCCGAGCGCAGGGAAAGGCCGGGAATTTCGTGGGCCGCATCCGCGACGTTGGCAATGCCCGCTGCGACGAGCTGTTCTCCGCTCAGCGCGGAAATGCTTATCGGGGTGTTCTGAATGGTGGAACTGCGCTTTTCGGCCGTGACGGTAATCTCGTCGAGGCCCGTTTCGGCCGTGACGTCGGTTGTCGGCGCCGCGGTCACCGGCGACAGCAATTCGACGCCCTTGTCGGCCGTGGCGTCGGTAGCGGGCGCCGCGGTCACCGGCGACAGCAAACTCCCGAATACAATGAGGCTCGACAACATCACGCGGAAATCTCGCGCGACCGCCCGTACCAAGCCTGGCTGTGAGGGCGAGCTCGATATTGAGTCGAACTTCTTCAATTGCATATCGACCGTCTCCCAATGTTCATTGAGGCGTCAAGGCGTTCACATACCGACCGGCCCGCGGTGTCCGCCCGCACGCTTGACGAGGCTCGACAGAACCTCACCGCTCATAGAGCTTTTACTGTGATGAGCAAAAGTACTTTTGGATGGCCAGAGGTGTGGCGCATACCGTCGACTTCGGCGGGAGTCTAGAATTCGCCGCCGCAGCACCGGTAGCCAAATTCTGCAGATTGCGCGGACCCTCCCGCGCAGTGGCCGGGAGCGGCCTTAAGCTTCGATCGGCAGATCGATCATGCGCGCCGCATCAACGGTCGCCGCGCGGCGAGCAGTCTCCGACGGCAGCTCTTCGAAGTGGCGCTTGTAGTCGGCGGAGAAGTGGCTCGGGTGACAGAAACCCCAGGAAAAGGCGATGTCGGCGACGGTACTGCCGCGGGGGTCGGCGCGCTTGATCGATCGCCGCACCGCGTTGAGCCGGACGCTGCGCAGGTAGCGCCCGGGAGACATGCCGAGCAAAGCGTCGAATGCATAGTGCAGGTTCCGGCGGGAGACGCCGACGCGCTTGCACAGATCCTCGATCGTCACGGAGCCCGTGCCGTCCGCCGTGATGTACGCACGCGCGGCACGCACGACTCTTCGATAAGTGCGCTCGCAACGACGCAGCGACTCATCGCGGCGACCGGGCAGCTCCGCCACGGTCGTCACGAGTTGCAGGAGCTCGTCGCGCAGGGAAGCTCGGAGTAACGCATCTCCTCCGAGGTCAGATCGAGCATCCGCGTGCGCCAATGCCTGTCGCACGACGAAGCGCAATGAGTCGGCAATCCGGGGCGGCACGATGCGGATGCCGAGAAGGAGGTTCTGATCCCCGTCGTCGGGATAATACCCGCCCCAGTCAGCGAACGCGGAGGACGAAATCGACACGGACCACATCTCGGACGGGTCACAAAGGATCTCGAACGGGGTGCCGGGACGCCAGACGACCATTCGCTCGGGACCGAGATCGACACCGTTGCAACAACATCGGGCCGTCGGACTGACGGGCCAGACTAGGCTGAAACCCTTTGCCCTACCCGCCTGAAATAGGCATCGGTTGACTCGCTCGCGCAAGACGATGACGCCGTCGAGTTCGACCCTGGTCATCGTGCCCGCGAACGCGCCGGCGTCGAGCTGATCGTATTGTTGTGCGTACGCGTCGGAAATACTGGCTGCCTGTTCTTCCGCATCGGCGAACTTTCGGTGCCACACGACCGGCGCCAACTCGCGGACCTCGCGTGATCCGCAACCAGCGCTGTCCGTTCGGTTTTCTGAAGGAAATCCAGTCATTGCAATTCCGCGTGCGAGCGCTCTTAAGTGTCGCTCGAGTGCTCGCGCCGGGTTATTTCTCCGTCATTAGAAGCAACGTCTATTCAGCACATCATCGCACGGCTGCCGCACGATTACCTTGTAGTACCGGGCGCTCCATCTTAATGCAGCGGTTTCGCGTTAGGACATAGCCAAATTGTGCAAATTCGCACTGCCGTGTCGCAGCATTTATTGGGGTGTCCGCGTCTCGGACGCCCTGAGGACACTTTGCACGAATTGGTTACCTTGCACATTTCTGCAGTACGACACTAAGTGCCGCGTCGTGAAGGAACCCGTGATGTCGGAGCGAAGGGTGGGTCTGCTCGTCAATCCCGTGGCGGGAATGGGCGGGCGTGTGGGGCTGAAGGGGACGGACGGGCCAGAGACTTTACGTCTGGCCATCGAACTGGGAGCCCGGCCAGAGGCCATCGATCGAGCCAGTCGTACCCTCTATGTCCTCGCGTCGTTGATTCCGAACGTAGAGATCTTAACGGTCTCTGGAGCGATGGGTGAATTTGCAGCCTGCCACGTTGATGTACGGGTCAAGATTGTGGGGCTCCCCGCACGTGAGACAACTAGTGCAGACGACACCAGGCGAGCCGTTCAGGACTTGGTGCGCGCAGGGGTTGACCTACTCTTGTTTGCCGGTGGAGACGGTACGGCACGGGATGTCATGTCGGGGTTGGTTGATAGTGGTGTTCCCGCGCTGGGGATCCCTGCCGGGTGCAAGATGCATTCCGGTGTATTCGCAACTTCCCCCGACAGTGCCGGGCGACTGGTCGCGCGGTTCCTGAAGGACGCAACGAGACCGATTCCTCTGCGCGAAGCTGAAGTGATGGATATCGATGAGGGGGCATTCCGCAATAATCAAGTCTCTGCTCAACTGTACGGCTATCTGTTGGTGCCGAATGACAGACGCCACGTTCAGGCAGCGAAGAGCGGAAGGGGTCTGACCGGAGAGGCGGCTATCGATGGGATCGCTCAGGAGTTTGTCAGCTCGATGGATCCCGAGTGCCTGTACTTGGTGGGAGGAGGTTCCACGACCAAGAGAATCTTTGAGTACTTAGGTTGCGAGAAAACTCTGCTCGGGGTTGATGCGCTTCTCGGTGGTGAGATTGTCGGGTTCGATGTCAACGAATCCCAGATCCTGCAACTCGTACAAGGGAGAGAATTTAGGATCGTCGTCTCGGTGATTGGGGCCCAAGGGTACATCTTCGGGCGAGGAAACCAGCAGTTGAGCGCCGAGGTCCTTAGGGTTGTGCCCAAGGATCACATCACGGTTGTGGCTACCACCGAGAAGTTGGCAAGCCTGACTGAACGACGACTTCTCGTGGACTCAGGTGATCCGGAGGTTGATGAGCGATTGTCAGGCTTCATGGTGGTGCATACAGGATACGGTCGGCGTGCCGTCATGCGAGTCGGTCGGTAGTGGCGCTGCGTCGCAGCATTACATTTCGTGCGTCCGCATTTCGGACGACGTGAAGACACTTTGCATTATTTGGTTACCTCACAAATTTCTGCAGCACCACACTGAGTACCGCTTGTCGCGCTTCGAATTGAGTCATTGGAGAGAAGCTTGGGACGATTGAAGGGCAAAGTGGCCCTAGTCAGTGGCGGAGCGAATGGCATCGGAAAGGCGACGGCAGTGTTGTTCGCTGCGGAAGGCGCGCAAGTTGTGGTGGCCGACATCTCTGAAAATGAGGGCAGCGAAGTCGTCGGCGAGATCCTTGCGGCTGGCGGGGAAGCGAAGTTCATGAGACTCGACGTTGCCGACGAGGACAGCTGGCGGCAAGTAGTGGCCGACACGGTGCGCGCGTTCGGCAAGCTCAATGTGCTCGTCAATAACGCCGGCGTCTCACTGGGACACGATGTTGAAGAGACCACGCTTGACGAGTGGAACCGCATCATGAGTATCAATGCGACCGGAGTGTTTCTCGGCATGAAGTACGGCATTGGCGCCATGAAGAAGAACGGCGAGAAGTGCTCCATTATCAATCGTTCGTCGGTCGACGGATTGGTCGGTGAGCCGGGGTTATTCGCCTATTGTGCTTCCAAGGGCGCGGTGACCATGATGGCTAAATCGGGTGCTCTCGCGGTTGCCGCGAAGGGTTATTCCATTCGTATCAATTCGGTGCACCCCGGCTTGGTGCACACTCGGTTGGTTGACAAGGAGGCGGCCGACTTCGGGCTATCGCCAGAAAAATATTGTGCGAAGCTTGGCGCGGTGCATCCGATTGGATTCATCGGCGAGGCGATTGATATCGCGTACCTCGATCTCTATCTCGCGAGCGATGAGTCGCGCTGGGTAACGGGAGCTGAGTTCGTCGCCGACGGAGGTTGGACGGCGCAGTGACGAGATCCGGTATCAGATTTGGTAGTCGATGAGCCGGAGTGTGAGTTCGTTTGGAATGCTGCGTACCAAGAGCTTGGAATGCCGCTCACCCAGAGTGAGGAGACCGGTACCAAGAAAGGAGAACTATGTCTGACAGCTTCGGTCTTGTAACTGCCCACCCCTACATGGCTAACTCCGTTCCGGAGATCAAGCGGGAGATGCTCGAGGCCGTCGGAGCCAAGAGCGTGGAGGAGCTGTTCGAGCAGATTCCTCAAGAACACAGATTGACAACTCCTCTTCAGCTGCCTCCCGCGCTCACGTCTGAGTTGGGGTTGCGCTCCCATCTGCTGAGTCTTCTCGGCAAGAACCAGACCTGCGAAGGGAATCTGAATTTCCTGGGAGCTGGGTGTTGGCAGCACTTTGTGCCGGGGATTTGCGATGAGATCGCGGCTCGACGGGAACTGGTGACAAACATATGGGGGACTTCCTCATCGGACCATGGAAGGAATCAGGGGCTGTTCGAGTTCTGCAGCGAGATTGCGGAGCTCGTTGACCTAGACTGCGTGGGACTACCGGTCTACAGCTGGGGCTGTGCGGCAGGGCACGCCATACGCATGGCGGCTCGGTTGACCGGCCGGCGAGAAGTGTTGATCCCTCGCCTCATGGATCCCCAGCGGCTATCGGTGATTCGCACTTACTGCGAACCGGTGCAAAATGCGGGTCACATTACCGTCCGTCTCGTTGACTACGTCATGGAAACGGGAGGTATCAGTCTCGCGGATCTCGAGGCGAAGATCTCCTCCAGCACAGCGGCCGTGTACTTCGAAATGCCCTCGTACATTGGTGCCATTGACGCCAACGCGGCTGCGATCGCCAACGTGGCGCGCCGCTTTGGGGCACAGGTGATCGTCGGCGTCGATCCGCTCTCGCTGGGTGTCCTCTCGGCGCCGCCCAAGTATGGTGCTGATTTGGTCGTGGGAAGTATTCAACCCCTCGGGCTGCACATGTTGGCCGGCGGTTCACTCGGGGGATTCATCGCGAGTCGCGATGAGGAGCGTTATGTAAGGGAATTTCCCACCTTGCTGCTTTCCGCTGCTCCAACCATTGAGCCTGGCGAACTGGGCTACAGCATGACTCTGCTCAAGCAGTCGTCCTATGACGCCCGCGAACAGGGAAAGGACTGGACGGGTCACACCGTCCATCTCTGGGCGCAGGTTTGCGCCGCCTACATGGCGTTGCTCGGCCCCGCTGGATTTGCTGAGCTTGGCGCTCTGGTGTTGTCTCGAAGCCATTATGCTGCGCAGCGCCTTCAGAAGCTCGACGGCATTCGGACGCTCTTCGGGACGGGATTCTTCAAAGAGTTTGTCGTGAATTTCGATGAGACTGGAAAGAGCGTTGCGCAGATTCATAGAGAGCTTCGAACGCGTGCCATCTTTGGAGGCAAGGATCTGTCCGTTGAGTTCCCGGAATTGGGGCAAAGCGCGCTCTATTGCGTGACGGAAGTGCACGCACAGGCTGACATCGATCGTTTGGTGGATACTCTCGCCGAGGTAATTAGCAAGTGAACGAGCCTGTCAAACTGAGAAAGTACCATTCGGCCGCGTGGGATGAGCCCGTGGTGATGGAATTGGGACGTAAGGGCCGAAGGGGAGTCTTGTTTCCGGCTCCGGAGGTGGCAGTAAGAGATGCCGTCGGCGATGCGCTTGGCTTCTTGCCGAGTGATCTCCGCAGACAGGCCCCACCCGCTCTGCCGGAGATGTCAGAGTATGAGGTGTTGCGGCACTACTTGGCATTGTCCCAGGAAGTGCTGGGCATGATGGGCATCAGCCTCTTCGGGACATGCACCATGAAGTACAACCCATCCTTGAACGAGCAGTTGACCTCCCGGCCAGAGGTTGCGGAAATCCATCCACTGCAGGACACAGACACGATTCAAGGCCTATTAGAAATCGTCCACGGTTGCGACTTGATGCTGCGCGAACTTTCAGGAATGGATCAGTTCACCTTCCAGCCGGGCGGAGGAGCACATGGGGCATACTGTAATTCTGTCGTAACTCGCGCCTACCACGCGTCTCGGGGAGAGTTAGAACGACGCAACCAGGTGATCGTGACGATCCAAACTCATCCGTGTTGTGCGGCTACCGCTGCCGCCGCCGGTTTTGAAGTTGTCACACTCATGTTGGAAGCGGGGGGGTATCCATCCGTGGATGCCCTTCGATCGGTTGTGTCGGATCGAACGGCCGCGCTGATGGTGAACAATCCGGACGATATGGGTATCTACAATCCCCATATCAAGGAGTGGGTTGACATCGTCCACGCGGCGGGCGGCCTTTGTTTCTACGACCATGCAAACTTCAACGGTGTAATGGGCAAAATACGAGCTCGAGACCTCGGCTTCGACGCTTGCATGTACATGCTCCACAAGACTTTCGGAGCACCAAAGGGAGGACTCGGGCCTGCAGTAGGAGCGTACGGGTGCACTGAGAAACTGGCGCCCTTCCTCCCCGGTCAGATTGTTGCGCGAGAAGGCGAACGGTATGTCCTGAGGGAATCGGCTGGAGCGGTGGACAAGGTCCGAGAGTTTCTGGGGAACGTTCCACAAGTCATCAAGGCGTACTCTTGGCTTCGGGCGATGGGAGCGAGCGGTATCCATGAGGCACGTGACCTTTCTGTTCTCGCCAATAACTATATGGGAAAGAAGATTCAGGATATTCCCGGAGTCACCATCTCGAATCCCGACAATGAGCAATGGCGTATGGAAATGACTCGGTACAGTTTGGCCGAGTTGACTAAAGCGACCGGGGTCATGGCCGTTGACGTTCAAAACAGGATGACGGATTTTGGCATTGATGCACCCTGGCTAAGTCACGAACCATGGTTGGTGCCTGAACCAATCACTCCTGAGGCCGGGGAGCTGTGGTCCAAGGAGGATCTGGATTACTGGATCGAGGCTTTGGCCCAGGCTTGCCGGGAGTCCTACTCCGATCCAAAGATGGTCAGTAACTCGCCCTACAACCAGGCGATACATCGGGTGGACGCAAGCCGCATTGAGGATCCGGCCCATTGGGCAATGACATGGCGCGCATACGTCAAGAAGCGTGCTCGCGAGAACATCCAACGTACACTCGAACCGTAGCGTCTTGGTTCAATCGTACGTTTTGAATTCCGTAACCCCTAGGCCTCGAGCGCGGCCAGCGACTCCGGCAGGGATGCACCTTCAAGAAAAGTAAAAGCAGAACGAGCGTGTAGTTCGACGTAGGCCATGACGATTAATCAAAGACGCCTTCCACAAACCACTGCTTCCGGATTCGATCCAGATAAATCCGGTAGTAACCAACGCCTTCGAAAGTCTTGAGAGCAACGTCCCATTCTTCGCGAGCCCACGGCGTGGTTTTGTTCCACCAATTGCCACAGCTCGACCACGGCCCGGAGGCAGCCAGCACTCGGCGATGCTTCTTCCACAATCGAACCAGGTGGGGTGTCTCTCCGGTTAGTTCTACAGAGATCTCTAATGCTGGACGGAATACTCGCAAAGCGATGGTAGGAACCACCGCGGATGGACTCCATGTTTCCGAAGCGCTGGAAAAGGGTTGAACCGCGAAAGCGCCGGGCCTATGAGTATCGAGAGTCTTCGGAGAACCGACACAACTGAGACCCTCTGCATCTACGCTGCCGACCACCCCACGAATCCGCGCCAGCGTAATTTCCAATTTCTCAGTTTCAGGTGACGGCGGTGCGAAAAGATTGCCCTGGGCCATTCGGGGCTTTACCGGTACGGCTTCAACGGTCAGTTTCTTGATGGGCGCGGAAAATGTGTTTCTTTCCAGATCAAGCCGCAAAAGAGTGAAAAGCATATTCCGGTCTTGCGTAGGAACCGGCAACATCCAAGTATGTTTGTATTGTTCTCCGTCCTTCCCCTCCTGGATTTGTCGCACTTCAAGGTCGAGCGTCAGTCGCAGTTCGTTGGTCGCATAGGACTGCGCGACAAGGCGGTCACAAATCTCTTGCAGAACACGGTTCAGGACAAAAGCGAGCGACTCCAAAGTCTCCACCGCGTCGTCAAACTCGTAGCTTTCAACAAAATCTGGCGCTGGTTCTACGGGCAGCGCGACTCGGGCCAGGAGGTCAGCAAGGACCTGAACATCCGGTTCAACCCCGACGGCACCGTGAAGTCGTACTCGTTCAGCTCGAATTTCCCCGAGGACATGCAGCGACTCAAGTAACCGGGAGGCTCCCATGCCAAACATCAGCATCCAGTGGTACGCCGGCCGCACCGACCAGCAGAAGCGCGAGCTCGTCGCGGCCATCACCGACGCCATGGTCAAGATCGGCAAGACCACGCCCGACCAGGTGCACATCGTGTTCCAGGACATCGAGAAGTCGAACTGGGGCAACAGCGGCCGGCTCGCCAGCGACAAGTAGGCCGCACCGGAGGCGTCATGAGCACCGGCGAGAGCGCTATTGATCTCCGGGGTATCATCCCCGCCACCGTCCTGCCGATGACCCAGGACGGCCAGATCGACGAGGGCGAGCTCCGGAAGTACATCCGCTGGATCGCCGGTCAGGGGATCCGGGCCGCCGCCGTCAACGTCGACACCGGCGAGGGCCCGCACCTCTGGCACGAGGAGCGGCTGCGCGTGCTCCGGATCTACAAGGAGGAGCTGGCCGGACGCGGCATACCCGTCGTGGCGGGGCTCGGCGCGTCCTTCACCGCGCAGGCGGCGAAGTACGCGAGGGAGTACCGGGAGGCCGGCGCCGACTGCCTGCTGGTCTTCCCGATCACCGCCTATCTCGGCACGCCGCTCGCGCCCGAGGTGCCGTACTGCTACCACAAGGCCATCGCGGACGAGACCGGCCTGCCCCTCATCCTCTTCACGCTCCAGCCGGCCCTCGGCGGGACGGATTTCACCGACGAGACGCTGCTCCGCCTGATCGAGATCCCGCAGGTGGTCGCCATCAAGGAGGCCCTCTTCGACGCCAAGCGCTTCCGCGAGATCGCCGACGTCGTGCGGGGGGCTTCGCGGCGGATCACCGTCCTCACTGGCAAC
>Ga0137403_10001284_pt1 | contig 31676 bp, 39 predicted proteins | sample CZOMad2_1_16fung_FD_122057 | JGI IMG/M metagenome (GOLD analysis project Ga0137403, IMG submission 122057) | Vadose zone soil fungal communities from Angelo Coast Range Reserve, California, USA - CZOMad2_1_16fungal (Hybrid Assembly) | ecosystem: Environmental > Terrestrial > Soil > Vadose zone... | reverse complement strand
TGCGTTGCTGGCGTACGCCGACGGCGAGAAGCGCTACATCCTTCAGCCCGATGGACTGAAGGTCGGACAAAAAGTTGTGAGCGGGCCTGAGGCTGACATTCTGGTCGGCAATGCTCTGCCTCTGAAAAATATTCCGCCGGGCACGACAATCCACAATATCGAGTTGAAGCCTGGCAAAGGTGCGCAGATGGTGCGCTCGGCGGGCGGAGCGGCTCAGTTGGTAGCGAAAGAGGGCGATTATGCGCTGGTGAAGCTGCCTTCGGGCGAGACTCGCAAAGTCGCGCAGGACTGCATGGCGACGATCGGGCAAGTGGGAAATTTGGATCACGAGAACATCACCATCGGCAAGGCGGGACGCACGCGCTGGCTGGGACGGCGGCCGGTAAACCGTGGCGTTTCGATGAATCCGGTGGACCATCCGCATGGTGGCGGCGAGGGAAAGACTTCGGGCGGACGGCATCCAGTCACGCCGTGGGGGCAGCCGACGCGCGGGTACAAGACGCGGAACAACAAGCGCACGGATGCATTCATCGTGAACCGGAGAACGAAATAGTTGTTTCCTCGTTTCTAAAAGCAGATTCCTCACCGCTGAAGTGGTTCGGAATGACAAGGGTTAGAAGAGAGGACTCAGGATTTAGGAGCCAGAAGCTAGAAGCTGAGAGCTGACGGCTGAAAGCTGAGAGCTGATTTTATGGCGCGTTCAACAAAAAAAGGGGCATTCGTGGACGGATATCTGCAAGGGCGGATTGAAGCCATGAATTCGCGGAACGAGAAGAAAGTGCTGCGCACCTGGTCGCGGCGCTCGACGATTATTCCGGAATTTGTCGGGCACACGATTGCGGTGCACAACGGGAAGAAGTTTATCCCGGTGTACATCACCGAGAACATGGTGGGGCACAAGCTGGGAGAGTTCAGCTTTACTCGCCAGTTCAAGGGACACTCGATGAGGGCAGCGACGGAAGCAGCAGCCAGGCCGGCGGGAGTGCCCGGTGGTCCGGGAGCTCCGGTTCCGGCGGCGGGAGCAGCGGCTCCGGCAGCGCCCGCGGCGCCGGCAGCTAAGCCGTAGGAGAGACAGATGGAATTTCGAGCTCAAGCACGGTTTATGCGCGTCTCGCCGCAGAAGGCGCGGCTGGTGCTGAATCTGATTAAAGGCCGCAAAGTGGAAGATGCGCTGAATACGCTGGCGTTCACCAAGAAGAGGGTGGCGGCGACGGTCGAGAAGCTGCTGCGTTCCGCGGTGGAGAATGCCAATTACCTGAGCAGCGAAAAAAATATCGACGTAGACGTAGACAAGCTGTACGTAAAGCAGGCGGTCGCGAATGACGGCCCGCGCATGAAGCGAATTCGTCCGGCGCCCATGGGCCGGGCTTACCGTTATGTGCGGCGCATCGCGCATATTGAGTTAGTGCTGGCGGAAAAGGGCGCGAACAGCGGGGCCGTGGCCAGCGTGGCCGGAGAAGAAGCTGGAGTCGCAAAAACGGCAAAAGCGAAACGCCGGGTTCCGGCAAAGAGAATAAAGAGAAAGAAGACGGCGCGGGCAAGATAGCAAGTAGTCAGTAGTTGTTCTCAGTTGAGAACGCAGAGGTCCCTGGTTGGCAGGGATTAGGAGAAGCAATGGGTCAAAAAGTTCATCCTTATGGTTTTCGGCTGGGCTACACCAAGCCGTGGAAGTCGCGCTGGTTTGCCGAGCGGGATTACGACAAGCAACTGCTTGAGGACGTCAAGCTGAAGGCGGAACTGAAGGAGAAGCTCAAGTCGGCGGGCGTGAGCTCCATCGAGATCGAGCGGCCGGGCAACAAGCTGCGCATCATCATCAAGACCGCGCGGCCCGGGATCATCATCGGACGCAAAGGCGCGGAAATCGACAAGCTGAAAGCGGAGCTGCAGAAGCGGACTGCCGGCAAGGACATTTTCGTCGACATTCAGGAAGTGCACAAGCCGGAGCTCGACGCGCAACTGGTTTCGGAGTCGATTGCGCTGCAACTGGAAAAACGGGTGGGCTTCCGGCGGGCGATGCGCAAGGCGGTGGACTCGGCGCTGCGTTTCGGCTGCAAGGGAATTAAAGTTCGCGTGAGCGGACGCCTGAATGGGAATGAAATCGCCCGCTCCGAGTGGTACCTGCAGGGACGTCTGCCTTTGCACACGCTGCGCGCCGATATCGAGTATGGCTTTTCGGAAGCGAAGACGACCTATGGCGTGATTGGTGTGAAATGCTGGATTTACCGCGGCGAAATTCTGCCGCAGAAGAAGCGTGAAGGCCAGCCGCCGGTGGGCACAGGAGCGTTTTAGGGGAATGCAGAAGTTAGAAGTAAGAATGCAGAAGTAAGAATGCAAAAGTAAAGCACAGAAGGAACACGTGGGCCTGGAATTCTGAATTCTGACTTCGTCATTCTGCATTCGCAAGCCAAGAGCTGATTTATGTTGATGCCGAAAAAAGTTAAGTACCGCAAGCAGCAGCGCGGGCGCATGACCGGGAAGGCGTGGCGCGGAAGCGAGCTGGCTTTCGGGGACTACGGACTAAAGGTCCTCGAGCCGGGTTGGATCACTGATCGGCAAATCGAAGCCAGCCGCGTTGCGATGACGCGATTCATCAAGCGCGGCGGCAAGATCTGGATTCGTCTCTTTCCCGATAAGCCGGTGACCAAGAAGCCGGCTGAAACCCGCATGGGAAAAGGCAAGGGAGCGCCGGATCACTGGGTGGCCGTAGTGCGTCCAGGAAAGATTTTGTTCGAGATGGAAGGGGTTACTCCGGCTGATGCGGCTGAGGCGATGCGGCTGGCGTCGCACAAACTGCCTCTACGCACCAGGTTGGTCAAGCGCGAAATGGCGCACTGAGACTGAGAACTGACAACTGGAAACTGAGAACTGAATTTTATGAAAGCCGAGAAGGTTCGCAACTTAACCGACGACGAGCTTCGCCATCAAGAGCGGGAGCTCAACGATCAGCTCTTCAAGCTGAAGTTCCAGCTCAATATGGGGCAGACGGAGAGCTTGAAGAAGATGCGCGGGCTGCGCAAGGACATTGCGCGGGTGAAAACGATTGCCCGCGAGCGCGCGACCGCAGGCGGAACAACGGAGAAGAAGTAATGGCGGAGACAAATGCACAAGCCGTGGGCCGGCGCAAGGAAGTGATAGGCGCTGTGGTCTCGAACAAAATGAGCAAGACCATCGTGGTCCAGGTGGTGCGCAAAAAGGCGCATCCCTTCTATGGCCGGGTGGTGTCGAAAGCCAAGAAGTTCTACGCGCACGACGCGAAGAATGAAGCGCATGTGGGGGATTTTGTGCGGCTGGAAGAGACGCGGCCCATGTCAAAGCTGAAGCGCTGGCGGCTGAAGGAAATCCTGAAGCGCACCGCGCTGCTGCCGGAGACTCCGGCCGGAACGGAAGCCGCTCAGTAGCGGCAGGGCGGGAGACTGATGCTATGACGGTGATGATGAGAAGCATGCTGGAGGTGGCGGACAACTCCGGCGCCCGCAAGCTGCAGATGATTTTGCCGCTGGGCGGCGCGACTGGGCTGCGCGCCGGATTGGGCGACGTGATCACCGCTAGCGTGAAGGAAGCGTCTCCTGACGGCCAGGTGCAAAAAGGGAAAGTGGTCAAAGCAGTGATCGTGCGCACTCGCAAGGAACACCGGCGGCGCGATGGTACTTATATTCGCTTCGATCAGAATGCGGCGGTTCTCATCAATGAAGCCGGCGAACCCGTGGGAACACGCGTATTCGGCCCGGTGGCGCGCGAGTTGCGCGAGAAAAGATTTTTGAAGATTGTTTCGCTGGCGCCGGAAGTTTTGTAGGAATTTGTAATTTGGTAATCGGGTAATTTTGTAAATCAAAACCCGGTTTAAATTGCCAAATTACCCGATTACTAAATTACGAAATTCTTGAAGGTTAGAAAATGGCGACTGCAACCACAGGACATAGGAGAGTAGATATCCGGCGCAACGATACGGTGAAGGTGATCACCGGGCGCGACAAAGGCAAAGAGGGACGCGTGCTGCGCGTGTTCCCCAATGACGGCAAGATTCTGGTCGAACACGTCATGATGTCGAAAAAGCACGTGCGCCCGAACCCCCAGCGCAACGTGAAAGGCGGAATCGCCGAGCAGGAGAGCCGGATTTCGCTCTCCAACGTGCAACTGGTGTGCGCGGCCTGCGGACCGGTGCGCATTGGACACGAAATGCGTGGCGACCGCAAGGTGCGGGTATGTAGGAAGTGTGGAACGACGCTGGATAAGTGACCGCGACTTGCGGGCCCGTTCGGCACTTCGCCCTGCGAAGTTTCTCAGGGCAAGCTAAGTGCCGAGCCCGCAGCGGTCATCCCGAGCAGAGCGAGGGATCTCGCGCGAATATGAAAGCGCGAACCGGTAACCAATCCGAAACCGTGATAACAGGGTAATTAGAAAATGGCGAAGGATAAAAAAGACAAAAAGGGCGCGGCGCAGGAGCCGGCAAGACCTCCGGAGGCGGCGCGGCACAGCGCTAAAGAGACGCCGCGTTTGAAGGCGCGGTTTCGAAAGGAAGTTGCTCCCGCGCTGATGAAGGAATTCGAGCTTAAGAATCCGATGGCGGTGCCGCATCTGCATAAGATCGTCGTCAACGTGGGCGTGGGCGAGGCTACGCAAAACGCGAAGGTGCTCGATCCGGCGGTGAATGAACTGGGCCAGATCACGGGCCAGAAGCCGGTGGTCACGCGGGCGAAGAAGTCAATTGCAGCGTTTAAGGTGCGCGAAGGCCAGCCTATCGGCGCGATGGTCACACTGCGGGGTGACCGGATGTATGAATTTTTTGACCGGCTGGTCAACGTCGTGTTGCCGCGTGTGCGCGACTTTCGGGGCGTTTCGACCAAGTCGTTCGACGGTCGTGGAAATTACACGCTGGGTTTGCACGATCAGTTGATTTTCCCGGAGATCGATTACGCCAAGGTCGACAAGCTGAAGGGGATGAACGTCACTATCGTGACGACTGCCCGCTCGGACGATCAGGGGCGGGCGCTATTGCGGCATTTGGGAATGCCGTTCCGAGCATAGGAATATAGAAGTAAGAGGTCAGAATGCAGAATTTCTTGAAAGCTAAGAGCTAGGAGCCAAAAAGCTAAGTGGCAACTACAGCAAAACGAGTCAAGGACGCGAAGATCCAGAAGAGGTTTGAGGACGCACGCAGCAAGAACCAGAAGCCCAAGTTTTCCACGCGTCGGCACAACCGCTGCAAGCTGTGCGGGAGGCCGCGGGCGTACATCCGCAAGTTTGGAATTTGCCGCCTGTGTTTCCGCGGATTGGCGCTGCGCGGGGAAATTCCTGGGGTTTCGAAGTCGTCCTGGTAAGTGAGTAAGCACAATGATCGCGGGCGAGGGGCGCCCGCGCCACACGAGCAACGCCGCTGCAGGTTCTCTGGCAATCATGCCGGAGCAAACGGACGGCGGAGGAGAAGCAAACGATGAGGTTGACCGATCCGGTCGCAGACATGCTGGCGCGTATTCGCAATGCGATCCGCGCCCGGCACCAGAAAGTGGATATTCCCGCTTCCAAGCTGAAGCTGGAGATTGCCCGTATTCTGAAGGAAGAGGGCTACATCGCCAACTTTAAGTCCACCGAAGACGACGGCCATAAGGTCCTGCGGGTCTATTTGAAGTACAGCAACAACAACGAGGCGGCGATCTCGAATGTGGAGCGCGTGTCGCGCCCGGGGTGCCGCGTCTATGTCCGGCGCAGCGAGATTCCTCGCGTGCTGGGCGGACTGGGCATCAACATTTTGACTACACCGCGCGGCGTGATGACAGGACGCCAGGCACGCAAGCAAGGCGTAGGCGGAGAAGTGTTGTGCGAGGTTTGGTAGGAAACACAGCTTTCAGCTATCAGCCGTCAGCTTTCAGAAAAGACGGCGACGCTGGCCAGGTTGAAAGCTGATAGCTGAGAGCTGATAGCTTATGTCGAGAATTGGAAGAAAGCCGATCGCGCTCCCCAAAGGGGTGACGGTAAAAATCGAAGGCAACACGGTTGCCGTGCAAGGCCCAAAAGGCAAGCTGGACACGCAATTGCCCCGCGGCATCCGCATGGAGCAGCAGGACGGGCACCTGGTGGCGATTCGCGAAAACGATTCGCAATCGGCGGTGCACGGGCTGGCGCGCGCGCTGGTCAACAACGCCGTAGAAGGCGTGACCAAGGGCTGGACGCGCGAGCTGGAAATCGTTGGCATCGGTTATCGCGCGGAGTTGAAGGGCAAGAACATGGTCGTCTTCAGCCTGGGCTACTCACATCCGATTGAGTATCCGCTGCCCTCCGGCATCGACGTCGCCATCGATCCCAAGCAGACTAAGCTGTCAGTAACGGGCATCGACCGCCAGAAAGTCGGACAGGTTGCGGCGGAGATGCGCGGACTGCGTCCGCCTGATCCGTACAAGAACAAAGGTGTCCGCTACGCGGGCGAGAGATTGAAGAAGAAGGTTGGAAAGACAGGAGCGAAATGACGACGTTTAGCCGGGCCCATTCGACAACTTCGCTATGCTCAGTTGCTCAGGGCATGCTGAAGGCCGAGCCCGGCTGGCGTCATCCCGAGCGCAGCGAGGGATCTCGTGGGTGATATGACCAAGGACTGACGCAATGCTTACGCAATCATCGAAAAATGCGAACCGGCGGCATGTGCATGAGCGCATTCGCAAGAAAATTCTGGGGACTTCCGAGCGGCCGCGGCTGAACGTGTACCGTTCGTTGAATCATATTTACGTTCAGGTAATTGACGATCTGAACCGCAAGACATTAGTTTCGGCAAATTCGGCCGAGGGCAGCAAGGGCGAGAGCCGCATCGGAGGGAACGTCGCGGCTGCCAAGACGGTTGGAAAGAACATCGCTGAACGCGCCAAGGCGAAGGGAATCACGAAAGTTGTATTCGACCGTGGCGGCTACATTTATCACGGGCGCGTGAAGGCTTTGGCTGATGCAGCGCGCGAGGCGGGATTGCAATTCTAGGTTTACGTAGGGACAGCCGCCCTCGGCTGTCCGCGTCGAGCGCAGCTCAGCAGATTTGAAGGAAACGAGAGTAAGGATGCCAATAGTCACAAAAAAGCTCGATGCTGGTTCGTACCAGCTTAAGGATCAGGTAGTCGCGATCAATCGTGTCACCAAGGTTGTCAAAGGAGGTAAGAATCTCTCCTTTGCCGCGCTGGTGGTGGTGGGAGATCCCAGCGCCGCCGTGGTCGGATATGGCTCGGGGAAGGCGAAGGAAGTTCCCCAGGCGATCCGCAAGGGGATCGAATCGGCGAAGAAGAATCTGGTGCGCGTGAATCTCACGCAGACCTCGATTCCGCATACGGTGATGGGACGGTTCGGCTCGGGGATGGTTTTACTCAAACCTGCGCCGGAAGGCACGGGCGTGATCGCGGGAGGAGCGGTGCGGGCGGTGATGACATCGGCTGGGGTGCAGAATGTGCTGACCAAGTCGATTGGAACCACCAATCCGCATAACGTGATTAAGGCGACGTTTGATGCTTTGAAGCGGCTGAAGAATAGAGAAGAAGTTGCGGCGCTTCGCGGCAAGTCGGCAGAGGAGTTATAGCGGCGAAGACGGACGCTACGAGGTAACAAATGGCGAAGAAATCAGATCAGAGCGGCGCGAAGCTGCAACTGAAGTGGGTGCGGTCGGCGATTTGCGCTCCGGTAAAACACAAGAAAGTGGTTAAGGGCCTGGGCTTCACGCGCCTGAATCAAGTGATTGAGCGCCCCGATACGCCGGCGATTCGGGGGATGGTGGCCAAGGTGCCGCACCTGGTGGAGATTGTCCAATAGAAGAGCTGTTAGCCATCAAGCAAATCGTAGCGGCTGAAAGGTGACAGCTGAGAGCTTGTTTATGAATCTTTCGAATATTCGAGCACCGAAGAAGGCGGCGGAAAACAAGAAGCGCGTGGGGCGTGGCATGGGTTCGGGGATGGGCAAGACGTCTACCCGAGGGCACAAAGGCCAGCGCTCGCGCAGCGGATCGCGCATGATGCGCGGATTTGAAGGCGGCCAAATGCCACTGCATCGCCGCATGCCCAAGCGTGGCTTCACGAATATTTTCCGTAAGGAATACAACATCGTCAGCCTGGAAAGGCTGGTTGCGCTCGGTGAGACGAACATCACTCCCGAGGTGCTGCGCAAAGCGGGCGTGATTAAGACCAAGCATCCGGTGAAAATTCTGGGCGATGGCGAACTTTCGAGCGCGCTTACCGTGCAGGCGCACAAGTTTTCCAAATCCGCTCAGGAAAAGATCACCAAGGCGGGTGGCAAGGTCGAGGTGTTGCCGTAATGAATTCCATTGAAGCTGTCAGCTTTCAGTTTTCAGCCATCAGAATAATCTGATCTTTTTGGCTGAAAGCCGACAGCTGACTGCTGAGAGCTTTTTTATGTTTGAGAAGTTAGCCAACATCTTTCGCATTCCAGACCTGCGCAAACGAATCCTGTTTACGCTGGGCCTGCTGGCCGTATATCGGCTTGGCGGGCATATTCCAACGCCGGGTGTAAATGCAGACAAGCTGCAACAATTTTTTGAGCAGAACCGGGGAACGTTTCTCGGGTTTGTTGACCTTTTTTCCGGCGGGCAGTTGCGGCGGCTGACGATTTTTGCGCTGGGAATCATGCCGTACATCACGGCATCGATCATTTTGCAATTGCTGACGGTAGTCTACGAGCCGCTGGCAAAGCTGCAAAAAGAAGGCGAGCTGGGGCGCAAGAAGATTACCCAGTGGACGCGTTATCTGACGTTCGGTTTAAGTTCGGTGCAATCGTTTGGAATCGCGATTGGCCTGGAAAAAGCGGGAGACTTCGTGGTGAACCCCGGGTGGGGTTTCCGTTTGATGACTATGCTGACGCTGACTACGGGCAGCGTGTTCATCATGTGGCTGGGCGAACAGATTACCGAACGCGGCGTTGGGAATGGGATGTCACTGCTGATTTTTGCCGGCATTGTGGTGGGTTTGCCGCGCGGTGTCGCTGACCTTATCGACAAGATAAAGACGGATGCCTGGGGCGCATTCACCGCGCCCGCGATGATCCTTCTGGTCGCACTGATGATCGTGATCGTTGCGTTCATTGTGTACGTGGAGCGCAGTGAGCGCCGGATTCCGGTGCAATACGCGAAGCGTGTAGTTGGCCGCAAGGTGATGGGCGGACAATCGACGCACTTGCCGCTGCGTGTGAACGCTGGCGGCGTGATGCCGGTGATTTTTGCGTCATCGATTTTGACGCTTCCGCAGACAGTGGGCTACGGACTCCGCAATAACCGCTACTTCGGTGACATGATTCATGCCCTCGGTTGGGGCGAACCGCTCTACACGTTTCTATACGCGGTTGGGATCATCTTTTTCGCGTACTTCTACGTTTCCATTGTCTTCAACCCCAACGAGGTTGCGGACAACATGCGGAAGTATGGCGGATTTATTCCCGGTATTCGCCCCGGCAAGCGGACAGCCGATCACATCAACGAGATTTTGACGCGAATCACGCTGGTGGGAGCGCTTTATCTAATCATCATTTCGTTCATTCCGGAGTGGATGATCACAGGCATTCACCTGAACCATTTACCGGGCGCAGTTGGAGCATTTTTTGAGCGGTTGCCTACCTGGGTCACGAATGGTTTAGGCGTGAACTTTTACTTTGGCGGAACGTCGTTGCTGATCGTCGTGGGCGTGGCGATGGACACCGTGACGCAGATCGAGGCGCAACTCATCATGCGCCACTATGACGGATTTACGCCGCGCAGCGGACGCATTCGTGGTCGCCGCAACTGGTCATGAGTGATGGAAGTCACGCGTCGAAAACCGCGCACGGTGGAGCTTCCGCTCGGAACGCGAGCTGACCGGAGAAGGGCCGGAACCGGGGAGTGATGGGGGCCAGTTCGACGATGGAGCGGATCGCTCGCGGTATCGGACCCGTCATCCTGCTGGGATCGCCGGGTGCAGGTAAGGGAACGCAGGCCAAGCGAATCGCCGAACGCTATGGCATCCCGCAGATCTCCACGGGAGACATTCTGCGGGAACACGTCCAGCGCGGCACGGAGCTGGGGGTCCAAGCGAAAGACGTTATGGCTCGCGGCGAATTGGTTCCCGACGAGCTGATGTACGGCATGGTGGCCTGGCGTTTGCGCCACGTAGATTGTGAGCGCGGTTTTATTCTCGATGGATTTCCACGCACTGCGGCCCAGGCCGGATGGCTGGACGCGTTTTTGGAGCATGAGTTCTTTGAAAACCAGCACCGCGGGCAGTGTCTGCCGATTGTGATCCGGATTGATGTCGACTATAATCAATTACTACGCCGTCTTACCGGACGCCGTTCCTGTCCCGTCTGCGGAAGGATCTACAACATCTACTCCCAGCCGCCCCGTGTCGCCGACGCTTGCGATGTCGATGGTTCCAAGCTGGTGATCCGCAATGATGACCGCGAGGAAGTCATACGGGAGCGCCTGACCGCTTACGAGCTTCAGACCAAACCTGTGGCCGAGTACTACGAGTGCAAGGGACGCCTGGTTTCGGTCAACGGGGACCTGCCGGTGGATGAAGTAACGCGGCAAATAGTGCGGTTGATCGAGAACCACCGCGCGGATGCAGCGGACGGCGGTTGAGCATGGCGATTGTTTGTAAATCGGCAGCGGAAATTGACAAGATGCGGCGCAGTGGCCGCATTGTCCGGGAAGTGCTCGATGAAGTGAGCACGCTGGTAAAGCCGGGCGCGACCACGATGGATCTGGAGTACGCAGCCGAGCGCAAGATCAAAGAATTGGGCGCAAAGCCGGCTTTCAAGGGTTATTACGATTACCCGTGCGTGCTTTGTACTTCGATCAACGAAGAGATCGTACACGGAATTCCGTCTGAAAAGCGGACGCTGAAGGCCGGAGACATTGTTTCCATCGACTGCGGCGTTGTACTCGACGGCTATTACGGTGACGCGGCGATTACCGTCCCGGTCGATGGATCACTCACGCCGGAAGTGAGCAAGTTGCTCGAAGTAACGAAGAAGGCACTCTATCGCGGCATTGAGGCGACGCGAATTGGGAATGCCGTCGGCGATGTCGGCGCAGCGGTGCAGGAATTTGTTGAGGCCAATGGTTTCAGCGTAGTGCGTGAGTTTGTGGGACACGGCATTGGAACCAAGTTGCACGAAGAGCCGCAGGTTCCGAACTTTGGAACTCGCGGCCACGGAGCGCGGCTGCGCGATGGCATGGTGCTGGCCATCGAGCCGATGGTGAACTCCGGCAAGCCCGGAACGCGTGTGCTCGATGATAAGTGGACGGCAGTGACCGCTGATGGCAGCTACAGCGCGCATTTTGAACACTGCGTTGCGGTTACGAAAGATGGTCCAGTGATTTTGACGCAGTGAGAGCTGCTCGCTCTCAGCTATTAGCGCTCAGCTTGATTCAAGCCGGGAGCTTGTAAAGGCTGTCAGCTATCGGACGGTCAGTTTTCAGTGCGGCTGAGAGCTGAAAGCTGAGAGCTGAAAGCTAAACACAAGGAGTCAATGAGCAAAGAAGACGCGATTGAGGTAATGGCGACTGTCGTTGAGCCGCTGCCAAATGCCATGTTCCGGGTGGAATTGGAAAACAAGCATCAGGTCCTGGCGCACGTTTCCGGCAAGATGCGCAAGAATTTCATTCGTATTCTTCCGGGAGACAAAGTTGCGGTCGAGCTCTCGCCCTATGATCTGAATCGCGGGCGAATCGTATATCGATACAAATGAATCAATATGCAGTTGGGCTAACAGCTAGCGATTTAAGGACCAGTGAATGAAAGTCAGGGCATCAGTTAAGAAAATTTGCGATAAGTGCAAGATCATTCACCGCAAGGGTGTGGTGCGGGTGATCTGTACGAATTCAAAGCATAAGCAACGTCAAGGATAAGGACTATGGCTCGCATTGCAGGCATTGATCTTCCGCGTCAGAAGCGCGTGAATATTGCGTTGACGTACATTTACGGAATCGGCCAACCACGCTCGGCGCGAATTCTCGGCGAGGCCAAAGTGGACCCGATGAAGAAGGTTCAGGATTTGGGCGAGGACGAAGTTAACCGCATTCGCCAGGTGATTGAAGGTGAAGGCATGGTGGAAGGCGACCTCCGCAAGGAGGTTTCGATGAACATCAAGCGGCTCATCGAAATCGGTTCGTATCGCGGATATCGCCATCGCCGGAACCTGCCGGTTCGCGGACAGCGGACCCACACCAACGCGCGCACCCGCAAGGGACCGCGCAAAGGCACAGTGGCAATTAAAAGGAAAGCGGCGGCCAAAACATAAAAGCGGTTGCTAGTGGCTGGTGACTAGAAGCCACTAACCGCTAATCACTGGACACTAACCATGGCAAAACCAGCAGCGGCAGGAGCTGGCGCCGGAGCGGCGCCGGAGAAAAAAGGCAAGAAGAAGACATTCAAGAAGAAGGAGCGCAAACACGTTCCGCATGGCGTGGTGCACATACAAGCCTCCTTCAACAACACGATTGTGACTATTTCGGATCAGGCGGGCAACGTGCTCTCCTGGAAAAGCTCTGGGTCGCTTGGATTCCGCGGTTCGCGCAAGGGCACGCCCTTCGCGGCGCAGCAGGCTGCAATGAACGCGGCCAATATGGCTCGCGATCACGGGGTCCGCAGCGTGGAAGTGCGCGTGAGCGGCCCGGGATCGGGTCGAGAGTCGGCAATTCGTGCGCTTTCTGCCGCAGGAATTGAAGTGCGCACGATTCGTGACGCCACGCCAATCCCGCACAACGGCTGCCGTCCGCCGAAGCGTAGAAGAGTGTAAGAAAGTGGGTAGTTGTTGGTGCCTAGCCACTGACCACTAACCACTAGCAACTAATTTCAACCGGGAAGAAAGGTTTGCCAGACCCGTAAACCGGTTCTAAGAAGGAGAAGAAACTTGGCACGTTACAAAGATGCAGTTTGCCGTCTATGTCGCCGGGAGGGAATGAAGCTGTTCCTCAAAGGCGCGAAATGCTTCAGCGACAAATGTCCTGTCGAGAAGCGCAACTTTGCTCCCGGACAACACGGGAAAGACCGCAAGGCTAAAATCGTAGGCTACGGTTTGCAATTGCGGGAGAAGCAAAAAGCCAAACGCATTTACTTCACGCAGGAAGGGCAGTTCCGCAATTATTTCGAGAAGGCGGCACGCACCAAAGGCGTGACCGGCGCTATGCTGTTACAGCAGCTCGAGCGGCGTTTGGACAATGTGGTGTATCGCCTTGGTTTCGGGATTTCCCGCCGCCAGACGCGGCAGTTAGTTCGCCACGGCCACGTTGCGGTGAACGGCCGGAAAGTGAATATCCCGTCCTACCAGGTGAGCGTGGGCGAGGAGATCGCGATTCGCGAAAACAGCCGCAAGCTGCCAATCCTGGAGATTGCGAAAGAGTTCGCCAGCCACCAGAACGCGCCTACGTGGCTGGACATCGATCGCGACAATTATAAAGGCCGCGTGCTGGCGCTGCCGAAACGCGAAGATATTCAGTTGCCGGTCAACGAACAGTTGATTGTGGAACTGTATAGCAAATAAAAGTTAGAAAGTGTAGGGACAACCGCTCTCGGCTGTCCGACCGAGCGCAGCTCGGTTAGAAGTTAGTAGTTGTTTAGAAACGGTCCATTATTTTCGAGCCAGATCAGCCTTCTCGAGACGCTTGACCGGAATCGGGCCGGTTCCGGAATGCCTCGGTTGAGCCAAATGGCCGAAGAGGAGAACACGTAATGCTTTGGAAAGGTTTTCAGAAACCGAAACGTCTCGCGGTCGATACTTCCACCTTAACCGACAAGTACGGAATTTTCTGGGCGCAGCCTTTTGAGCGGGGCTTCGGCACGACGATCGGCAACGCGCTTCGCCGCGTGCTGCTCTCGTCGATCGAAGGTGCAGCCGTTACTGCGGTGAAAATCGAAGGCGTCCTGCACGAATTTCAATCAATTCCCGGAGTTGTTGAAGACGCAACCGACATCATCCTCAACCTGAAGCAGATCCCGTTCAAGTTGAGCGGCGACGCTCCGAAGGCGATTTACCTGCGCGCCGATACGCCCGGCGTGGTTACATCCGGCATGATCGAAGCCGATGCGGACGTGGAAGTACTCGACAAAGACGTGTACGTCGCGACCGTCAGCGAAGGCGGCAAGCTGGATATGGAAATGCGCTTGAAACGCGGGCGCGGCTATGTTTCAGCGGATAAGAACTTCGATGACGACCTCGGCATTGGATTTATTCCCATCGATTCGGTTCATTCGCCGGTGCGCAAGTGCAACTACACAGTGGAAGCAGCACGCCTCGGGCAGATTACCGATTATGACAAGCTGACCCTTGAAGTGTGGACGAACGGCTCGATTACTCCGGCCGACTCGATTGGTTTGTCGGCGAAGCTGCTGAAGGACCACATGAATATCTTCATCAACTTCGAGGAGGATATCGAGACGGCGACTTCCATAGAAGATCGCAAGCCGGAGATCAAGAACGAGAATCTGAATCGTTCGGTCGAGGAGCTTGAGCTTTCGGTGCGCAGTTACAACTGCCTGAAGAATGCGAATATTCAGACGATTGGCGAGCTGGTGCAGAAGACCGAAGCCGAAATGCTGAAGACCAAGAACTTCGGGCGCAAGTCGCTGAACGAGATCAAAGAGATCTTGACTTCGATGGGACTCAGCCTGGGAATGAAGATTGACGAGCACGGAAACGCGGTGCCGGGACCGACTTCAAACCAGATTCTGCCGGCATCGGCTTACGGTCCGGATGACCAGTTCTAGAACTCGGTGATTAGTGGCTAGTGAATAGACTGGCCACTTCTCACTGAACCACAGAGGATTTTTCATGCGTCACAAAGTAGCAGGATGGAAATTAGGCCGCACTACGTCGCACCGCCGCTCATTGCTGCGGAATCTTGCGACTTCGCTGATCCTCGAGGAGCGCATCGAAACAACCGTACCCAAGGCGAAGGCTTTACGGCCACGGGTTGAAAAGATGATTACTCTCGGCAAACGCGGCGACCTTGCCGCCCGGCGCAAGGCAGGGGCTTATCTCATGACCCGCGAAGCCGTGAATAAGCTGTTTGACACCATTGGCCCTCGTTTTGGCGACCGCGAGGGAGGCTTCCTGAGGATTGTCCGTGCAGGATGGCAGAAGGGCGACGGCGCTGAGAAGGCATTCATCGAACTGCTGGGCAGCGAGAAATTGCAGGAAGAAAAACGCCAGAAGCGTGCCGAGACCCGTGCCAAGCGTACCGCCGAAGCCAAGAAGGCGATGGAAGAAGCGGAGGCTCAGGCGGGAGCAGGGGAAGCTGCAGAAGGCGGCGAGAAGAAAGAATAGTTCGAAGTTTATGCGATCCGAAGGGACGGGCGAATCGCTCGTCCCTGTGTTTTTGTCTGCTGGTACATGTCCCGTCGCGTCTATCCGGCGTAACCTTGTGCTGGGCGTCAATCGCGTTACACTGACGCGAGAATGGGCTTTCCCCGCACACAGATGGCTATCGCCGCAGGCGCGGGCGTTCTGCTGCTGCTGCTGTTTTTCGGCTATTTGCTATGGCTGAATAATCAAGGGCCAGTGTTGGCTCGATCGGAAGAGCGCGATCCGCTTTCCGGCATACCTGATTCCATTTCATTGAATCCTCTTCGCGACCGTGCCTCTGAGCGCGAAGCAGAGAAGTTCATTCGCGCCATGAGCGAAGGACATTGCCAGGAAGAACTGGCCTCCTGGGAAAAGGACTATCGCAAGAGATATGCAGCTTACATCTGTGACTCTGAGGCGAAGCATCCGCTCCTCTCGTGGCGAATTGCCGAGTGGGAAGACACGCCGCCGCTGCGCATCTTGCGCTATCGCGGCAAGCGCTTGGCTGCACCAGGCCAGCGCGAAGCCTACACCGAATTACTGTCGGTCACGCTCGAAAACCGCAGCGGCGAGTGGGCAGTTACGAAGTATGACGCAATCTATTAATCAGGTCTCAAGGGCAGCGGGTCATTTCTGAAGCCGAAGTCTTTAAAACCTAGTTCATCCAGATTGGCTTCGCATCTCTGTTTCAATCACACTGGGCGGTCTGCGCCGGGAAGATAACCATAGGAATATGACGATCTGAGCGATAAACGCTGCGGAGCTATCCAGCAGGACGTCATGTAGCGCTCCAGTGCGCGACGGCAGATAAGTTTGGTGCCATTCGTCGAGGCTGGCGACGAGCGCGGCCATAAAAAAAGCGATACCCGCCCATTGAATCGACCAGCGAGACAGGCTCACACCGCGCAGCGTCGCTCGCCAGGCGCGGAACAGGAGGAGGCTCAACATAAAATAGCCGGCAAAATGGCCTAACTTGCGTATATAGAAATGCCATGTGAGAAAACGGATCGGGTCCAGGCCCATCAAGAAGTGCAAGATTGGATACAAAACTCTGCTGGTGTTATAGGTGGAAGCCAGATCGGTGGATTCGCCGGCGATCAAGAAGAGCCAGAGGCCGGCGGCGATCCAGGTCTTCAGTATTTGCTTTTGCGCGGTGTTCACGCGGGGGTGCCGACGAGCGGAGCTTGGCGCGAACCCGCGCCGTTGAAGACCAAAGAACCACAAACCGCACGAAGGTCCACGAAGGGAAGCGAGTTGGAGTTATTCGACGGCATAGTTTGGAGCTTCGCGCGTAATCATGACATCGTGTACGTGGCTCTCGCGCAAGCCGGCGCCGCTGATCCGAACGAAGCGAGTCTTCTGCAATAACTCAGGAATTGTTGCGCAGCCGCAGTAGCCCATGCCGGACTTCAATCCTCCGACCATCTGATACACGATCATGGCTACGGAGCCGCGATAAGGAACGCGTGCTTCAATTCCCTCGGGCACGAGTTTGGCGAGGCGATTAGAGTCATCGCCGATGACTGACATGGCGGTGGAAGCGTCGCCATCGCTGTTCTGGAAGTAACGTTCGCTGGAACCGGCAGCCATAGCACCAAGCGATCCCATTCCGCGATAGGACTTGAAAGTACGTCCTTGATAGAGGATGAGTTCGCCGGGGCTCTCATCAGTGCCGGCAAAGAGAGACCCGATCATCACCGCGCTGGCGCCAGCGGCGAGAGCTTTGGTGATATCACCGGAATACTTGATGCCGCCGTCGGCGATTACTGGGATGTGAGCGTCTTTGGTGGCGCGGTAAGTTTCGGCGATGGCAGTAATCTGCGGCACGCCCGCTCCGGTGACAACGCGGGTGGTGCAGATGGATCCCGGACCGATTCCGACTTTGATTCCATCTACTCCTGCGCGGGCCAATTCACATGCTCCGTCAAATGTTGCGACGTTGCCGGCAATAAGCTCGACTTCCGGAAGTTTGGATTTGATCACGTTGATGGCTTCGAGCACTCGCGAGGAGTGGCCGTGGGCGCTGTCGATGGTCACCAGGTCCACTTTGCATTTGACCAGTTCCTGCGCGCGTTCCAGAAAATCTCCGGTAGCGCCGATGGCGGCGGCAACGCGCAGACGGCCATGGGAGTCCTTGGCGGCGTTTGGATATTTCAGTTTCTTCTGAATATCTTTTACGGTGATAAGTCCCTTCAGATTGTAATTCTCGTCGACGACCAGCAATTTTTCGACGCGGTGCTCGTGGAGTATGTCCTCAGCCTGCTCGAGGGTAGTTCCCACTGGAACAGTGATGAGATTTTCTTTGGTCATCACTTTGGCGATGGGGATGTCGAAGCGAGTTTCGAAGCGAAGATCGCGATTCGTGAGGATGCCGACCAGTTTTCCACTTTTTGTGATGGGCACGCCGGAAATCTTGTACTTCCGCATCACTTCGAGCGCGTCAGAGACTTTGGCATCGGGGGACATAGTGACAGGATCGACGATCATGCCGCTTTCCGAGCGCTTTACCTTGTCGACCTCGTTCGCCTGCTGCTCAATGCTCAAATTGCGATGGATGATTCCCAGCCCGCCCTGCTGAGCGATAGCGATGGCCATATGGGATTCCGTCACCGTGTCCATTGCTGCGCTGACGACTGGAATGTTCAGGCGGATGTTGCGCGTAAGCTGGGTCTGAGTGTTTGCTTGTGTAGGGACAACGTCGGAGTGGGCGGGCAGCAGTAACACGTCGTCGAATGTGAGGGCCTCGGGGACGGGAAAATGAATCATAGTTTTCTCGCGGGGATAAGTTCCTATTCTAGAGAGGGTTGCTGGTTCAGGCAAATAAATTGCCATGTGGCGAGAAAAATACTAATGTTACTCCGCGCTTTTGGGATCAGGAGGAGGCTTTATGACCCATTTCGTGCAGCGCCGCTGGTTGTGTCTGTTTCTGGTTGCGATCGCAGGAATCGCCGTGGGTGGATGGCTTCAGGCTGCAGAACAATCTTCCACTGAGCTGCCGGCTCCGACGATCCGGGTTACCACGCATCTGGTGCTGATCGATGCTGTGGTCACGGACAAGCAAGGCAATCCGATTGCCGGCCTGCATCCGGAGGACTTCGTGGTAGAGGAAAACGGGAAGGCGCAGAAGATTGCTACGTTCGCGGGCCCGCTGCAGAGCGCGTCCGGACCAGCATCGCTGCCGCCCGGTATCTACTCGAATCGGTCCCAGTATCGCTCGACAGGCGGGCCAGTCACAGTAATGTTGCTGGATGCGATCAATACTCCTTTTTCGGATCAGGCCTACGCCCGCCGGCAAATGCTGAGTTTTGTGCAGGACCAATACAAACCGGACCAGCGCATGGCCGTTTTTACTCTCACCGGCTCACTGAACGTATTGCAGGACTTCACGACTGATCCGCAGATTTTGTATGCGGCATTGCAGCGCTTCCGGCCGAGGCCGCAGGAGTTCGCCAGCGCGGGGCGAGCCACGACGAGCGCGACCGCGGGGGATGCCACTACCGCGTCAACTGTGGCCAGCCTCGATGCCAGCACCGCCCCTGCGACGGATACATCGGGCCTGGGGCCCGGGGCAGCGCAATTGGTGGCGGCGGCGCAAGCGGCAGCTCAGAGCTTTGAAGCCGCCCAAGTTGCATACGCGCAGGAGCAGAGGACGATGCTGACACTGCAAGCGTTGAACAGCCTGGGACGAATCCTGGGTGGACTTCCGGGGCGCAAGAACATTATCTGGGTGACCGGAAATCTTCCTTTTTCGCTCATTCCTGAGAACCGAAACATGACCAATGCCGAATTGGAAGAGAATTTACCAAGTCTGAAAATACGTAGCGTGGATCAACATTCAGCAGGGAATTATGCCGCTACTTTCCGTCAGGGGCACGCGGATGAGATTCGCGAGACTGCCGCTCGACTGGCGAGCGCGCAGGTGGCGGTGTATCCGGTAGACGCGCGCGGCTTGTCTATTTCGACTTCCATCGACTCCCAGGAAACAATGAGAGAAATGGCACGCGAGACGGGCGGACGCGCTTATGTCAATCAGAACGAAATCAAGTATGGCGTGGAGCGCGCGTTTAAGGATGAAGCAGCCACTTACACGCTGGGCTACTATCCTGAGAACAAGAAGTGGGACGGCAAGTATCGCTCGATCAAGGTTAAAGTAAAGCGGGACGGGACTGAAGTCCAGAACCGGCGCGGCTACTTCGCCATAGATCCCACCCAAATGAAAGGATACAGCCAAGAGCAGGAGGTCGCCTCGGCGCTGCGCGATGTCGTTCCGGCAACTCTGGTGGGCTTCAGCGCGAGAGTGCGGCCATCATCCGCCAATTCCACTCCAGGCAAGGTCGGAGTGGATTTCCTTGTGGATGCAAACACGTTGTCAGCCGAAGATACTTCTGGCGGCAAGAGACTGAATGTGGCGTTCTATGCCACCGTGTTTTCGCCGCAAGGGAAAATGCTTGTCGAACGCAGCCAGAAGGTAGATAAGTCGTTTAATGGGGAGGTCTATCGTCAGATCGTTGAAAAAGGGTTATTGCTGCACATAGATCTCGATCCCCAACCCGGCAACAACCGATTGCGACTGGCAGTGCAGGATAACAAGACTGGGTTGGTAGGAACGATCGATGCTCCGCTAGGCCAGTAGTTCAAGCACCGTAACCGCGACAGAGACTCTAGCTGCACCGCAGTTCGGCGGTTTGGCAGTTACCAAGGAGGGCGTCATTCCGTCCCTGCCGCATCGCACAAAGGTCAGCCAGTTCTACCGTCGACAGGGAATGGCGCTCCGGATTGGTTATCGACTGAGGTGGCAACCCGTGGTTGAGTTCTCTGAACGGGCACCCCACGCCCCCCGCAATCCGCGGCCTGGAGTATTCGCCAAAATACCTGGTCCCAGTGGCCAAAGGTACGCCGCGGTGATCGCAGAATATCAGCGTGATCCCGAGATTACCCTAACGGTTCACTGGCTGCGAGAGAAGGGAGGGCCTGCCATATACTTCCTGCATAAGACGGGGTGGATGATGAAATTCGCCGGTCTGTTGGTGGGCCTGGTGGGCGCCATGGCTTTGTTCGTTCTGGCACAAGACAACAATGATGCCGGAACGCAATCTAAAATTATTGCTCTGGAGAAGGCTTGGAACCAGGCGTATAAGCTTGGGGACCGGAAGGCGTTGGACACACTCCTGGACGATCAGATTGTGCTGATCAATGATGATGGTTCTGTACAGACCAAGACACAATTCTTGGCCAGTGTAAAAGCGACTAATTCTCAAGAGCAGCAGGTTGCGCCCGAATCGATGAGCGTGCATGTATTCGGAAACACTGCCGTCGCGACCGGAGTTTTTCGAGCCAAAGGAGTCGAGGGCGGCAAACGTTACGTGCGGCGCGAGCGCTTCGTTGACACCTGGCTGTTCAACGCCGGAAAGTGGGTATGCGTCGCCACTAACGCCACGCCAGTTCTTCACTGAGAGACAAGCTGCCCGGTTGCTTCGCAGTAGCCGTGATTTTCTCTCGGCATGTGTGTTCCTTCCGGTATTGTTCTGAACACCAAGTTTGGCTTGAAGTTTAGAATAGAAAGGTTACGACCTTGAGGTTTTTAGACGTCGAGCCACGGGCCGGAGAGGGCAGACGGATACTGCACAGGACTCATGGCGCAAGCTTCCACATTTTTGTTGAGCCCGCAGCCGAGGGCGCGCTGGATGCGGTTCGATACAGCCCAACTGCTCAAGCGCTTTTTCTTTTGTGAGCGCTCCCTTCTGGTGAGCATGGCGGCGTGGATCCCTGCAATCGCTCCTCTCGAAATCAAAACCGGCCTCGCTCGCTTCATCTGGCAAAGTGCGGAAAACGCGCACGCCTTGCGGAATCGCGTATTCGAGCTTCGTTTTCCCAGCCGCTTGCTGGAAGAAGAAGGAACAGACACCGCACTCATCGAACTCTTCGGCGCTGTTAAGGATTCGCCCTCGGTGCCAGCGTTCCTGTTGAGCGTAGGCAAGATTCTTCTGCCTGCGCTGCGCGATTGCTACCAGGCATACCTTGAGGCATCGGATTCGATAGCTGATGGGCCCACGCATCGGTTTTTGTCTCTAGCGCTTTCTGAAAAGGTGGAGCAGATTAGGGTCTTCGAGGACTGGGCGGAATCTGCGCTCTCCGGGAATCCCGAGTTGCGCGAAGGCGCGCTCGCCTGGACTGAAGCAGTCGGGAACCGGCTTTTAGATGTGGGCGGAGTAGGCGTCGCGCCGTCAGCATCGGCGCCCGCCGCCGGGCCTTTGTCGGGATCGAAACTTACACCATTCCCGCGCGCCCCGCCAGAGACCCGCGTTTTTGGCCATGCCGCTTTTACTGGCCTGACATAATCGATCCAAATTATCCCTACGGCGAAGGCATGCAACTGCAACTCCGGTCGGCCATCAGCCACCTCAACGAAGTGTGGGCAATCGAAGCGGGCGGCGTGATTTTAAGCGCCTTTGCCGACGTACTTCCATGGGAATGGATTCACGACTCAGCCCGCTGGACCTACGACGAATCGCGCCACCGCCAGATGGGCTACGAACGCCTATTGGCTTGGCGTCTCGATCCGGCGGAGATTCCTTTGGGCACCTACATCTACGAAAGCGCTTCGGGCGAAGATCCGCTTTATCTTTTGGGAATGCTCTATTTCTTTGAAACCAAGAATATTCGCTACAAGCCTGCTCGCGCGCAACTCTTCCACAGCTACGGTGATTCTCTCAGCGAACACGACATGGACTTCGATTGGGCCGATGAAACCATGCACGCGGGCTACGGCAAACATTGGCTCAAAGAACTACTCACCGCGCGAGGCCAGGATGCCGCGGCTTATGATCAAGTCCGTGAGCGATGCGAAAAATTGGTGAGCGATTATGTGAGCACGGCTACGGCCGAGGAAGTGGACGAAATCAAGAAAGTGGCGAATGCGCTGATTGCTAAAGCCGCAGAAGCGGCCGAGGATCGTTGAGAGTTTGGGCCGCTCTGTGGGACGAGGAACCGCACTAATTTAGATCCAGCGCCATCTTCAGCGACACTTGCTTGCAATTGGGCTTCCCGGAGCCTGTTCACATGGGCGGCGCACGGGCCGATCACTCTGGAGTTGCAGCTACAATAGTTCAAGGTCCTTCGAGCAAAAGGCTAATGGGCATCAGAATTCGATACGCTCGCCTCAATATCACAGCACTCCTGTTAACGGGAGCACTGCTCTTTGCTGATGGCGTTGCATCCCAAACTGCCAACAACAGAGCGCCAGCCGCAAGTGATAATCCCGAGCCCCATCTTGGCAAAGGCTACGACGCCTTGCGCCAGGACAGATACGACGAGGCGGTCAAGGAATTTCGCGCCGCCCTAAGCCTGGATTCAACGCTCACCTTGCGGGCGCGCTTTCCTTTGGCAGTCGCGCTGTTCGAGATGAAGAAATTCGATGAAGCGCGCCAGGAATTTGAGGCGGTTCATCGTGAAGTTGGAGATCATCCAAATGTGTTGTATTACTTGGGAAGAGTGGACCTCGAGGAGCGCAAATTCGAAAGCGCAATCCGAAATTTGAATGAGGCTGCTGCCAAGCCGCCTTTCCCTGATACCGCTTATTTCCTTGGCTACACCTACTTCAAGCAGGGGGATTTAGCTGCCGCTGAAAAGTGGTTGAAAGAAGCCGCCCAGACCAACCCGCGGGATGCTCGTATTCCCTATCAGCTCGGACTCATGTATCGCAAACAAGGACGCGAGGAGGAGGCGAAGAAATCGCTGGCGCTTTCGGACGAACTACGCCAACGCGAAGACAATGAAAGCAGGCTCAGAATGGAATGCGCGCAGAAGCTGGATCAAGGTCTGAGAGACGAGGCGCGCGCGATTTGCGAGCAACTATACGATCCTGATGACTCAGAAAAATTAACCGAGCTAGGCACGATTTACGGTCAGCATGGAAACTCAGAAGCGGCGCTGAAGCCTTTGCGCCGGGCCGCGGAGTTGGCCCCGCAATCGCCGCAAATGCAATATAACCTCGCGCTGGCCTATTTTCAGCTGAATCGATTTGAGGAGGCGCGCGCCCCGCTTGCCAATGCCCTGCAGCGCTGGCCGGACTTATTTCAACTGAACGCCCTCTATGGGGCCGTTCTCTCAAAGCTGGGCGAGGATTTGGCGGCTTATCAAACGCTCCGCCACGCGCATCAACTTAATGTGGAAGATTCCGGAACGGCGGACTTGCTCTACTCCGCCACCCTCGAGCTTGCGCGCAAGAGCCAGGGCGGACGACGGTATTCCGATTCGTTTCGTTATTTCGAAGAAGCAGCGAAACTGCGGCCCCAAGAGCCGGAACCGCATCGTGGCATGGCTGAAATATACAGGCTCACCCGCCGTCCAGCGCAAGCAACTGCCGAACAAGAGGAAGCCGACCGTCTCTATAAGAGGCTCGGAAAACTCAACTGAATCGACGAGCCAGAGCTGGCGACGAAAGCTACTGGTCCAGGCTCGCCAGCACCTCATCGGTTGTAATCATTTTTGCGCCTAATGCGCGTAGCTCAGAAATAGCGCGGGCACCCTCCTCGGGTTTTAGGGTTTCTATGGCATCTTCAACGACAGAGACGCGCCGGCCGCGCTGTAGCAATCCCTTAGCCGCCAGACGAACGCAATATTCGGTCGCAACTCCAAACACCACAAACTCCGGCTTCGTCCCCAATCGCTCGACCAATGTGCCCGCGTGGCGGCTCTCGAAAATGTCGAGGGTCTGCTTCTCAAGAAGAATTTGCTGAAACTTTTCAAGTTGCGGCGGCAAGGTCGCATCCGCGGTGTTTGGAACTCGGAATACCTGGTCGGTTAACGCTTCAGGAACGAAATTTGCTCCCGGCGTGCCTTGAACGCAATGAGGGGGGAACATTTTGAATTCGGGATCGTCGCTCGTGTGAAAACATCCATGCGACACGAGAAACACTTTTCCTTTGCGTGCTGCATCCGTGAGCCGGCGTATGTTTGGAAGCAGCTTCTCGGCTCCGGGCACGTACAATTTGCCGCCAGGCAGCATGAAGTCTGCCTGAGGGTCGACTTCCCAGAGGATGACGTCACGTAAAAGCATGTGGCCCTTTTGGATCTCTACCTGCCGATTTTAGCTGATATGCCGCTGATCAAAACGACAAAGCAAAACCGCAAAGGATCACGAACGGACACGAAGGAAACCGCTATACTAGCGCACGCTTAGCTCAACCATTTACCTCTTCTCTCGAGGACTGATCATGACCGACGCTGCATCGCCTAAATCCGCCGAGTCGCACCGGCTCGTAATTCGCAATATCGGATTGCTGCTAAGTGGCGATCTCGAACGGCCGATCCTCGATGCCGACACCGTGGTTGCAGTTGACGGCCGGATAGTTTCGGTAGGGCGGGAAAAAGACGTTGACATCGGAAACGCCGCGACGGTCATCGACGCGCGCGGAACTGCTCTCAGTCCAGGACTCATCGACAGTCATGTGCATCCGGTCGCGGGCGACTGGACTCCCCGTCAGAATCAACTGGGATGGATCGACAGCTACATGCATGGTGGCGTGACCACCATGATTTCCGCAGGCGAAGTGCACACTCCAGGACGCCCGAAAGATGTTGTTGGGCTGAAGGCAATGGCGATCTGTGCCCAGCGATCATTTAATGCGTTCCGGCCGGGCGGGGTGAAAATTCATGCAGGCGCGCCGGTAATCGAGCACGGAATGGTCGAAGACGACTTCAAAGAGCTCGCAGCAGCAGGCGTGAATATTCTCGGCGAGGTAGGGTTGGGTAGCGTCAAGGACGGAAAGACCGCACGCCAGATGGTCGCCTGGGCTCGGAAATACGGAATTCAGAGCACGATTCATACCGGCGGACCCTCGATCCCAGGCTCAAGTCTCATTGACAAAGACATCGTGCTCGAGACCGATGCTGACGTCATCGGCCACGTCAATGGCGGCCATACCGCATTGCCCGACGATCAGATCACGGCGTTGTGCGAGAAATCTTCACGCGCTCTGGAGATTGTGCACAACGGCAACGAGCGCGCCGCATTGCTGACTCTAAGAACCGCTAAAGAACTGAATCAGCTCGGACGAGTGATTCTCGGTACCGATTCCCCCGCGGGATCGGGCGTGCAGCCGCTGGGAATTCTACGCATGATATCGCTGCTTTCTTCATTGGGCGACGTGCCGGCCGAGGTGGCAATCTGTTTCGCAACCGGCAATACGGCGAAAATCCGCAATCTTGATTGCGGATTGATTGCGCCGGGCAAGGCGGCAAATTTTGTTCTGATGGATAAAGCCCAGCATTCATCAGGAAAAGATCTGCTTGAGAGCATTCAACGCGGTGACCTTCCGGGCATCGGTATGGTGATCATCGATGGTGTGGTTAGCGCTCAACGCAGCCGAAACACGCCACCGGCGACGAGAGTGCCGGAGGTAATTACACGATGAGAACTCGTGTACAAAACTCTAAAGAGATTTGTCATTCCGAGCGAAGCGAGGAGGAATCTGCTGTTTGCGGAGAATCCAAAACAGATTCCTCACGCCTGCAGGCGTTCGGAATGACAGGTTCTTACTCTGCTGATGCAATATCTGTTCTCATTACTGCAGTCCTAGAGAAGCGGCTATTTTCTTCTGATACTCACGCGCTTTTGCGATGGCTTCCTCTTCATTTACGGTCAGCAGTTTCCGATTGCGCATGGCCACCCGCCCACCAATCACAACGGTTTCCACATCGCTGGCTTTCAGCGAGTAGGCGATTTGCGAATAGACACTGTACATCGGCACAGCGTTTGGCTCGTCCAAACTGATTAGAATCAGGTCGGCCTTCTTGCCTGCTTCGAGCGAGCCGATCTCTGTTTGCATGTGCAGCGCTTTGGCGCCGTCGATCGTGGCCATTTCTACTACCGCTTTCGCGTTCAGCGCCAACGGATCCATTTTCGTAATTTTGGCCAGCTTCGCGGCCAAGTCAATTTCCTCCATCAAGTCGAGGTCATTGTTGCTCCCGGCTGGGCCATCGGTCCCGAGCCCAACAGCAACACCAGCAGTGCGCAGCTCCGGCACGGGCGCAACGCCGCTCGCGATCATCATGTTGCTCGACGGGTTGTGTACGCATCCCACTTGCCGCTGCGCCAAAGTCTTGCGGTCTGTGCCATCCACAAAAATGCAATGTGCGGATATGACATCTGGTCCGAGTACGCCGATCTTGTCCAGGTATTGCACAGGCGACATTCCGTGCTGTTTCTGGCTGTCCTCCCATTCTTTTTTCATCTCAGCAACGTGGATCAAGATTGGCGCGTGATATTTTCGCGCCAACGCTGCGGCATCCTGAAGGGTCTTTTGTGAACACGTGTAAATCGAATGCGGTGCCACTGCCGCATGAATCAACGGATCACCTTGCCACTTTTTTAGAAACCTCTCGGTGTAGGCGAGCATCTCGGCGACGCTTTTGTTGTCCGGCGCCGGAAAATCGATGAATGTCTCCCCGAGTACGCCGCGCATGCCCGCAGCTTTGGTTTCCTCGGCCACAGCATCTTCGAAGTAATACATATCGGCGAAAGTCGTGACCCCTGAGCGGATCTGCTCCGCTGCTGCGAGCCGCGTTCCCCAGCGCACGAATTCTTCGTTAACGTTCTTAGCTTCAGCGGGGAAGATATATTTGTACAGCCAATCATTGAGCGTCACGTCATCGTGCAGTCCGCGAAAAAGCGTCATCGGCACATGGGTGTGGCCATTAATGAATCCGGGGAGAACCAGCTTGCCTTCAGCGCTGATCGTCTGTCCGGCAACATATTTAGCTTCGACTTCGGCTCGCGGGCCGACAGCGACGATCGTGTCACTTTTCACGGCAACAGCTCCGTCGGCGTAGATGGTTCGGGCGCCGTCCATCGTGACGATGGTGCCGCCGGTGATGATGAGGTCGGCTCTATTTTGGGGCGGCTGAGACGAAAGAGAAACGGGAAAAAGAAATTGCAGGGTGAGAAGTAGGGGCAGGAATCGGCAAAGAGTCATTTATTGTCCTAACGGCTTGAAACCCGTGACTTATTTTCAATGATCTTATAGAAGCTGTTGCAGGACTATCTACCGCAAGCCGTCTTCGCCTTTTATCTGGTCTTTCGTCAAACCACCCACCCGCGGAAGCGGCCGCCCACTGTCCGTGACGGCGATCGCGAGCATGATCTCATTGGCGCGGGGCGCGTCGTTCAAGCGGACTTCCATGCCATCGAAATGGCTGCGCACAAAAGCGGCGTCTTTATGGCCGAGAGGGATGTCGAGCGCAACGCCCAATCCACCGCGCTTTTTTGATGACGGAATCAGCGCCGCGCCTTTTCCGAGTACTTTTCGCACGGGCGCGCCTAGTTTCGGATGCAGGATTGCCGCGGCATGTTCTAGCTCGCCATTTTCACCCACGGCGGCAGCTTTGCCATAACTTTCGACCGTGCTGCCAGGAATGCCGAGCGCCGCGATTGCGCGCTGCGTAAGCAGTTCACCGAGTTCTTCGCCGATCTCCATCAGTTCGGTCAAGTCCTCGACGTATTTGCCGGCACAGGGATTCTCGATAACTGCCACGCAAGCCGCGCGGCGCGTCGGCGGCTGGATGGCACGGCCCATCTCAGTGCAAGTTTCTTCCAGGAACGTTGCGAGTTTGCGGATTTTAGCTCTCATTTCTTGCCTTAACGCTTGAGGCTATAGAAAAACCTGCGATGCGCATTGCGCCCTACGGGCGCGTGATCTTGTTCCGCGCTTCCACCCGGCACTCACGTGCCGGGCTAACATGTTCCGCTCCTGCGGAGCTAGTCCTTGGATTCTTCATTCCGCCGGCTCATCCGAAAATTACTTCTTAGGCAGACCATCCGGGCTTATGTCTTCTCGCTCCTCCGGAGCTGGTTTGGTTGCAGCCTGGATAATTACCGCTGACTCAGAAACGTCCGCTCTCGCAGCAGATTATTCCAAAATGAGTCCGCGTGCTGAATTCATCGCAGCCCGTCTTCCCCCTTGATCTCCGACGCTTTCAATCCGGCCACACGGGCGTGAACACGAGCGCCTGTCGTCATGACTAATGCCAGAACAATCTCATCCGCTCGAGGAGCATCGGTTAGACCTACTTCCATCGCATCAAAGTGGCTCCGGACGTAAGAGGCGTTGATGTGCGTGATGGGGATGTCCAAACGCGTTCCCGGGCCGCCGACTTTCTTGGTGGAAGCGACAATCGCCTTCGCCCCGCCCAGCAATTCTCGCATTCCATAGCCGCCGGGTACATGCCACAGCGCCCCATGCTCCAGTTCGCCCGCGGAGCCGATGATCGCTCCCTTCCCGTACGCCTCGATTACATGCGGATCGCCACCTAGCACTGCAATCAAAGCACGCGCCATTTCGAGTCCGAGCGGTTTCAGATCATCCATGAAGCCGGCGATGTTTTCAACATAGTGGCCCGCAAACGGATTGTGTATGACCGCGAGCACAGCCGCACGTCGTAGCGGAGTTGACGCGACCGGTCCACCTTCGTGAAGAATCTCTTCCACTGTCGTGAGCTTCTTTCGAATCCGGACCTCAGGCATGGGCCAGGCTCCTGGCCGGGGTTGATGCAGCCTGGCGTAAGGAAGCGCACTGACCGACAAGACGCGTTTGTCCCTGCAAATTCAGTGCGACTGCGGTGATCAGTCCTCTCTCGATCAGCATTCGCGCAGTACTTACTCCGAAACTTAGAGCCAGTTCGATTTCTCCATCGGAAAGCTCTCCGACATCTTGTGTTACAAGGCGAGCGCCCAAGTCGCTATCTGGGGCAAGTTCACAAGCCGGAACTCGAGAGATTGAAGGATGTCCGGGCAGATCCACTGCATTCGCGATGACTGTGGCCGCCGCATCGGCGGCAGCAGCCGATTCGGCAAGCACCGTGACAGCATCGGCGATTCCGAGCGAAAAGCTGCGGCCCCGCCATCCGCTCGTCGCAATTCCGCGGACCGGGTCAGATGCATGGAGTCTTACTGTGCCGAACAAACATGGATGATCCGGCCGCTCAACCATGCCCACCGTGAACTCTTCCCCCTTCCCGATGTAGATGGCAATGTCGCCGCCGTCGTTCACATAAGCGCGGCGGAGATTTGCGCCCGCAGTCAGTGTGCTCAGAATCTCTTCCGCTACCGCTCCCGCAACCGCCGCCATTGGCGTAATAAACGTCTTAGCCGCATAGGGCATCACCGCGTCAAGCATGCGTCGCGCCACAACACCGGTCACGCGCGGACCGTCTGCGCCCGCCGCTTGCCGCAGCAGAGGCAGTTCGCTGCAAAGCTCATCGAGAATGGTCACGAATCTCTCGGCGGCGGCTTCATAGGCAATTCGGACTTGATCGGGTGCCCCAAAGGCTTCAACGATCACGTCAATTGGCCCGTCGTGAAGATGTAACCGGCGACTGTCAGGCAGGAGCGAAATTTGTGCCCGCGTGTTCACGATTTTGACGCCGATCGAAGATTGCTGTGCAGCGGCCAAGGATTATCGGGTTTCGCGGAAATGTGTCGGTTGGCAGCAATCGACTGCAAAGGCCGGACATGATCCAAGTAGCCACCCAGCGTGCCGTAATCGGCCAGCTTCATTGTGAACTCGATTGGCGCAACCAGCGCTGGCGTCGGCACATATCCGAATGCGTTCTCCGGCATGCGGGAGACGTCGACCATGATTGTGATTCCGCCACCCGGCCACACATAGACGGGAGCTCCGCCACAGGTGACGCGAGTGAGCGCGTCCCGAACTGAGTGCGTCAGCTTGACCGGATTCTCGGTAACTCCAGCACGCAACGAACCGCCTGCGCCTCCCATGAACAGAACCGTGCATAGTGCCGGTTCGCAATTTTCTTTTACCCGACTGACGGATTGTAGAAGCGTCTCGGGAAGTTGTTTCTCAACAGGGAGCAGTTGATCGTCGAGTTCGAAATATGCGTAGTGCTCGCCGGTTGTGCTTACCATCAGCAGGCGCAAGCAGGGCCATGCGACGGTGGGTTTGAAGTCTCCGAGAATGGATAGCGGATCTTCGATGTTGGTCCCGCCCCATGACGTGCCCGGTTCGGCGACTCTGAAATAACGGCCCGGCGTCGAACGCCTGCCCTTCAATTTAATTCCGGTTTCCGGGATGCCGAGCAGTTTACCGGCCTGATGTTCGGACAACACGCCGGTGATGTGGTCGTCTACGACGACCACTTCGTCCACCTTACCGAACCATTGCTTGGCAAACATGCCGATTGTGGCTGACCCGCATCCCACCCGCATACGTTCTTCGAGCACGCCGTCAACAATGGGAGGCTTAGCCGCCTGCACGGTGACTTTCGCGCCCTGCTCAATCTCCAATTCAACAGCCTTTCCGTTGCACAGATTCAGCAGCGTTTCGCACGTGACAGTTCCCTCATGGCGGCTTCCGCCGGTCAGATGACGCACCCCGCCGAGCGACAGCATCTGCGAGCCGTATTCGTTCGTGGTCACGTGGCCAACAGCCTCGCCTTGAGCGCGCACGGTGCTGCATTCGGCTCCAAGATGGCGGTCAGTATCAATCTTCAGCTTCACTCCGCAATAGCTGAAGATTCCTTCCGTCACGACTGTGACCATGTCGACACCGCTCACTTCCGAAGAAATGATGAAGGGAGCAGGTTTGTAGTCAGGGTACGTGGTACCCGCACCGATCGCTGTGACGAAAGTGTCCGGGCCACCGACTAGATTGCCGTCCCAATCGTGGCTACGCTCGAGAAATGGAACCACGGAATCGCCGCGCGAAACGGCGCGGTCGAGTACAACGTGGGGATCAAGGCGCACAAGCTGTCCGGCAAGATTGCCGTAACGGTCGCATGCACCGGTCCTGCCCTCTTTGATGTAGCAGAGGACCGGACAGGCGTCGCAACGGATTACGTCATTGTCAGGCACGCAGCCCTCCTGCTACGCCCGCGCTGAGAATCGCCGCTCGAACACGATCTGGTGTTGCAGGAATTTTCCGCACACGGATTCCGATCGCGTCGTGAAGCGCGTTCAGAACGGCTGGTGCAGTAGGAATCACAGCTTGTTCGCCAATTCCCTTTGCGCCGAACGGACCAATCGGTGATTGGTCTTCAATCAGAATCGATTCCACTGCCGGGATGTCGCCCGCGGAGGGAATCAAATAGTCGTGCAGGTTCTCGCCTTTGCCGGGAAAGAATTCCTCCATTAGGGCCATGCCGATCCCTTGCGCAACGCCGCCTTCGATCTGGCCTTCAATGAGCGTGGGATTGATCGCGCGACCCACGTCGTGAGCTGCGGTGATTTTAAGTACTTTCACCGTGCCCAGTTCGATATCGACCTCGATTTCAGCAAGGTGCGCGCCGAATCCGAAGACCGCGTAGGGTATGCCTTGACCATTCTCATCAAGCGGGCTGGTCGGCGGGTCGAATGTAGCCTCGGCGGTAAG
>Ga0137403_10001282_pt1 | contig 31724 bp, 28 predicted proteins | sample CZOMad2_1_16fung_FD_122057 | JGI IMG/M metagenome (GOLD analysis project Ga0137403, IMG submission 122057) | Vadose zone soil fungal communities from Angelo Coast Range Reserve, California, USA - CZOMad2_1_16fungal (Hybrid Assembly) | ecosystem: Environmental > Terrestrial > Soil > Vadose zone... | reverse complement strand
GACTTCCGTGAGCTGCGCCTGGATTCGCTCCCGAGTGGCAAACCCCTCTGCCTGCCGGGCCAGCCCCTCGCATTCCTCCCGTAAGGCCGACAGTGGCTCCAGCCGGCGAGCCAGCTCGGCCACCCGGGAGGCAGCGGCGGCGGCCTCTACCTCCTGTCGCGCGAGGCGCTCGGCGCGTTCGGTCGCGGCTGCCACCTCATGTTCCGCGACGCGCAGGTCACTTTCCAGGGCAACGGCTCGCTCTCGAAGCTTCTGCAGCTGCTCCCATTGCGGCCGCGCTTCCTGGAGACGAGCCGACGCGAGGCGGAAAGCTTCCAGCGCGAGCCGTTCGGCCGTGTCCGCGGTCTCCAGTCGCACGGTAGCTGCCGCCTGGTCCTGCTCGAGCTCCGCCGGATCGGCGAGGCTAGCCCGGAGGGTATCGACCCGCGCCCGCAATGCAGACCGATTCTCTTTGAGCCGGTCCTGGGCGGTGCGGATCCGTTCGTAGCCGAGCACCCGGGAGAGAAACTGCGCCCGATCCGACGAGCCCATCGCCGCCATCACCGCCAGCTGCTTCTGGCTGGTGAAGTAGGTATTGAAGAACTCGTCCCGGGTCATGGCGAGGAGTCGGCCAATCCGCTCGGTGACGGCCCCGAGGCTGTTCGCGATCGGCGCCGGGCCGCCGTCCTGGTAGAGCGCCGCCTGCGCCAGCCCCCGGACGATACGATAGTGGTGCGCGCCGAGGGAGAACTCCAGCTCGACCTCCACCGGGGCCCTCGGGGGCGCGCCCCGGCGGCGGATCGAGTCCCGGCTGCCCCGCGCGGCGGGCATGCCGTACATCGCCCACGCGACGGCCTCGAGCAGGGTGGTCTTTCCGGTACCGTTCCGCCCGATGACGCCGGTGAGCCCGGCCCCCAGCCTGAGATCGGTATCCTCATGCTGGCGGAAGTTGCGCAGCCGCAGGCGGTGGATCTGCATCAGCCGTCCACCAGGTCGCGCTCGACGGCTTCCAGCAGCTCAACCCCCTTACGGACGAAGCCATCGCGGTCCACGTCCCCCGGCAGGGGCCGCCGCGCGAGATACTCACCGAGCAGCTCCGGCAGCGTCTGGCGCCGCCCGGGCGACCCGACTCCCAGGAGGCGCTGCGCCTCCGGCGGCCGGACGTCCAGATGAAAATGCAGCGCCTCCGCCTTGAGCGCACGGATCGTGGCATGATCGAGCTCGCGGGCGACGTGGCGAGGCACGTCGTATACCCGAAGCCGCACGATCCGGTCGCGGACTCCACCGGAAACGCGGGCGACCCGCGCCGCGATCAACCCGTCCACCTCGGCAGCGGTGAGGCCCTCGGCCCGGACCGGCTCGAGGTCGAGCACTGCCCGACTCAGCGGCACCGGCTGACGCTCGACCGTACCGGCATCCAGGTCAACCAGCAACCAGCCTTTCCGGTCGAGTCCGTGGGCCAGGTCGTCGCCCAGCTCACCCCACAGGTTTGGGCTCACGTATTCGAGCGCCCCGGCGTACCATGCCCGGGGCGCTACCTCGTGCTGCACGTGGTAGTGGCCGAGTGCCACATAGGTCCATTGGTCGAGATGGAGATCGCGCCGCGCGACAGAAACGCCGCCGTATTCCAGCCCGGTCCGATCAAACGGGAAAACACCCTCGACCTCGGCGTGGAGCAGCAGCACCTGCCGTCGCTCGTTCCCCTCCGGCCGGAGCACGGGACGCTCGGGGGCCATCAACGTTTCGTGGGGGACCGCGAGCACGGCGAGGTCGAGCTCGGGAAAAACGACCCGCCGGGCCTCGTCAATGGCGACGGTGACGCCGAGCTCGACAAAGAGCCGGAGGATGGAGCCGGTTTCGGAGGAGCGCGGTGTGTCGTGGTTGCCCGCGATCAGGACGACCGGCGCTCCCGGAAGCGCCTCGCGTAGCCGCTGGAGCTGGCGGAAGGCGAAGACGATGGCCGCGTTGGTCGGGCGGACGGTGTGGAACAGGTCACCAGCCACTACCACGATATCGGGCCGGGCGGCGATGACGCCGTCCACCGCCGCCCGGAACGCCTGGGCGACGTCGGCTTCCCGCTGGTTGATACCGTTGGCGGTCTGGCGATGGTACTGGCGCGCCCCGAGGTGCGGGTCGGCGATGTGGGCGAGCTTCACGGGGTGGAGAATGCAGAGGTGGGAGCCTCGTCGCAAGGCGCGGGCCGCCGGTGCGATCAGCCGCGTCCGCCACTCGAGCCGGACATCGCATCTTGCCGACTTATCCGCCGGCCTGTAGCATAGCCGATCGTCCGATGTTTCCAGCACCCAACAATTTCGTCCGCCGTCTCAGGTTCCAGCCAGGGAGCACGCTATGCGCTTGCGCCGTTTGTGGTCAGAAGTCCTCGCCTTCCCACTTCTCCTCGCCGGTCTGGTCCCGGCGCATCGCCTGGCGGCCCAGGCCCAGGCCTCGACCGGCCTCATCCGCGGCGTGGTCAGCGACACGACCAGCGGGGCGCCGATCGCCGGCGCCGAGGTGACGCTGCGCAATGTCGAGACCAATGACACCCGCTCGCTCACGACCAACAGCAGCGGCACCTACGTGGGCCCGCTGCTGCGGGTGGGCACCTATGACGTTTTGGCCCGCGCCGTCGGCTACACCCCGGCGGAGCGGAAGGGTGTCGTGGTGCGGCTGGGCGAGCCCGCGACCGTCGACCTGGCCCTCCGGCCGCAAGCGGTGCAGCTCCAGGAGCTCACCGCGGAAGCGGTCCGTGCAGTCACGGAGCCGGACCGGGTGGCCGCCGAGACCCGGCTGGACGCTCAGGTGGTGTCGGGGCTTCCGAACAACGGGCGGAATTTCCTCAACCTGACGCTGCTCACCCCGAACGTCGGCATCGTGCAGGGCCCCGATGGGGACGAACTCAGCGTCGGCGGCCAGCGCGGCATTCACAACAACGTCTCGGTGGATGGCGCCGACTTCAACAACCCGTTCTTCGGGGAGCAGCGCGGCGGCCAGCGGCCGCCCTTCACGTTCAATCTGGACGCCGTGCAGGAGATCGTCGTGGTGTCCCAGGGCTCCAACGCCGAGTTCGGCCGTTCCGGCGGCGGATTCGTGAACGTGATCACCAAGTCGGGCACCAACCAGCTACACGGCTCGCTGCACTACTTCGGGAAGTACAACGCGCTCTCGAGCGACTTCTCCCACACCTTCCCGAGCGGGACGACCACTGGGTTCGCGCCCGACTTTACCCAGCACCAGTTCGGCTTCACGCTGGGCGGACCCATCAAGAAGGACCGGGCCTTCTTCTTCCTGGCCTATGACCAGCAGGTCTATCACGAGATCAAGCAGAAAGACCGGCTCGGGCTTATCGACCCCACGCTGGTCGCCTTCCTCGACACCGCGTTCGGCGGCTCGCTGGCGGGAGACTTCGGGCCGATCCGCCGGACCAACAACGCGATCGCGGGGCTGGCCAAGTTTGATTTCCGTCTGAGCGCCAAGCACAACCTGTCGCTCAAGTACAACTACACCTGGTCCCGCCAGGAAAACGGCACGTTCGACGTCGATCTTTGGGGACGGAGCTCGAACGGCGTGGAGCGTGACTGGTCGCATGCGGTGAACGGCGCGTTGAGGTCCCTCCTCTCCTCGGCGGTGTCCAACGAATTTCGGTTTCAGTTCTCCCGGGAAGACCGTCCTCGCCCTTACGAGGGGCCGATCAACCCGGCTACGGGGCGGCCATTCCCGGACACCGACGCTTCACCACCCGGCTTCCGCTTTGGCCTGCCGTACTTCCTGCCGGTCGAGTCGTTCGACACCCGCATCCAGCTGCTTGACAACATCTCCTACGTGCGCGGCAATCACCTATTCAAGGCCGGCGCCGAGTGGAACCGGACGCAGGAAACGCAGACCTTCATCGGCTTCGCCAACGGCCGCATGGCGTTCACCTCGGTTCCGGGCTTCATCAACTACGTCCGGTTCGGCAATGGCTACGTCGAGTGCTCCGACGGCTCGAGCAGCACCACCGGCGCTTGCCCCGGCGGGACCACGATCACCGGCCCGGTCGACACCTACCTGCAATTCGCGGGCGTGGGCGGCCTAACGCCGGAGGAGGCGGGGACCCAGAAGATCCCCCAGCACGAGCTCGCCCTCTTTCTCCAGGACAGCTGGAAGCCGCGCAGCAACCTGACGGTGGATTACGGGCTGCGCTGGGAGGCGCAGATCGAGCCAGCGCCGCTCACGCCGCCGGACCAGGTCTTCTTCGCGCCGTTCATCGGGCAGACGGTCACCAACTCCGCGGGGACGTTCACCTTCCCCTCGAACGGCAGAATCCCATCGGACTACAAGATGTTCCAGCCCCGGCTCGGCGTGGCGTGGGACGTAAAGGGGGACGCCGCCACCGTCGTCCGCGGTAGCGCAGGGCTCTATTACGCCCGGATTCCGGGCCTCAACCTCGCCAGCGCCCGGAGCACCAACGGCTCAGTCGGGCAGACCCTCTTCCGCAACAGCTCGCTCACCTTCCTGGGGCTGCCGCCGAACTATGGCGAGCTCCTGCCCTCTCCTTCGACCGGACCGTTCGACCCCAACGTATTTGTATTCGATCAGAACTTCGAGAACCCGCGGACGTTCAGCGCTACCGTCGGGATCGACCAGGCCGTGACGCCCAATGTGGCCGTCACGCTGGCGTATACCCACGCGCGGACCGATCACCTCACCCGCTTCATCGACCGGAACGCCAACGTTTTCGGGAATCCCTGGCGCACGGGCCTGCCGGCCGGCAACGGTATCGGCAGCCTGACCACCGTCGAGAGCTCGGCCAAGTCGCGCTACCACGGGATCACCCTTGGCACTCGGGGACGTGCCGGCCGCAATCTTCAGTTCGAGGCTAACTACACCCTGTCGTTCGACAAGGCGGACGACGACAATGAGCGCGACCCCTTCAGCTTCCGCTACGCGCGGGCGGACAACCTGGCGCCCGAGTACAACTGGAGCGATCGCGATCAGCGGCACCGGTTCAACCTCTGGTTCCTGGCGCGCCTGCCGGGCGACCTCTACCTGAACAACCGGGTGAGCGCCTACTCCGCCCAGCCGACGTCCGAGAAGTGCATCAACAACCAACCGTCCGGCGAACGCGCGGCCTCGCCGCAGGATCGCATCTGCGCCAACGGCACGATCCTCCTACGCAACACCATCCGGCGCGACAACGCCTTCTTCTCCTGGGACTTCAGGCTGTCGCGCCCGTTCCGGGTAGGTCACCGCGGCGAGATGGAGCTGCTGGTGGAGGTCTTCAACCTGCTCAATCACGACAACTTCAGGGACCCCTCGGCGGCCGGACTCTACAAGAACTTCGACGGCACGATCCGGTCGGGGCTGGGGGATCCCCGGCAGGTGCAGACCGGTTTGCGGTACCTGTTCTAGAACGAACGCTGGTTCGGCGGGCCGGCGGCTGCTTGCCGGCGGCCGCCGGTCACGGTATCCTGGCTTTTCATGGGAACCCATACGCCTACGAGGGGCAGCCGGGCTGGCCGCAATACCCAGGTGCGCTCGGCTCTCGACGCCCTGCGCCGCATCGTCCAGGGACTGCGGCTCTATGGGGCCCAGGCCGAGCGCACAACCGGCCTCAGCGGGGCGCAACTTTTCGTCCTGCAGCAGCTGGCCGAGGCGCCCGCCCAGTCGCTGAACGAGCTGGCGGCGCGGACTCATACCCACCAGAGCTCGGTGTCAGCCGTGGTCAGCCGGCTGGTCGCGCGCCGGCTGGTCTCCCGCCGGCGCGCCTCGGAAGACGGGCGCCGGATCGTGCTCGAGCTCACGGCGGCGGGCCATTCGCTCCTGGCCGGCGCACCTGAGACCGCCCAGGGACGCCTGATCGCCGCACTGGAGGCGTTGCCCGAGGCTGACCGGCGATCGCTGGTGGACAGTCTTGCCGCGCTGGTCAGCGCGCTCGGCATGGACCGCGAGCCGGTAACGCTCTTCCTCGAGCCTTCCGATGGTTCCGGCGCACCGCGATCCTGATCCGGCGCAACTGCGACGCAACTGCGAACCACAGAGGCACGGAGGTGCCGAGAAGGCCACCATCTTCCGTCCAAGCGCACTGCCGGCGTTCTGCTAGGTTTGGCGTACCCCGGCAGTCGGGCGCGCGCGAAGGGAGGGCATATGGAGCCGGAGTCAGCGAACCTGAGCCGCCGTACCGTGCTGGCCGCGGGCATCGCGAGCGTCGGCGGCCTCATCGCCTGCCGGCTCGAACGATCGGGGCTCCGGCCGGGCGCTGACACGTTGCCGCCCGGCGGCCTGGTCATCCGCAATCACCGAGCCCTCGACGCAGAAGCGCCGCTCGCCGAGCTTCGCTCGTTCCTGACGCCCAACGATAATTTCTTCGTGCGGAGCCATTTCGGGGCGCCCACGTCACTGCCGGCCGAGTGGACCCTCACCATCGACGGGGCAGTGCGCAGGGAGGTGACGTTCACGCTCGACCAGGTCCGGCGGCTCGGCTCCGCCACGCATCCGATTACCACGGAGTGCGCCGGGAACGGCCGGGGGAGGTTCCGGCTGCCCAGAACTGCCGGCGTCCAGTGGCAGTACGGCGCGGTGAGCACCGCGGAATGGACCGGAATCCCGTTGGCGCTCCTGCTGGAGCGGGCCGGCCTCACGGCCGATGCGCGGCACCTCTGGATGGAGGGGCTGGACCACGCACCGCTCCCCTCCGTGCCCAAGATGCTGCGCAGCATCCCCAGTGAGCTGGCGATGAGCGACGCGTTTCTAGCCTGGGAGATGAACGGCCAGCCGATTCCGCTCCTGCACGGAGGTCCCCTCCGACTGCTCACGCCCGGCTGGTTCGGCATGGCGTCCACCAAGTGGCTGACTCACATCCACGCGCGGCCGGCAGTGTCCGACAATTTCTTCATGGCGACGGGCTACCGCTACGCCGATGGGAGTCCGGTCGAGCGCCTTCGGGTCAAGTCGGTGATCACGGCACCCCTCGCGGGCGCGCGGGTTCGCGCCGGCCGGATCCCGCTGATGGGACAGGCTTGGTCCGGCCTGGGTGCGGGCGGAATCCGGAGCGTGGACGTCTCACTCGATGATGGCCGCAGCTGGCAGCCCGCGCGGCTCACCGGTAAGGACTACCCTTACGCCTGGCGCGGCTGGGAGGCAGAGCTCGATATCAAGGCCCCCGGTCCCCAACGGCTGCTCGCGCGGGCGACGGATCGCTCGGGCGCGACCCAGCCGCGGACTGCCGATTCCAACCCGGGCGGATTCGGGAACAACTCCATGCCAGAGGTCCTATTCGATGCGGTTCGGGGCTGAGACGGTAGTCGCGGGCTTCCTGTGTCTTGCCGGCTCCATGACCGGGTGCCGGTCAGGAGCGCGCCAAGCCGCCCGGGCCGAGTCGCCGCCGCCACCGTCGGCCGCACTGACCCGCGCCATCGCGGAGGGCGACAGCGCGTCGCTCGCGGCCCTGCCCGCAGGGCCGGGCCGTGCCGGCGTCGAGGGGAGCTGCCTGATCTGCCATGGACCTGCGCTGATCGAGCAGCAGCACAAGGACTCCGCCGGGTGGGTGAAGACGGTAACTCAGATGCGGAGCTGGGGTGCACCGCTGGCTCCCGAGCAGCTGCCTGCGGTGATCGCCTACCTGACCGACCACTACGGCGTCATGGGGCAGTGACCAGGGGCGAAGGCTTTTCTCACGCCGCCGGAGCTCGGTCGGGGTAGAGACCGAGGCGCCTTCCGAGCAGCACCGTACCGGTCAGCATGACGAAGGGCGGCACGGCGCCGACGAGGAGCTCGGCCAGCGGGCCGCCGTCCCCACCCGCGACCGGAAACGCCCCCGGGGTGAGCCGAAGCCCCACTACCGCCAGCGCCACGGCCAGGGCAATCCGCATGGCACGATGGGACCAGGGGCCGCCGTCCCGAGGCAGCCCTCCGCGGAACGAGAGCACGACGTAGCCCAGGTTGAGCCCCAGCAGCCTTCCCGCATCCCGCTCCGCCCCCGGCAACAGAAAGAGCAGCAGCGGCGCCCCGATGAGGCCCGCCAGGGTCAGGATGCCGAGGCGCAGCTCCGCCGGCCCGAGCAGCGGCATCGGCGCCCAGCGAGCGGCGAACAAGGAGAACCCCACCGCCAGAACCGCAACGCCAAGCGCGCCCCCGCCGAGCACGTCGCCGAGAAAGTGGCGCCCGAGATACATTCGCGAGAAAGCCATCAGCACGATGATCGCCAGCGCGGTCGGCAGCAGCCAACGCCGTTGAAACAGGAGCGCCGAGCCGCCCCAGAACGTGGTCGCGCTGCTGACATGGCCCGATGGAAACCCATACGAGTAGCCGCCCAGCGTCCGGTAGTACTCGACCGCGCCTGGCGATGGAAGCGCGAAGAACCCGGTGCCGCCCGCGGCGCTGAACGGCGCGTGATTGGGTTTTCCGGAGTCCAGCCGCCGGAGGGTCGCATCGACGTCGACCGGCCGAGGCAGGGCGACCAGCGCCTTCGCCACGTCGGTCAATGCCAGCGTCCAGAGCAGCAGCTGCGACAGGAAGACTCCCTTCCGCAGATCGATCCCGAACATGATGACGGCCAGCCCGAGCAGGTAGGCGGGGAAGTAGCCGAGCAGCGTGATGGTCCACATGAACGCGGTGAGCGGTGCGCTGGCCAGCGACTGCAGGGCGTGGATCGGGGTGGTCTCGAACACGCCTATGGCTCGTAGGGGTCGGCGCCGCCTCGGACGGCAGGAATGCCTCGGCGCGGGAGGGCCGGCTCGGGCGCGACCCGCCGGCCGAGACACGCCTTGAAGTACGCCTCGACATCGGCGGGGCGCTCGCGGCGGGTGGCCGAGAGCGCGCGGCGGACGTCGTCCTCCCGCCGGCTGGCCACCAGGTCGCGGATCGCATCGGCGGAGACGCGGCGATCGAGCCCGCGAAGCTGCCGCGCCACGGCATCGGCAAAGGGAACCTCGACAGCGGGCGGGAAGCGCTCGACGCCCTCGCGTCCGCTCAGTACGGCCGGACGGGGAAACCGGACGAAGACCGGCTGGGTGAAGTGCGGATGGCGGAGCAGCAGCTCGCCCTTGGGCAGGGTCGCGAGCTTGATCTTGGTCGCGGGCGACAAGGTGGCGTAGCCGGGAGTGCCCAGCTCGTCCAGGTCCATCCGGCCGAAGACGGTGGTCCCGGCATTGCCCACCACCCGGCGGGTGACCTGGGAGCGAAACTGCTGCGCCGAAAAGAGGACCAGCCCGAGATAGCGCCCGCGCTCCGAGAGGTCTACCAGCATCTTGCGGACGTAGGTGTCGGGGCCTTCCGCCGGCGCGTACTTGTTGAGCTCGTCCACGAACACCACGACGTGGTCCACCCCCAGGTCCCTGCGCTCGAGATGCTCCCGGAGCTTGGAGACCACCCGCGCGAAGACCAGATCCTGCGCCAGCGGATCGAGCCCGGCCACATCGAGCACGTACGCGGTGCGATCGCGGAATCGGCCCCACGGCAGATCGTTGGCCGAACCGTCATCGGTGACCAGGCCCTTGGACCGGGTCGCGATGTTGCTGAGCCGGTTGCGGATCTTCCGGATGGTGGCGACATGGTGGGTGCGCCACACTTCCCCGCCCCGCCCCACGGATTCCAGAAAGTCGAAGATCGCGCGGAAGAATTCCTCCAGCTCGGCAAAGCTCTGCACCTCGAAGGGACGCCCGCGCAGGTGCTCGTCCAGGAACTGCTTGCCGACCACCCGCTCGGCCAGGAAGTCGATGAAGGCATCGGCCTTGGCGTCGACGTCGTCGCGGTTGAGCACCACTTCGGCGTAGTCCACCACCTCACGCAGTCCCCAGATCAGAGGCTCGGTATTGCCTGCCAGCTGCTCGTTGGTTCGCAACGTGTTCAGGTTCACGCCATCGGGCTTGAGGGGCGCGAAGTAGCGGACGTCCTTGAAGGGCACGGGATCGAGACCGAGGCGGGCATAGAGGCGCCGATCCTCGTCGGTGATCGAGCCCGGCTGATCCAGGAAGCAGAGATCCGACCCCTTCACGTTGAGGCAAAGCGCCGCCACTGAGCCCTTGTGGGCCGGAAAGGTCTGAAACACGCTGGTGAGCAGAAACTCCACCGCGCTGGTCTTGGTCGCGAGACCGGAGACGCCGCTGATGTTCAGGTGCGCCGCCTCGGGCCCGAGCAGGAAGTCGCAGTCGAGATACACCGGCGACTCGAGTCCGGCCGCGGCGTACACGCCGACCGGAATGCCGGTGGCGCGCTCGCGATCGGTGTAGCCGTCCATGCGGAGGGCCAGGCGCACGTCGGCGTCGGCCGCGAGATGCACCGCGCCGAGCGGCACCGGCTGGAGCGGCTCCTCGGGTTCCTGGCGGAGCACGGCGGCGAGGTAGAGCCGGATCTCGACCCGTTCGGTGGCCTCGAGCCCCGCCGCCGCCGGGTCGCCGTCGGCGCCGATCACCGCGTGCAGGGGGGTGACCAGGTCGGAGTAGGCGAACGCGTCGGTCACGACCCCATACACTGTTCGCCCCGGCCCTTTCACCCGCACGATGGCGCCGATTCCCACGGCGGCGTCGCGGGCGGTCCAGAACCAGAACTGGTGGGGAGTGGAGGGCTTCAACTCAGTCGCGACTACGCGACCGATGGCGAGAGGGTGAGACATGGGAGGAAGATAGGCGGTGCGAGGTGAGGGGTGAGAAGTGAGAGGGGCCGCGGCTATGGCCCCCTCCTACCTCTCACTTCTCACCTCTTACCGTCTCAAAGATCTTCTTCGGCGGGGAACGGCGGTACGTCGGTGAGCCAGAAGCCGGCGAGCGCTCCGGTGCGGTCCACCTCGATCAGAAGGTGGTCGGCTGCCCGGACCGCATCCACCTCACGGTGGGGACCGATGCACAGATGGAACACCGTCTCGCTGCGGTTGGTCGTCACCGTGAGCGGCGCGTTGAGCTCGAGCGAGGTGACGCCCGATTTCGCCGCCTTGGCGGACAGCACTACCCGCCCGTCGGTGAGCTTGTCAGGCACCGCGAGCTCCACCGCCGTGCCGACTTCGGGCCATACGACGATGTCGAGCCCGCAGATCACGCCGTTGTGGACGTCCACCACGGCAATGGACCCGACTTCGTCAGTCAGCTCGACGGTGCCGGTCAGGCCCGTGCCCGCCCGGTTGCCCTTGAAGGCACCCGAGAGGATGTCGGTCTCGGCGTCCCACCGCCAGACGAGCGCGGGCAGCCCGCCAGCGAGCGGCTCGATGCGCGCATCCATAGTGGCCGGCCGCTCAGGCCGCGCGCGCCGAGGCGAGGGCTTTGGCAAATCGGAGGATCCGGTCCAGCGCACTCTCCAGCTCCTGGTCCGAGACGGCATAGCTCAGCCGGACCCAGCGATCATCGCCGAAGGCGGCCCCGGGCACGAGAGCGACGCCCTCCTGCTTCATCAGGTGCTCGCAAAAATGCGTGCCGGTGACGGGGTCCTTCTCCCGAATGCCGTCGACCCGGAAGAAGAAGTAGAACGCTCCGTGGGGCTCCACGAACTCGAGGCCGGGCATCTCGGCCCGAACCCGCTCCACCAGATAGTCGCGCCGGCGACGGAACGCGGCCGTCATTCGCTGGACGTCAGCCTCCACCCGATCGTCGGAGAATGCGGTGGCCGCCGCCCACTGGGCCGGGTGGTTGGCGCCGGTGGTGGTGTGAGACTGGAGCGCGGCCATCGCCTTGGCGATGTGGGGCGGCGCGAGCGCGGCGCCGATGCGCCAGCCGGTCATCGCGTACGCCTTACTCGCACCATAGATCACGATGGTGCGGTCGAGATACTCGTCCGGAAGATCGAGGAACGAGGCCGCCGGCCCCGTGCCGTAGTGGATGCAGCGATAGATCTCGTCGGTGATGACCCAGACGTCGTGCTTCCGGGCCCACTCCGCGATCGACTTGATCTCGCTGGCCGTGTACACCGACCCGGTCGGGTTGCAGGGCGAGCAGATGATGAGCCCCCGGGTGCTCTTGGAGCTGGCGCGATCGAGGTCGCGGGCGCTGACCTTGAGCCCCCAATCGAGCGACCCGGGCACCATGACCGGCTCCGCCCGGGAGAGATACACGATCTGGGGATAGGAGACCCAGGCGGGCGACGGAATGAGCACCTGATCGGTGGGGCCAAAGAGGGAGAAGCAGGCGTTGAAGATCGACTGCTTCGATCCCGAGCTCACCACGATGTTATCGGGATTCACCGCCCGGCCGCCCGAGAGGAGCGACAGGCGCCGGGCAATCGCCGCCCGAAGCTCGGCGATCCCCACGTTGGGCGGATACCGGGTCAGCCCCTTCTGGATCGCCTGAATGCCGGCCTGGGCGGCCGCCGCCGGAGTATCGAAGTCGGGCTCGCCCACGCTCAGATCGAGCACGTCTTCGCCCGCGGCCCGACGGCGCTTGGCCTCGTTACTGATGGCGACGGTCTCGGATCCCTTGAGATGCTTGAGGTTGGGCGACAGCGGGTCGGGCATGCCTGCGTCCGGTGTAGTGGAGAGTGGCCGTGGCGAACCGGGGAAAGGTCCGTCGGCGGTCGAATGATGTCAACAGTTGGCGCGGCTACGGCGGAGGGCTTAGGTTGCCGCCCGGGACGACCCGGTGCCAAGCGGTGGGGATGATCGATCACGAGCAACTACATCTGACGGAGTCCGTCGCCGATGCGCTGGCGGCGTTGGGCTGGGCGGGCGACGATCCCCGAGTGCGGGACGTCGTGCCGACGGCCGCGCGCGGTCACAATCTGGCGCTGGTCGTGCCGCCGGCTCCGGTGTACGGGGGCCCGGCGCTGGCAGGACTGGTGAGCCGGATCGCCCTGGAACCGGCAGGCGGGCCCGTACTCGTCCTCTGCCCCGAAGCGGAGCTCGCGGGGTGGGCCGAGTTGATCGGCGCGCTGCTCGGCGGGACCGGGCTCAGGCTCGAGGTGGCGCGGGGCGCCGGCCGCGCCACCCGGCGGCTCCGCAGCGGCGGCGTGGACCTGGTCGTGACGACGCCCGAGATCATGGCGGCGCTGGCCGCCAGGGGCATTCTCAAGGGCGAAACGGTGGGCGCCGTCGTGCTCGCCGGCCCCGACCGCTGGGTCGACCTAGACCCGCTCGTCTCCCTGATGCACGACGTCCCGCGCGAGCGCCAGCGCCTCATCCTGGCGAGCACCCCTGAACAGGCCGCCGATCTGGTCGAGCGCTACGCCCGGAAGGCGCTGGTGCTCGGCGCGGCCGAGTCCACCTATCAGGTGCCGGGAGCGGTGCGGACGGTCGCTGTCGCATGGGACCGCCGCGCGGCGGCGCTGGGGGCCCTGCTGGAGGTGCTCGACCCGCAGTCGTTGACGATCTGGACCGCGGACCGAAGCCAGCACGACGCGATCGCGGCAGCGCTGCCGACCGGTGACGACTCCATCCACATCGCCACAGGGGATGCGCCCCGCGCCGACGTAGTGGTCGCCTTCGACCCCCCCGACTCGCCCCGACTGGCGCAACTGCTCCAGGCGGGAAACGTCGTGCTGTTGGTTCCCCCGGGGACGGAACCCTACGTCGGGCGCATTGCGGCGACTCGGCGGCCGTTGCGGCTGCCGGGCCTGCTGGAAACGGCAGCGGATGCCGCAGTGACCCGGAGAAGCACCATTGCCCAGGCGATCGAGGCGGGACGGCCGGAGCGGGCGCTGTTCACCCTGGCGCCCCTGTTCGAGCGCTACGATGCCACCGGGGTCGCGGCCGCGCTGTATGATCTATGGGTCGACGCCGGCGCGGCGGCCCCGCCCATCGTGCCGGCCCCGGCCCCCGCTCCCGACCTGTCGGCAACGGCGAAGGTCTTCGTCGGCGTGGGCAAGAGCGATGGCGCCACCGCCAACGACCTGGTAGCGCTGCTCACGAAGGAAGTACGGGTCGCGCGGGAGAAGATCGGGCGGATCGAGATCCGCGAGGCCTACTGTCTGGTGGAGCTGCCCGCGGCCGAGGTGGAACGGATCGCGACCGCCCTGAACGGTGCTACCATTCGACGGAAGCGGGTCGTGGCCCGGGTGGACCGGGGACGCACGCGGCCCCCGAGCCGTGCCGGGGGACGGGCACGGTAGAACGATTCAGGAGGTTGTGATGACCACTCGGATTCTCGCGGCGCTCGGGCTGATGAGCGCGCTGCTGACAGCCAGCGCCGCGAGCCAGACCAAGATCTCCCAGGCCAATCGAGCAGCGCCCATCAAGTCGCTGATTGCCGATCTCAAGGCGACGGCGCCCCAAACCCGGAACGCGGCAGCCTACCAGCTGGCGCACATGGGGCCCAAGGCGGCGCCGGCGGTACCCGCATTGATCGAGGCCCTTCAGGACCCGTCGCCCACCGTACGGTTTCCGGTGACTGTGGCACTGCGGGAGATCGGACCGGCCGCAAAGGCCGCGATTCCGGCGCTCAAGAAGGTGATGGACGACGATATCAGCGACGAGGTCGCGGCTTCCGCGAAGCAGGCGATCAAGGCGATCGATCCGACGGCCGTGCCCAAGGACGAGAAGGCCGACAAGGACTAGCGGCGCCGCGCAACCAGGTCCTTCAGCGCCTTCCCGGCGCGGAAAGCCGGTACGGTGGACGCTTTGATGGAGATCTCGCCGCCGGTCCGCGGATCGCGCCCCCGCCGCGCGGCCCGCCGGCGGGTCTCGAAGTTGCCAAAGCCGGCGATCTGAACCCGCCCGCCCTTCCTGAGCTCGGCCGCGATGATCCCGTCGGGCGCGAAGAGGGCATCGACGGCGGCGGCGGCCTGAGCCCGCGAGAGCTCGAGGCGCTGTGCGAGGGCCTGCACGACTTCCTGCTTGGTCACGCCGGACTCCTTCGCTCGAGCGAACCTGATCCGCGGCGCGACAATATGCCGGAACCCGGGGAAGCCTCGCAAGATGCTCCCGGCGGCGCTGGAGTCGCGGCGGCCGCGCGTTACATTTGGTCGCTTCCGTCGGAGCGAGGGTCATCGATGGAGAAGGACAGCCGGCCCGGGTCGATCGAGGTCATCGCGGGCGTAATGTTCGCCGGCAAGAGCGAGGAGCTCATCCGGCGGGTGCGCCGAGGGGTGATTGCGCGCCGCCGGGTGCAGGTCTTCAAGTCTCACCTGGACAATCGTTACGCCGGGCTCTACAGCGTCGCGAGCCACGACGGCAAGGAGCTCGACGCCGCCCCGGTCGATTCCTCGGGGGAGATCTTCCGGCTCGCGCGCCCGGACACCCAGCTGGTAGCGGTGGACGAGGCCCAGTTTCTCGATCCGGGCATCGTGGAGGTGGCCACCGCCCTCGCCGCGCGGGGCGTCCGGATGATTCTGGCGGGCGTGGACACCGATTTCCGGGGCGAGCCCTTCGGTCCGATGGGCGACCTGATGGCGGTGGCCGAGCGGGTGGACAAACTCCAGGCAATTTGCGTCGTATGCGGCGATCTGGCCTGCCGCAACCAGCGGCTGGTAGACGGACGCCCGGCTCGCTACGACGCCCCCACCATCATGATCGGCGGACAGGAGAGCTACGAGGCGCGGTGCCGAAAGTGTCACCAGGTCCCGAGGGTAGACGAAGATCAGTTTTCGCTAACTGCGTGAAAAGTGAAAGGTGAAAAGTGAAAAGGGAGCTCCGATGAATCGTGATGCGCCTTTTCACTTTTTACTGTTCACTTTTCACGCTTTTGTCTCATGCTGTCCATCGCCCTGACCGGGAACATCGCCGCCGGGAAGTCTACGGTGTCCGACCTCTTTCGCCGTTGGGGCGCCACCGTCATCGATGCCGACGCGCTGGTGCGCGAAGCCCAGGCGCCGGGAACGGCGGTGCTCGCGGCGATCACCCAACGTTTCGGCGCGGACGTCGTGGGCGCCGACGGCGCGCTCGATCGGGCAGCCCTTCGCCGCCGGGTCATGGGCGACCCGGCGGCGCTCGCGGCTCTCACCGCGATCGTGCACCCGGTGGTGCAGCGGCGCCGGGCGGAGCTTACGACGGCAGCCGCGGCACGGGGCGACCGCTTCGTGGTGAGCGAGATTCCGCTGCTGTTCGAGGCGGCCGACCCGGCCGAGTTCGACGCGGTAGTCCTGGTCGATGCGCCGCCTGATGTCCGGCGCCGGCGGTTGCTGGATGGCCGCGAGCTGCCGGCGGCAGAGGCGGACCGCATGATGGCGGCGCAGCGTCCGGCCGAGTCGAAGCGGGCGCGGAGCGACTACGTGATCGAGAACGGGGGCGATCTCGTCTCGCTCGAGGCCGAGGCCCGACGGGTGTGGGAAGCGTTGGAGGCGCGAGCGAGATAGCGGCCATCGCGCCGCGGCCATTGGCTATTGGCTGATTGCGATTAGGTTCCCTCCCGTGTAACGGCCGACAGCCAACAACCAAGACCTCCATGTCATCCATCCCTGCCGATCTTCGTTTCACCAAGGATCACGAGTACATCCGAGCCACTCCCGACGGCATCATCACCGTCGGCATCACGGACTATGCCCAGGGCGAGCTGGGCGACGTCGTGTTCCTGAGTCTCCCCAAACCCGGCGATCCGGTCACGGCGCATCAGCCGTTCGGCACCATCGAGGCGGTCAAAGCCGTGTCGGAGCTGTTCAGTCCGGTGACCGGACAGGTGGTCGAAGTAAACGGCGCGCTGGACAACGACCCCGCCGCGGTCAATCGCGATCCCTACGGCGAGGGCTGGATGGTGCGGCTCCGCCCCGCGGATGCCGCCGAGCTGAAGGGCCTGCTCGATGCGGCGGCGTACAAGGCCCATATCGGAGAGTAAGTCGCTTGAAGGTCTCCCTGCCCCACCCCGAACGCTTTACCTCCCGACACATCGGCCCCCGGCCCCAAGACATCGAGGACATGCTGGAGAGCGTGGGCTATGGCTCGCTCGACGGCTTCATCGACGCGGTGGTGCCGGAAGAGATCCGGCTTCGCCGTCCCCTCGCGCTACCCAAGGGCAAGAGCGAGCGGGAGGTGCTCCGCGCGCTGCGGGCGCTCGCCGGTCAGAACCAGATCTTCCGCTCGTATCTCGGCATGGGCTATTACGGCACCTTCACGCCCCAGGTCGTGCAGCGGAACATTCTGGAGAATCCCGGCTGGTACACGGCGTATACGCCGTACCAGCCGGAGATCAGCCAGGGCCGCCTCGAGGCGTTGCTCAACTACCAGACCGTGGTGTCGGATCTCACCGGGCTCGAGATCGCCAATGCGTCGCTGTTGGACGAAGCCACCGCGGCATCGGAAGCGATGTGGCTGACCGAGTCGGTGGCGGCGAAGAAGTCGGCGGCCCCGGTTTACCTGGTAGACCAGGCGTGCCACCCCCAGACCATCGCCGTGGTCCGGACCCGGGCGCGGGTACGAAACATCGCGGTTCGCATCGGCCCCGCCGAGCGCTTCGAGTTCGGCCCCGACGTGATCGGGGCACTGGTCCAGTATCCCACCACCGACGGGCTGGTCGCCGACTATCGCGAGCTGTGCCGGCAGGCCCACGACGCCGGCGCGCTGGTGACCGCGGCAACCGATCTGCTCGCCCTCACCCTGCTCCAGCCGCCGGGCGAGTGGGGCGCGGACATCGCCGTGGGCAGCTCGCAGCGATTCGGCGTGCCGATGGGCTACGGCGGGCCGCACGCGGCGTTCTTCGCCACCCGCGACCGGTACAAGCGCCACATGCCGGGACGCATCATCGGCGTGAGCAAGGACGTCTCGGGCCGGCCGGCCCTTCGCATGGCGCTCCAGACCCGGGAGCAGCACATCCGCCGGGACAAGGCCACCAGCAACATCTGTACGGCGCAGGTGCTCCTCGCGGTCATGGCCAGCATGTACGCGGTCTATCATGGGCCGGACGGCCTCCGGCGCATCGCCGAGCGGGTGCACGGCTTCACCGTGCTGCTGGCCACGGCGCTGCGCCGGCTCGGTTACCGGCTGGTGCACGACCACTTCTTCGACACGCTCTGCATCGAGGTCGAGCGCTGGGCCCAGCCCGGGATCATGGACGCCGCCCGCGCGCGTCGCATCAACCTGCGGACGCTCTCGCCGACCCACATCTGCGTCGCCCTGGACGAGACGGTGAGCCTGAGCGACGTGGCCGACCTGATCGCGGTGTTTGCGCTGGATGAAGCGCTGCCTTTCATGGTCGATCAGATGGCGCCCGAGCTCGAACCCGCGATCCCCGAATCGCTCCGGCGCACTACCGCCTACCTGGCGCATCCGATCTTCCATCTGCACCAGTCGGAAACCGAGATGCTCCGGTATATCCGCCGCCTGGAGGGCCGGGATCTCTCCCTGACCGAAGCCATGATCCCGCTCGGCTCGTGCACCATGAAGCTCAACGCAACGACCGAGATGATGCCGGTCAGCTGGCGGGAGTTCAACCGGCTGCATCCCTTTGCGCCGCGGGATCAGAGCGCGGGCTACCTGCGCCTCTTTCAGCAGCTTCGCTTCCAGCTGGCCGAGATCACCGGGTTCTCCGCCGTGTCCCTGCAACCGAACGCCGGCTCTCAGGGCGAGCTGACCGGTCTGCTGGTGATCCGGGCGTATCACGAGTCGCGCGGCGAGGGCCACCGGAGGGCCTGCCTGCTGCCGCTCTCCGCCCACGGGACCAACCCGGCCAGCGCGGTCATGGCGGGCTTCGAGGTGGTCCCGGTCAAATCCGACCCCAACGGCAACGTGGACGTCGGCGACCTTCACGCCAAGGCCAAGGCCCACGCCGCCGACCTCGCGGCGCTCATGATCACGTACCCATCCACTCACGGGGTGTTCGAGCCCTCGATCAGGGAGATCTGCCGGATCGTGCACGAGGCCGGCGGGCAGGTCTATCTCGACGGCGCGAACCTCAACGCGCAGGTGGGCCTGTGCCGCCCGGGCGACTACGGAGCCGACGTCTGTCACCTGAACCTGCACAAGACGTTCTGTATTCCGCATGGCGGCGGCGGCCCGGGGATGGGACCGATCGCGGTCGCGGCGCACCTGGCTCCGTTCCTGCCCGACCACCCGGTGGTGCACGTGGGTGGGCAGCAGGCCTGCGGCACGGTGGCGGCGGCGCCGTGGGGGAGCGCCGGGATCCTGCCGATCTCGTGGGCCTACATCGCGCTCATGGGGTCGGACGGGCTGGCGGAGGCCACCAAAGTCGCCATCCTCAGCGCGAACTACATAGCGCACCGGCTCAAGGGACACTACGAGCTGCTCTACAGCGGAGCCAACGGGCTCGTCGCCCACGAATGCATCATCGACACCCGGCCGTTCAAGCAGTCGGCCGGGGTGGACGTAGAAGACATCGCGAAGCGCATCATCGATTACGGCTTCCATCCGCCGACGGTCTCGTTCCCGGTACCGGGCACGCTGATGATCGAGCCCACCGAAAGTGAGTCGAAGGAGGAGCTCGACCGCTTCTGCGACGCGCTGATTGCGATCCGGGAAGAGATTCGCGAGATCGAAGCCGGGGTCGCGCAGCGGGAGGACAACCTGCTCACCCGTGCGCCACATACGCTGCAGCAGGTGATCGCGGACGACTGGAGCCGGCCGTATCCCCGGGAGCGGGCTGCGTTCCCGTCAACGTCTACCCGGCTTCACAAGGTCTGGCCGACGGTGGGCCGGATCGACAGCGCCTACGGCGACCGGAACCTGGTGTGCACGTGTCCGCCGATGGAGGAGTATGCGTAGGCGGGAGCGGGCGGGAGCGGGCGGGAGCGGGCGGGAGCAGGCGAGCGGGCAGGCGGACGGGCCGGGGCCAGAAGCGTCAGGCGCTCAGCCTGTGTGGGCGGCTCCTTCGACGCTGCAGTTCCCGCTGCCTTCGTCAAGCGGCGTCCTCGGTCCGTTGGCGGGAACTGACGCGCTCTCGGAGCCACCTACACCGGCGCTCGCGCCACGAGCGGTCCGCCCATCCGCTCCCGCCTGCTCCCGCCCGCTCCCGCCCGCTCCCGTCTGGTATCTCTGGATCGACCAGCCCCGCCCCGGCTTCCTCAACATGGCGATCGACGAGACCCTGCTTCGGCTCGCGGAAGCGGACGGCTCCGGGTTCCTGCGCCTCTATGGCTGGGCGCCTGCCTGCCTCTCGTTCGGCCGGCATGAGCCGGCGCTCCGCCGGTACTCTCGCTCGCGGATCGAGGACCGCGGCATCGACACAGTCCGGCGGCCCACCGGCGGCCGGGCCGTGTGGCATCACATCGAGCTGACCTACGCGGTAGCGGCGCCGGCCGACAGGTTCGGCCCGCTGGGTGAGACCCACGTCGCGATCCACCGGACCCTGGCCGACGCGGTGAGCGGGCTGGGCGTGGCGGCCACGCTCGCCCCGGCGCCGGACCGCCCAGCCGGGATCGAGCGGGGTGCGTGCTTCTCGGCGTCGGCGGGCGGGGAGGTCATGGTCGGCGGGCACAAGGTGATCGGGAGCGCGCAGGTCCGCACCCGCACCGCCTTCCTCCAGCACGGCTCGCTGCTGCTCGGCGGCGACCAGCACACCGTGGCGGACCTGGCGGACGGACCCACCCCCGCTGGAGCTGAGGCCGCGTTGGACCGGCTGCTGGGCCGGCAGGTGGGGTTCGCTGAGATGGCGGAGCGGGTGGCTCTCGCGGCGCGGGCCTGGCGGGGCGAGTGGCACCCGATCGCGCGGGGGGACGTCATTCTCGAGCACGCTGCCGGTCTCGCCGATGCCTACCGGTCGGAGCGGTGGACCTGGTGTCGGTGAAGCCAAGCGAGAAACGGAACACCGCAGAGGCGCAGAGGACGCAGAGGGAAATTGCCACAAACGCCTCTGCGCCCTCTGCGCCTCTGTAGTGAAAACCGATCGAGGAGGCGGAGACAAGCCGGCCGGATCCATCTATCTTCCATCGTTCACCCAGCCCTGTCATCACGCCGGAGCCTGCGTGCCCTCGCTCAAGTCGGGACTCGCGGTCGCCCGTCTGGCGGCCGCCCTGGTCGCGCTCGCTCGGGCGGGTCCCCTCGCCGGGCAGAGCCATGACCGCGACGCGCTGGTCATCGTTACCGGGCAACAGGCCACGATGCCCATCCCCACGTTCATGGAGGGGCCAGCCAACCTCACCGCGAACGCCGATGTCGCCGATCAGCTGTTCCTCCGCCTGGCGGAGCCGCCGCCCGACGCGATGACGACGGACGAGCGCCGGTTCGTGCCGGTGCTCGCGAAATCCTGGACCCGCCGCGATTCCCTCACCCTCGCCTTCGACCTCGATCCGCGAGCCCGCTGGCACGATGGACATCCGGTCACCGCCCGCGACGTGGTGTTCACCTTCGAGCGGGCCCGGAATTCCGAGATAGCGCCCAAGCTCGCCGGCCTGCTGCGGCACGTCGCGGCCGTGACCGCCGAGGGAGATCGGCGCGTGGTCTTCCGGTTCGATCGGGTCTATGCCGAGCAGTTCTACGACGCCACGTTCAACGTCTCGCCCATCCCGTCGCATCTGGTCCCCGCCGGCGCCACGGTCGCGAACCCGCCAAAGGACTTCGTCGCCAATCCGGTCGGCGATGGGCCGTACCGCTGGGTGCGGAGCGTACCGGGCCAGTTCATCGAGCTCGCGGCGAACCCGGACTTTCTGCTGGGCGCGCCCAGGATCAAGCGACTCTTCTTCCGGACCGCGGCCGAGACCGACGCCCGGATCAATCTGCTGTTGAGCGGCGAAGCGGACGCGATCGACAACATCTCGACCCCCGTGGCCAACGTCGAGCGGGTCGCCGCGATACCCGACCTCCGCATTGTGCCGCTGGCCTCACCCCTCCTCGGATATCTGCTGTTCAACCAGCGAGACCGAACCGACCGCTCGAAGCCCCATCCGATCCTGAGCGATCCCAACGTGCGCCGAGCGATTGCCCTCGCCATCGACCGCTACCCGATCGTGCGCTCCGTGTTCGGCCAGTACGGCGAGGTGCCCTACGGCCCCGCGTCGCAGGCCCTGTGGATCCGGCACGGTGCCCCCAAAGCAGCGGGTGCCGACACGGCGCAGGCGCGGCGCCTGCTGGTGAAGAGCGGATGGTTCGATCGCGACGGCGACGGCATCGTCGAGCGCGACGGCCGGCCGCTCGAGCTGACGCTGAGCTTTCCGCTCACCAGCGAGGTCAGGAAGCAAATCGCCTCGCAAGTGCAGGAGCAGCTCCGCCGCATAGGGATCCGCATCGATCTGGCCCGGCTCGAGGGACAGGTATGGATCGACCGGCGGACCCGAGGTGATTTCGACATCGACTTCTCGTCGGCGACGCAGGATCCGACCCCCTCCGGGCTGACCCAGAGCTGGTCCTGCCACGGCGGTTCGAATGTCGCCGGCTATTGCGATCCGGTGGTCGATTCCCTGCTGGACCGAGCGATCGCGATGCGGTCCGGCTCCGGCCCGCTCTGGCAGGAGATTCTGCGGCGTATCGAGGCGAGCCAGCCGGCTGTCTTCGTGTACGCCCCGTCATTCGTCTACGCGGTGAACCGCCGCTTCACCAAGGTGGTCCTCCGGCCGGAATCGTCGTGGCTTCTGGTACGGGAGTGGTCCACCCGGTGACGCGCTGGCTGCTGCGCCGCGCTGCTCAGGCCGGCGTGACGCTGGTGGTCGTCACCGTCCTGCTCTTCTTCCTGATGCGCCTCGCGCCGGGCGATCCGCTGGGGCAGTTGGGCGACGAGCGCCAGTACACCCAGGCGCAGCTCGCCGTGCTGCGTCACCTCTACCACACCGATCAGCCCCTGCTCCGGCAACTGGCGAGCTGGGCGATGGCGCTGCTGCATGGTGACCTCGGCTCATCGTTCAGCGAGCATCGTCCGGTGACCGCGCTCATCGCGGAGCGCCTGCCCGCAACCCTCCAGCTGGGTGGGACCGTACTGCTGGTCAACTTCACCCTGGGGCTCTGGCTCGGCGCCGTTCAGGCAGTACGACGCGGCGGGTGGATCGATCGCTGGCTCACTACGCTGTCGCTCGCCGGCTTTGCCATGCCGTCGTTCTGGCTCGGCCTCATGCTCGCGTGGCTGGTTGGGGTCAAATGGCGGCTGCTTCCGCCCGGGGGGATAGCGAACCCGCTCCTGGGGCCCGACACCCCCTGGTGGATCCTGGCGACCGACCGGCTGGCCCACCTCATTCTGCCGGCGGCGACCCTGGTGATCGTGAGCATCGCGATCACGATGCGGTATCAGCGCCGGGCAATGCTGGAGGTCCTGCCCCTTCCTTATATAGTGGCGGCGCGCGCCAAGGGGCTTCCGGAGTCCGTGGTCCGCCGGCATCACGCCTGGCGGAACGCCCTCTTTCCGGTGCTCACCCTGGTCGGTCTCTGGCTGCCCATTCTGGTGACTGGTTCCGTGTTCGTCGAAGCGGTGTTCGCGTGGCCGGGACTTGGCTCGCTCGCGGCCGAGGCGATCGGCCGGCGGGACTATCCACTGCTCATGGGCACCGGCATGCTGGTTTCGGCCATGGTGATCGGCGGCGGCCTGCTGACCGACGTGGCCTACGCGCTGCTGGACCCGCGGGTCCGATGGGCCTGACCGATTTCATTCGCCAGCTGCTCGCCGCGGTGTGGCGCCGGCCGGCCGGCCGGGTCGGCCTGAGCACACTGGGCATCGTTCTCATCGCGGCGCTGGCCGCGCCCCCCTTTCTACCCGACCCGGCCGCTCAACCGGACATCGTCGAGCAGGCGAGCCTGCCGCCCGGTGCAGGCCATCCGTTTGGCACGGACCAGCTGAGCCGGGACATCCTCGCCCGAGTCGCGTGGGGAGGGCGGATCTCGCTCGCGGTGGCCGGGCTCGCGGTGGTGTTGTCGGCGACGATCGGCGCGGGCGTGGGCCTGGTGGCGGGGTATCTGGGCGGGTTGGTTGATACGGCGCTCATGCGGCTGGTGGATGCAGCGCTCGCCATACCGCGCCTCTTCATTCTGCTGCTGCTGCTCGTGGTGTGGGAGCGCATTCCGTTGCCCGCGCTCATCCTGATCCTGGGGACGACCGGCTGGTTCGGAACCAGCCGGCTGGTCCGCGGCGAGGTCCTGCGACTGCGACACGAGCCGTTCGTCACCGGCGCCGAAGCCCTCGGCGCGCGGCGCACGCGGGTTATGTTTCGCCATCTCTTCCCCAACACACTGGGACCGTTGCTCGTCGCCGCGACGCTGGGTGTGGGAGAGGTGATTCTCCTCGAAGCCGGGCTCTCTTTTCTCGGGCTCGGTATCCAGCCTCCGACGCCCTCGTGGGGCGGCATGATTCTCGACGCGAAGCCGGTGCTTATCACGGCGCCCTGGACCGGCCTGTTCCCCGGGCTTGCGATCGTCGTCACCGTGCTCGCCGTGAATCTGGTGGGCGACGCGCTGGCCGGGGCCGTCAATCCGAGAGAGTCATGAGCCGAGTGCTCGAGGTCGAGAACCTGCGGGTGACGTTTCCCGGTGTGAACGGCAGCCGCTTCGCCGCCGTCGACGGCGTAAGCTTCGCGCTGAGCCGGGGCGAGACGCTGGCGCTGGTCGGGGAATCCGGCTGCGGCAAGAGCCTCACCAGCCTGAGTCTGCTGCGTCTGGTGCCGGAGCCGGGCCGGATCGAGCCGGAGAGCCGGATTCGCCTGGGCGAGACCGACGTGCTCTCGCTCCGCGGCGAGGCGCTGCGGGACATCCGCGGCCGCCGCATCGGCATGATCTTCCAGGACCCGATGACCAGCCTCGACCCCGTCTTCCGGGTCGGCGACCAGATCGCGGAAGGCATTCGCGCCCACTTCCCCGTGTCGAAACGGGAGGCTCGCGATCGCTCCGTGGCGCTCCTGCGCGAGGTGGGCATTCCCGATCCGGTCGCGCGGGCGCAGTCCTATCCGCACCAGCTGAGCGGCGGCATGCGGCAGCGCGTCATGATCGCGATCGCGCTGGCGGCGGAGCCGGAGATCCTCATCGCGGACGAGCCCACCACGGCGCTGGACGTGACGGTCCAGGCCCAGATCCTCGAGGTGCTCGACCAGCTGCGCAGTCAGCGGGGGATGGCGGTCCTCCTCATTACCCACGACCTGGGCATCGTCGCGGGGCGGGCCGACCGGGTGGCCGTGATGTACGCCGGCGAGATCGTCGAGGAGGCGCCGACCGCACGGCTTTTCGCCCAGCCGTCACACCCCTACACCCAGGGGCTCTTCGCCTCGATCCCGCGGCTCTCGGGGCCGATCGAGCGGCTCAATCCCATTCCCGGAACCGTGCCGCCGGCCGCGGCATGGCCGTCGGGCTGCCGGTTCCGACCCCGCTGCCCCTATGCGTTCGAGCCCTGCGTCCGCGATCCAGCGTTGCTCCCGGCCGGGCCCGACCATCGGGCGCGGTGCTGGCTGATCGAGAGTGAGAAGTGAAACGTGAGTGGTCAGCGCCTCGGCAGTTCTAACAGCTGAACCACGGAAGCACGAAAGCCTCGGAAGCCTCGGAAGCCTGGTCAAGCGAGCGAAGCTCCACGTCCTCACCCACAAAGCAATAGTGGTTGTGACGAGGGAGCTCTGCTTGACAGCGGAGCCTTCCGTGATTCCGTGGTAAGAAGTAAGAGGTGAGAGGGGGATGATGACCGGGCTGTCGAACGGTAGTCCACTGCTGCGGGTCGCCGATTTGGTGAAACACTACGAGAGCGGGGGCTTGTTCGCGCGCCCCGGTCCGCCGGTACGCGCGGTGGATGGCGTGTCGTTCGAGATCGCCCGGGGGGAGACGCTCGGCCTGGTCGGCGAGTCGGGCTGCGGCAAGTCCACAGTCGCCCGGACGATCCTGCGGTTGCAGGAGCCGACCTCGGGCAGCGCGACGTTCGACGGCGCTGACCTGTTCGCGCTGGGACGGGTCGAGCTGCGGCAGCTGCGGCGCCGGATGCAGATCGTGTTTCAGGATCCCTACGGCTCGCTCAATCCCCGGATGCGGATCGGCGACGCGGTCGCCGAAGGCATCGAGATCCACCGCCTGGCCCCCCGCCTCGAGATTCCCCGGCGGGTCGCCGCACTGCTGGAAGAGGTCGGGCTCGACCCCGGCTATGCCCGCCGCTACCCCCACGAATTCTCCGGCGGGCAGCGGCAGCGGATCGGCATCGCGCGCGCGCTCGCCGTCGAGCCGGCTTTCGTCGTGTGCGACGAGCCGGTCTCGGCGCTCGACGTTTCGGTGCAGGCCCAGGTTCTCAACCTGCTGGTGGACCTGCAGCGCCACCGCGGACTCTCGTATCTGTTCATTGCGCACGACCTCGCGGTCGTGCGCCAGGTGGCGCATCGGGTGGCGGTGATGTACTTGGGGAGGATCGTGGAGACCGGGCCGACGGAAGCGCTGCTGGGCAACCCACGGCACCCCTACACCGTCGCGCTGCTGTCGGCCGCGCCGGAGCCGGACCCGGCGGGCCAGAAGCGGCGCATTGTGCTGCCGGGCGACCCACCCAGTCCAGCCGCCCCACCGCCGGGCTGCCCCTTTCACCCCCGCTGCTTTCACCCGGGCAAGAGCGAACGCTGCCGAACCGAGCGGCCGCTACTCAGGCCGATTGGTGGCACTCAGGCCGCCTGTCACTACGCAGAGACGACTCCGCGACCGCCGGTCGCAGCGGTTCCGTCAGTCGCCGGCTGACCGCTCGACCAGCAACAAGGCCAGAGGCTCTCCGTCGCACTCCAGCCGAGCTTCAGCCCGCACCGGCCCATCCAGCTGCTGCGCCTCTGCGTCGCATGCGGCGCGGACCAGAGGTGGGCTGACGTGGCAGGGCTGGGGCAGCACTGCCGCAAGCCCCGCGGCCATCAGGAAGGCGAGCTCGCTGACCGCGCCCTGGATCTGGTGCACCCGCGCCAGTTGCGGCGGCACCGAATACATCACGCCGGCCACGCGTCGCGCGAGCCCCACGCCGCAGCGAACTACGGCATCCCCGCACCAGGCCCCGCTGATGCCGACTCTCCCTCCAGCGTACCGATGCCGTCGACCGGCGCGCCGACGGGACTTATACGCCGGAGCGGAAGGCCGATGCGGGCCCGCAGGATGGCGCCGGCAGCGTGCTCGACGTCCTCCCCGAGATCGGTGATCATTTAGCCGGACCCGTCAGCCGGTAGGATATCGCTTTCCCGATCGGGACCCGCTGGTACGCGCCGTCGAGGTTGAGCGTGGTCTCGGCCCCGCCGAGAAACAGGTATCCCTCCGGGCGCATGAGTCGCCGCACCCGGCCCAGGATCGCACGCTTGGTATCGGCGTCGAAGTAGATGAGGACGTTCCGCATGAACACGACGTCTGGGGCCGGCAAGGTTGGCCAGGCCTCGGCCAGATTGAGCTCGCGCAGCTCCACCATCTGGCGGATCTCGTCGCTGATTCGCCACTCGAGACCCTGTTTCGTGAAGTACTTCACCAGGTACTGCGCCGGGAGGCCGCGGTTCATCTCGATCTGGCTGAATCGGCCCTCCCGAGCCCGGGCCAGCATTTCGGTCGAGAGATCGGTCGCGACGATGCGCACGCTCCAGCCCGCGAGCAGACTCCCCAGCTCCTTGAGCGCGATGGCGATACTGTAGGGCTCCTGTCCGCTGGAGCACGCGGCCGACCAGATGACCAGCTGGCGCTCCCCCGCCCGGACGCGAAGCAACTCGGGCAGGACGGTCTGCCGCAGCGCGTCGTATGGATGGATGTCCCGGAAGAACGTGGTCTCGTTGGTCGTCATCGCCTCCACCACCCGCTGGTGCAGGCCATTCGACGGGTGGCTATGCAGCTCCGCCAGGAGCTGCTCCAGCGAGCCGAACCCTTCTCCCCGCGCCACCGCGGACAGCCGCGACTCCACCAGGTACTCCTTGCCCGGCTCGAGCACGATGGCCGAGCGCTCTCGCACCAGGTCGCACACGAAGCTGAACTCTCCCGCGCTGATCGGCATGAGTTAGACTCTCCTCAGGCGCCGACCGGCGCCGTGACCGGCCGCCGGGGTTGGGAGTCGACTCGCCGGAGGATCTCCGTCGCGACTTCGCCGAGCGGCAGCACCCGATCGGCGAGGCCGGCCTGCGCGACGTAGCCGGGCATGCCCCAGACCACCGACGTAGCGGCGTCCTGCGCCAGAACCTGCCCGCCCGCCTCGTGAATCAGCTCCGCGCCACGGAACCCGTCCTGGCCCATTCCGGTCAGGACGGCGGCCAGGACATGGGCGCCATAGACGGCCGCGCAGGATCGGAAGAGCACGTCCACCGCCGGCCGGCAGGAGTTTTCGGGAGGACCCTGATGGGTCGAGAGCTGAACTCCGCCGGCGGTGGGCTCGAGGATCATGTGCCAATCGCCCGGCGCGATATACGCATGGCCGGGCTCCACGATCATGCCCGGCGCGCCCTCCACCACCTGGATGGCGCTCTTCGCGCTGAGCCGGTCGGCCAGCAGTTTGGTGAAGAGCCGCGGCATGTGCTGCACGATCACGATCGGGACCGGAAAGTCGCCCGGCAGCGCGGGCAGCAGCGACGCCAGCGCATTGGGACCTCCGGTCGAAACCCCGATGGCGACGACGGCGGGAGCGGACGGGAGCGGGCGGGAGCGGGCGGGAGCGGACCGGAGCGAGGGGCCCCCTGCGGGCACCGTCCCCGTCTGCTCCCGCCTGCTCCCGCCTGCTCCCGCCCGCTCCCGTCCGCCCGTCAGTGCTTTAATCTTTGCGACCAATTCCTCGCGGACCCGCTCCTGGGCCACGGCGGCGCTGCCGACGTTGGCGGGCTTGGTGCTGTAATCGGTAGCACCCAGGCTCAGCGCGTCGAGCGTGATCGCGGCCCCTCGTTCGGTGAGCGCGCTGAACATGATGACTGGAAGGGTCGGGTAGCCCTTCCGGATTGCGGCGAGGGTCTCGAGCCCACCGAGCTCGGGCATCTCGACATCGAGAATCACGATGTCGGGATTCACCTGGGGCAACTTAGCCAGCGCGATGCGCCCATTCGCTGCCGCGCCGACGACCTCGAGCGCGGCGTCCGCGGCGAGCACATCGGTAAGCATCCGCCGGATGACCACCGAGTCATCTACCACCAGCACGCGGACCTTGGGCATGCTAGTCGGACACCAGCTGGAGCAGCGCCAGCTTTTCCCGGAGTACGTCCTTGGTGAACGGCTTCATGACGTATTCGTCCGCGCCCGCCTCCAGTGCGCGAACCACCTGCCCCATCTCGACCTCGGTGGTGACCATCACGATCCGGGTGGCGCGATAGCGGTCGTTGGCGCGGAGCGCGCACACCAGCTCGAACCCGTTCATCTCGGGCATGTTCCAGTCGACCAGCGCGACATTCGGTGCCGGGCCGGCTGTGAGGCGGTCGAGTGCCTCTCGGCCGTTGGCGGCGTCGGCGATCTCGAAGCCCAGGTCGGTCATGATCCGACCAATGACGAGCCGCATGGCTCGGGAGTCGTCGACTATGAGGGCACGCACAGAGGTCTCCTCGTGAAGCGGGGATAGCGCCTTCTGGGAGAGTATCGGCCGCGCGGGGCTGCCGCTTGAGCGATCGAAATGTCCATCAGCTCGCGTCCCCGTCCAGGGCGACCGCCCGCTCCGTGTCCAGCACCAGCAGCAGACGGTCCGTCAGCTTGTAGGCGCCCGGGATGAGCTGGCGGGCCACCCCTTGCAGGGTCTCCGGGGGACATTCGAAGCTCCCGTCCTCGACGTCGACCACCTCCCCGATATCATCCACCACGAGACTCACCACCCCGTCGCCGGCGCGCACGACGATGTTCATCGGACGCTGCTCGTCGGCCCGCTCCGGCAACTCGAGGCGCCGGCGGAGGTCGATCGCGGTCACGATCTGCCCCCGCAGGTTGATGAGCCCCCGTACCACGCGGGGCGCGAGCGGGACGCGGGTCATCGGCTGATAGCGGATGACTTCCTGGACGTGCTTGACGTCGACCCCGAAGAAGAGGCCGTCGACCACGAACGTGCAGAGCTGACGCGGCATGCTCATGTCAGGCAACCACCTCTCGGAGCGCGACGGCGTCCGCCCATCCGGGGTAGGCGCGGCGGACCAGACTTTGGACGTCGAGCAGGTCGGTGACCCGCTGTTGAATGACGGCCGACCCGATCAGGTCGCCGCGCCGGATGGGCCGCTGCAGGGTGATCGCCTCCTCCACGATGTCGACGATGCAGTCCACTACCAGGCCGGTCTGATGTCCCCCCTCGGCGTAGACCACGACCTGGAGCGGGCTGCCCGGGTCCACCCTTGACGGGATGTCGAGCAGCTGGGACAGCCGCAGCAGGGGCAGGATCTCACCCCGATACTGCACGACCTCATGGCTGCCGGCCGTCTCCAGCGATGCCCGGGGGAGCTCCTCCAGCCGGGCGACCAGCGAGAGGGGGATGGCCAGACGGCGATCGTCCCCCAGACCCAGCACCAGCAGCGTCTGCCTCTCACCGCCGCGGACGGCAGTGGACTCCCCCGGAGCCGCCTCGAGCTGGCTGCGGTCCCGTCCTTCGGTCACGATGCGGGCACGCTGGGCCAGGGCGAGCACGTCGAGAATGAGCGCAACCCGGCCGTCGGCCATGATGGTGGCACCCGCGAAGATGGGGATGCCCTTGAGCTGCTGTCCCAGAGGCTTCACCACGATCTCCTCGGTGTCGTTGATCTCGTCCACGATGAGCCCGAAGGCCCGGTCGTCGGCCCGGAGCACGACGATATTCACAGCCCCGTCGGCGGCGGCGCGCCCATCGCCCACCTGGAGCTCCCGGCTCAGGTGGGTCAGGGGCAGCAGCCGGCCGCGCAACCGATAGACCGGGGCGTCATAAATCATCTCGATCCCCGTGCGCGCGTCCTCGCCCTCGAGCCGGACTAGCTCGAGCAGGTTCACCTGGGGGATGGCGTACCGGTCTCCGGCGGCGGTGATCGTCAGCGCCGGGATGATGGCGAGCGTGAGCGGGATCTTGATCCGGAGCGTAGTCCCCTCCCCGGCCACGCTCTGGACGTCCACCGTGCCCCCGATTTTCTCTATGTTGGTCCGCACGACGTCCATGCCGACCCCGCGGCCGGAGATGTTGTTCACCGTTTCAGCGGTGGAGAAGCCGGGCAGGAAGATGAGGTGATGCACCTCGCGCTCGCTCATCCGGGCCGCCTGCTCGGCGCTGACCAACCCGCGCTCCACCGCCTTTTCCCGTACTCGCTCGACATTGATTCCGGCGCCGTCGTCGCAGATCTCGAGGTTGACCTGACCGCCTTCGTGGAAGGCCCGGAGCACGAGGCGCCCCTCAGCCGGCTTGCCGGCGGCCACTCGGACGGCGGGGAGCTCGAGCCCATGATCCACGCTGTTCCGCACGATGTGCGTCAGCGGGTCCTTGATGGCTTCGATGACTGTCTTGTCGAGCTCGGTTTCCTTCCCTTCCATCTCGATGGCAACCCGCTTGCCGCAGCCAGTGGCGAGGTCCCGCACCATCCGGGGGAGCCTTCCCCAGATGTTGCCGATCGGCTGCATGCGGGTCCTCATGACCCCTTCCTGCAGCTCGGTCGTGATCAGGTTAAGCCGCTGGGAGGTCGCGGCGAACGCGGAGTCCTCGTGGGTCGCGGTGTATTGGAGGATCTGGTTGCGCGCGAGCACGAGCTCGCCGACCAGGTTCATCAGCTTGTCCAGCAGGCCAACGTCCACCCGGATGTTGGTGTCGGAGACGGCGGAGCCCCGGCCCTCCGCGGCAACTGTCGTCGCCAGGGCAGCCGCGGGCGACTCGTCCGGCGACTGCAGCCTGGTCAGCAGCTCGACCAGGGCGGTGTAGTCCGCGTCGGCCTCCTGTCCCGTGGTCTCGATGCCGGCCAGGATCTGACGGATGGCATCCACCAGCTGGAGCAGCGCGCTGGTGATCTCGGGCGTGAGCACCAGCACGCCGTCCCGCAGCAACGACAGCAGGCTCTCGCCGACGTGACTGACGGCCTCGAGCCGGGAGAATCCGAGAAAGCCGCAGGTCCCCTTGATCGTGTGAATGCACCGGAAGACGGCGGCGAGCAGATCCCGGTCCCGGGGACACTGCTCCAGCGTCACC
>Ga0137403_10001280_pt1 | contig 31745 bp, 24 predicted proteins | sample CZOMad2_1_16fung_FD_122057 | JGI IMG/M metagenome (GOLD analysis project Ga0137403, IMG submission 122057) | Vadose zone soil fungal communities from Angelo Coast Range Reserve, California, USA - CZOMad2_1_16fungal (Hybrid Assembly) | ecosystem: Environmental > Terrestrial > Soil > Vadose zone... | reverse complement strand
TCGAAGAAGACATCCACAGCGCTGTTTGAGCCTTCGCGCTCGAAGATGTCATCGTCGCACAAGCGGCCGGCGCCTGAGGACAATCCCGCACTCCAGGCGCTCTGGCATGCGGTCTGCGCAATTCCACGGGGGCAAGTTTCGACTTATGGGGCTGTCGCCCGAGCTGCGGGCTTTCCCGGCCGTGCGCGCCAGGCGGGATTTGCGCTAAGGGTGGCACCCAAAGCGCTGCATCTGCCGTGGCATCGCGTCGTCGGCGCGGGCGGTCGCATCGTGTTTCCGAAAACGTCGGCCGAGCACAAAGAACAAGCCCGCCGCCTGCGCGCCGAAGGGGTGTCGGTTCAGAATGGCCGCGTGTCACGCTTTACCATGACACGGGTCGACGATCTGTAGTTGAGAAAGCAATGCAGTGGCCGCAAACGTGCCTGCGGCTCAGTCGGCCCGAAGTCAGGAGCGCTGTCGACATTGTCGCTTGCTCTCTCACCGGCAGCCAATTCACGAATCGGCGTCGCGCTCCTCAAGGAGTATTGAGGATAGAACGCCCTTGGCCCCGAAGCTCGAGCGCCGCGTTCCGACCAACCATAGCCGATGCATCAAGCCCCGATCAACCGGCCCTGAATATCGGCGGCTATGCGTCTCTTCAGTTCACCGTGCAGCGCCTGGGAATAAATCGGCGCAGCATTCCAATCAAGAGCCCAAGGCTGGGCGGTTCGCGTCGCCTCGGGCTCCGTCGCGTGGCGCGGGAAGACGTGCGCATGCAGCGCCGGATCGACATTGCCGTATATCGCGTAATTGATGCGCAGCGCCGCAGTGACGGCCAGCAAGGCGTCACCGACCATTGCCATATCGGATAAGAATTGAGCGCGCAATTCGGGAGGCAGCGCATTCAGATGCGGCACGACCGGATCAGGCAGCAGCAGGCAATAGCCGGTCAGCACCTGGCGTTCGCCCATGACCACCCAGCCGGAGCGCATTCTGGTGACCGCCGCCGAATAGTTTGCGGACCGGCAGCGGTCCACCATGGTGTGTATGACGGTGGGCGGCGTCATTGCCCGAGGGCTTTCGCCACCGCCGCGGCATCGACCGGTGCGGCTGCGTTGCCGAAATTCGAACGCAAGTAGGAGAACAGCGCGGCGGCATCCGCGGGTTTCATCCAACCGAATTGCAGCATCTGCGTGGGATAGCGGCCCGCGGGCATTGAGGGCGGTCTTTGCCCCTTGATCACCCACAGCGCCAATTGCGCCGGGTCGCCGAGGACCACGGGCGATCCGGCCAAGCTCGGGTACACACTGGGAATTCCCACACCGTTTTGCTGATGGCAGGGGACGCAGTTGCCGCTGTAAATGCGCGCACCGACTTCCGCCGCGGACGGTCCCGCATCGCTTGCGGCGGCTGCAGCGGCCGTTGCCGTGGACCCGCCCGCGCTAGCCTGGGGTTGTCCGGGCTTTTTTTTCGCCGAGCAGGCGGCAAGAGCGGCGGCCAGCAGAAGAATCGCCAATACGTTTCGCGTCGACATGTGGTAAATCGTAGCAAATGCTGAAGCGGAGTTCCTCAATGTTACGATTAGGTGCCGTGTTGCGGTTCAGTGCGGCGCTGCGGTTGGTTTCCGTGGCCGCGATCGCTTGGGCTTTCGCGTCGACGGCGCTCGCACAGGCACCGGCCGAAGACGCTTTGAAGCGGATCATCGAGGAGGGCAACGCGGCCTACGTCGATTGGTCGGCCGCGCCTATCGCGACCAGATCGGTAAGATGTATGAAGCCAACGGCTATCGCCTGTTCTGGAGCGATGGCCGGAAACCGACGGCGTCGGCGATTTCTCTGCTGCAGCAACTGCGCATGGCCGGCGAACGCGGCTTGGATCCGGAGGACTACCCCGGCAATCGCCTGGCCTACTTGTTGACCGATTTGATCGATGCCCCGCATCCAGGCATTGAGCAATGGGCGCTCTTCGATGCCGGCTTGTCGCTGGCCGGCATACGATTCCTGTCGGATGTGCATTTGGGACGAATCGATCCGTCGACGATGGGGCATGATCTCAGCGTCGGACGCATCAAGCTCGACATCCCCACCACTCTCGCCCACCTCTCGACTGCGGTTGACGTAGCCGTCGCGGTCGACGCACTGGAACCGCAGTTCAGTCACTACGCTCTGCTGAAGAAGCAGCTGTCCCACTATCGGGCCCTGGCGAGCGAGGACGGACTCAGCGACTTGCCCGCATTGCCCGCAAAGTCGCTCAAACCCGGAGACGACTATGCCGGCGCAGCAAAGCTGCAGCGCCTACTGGTGGCGCTCGGCGATGGCGCTCCACCCGCGCCGGACGCGCCCGCACCGCAATCCCTCTCCCCGTCACTGGTCGACGCCCTGAAGCATTTTCAGGGCCGGCACGGTGAAAAGGCCGACGGCGTACTCGGCGCCGCGACGTTCACCCAGCTCACGCGGCCTCTCGAGCAGCGCGTGCTGCAAATCGAACTCACCATGGAACGCTGGCGCTGGCTGCCGTCCGAGCTCGTGACCGCGCCCATCATCGTCAACATCCCGCAGTTCCGTCTGTTTGCATTCGAGTCGACATCCGATTCGGAAGCGCACATACGTCAGATGGAAGTGATCGTGGGCAAGTCCTTCGACTCAACCCAGACGCCGGTGTTCGCCGCCGACATGACCTATCTGATTTTCAGGCCGTATTGGGAAGTGCCCTACAACATCGCGCTCAAGGAGATCGTACCCACGGCGCGCAACAAACCCGCCGACATCGAGCGGCGGGGAATGGAAATCGTGCGCGGTTACGGCGATTCCGCCACGGTGATGCCGAATACCGTCGAGAACGTCGATCTGGTCGCCAAGGGGACGCTGCGGCTCCGGCAGCGTCCCGGTCCGAACAATTCCCTCGGACTCGTGAAATTCATGTTCCCCAATCCTTATAACGTGTACCTGCACTCGACCCCTGCGCAATCCCTGTTTGCGGAAACCCGCCGAGATTTCAGCCATGGCTGCATTCGGGTCAGCGATCCCGCCGAATTGGCGCAATACGTATTGCGCGATTCACCGGAATGGACGCGCGAGAAGATCCTCGCCACGATGAACGGCGACAAACCTTTGACGGTGACGCTCAAGAATCGTATACGCGTGTTCATCGTCTACGGCACCGCGATTGCCACCGAGAAGGGCAATGTGCTGTTCTTCGACGACATCTACCGGCACGATGAGCGGCTGGAAAAGGCGCTCGAAGCGAAGCGTGTGCGGAATTGATCGATGACATCGCGAACACGCGCCGGATAAGGGGGTGGTTCTCGCCGGCCGGTATTTCGCCTCAATGGCCACCTCGGCATATATAATCACGTCCCCTGGAAAGTTGGAGAGAGCGAATGCGTGGAATGAGCTGGATTGCTGCGGCACTCGTGAGTGCTGGACTATCGGCAAGTGTCGATGCGACGGAATCTTTCGGTCCGATGCCAGCCCGACCGGCGGCGCACTCGTTCACTGTCGGCAAGCTGAATCTCACTTCACTGCATGATGCCCAATATGTGACCGCCAACGACGGCAATGCGTTCGGGGTTGGAATCGATACCGGCTCCATGAGCGATCTGCTGCGCGCGGCTAATGCGCCGACCGACCGTATCACGCTCAGCGTGAACGCCCTCCTCGTCCGTACGGGACATCGTCTGCTGCTGATCGACACGGGCCTCGGCCCCAAGCTACATGGCGGATTGCTTGCAAGTCTCCAGGAAGCGGGAGTCAAGCCTGCCACCGTGACCGACGTGTTGGTCACGCACTCCCATGGCGATCACGTTGGCGGATTGCTCGACGCCGATGGCCACTTGGCATTCCCGAAGGCGACGATCCGGATGGCCAGCGCGGAATGGGCTTGGCTGCAGATGCGGGGACCAGCGGAGCTCGTGAAGACCATCTCGAACCGGGTGCGCACCTTCGAGCCCGGAGCCCAAATCGCCCCGGGCGTCGCTTCCGTCGCGCTCAAAGGCCACACCCCCGGACACGTTGGCTATGAGATCACTTCAGGCGGCGAGCGCCTGTTGGACATCGGTGACCTTGCGCACAGCTCCATCGTATCCCTCGAGAAGCCGCAGTGGCGCGTGGCGTTCGACAACGACGACGCGGTCTCGAAGGCCACGCGCTCGACGACACTCAAGCAACTGGCCGGCGATCACGAGCTGGTCTTCTCGCCGCACTTCCCCTTCCCGGGAGTGGGCCATATCGAGGTCGTCGGTGATGGATTCGCCTGGAAACCGACTCCCTGACCTGAGCCAACGGCTTCAGCGCCAGAATCTTCTGCTCGCGATGGCCGCGCCCTGCGCTAGAGCCTCGAGTTTGCCCCAGATCACTTCCGAGTCGATGGCGCTCGAACCCACGTGGATGCTGAACCCGCAATCTACCGCGGCCATGACGTTGTCTCTGCCGACGAGATTGGCGTAGCGGCCGATGCGCTGGGCCACGAGTTCCGGGTGCTCGATGTAGGGCGATTGGCACTCGATCACTCCGGGGACGAGTATCTTGCCCTCGGGCGGCTTCACGGTCTCGAACAGCGTCCACTCGTGCGCGTGCCGCGGATTGGCCGCCTCGAACAGGATCGCGTGCGGCTTGGCCGTCCAGAGGATGTCGACGATATCAGCGAGCGGTACGTCGCAGTGATGCGGGCCGGGATAGTTGCCCCAGCAGACGTGCATGCGCACTTTCTCGGCGGGGATATTGACGAGCGCCCGATTGAGCGCTTCCACGTGCAGCGCCATGCGATCCCGAAATCCGTTCCGGTCGAGGTGTGCGAACTGCGTGTGCCGACCCATGGCTAGATCGGGGCAGTCGATCTGCAACGTCACTCCGGAAGCTACGACGGCCTCGTACTCGAGTCGGAGCGCATCGGCGCACGCGAACAAGTATTCTTCGTGGTTCGGATAGAAATCGTTGCGAAAGAAGAGTGTCGTCACGCCCGGGGAGGCGGCATTCAGAAACATACCGGCAGGCGCGCGTCCCCCGAGCGAGTGCTGCAGGCGTTGCGCATCCTGCTTCGGTGCCTCGAGGTCGCGCATACTGATCGGTGCATTGCAGGCCGGCGCCTTCCGATGCTTGCGGCCCGGGTCGTCGAACATACGGGTCTTGGTACCTGGGTAAGCCTCAAGGTCCTGGAACACGTAGCTGTTGCCGCTGCCGCCGAAGCCCGTGAGCCGGTCCTTGACGTAAGTGGCATAACTGGGCTTCGGCATCTCGCCGTCGTTTATGATGTCGAGTCCCACCTTCAGCTGCCGGTCGACGACGAGCTCGACGGCGCGCGCCACTTGGCTCTCGAGAGCGGACGGGTCGAACGGCAGCCCATCCTCGCGTGCGAACATGAGTTGCTCGAGCTCCTCCGTGCGCGGCAGGCTGCCGACGTGGGTCGTGAGGAACTTTCGATGATCCATTATGCTGTTCACCCACGATTTGTGGAGGTGCTGCCGCGAACGGCGGCTGATCCGATCAGCGGTACGTGTTGTTCGATTTGTGATTCCCCTCCAGCCATCGCTTCAGTTCACGGTGTGCATCCGCACGCCGGTCGCGTGAAATGTTCTCCGCCTCGGGATGATCGAGCGTGAATTCGAGAATCAGCCCATTGGGATCCGTTACGTAGACCGAGCGGCAGTAACCGTGTTCCAGGACGTAGGTGTCCGGCGGCTTGATGCCCGCAGCGGCAATGCGTTTTTCGATGGCACCCTGCGTCTCCGCGTTCACCGCGAGCGCGATGTGATGAAACGGCGATGCCGGCATCTTCGGTCCAAATTCCTCCTGGTCCTTGGGGTTCTCGAACTGAAAGAAGGCGAGGGCGCCGCCGTCGGCCATGCCGTAGAAGGTGTGGCAATAGGTGCGCATCTTGCCGAACAGCTCGTCGGACTCGCACCAGGTCGCGACCAGGGGCATACCGATGACGTCCTCATAGAACTGGCGCGTCTTCTCCTGATCGCGCGTGACGTAAGCGTTGTGATGCAGGCGGATCGGAAGCTTTTGTGATTGGGTCATGGCGCAGTTTCCCCATCAGAACTTGAAGGTGTAATCGACCCCATACCGGCGCGGCGGGGCTCTCCAGAGAAAGCCGCCCGGGGAGAATTCAGCATTATATAGTTTGTTGGTCAGATTCTTGGACCAGGCGGTCAGCGTCCACCGCTCACCCTCGAGCCCGGCGCGCAGGTTGACCAGGCTGACCGGGTCGCGTGAGGTGACATTGTACGGGTCCCACCAGGTACGGCCGATTTCCTGATAGTCCAGGCGCAGGGTGGCGTTGAGCCCGTCGGCGAGCGGCTGGTGGTACTGGAAGCCGGCGTTGACGGTGTTCTTCGTCAGCAGCGGCGGCTTGTTGCCCACGACCGTGGGATCTTCCATGCGGGTGATCTTGCCGTCCGTATAGCCGAAGCTCGCATATAGATCGAGCCGGTCGGTCGCTTTCGCCGTCAACTCGAGCTCGGCGCCCTTGTAGGTGGCATCGAGATTGCCGAGGTTCTGAGTCGAGGTCGTCGCGTCGAAGTAGAAGAAGTAGCCGTTGCGGGAGTGGGTATGGTAGAGCGCCAGATTCGCGCTTAAGCGGCGGTCGAGGAACTGGCTCTTCGCGCCCACTTCATAGGTGTCAGCCACCTCGGCCTCGAACAGATCATGAACGCCTAGGTGGCCGCTCGCTTTCGCGATCGCACCCACACCGGTTTGGTTGAAGCCACCGCTGCGAAACCCGCGGCTCCAGCCGCCGTAGAAGGTCAGGTTGTCGGTCGGGATGTAGCGCAGCGTGACCTTGGGCTGTGCCTCACTAAAGGTGTGCTTGCGCACCTCGCCGGTGACGGCCGAAATATGCTCCGCCTGCAGGAACGCGGCGGGCGTGTCGGTGGTGTTCTGCCGCTCATCCCTGTCGTAGCGGATCGCTGCGTCAAGCTCGAACTGCTTGCTGAACTCATAGGTCGCATCGCCAAATGCCGCCCAGGCGTTGTTGCTTTGCGAGTCGGAGAGGAACGTAACGTTGGTGTTGGTCGCGAACGGATTGGCCGGGTCGACCAGCGGGTTCTCATAGACTCGCGGGACGCCCGCTCCGCGGTCCACCAGATTGTCGGTGGAGATGAAGCGCTGCGTGTGGACGTAATACGCCCCCGCGATCCAGGAGAAGTCGCCGATTTTATCCGAGGTGAAGCGCAGCTCTTGACTGTACGTCTTCACGTCGATGAATTGGCTCTGGCTCTCATCGAGCGGTCCGCCCAGGGCGGCCGGGATACCGGCGAAGAAGACGTTGTAGGCGATGGAGTTCTTGATGGGCCGGAAGTCGTAGGCATCTCCGGTATCGATTTCCTTGGTGTGGTTGTAGTCCGAGACTGAAGTAAACGTTCCGTATCCGGGACTGAAATCCAGCTTTAGCGCGGTATCCGTGACATCGCGGTTGTCCTCCCCCAGGTTGTTGGTCTGGATCGGGCTGGTGACGTTGTTCGCGTTCGGCGCCGTGGTGAAAGTGCTGAAGGGGTTCGCCTCATCGTCGCGTGGAATGATGTAGTAGTACGCGGTCGTCTCGACCCGATCGCGGAACACACGCAGGTCCGCGGACCATTGATCCGAGGGCTTCCATAAGAGGCGCAGCCGTCCGGAATAATCCCGATACGGGTCGGCCTTGTGGCCGAGATAGGTGTTCTGCAGAAAGCCGTCGGAGTTATAGAAATTGACCGAGGCGCGATACTTCAGGGTCCCGGCCGAGTCGATGGGGCCACTGACGGCCATCTGGACCTTCTCGGACACGCCATTTCCCACGCCGACCCTGCCGCTGCCTTCAAAATGATCGGAAGGGTCCACCGTGCGAATGATGATTGCACCGCCGATGGCATCGCGGCCATACAGGGCACCCTGAGGGCCCTTCAGCACCTCGATCTGCTGGATATCGGCCAGCTCTTGGTCGAACTCATAGGGGTTGGTCTCGAGCACGCCATCGACCAGCACGGCGACCGACGGCTCGCTGTTGCGCGCCTGCGAGATGCCGCGGACGGTGATGAAGGAATTGCCGACGTTTTGAACCTCGACCAGGGTCATGTTCGGCACCAGCGCGACGAAGTCGCGGGGAGATTCAATTCCCGCCGACTGAATCCTCTGAGCCGTGAACACATCCACCGTAATCGGCACACTTTGGAATGACTCATCGCGTTTGCGCGCCGTCACGATGATTTCGCTCAAGTCGCTCGTCTGTGCCGATGCGGGCACTGCCGGTATGAGCGATACCAACGCTGTCGCCAACACCGCAAGCCCTCTCCCCCTTAAAATATGCATATCGTTCTCCATTATTGATCTCTAGCGACGCCCAACCGCCAGCCTCGCGCCGGGCGCCCGACCTCGATCGTTACCCCTCGGCGCGGCCCTCCTCGGGCGGCCAACTCGGCCACCGCTCGCCACGCGCCAATGCTTGGCGAATCGCGTCGCCATGCTCATCGAGAGCCGGTGCGGCGCGAACCGAGCCTTGGCGAGTTCCCGCAAACTGCACGGGCGGCCTGACCGCGTGTGCCCCGCCGCGAGGCGATTCGACCGGCACGATCAGTTCGAGATGCGCTACCTGCGGATCGGCGATGACTTCGTCGATGGTGTTGATCGGTGCGAAGGGAACATCATGGCGATTGAGCTGTTCCACCCAATGCGACAGGGCGTGCTTCCTGAACCGCTCGTCAAGTGCTGTGTTCAAGGCTTCGTAGTTGTCGATTCGTGCGGTACGCCGACTGAAGCGTTCGTCGGAGCCGAGTTCGGGCGCAGCGAGCGCCGCGATGAGTCCATCCCAAAATTTATCGAGCGATGAGAGATGGATCGCAATGAGGCGCGCATCGGCGGTTCTCAATATGTAGGCCTGCGCAAGTCGCGGCCGATCGCTCGATGTAGGAGTATTGCCGAGGGCAAAGTAGGCCGCGAACGGCTCGACCGCGAAATGCGCCATCGCCTCGAGCATCGAGACCTCGACGAGGCAGCCCTCGCTGGTTCGACCGCGTTGCACCAGCGCACCGAGCACTCCATAGGCGGCATAGATCCCGGTGATGGCATCGGCGAGTGCCGGCCCCAAAAAGCGCGGGCGGCTGGAATCGACGACCACGCTCAAGAAGCCGCTCAGCGCCTGTGCCACCGAATCGTAGCTCGGCCTCTCCGCATACGGTCCATCCGATCCAAACCCGCTGATCGATGTATAGATGAGGCGCGGATTGAGTGCACAAAGGCGCTCATGACCGGCGCCGAGCCGCGTCGCCGTGCCTGGCCTGAAGTTTTGGATGAATACATCGGCTTCACGCAGCAAGCCATCGAACAAGCGCTGTTCGGATGGGTTCTTGAGATCCAGCGCGATGCTGCGTTTGTTACGGTTGTACGCCTGAAAATGCGGCGAGTAGTGTTCGCCTTGATAGCTGCGGTACGGATCGCCATCGGGGCTTTCAACCTTGATCACATCGGCGCCAAGGTCGGCGAGCATCATGCCGGCGCAGGGTCCCGTGATGAACGTGCCCTGCTCCACCACACGGATGCCGCGCAACACACCGCTCATGGCGGACGCGGCTCGGGATTTACTCATGGCTCGGTTCGAACCCGGACGGAGCGGAGCCGTCGTAATCGATGGCCGCGGCCGCGGCGTGCGACATGACGAAGCCGATGGACCGCTGCTGCTCTTCGAGAAGATGCGCAATGAGGCCCGCAGTGCGGGCCAGGATGGGCACCCCTTTGAGTGCCGCGAGCGGGTATCCCACATCGAGGAGGACGGCCGGAATTGCGGCCGACACGTTGAGCGCCAAGCGCTTCCCCAGTAGATCCGGCAGCAGGCTCTCCACCTCGCGCGCAATTTGCGCGTGTACGCCCGCGCTGCCGGCTTCCGCCGCTACTTCGAATAGCCGCCGCACGCGCGGGTCAAAGCTCTTGTGCAATGGGTGTCCGTATCCGGGAATCGCACGTCGCTCGGTGCGGTATTCGAGGAGCACGGACTTTGCCGCGTTCGCAATGCTCTCGCCGGTGTCGACGCGTTTTGCGATGGACGCAAAAAAAATGCCTGCCGCTTCGGACGACCCTAATATTACGGAGCCGCAACCCAGGATCCCGGCGGCAACCGCGCCCTGCAGCGCTTCCGGCGCAGCCGCGAGCGTCATTCGACCAACCTGCACGCTCGGCACCAAACCATGTTCCGCAATCGCGACCAGCGCGGCATCGAGCACGCGACGTTGCGACGGCGTCGGCAATACACCGGTCAGCAGCAGCCAAAAGTGGTCCGTGAAGCCGATCTGTCCAATCAAGTCGCGTGCGAGGTCGCGACCGCGCACGAGTATGGTCGTCTCGTTGGCAGCCGAAATCGCGGTCGCCTTATGCGTTTGTGCCCCGATCTTCACGCCAGTCTTTCCCTTTCCCTGCGGGATTATGATTTCGCATAGCGAAATGTCATTCGTATAACGAATATGTTGAACCCGATTCATTGGTTCGTCAACCGCGGCGGAATGTGTTGGCTGTTTTTCGCATATCGAAATAGACTTGATCGCATGGTGCGAGCGAAGGCAGTTCAGCGACGCGAGGCGATGGGTGGTTTGGCCAAGGGTCTCGCGGTGATTCGCGCGTTCACCCGCGACCGCGCAACCTTGAGCTTGAGCGATGTAGCGGCGTTGACGGACATGCCGGCAGCAACTGCTCGACGCTGTCTGTTGACCCTCGAGGAATTGGGCTACGTCACCCGCAGCGGCCGGCAATTCGTGCTGCGTCCGAAAGTGCTCGAGCTCGGAGCCGCCTACCTTGAATCGATGAACATCGAAACGCTCACCAAAACCCACTTGGAGGAGCTCGCGGGCAGCACGGGCGACTCCGCGGCTCTGTGTGTTCTCGACGGCATTGAAATCGTGTATGTCGCACGCGCCTCGATCCGGACGCTGATGCGGCTAGAGGCGCATGTCGGCAGCCGCTTTCCCGCTTATGCGACATCCACCGGGCGTGCCTTGCTGGCAGGCCTTACTGCTGAGCGCTTGCAACGCTACTTCGACACGGCCACGTTCAAGGCGTTGACGGATCGGACCGTTACCGACCCGGTGAGACTGCGCCAACTTATCGAGGACTGCCGGCGCAGCGGCTATGCCGCCGTCGAGGATGAGCTTGCGTATGGCGTCGTGGCGCTCGCCGTTCCAGTTTTCGATCAGTATGGCCGAGTCGTTGCCGCCCTGAACAGCTCGAGCCACTCGCGCCGAATCAGCAAGACCAAGCTCGTTCGCGAGCGCTTCACCATGCTGCAGAAAGTCAGCCGGCAGATTACCGCCGATATCGTAGGTCTTCCCGGTTTGTCCTTGAGCGCCACCGCCTAAAGACCGCTCGTCGTCCCTGCCTTGACGTCTCGCATCACGGCCGAGTAGCCTGTTCGCGAAAGTATTTTCGCTATGCGAAACCTCAAAGTGACGAGACATGGATCCACGCTTGAACTCGGCCCCGCAGGACTTGTATCTAGAGTTCGACGGGGCTCGCTTGCGTTATCGCGACGAGGGGCACGGTCCTGCCCTCGTCTTGGTGCACGGCTGGACTTTCGACCTCGACATGTGGGAATTTCAGGCCGACGCATTGACCCCCGACTATCGAGTCGTGCGGCTGGATAGGCGCGGGTTCGGCCTCTCATCCGGTCTACCCTCCCTGGCCCAAGACGTGCTCGATGTCGCGGCTCTGTGCCGGCATCTAGAAATCAACCGCATCGCGCTCGTGGGAATGTCGCAGGGAGCACGGGTTGCGCTGGATCTGGCGAACGCCGCGCTCGTCGCGGTCTCTTGCATGGTTCTCGATGGACCGCCTCAACTCGCTCTGGTGAGTGCATCAGGGACTTCCACCGATTTGCCCTACGAGCACTATCGCAGCGTCGCTCGGCGCGACGGCATGTCGGCATTTCGGCACGAATGGCTGCTGCATCCCCTCGCCAGCCTCAGAACCCACGATCGGCGCGCGCAGCAGATTCTCTCGCGCATGATTGAGCGATATCCCGGTCACGATTTGCTCGGGCTCGAAACGGACAATCGGCGCATCACAATCGCTCCTCAGCATCACTCCCGGTTGCCGCCGCTCTTGCTCATTAGCGGCGAGCACGACCTCGACAGCCGCCGGTGCTTCGCCAAGCAGGTGGCGTCCGAGCTTCCCCAACCCGAACACGTCGACATTGCCGGTGCAGGTCATCTGTGCAACCTCGACAATCCGCGCGCGTATAACGCGGCATTGAAACGCTTTCTCGCCATGCATGCTGTTGAGCAGGCCCACCGATGAGGAATTCCAACCATGTGCAAAATTTTGGTTGTGTACTCCTATTGAACCGATGCTTTGGCCGGAAAAATGAGACGGCCAAGCAAAAAGTCTCATGATGAAAGGCGAAAAGTCTCGTTATGAAAGCAAACCGCCAGCCTCAGATGGTTCCGACACCATGCACTCGCCAGGCTGGAAACTCGTCACCTGATTTCGGTGGCTCGATTAGGCCACATGCCAGCAGCCCATCGTCGCTGCGAGCCTCGCACATATACACTGCAATTGCACCTCGTTGCTGAGCGGTATACACCAGCCACCAGTGATCGGGCAGCAGCCGCTTCTGCATTGACAAGTCCACCTCGAGGTGAACCGACATATCGGCCTCCAGGATCTCTCGTCCCGGCTCCGCAACGAGCCTGCGCACGACCGCAATTTCTACATTGAGATACAAGGGCTCGCTTGGTTCTTCTACCGTCAATCCGTGTCCCGCGAGGTGTCTTGCGATATTCGCAGGGACGGCGTAGGCAAGCGGCCTTTTGATGAATTTCTCGCCGACGAATTTCGCGATATGCGGGACATTCACTTCAATTGGCTCGCCGGTCAATTCGTAGGGCTCGCGCGTGAGCACGGTCAATTTACGATCTTCGAACGCCTCCAAGCGATAACCCACCGCGATTCGCGGCGGCGGCTCACGGCACCGCTCCAGAAGCTTGACCACCTCATCTGCATGCGCCGCAACATAGATCAAAGATTCGCGCAAAAATCCATACGACGCGCGCACGCGTTCATCGAACGGCAAGTACGCGTAAGTTTCCAGCAACAGATCCAACCGATTGGTGAGCCCGCGATAATTGCCCCCGAAGCGCGGGTGATGGGTATATGTGATCCAACCGGTCCCGTGGCCGCCTTCGTCGCGCTGAAAATTACCGTACCAGGAAGAATCGAGCCCATCGCGCGCTTTGACCGCGGATTGCACTGCGGGCAGCATTCGGCTTCGCATATACTCTATCGGCTCGCGCCGAGTACTGTCGACAACATGCGGAATATCGAAGGTCATGGCGAAACGGTGGATCGAGCCATTAGTCGTGTGAGAGTCGATCACCAAATGCGGATTCCATGGCTGGCAAACTCGGTGCTGCAGCGCGCGCATTTCGGCGCTGTCTTGGCGCATGTAGTCGCGATTGAGATTGATGCCGGCGGCGTTCTCGCGTGTGCCCACGCCGCCGGCGGGACCGATCTGCCCACGCAAATGCTGGATGTCGAGTCTGCGATTATGTGGATCGATCCGGTCGTTTCCATCGGCGTTGAATAGTGGCGCGACCAGCAATGTGATTCGATCGAGCAACTCGCCATGACGGCCGCGAAGAATGTCCCGCACCAGCATCAACGCCGATTCCTTTCCCTCCACTTCACCGGCATGAATCCCGCAAAGAATGAGCACGATTGGAAGATCGGCGCGCAGCGCCTCTTGGGGGGTAAAATATCCCCGATTCGAAAGGACCAACAACGGCAACACACGCCCTTCCGGCGTCTTGCCGAAGTCAGTGACATACAGAGAACTGCCGCCGATTTTGCGCAGCGCTTCGATGAACGTGAGGACGTCCGCATGCGAAGACGTTTCCGAATAGCCGCTCATCTCGGCGCGCGTCAACGGATGCTCGGTTAGGCTTTGCGACATCGCGCCTCCGTACGCATGACGCTTCGGAACCCCAGCCCGAGCGCCGCCCAAAGGGCGATGAGTTTCCATTCGAGTGGAATGCCGTGTCGCAGCCACAGGGGCTGAAATAGCGCGAAAGCCGCCATGAGCGCGGCACCCGTCAGGCAAAAAGGAACAGTAAAACTCCCGGCTGGAACTGAAAAGCCGGGCGACGGTTCCCGGCGCCGGTGAATTGCCAACGCGATCACCATGAGAACGATGACCATCGACACGCAAATGGTTGCCATGTTGACGATGGGTACGATCGCGCCGCGACCGAGAAAGATGCCCATGATGCTGGCGCCCGTGACCAGCAATATCGCGTTGGTCGGCGTTCGGCCGCGTACATCGAGGCGGCCAAACATGGCTGGCAGAAGCGCTGCCTGCGACTGCGCCAGGACCAGTCTCGATGCCATCATGATAATTGCATTCCAAGTTTTCCCGAGTGAGAAGATTGCGACGATGAGGATTAGTCTTTTGATCATACCGCCGGGATACAATGCATCGAAGGCGGCGACCGAAGGTAAATCGGCAACAAGAATGCTGCGCCAGGGCACGATGCTGCAGGCGGATAATACGACGGCCGCGTAAAACGCGGCTGCCACGATGATGCCAAAAACCATGCACATGGTCGCCGCACGGACATCCACATCGGGCGCGCGCTCTTCGATGAGATACAGCGATGTCTGGAAACCGTACAACAGCATCGCGCAGGTGGCGAATATCCATGAGGACCCTAGAAGCCAAGATTTGCCTTCCGGAGGAGAAAACAAGGGCTGAAGGCGGCTCACATCCCCGAATACCAGGCCTGCGACGATCAGCGCGGCCATGAGTGCGATGAAGGAGTAGGTAATCAGGCGCTGGATCAGGACCGAAACACGCAAACCGCTTAAATTCAGTGCGCATGTCACCGCTGCCCCCCCACAGCCTACGGCCAGATCGTAGCCCGTAACGGCCTCCCCCAGCAGGTGATAGACAGTCATCGGATGTCGGGCGGGGAGCAGCAGACTGCTGAGCCATGCCAATGCCGTGCCCTCAAACGCGCATATGGCGACCAAGAATAGGGTCAGGAACCAACCTACCGTAAACGCGACTTTTGGACCGAGTGTTTCCAAGGCATAACGCAGCTCGCCGCCGGCTCGCGGCATCCGGGCAGCCAACTCTGCATAGCACATGCCGATCGCCGACATGAAGAGGCCGCCTGCAAGCAGCGCGAGCAGCGCGCCCCCGGGAGCTGCGAGGCGCAACCAACCCCCAAGCAACATGATCCAGCCGGATCCGACGATGCTGCCGAAAGACAATGCAAAGAAACCGCCGCGGCCGATCACCCCTGAGAGAGCCGCGGCGGCGCCGGAATGTACGTTCGATGGATTCAGAATTTAAAGTCGAACGTTAGGCCGACTGTTCGCGGCGTATCGATCGCGATGCGCCGCGTCGTCGGCAGGTCCGCCGCGACCGCCACCGGCAGTGCTGTTTCTCCGATCTTGTTGAACGCGTTGTCGAGAAAAACAGCAGCTTTCCACCGTTCCCCCTGCTCCACGCCCAGACGAAGATTCGTCTGCGAGAATCCGTCGTAGTGATAGAACGGACTGGTTCGATCATACAGAGCATTAGCACCCGCGCGATCGGTGAAATCGGCACGGACGAAGCCTGCAAGAATATCGCTCAACGGATGCTCGTATTGTCCGGATATCGCAGTGCTCCAACGCGGCACGTCGGTCAGTTGGTCACCCTTTTTTGCTGGACTTCCGGGGATGTCATTTCCGAGCGTTGCATCGGTATATCCGCCCGATGCCGATAACGTCAAGCCACGTACCGGTACGTATTCCGCTTCAATTTCCGCGCCCTTACTGGTGGCTGATCCGAAGTTGGCGGTTATATTGAAGCCACACTGCAACACGATCTGTTGTTGCACGTCGTGCCAATCGATGTAGTAGATCGAGCTGTTTATCGTCAGCTTGCGATCCAGCCAGCGCGTTTTGGCGCCAAGTTCGTAATTCCAGAGATTGTCCGAGCCGTACTTAGTCAACGCACTTTCACTCAACCCTAACTTCCCTACCTCGGCACCGCAGACCGATGCCGGCGCGGGATTATTCGGACCGCCCGCACGAAATCCCTTGGATGCCGTCGCGTAAAGCAGATCATCCGCACCCAACTGTTTGGAGACCGTGAATTTCGGATTGATCCCATGGTCGGCGGAATCGCTGTTCGTAAAGGTCGTACCGCCATTGAACACGCCGTCGCCTTCTTGAAAGAAGGTTTGATTGACCTTGAATGCGCGTGCGCCCACGGTGATCTTCCAGCCGTCATCAAAAGCGTAGGACCCTTCGCTGTAGGCAGCATATTCGCGCAGGCCGGCTTTACGAATGCCGTGAAAGAAAGTCTCGCCGCCGAACGGCGAACCGAACTTGGCATCGTATCCTGGCGGATCGGGAATCGCGGATTCGAGCGGCGCCGATACATTGTGGTAGAACAACCCGCCGGTAACCTGCCACGGCCCCTGAAAAGTCGACGTGAAGCGGAATTCCTGGGTCCATTCGTTGTTGCGGTAGTCACCCGCGATAAATGCGGGATATACCGAATTCTGGGGAACCGGCGAGAAGAAGAAATAGAGGACGTTCGACGCATCTTCGCTCAACCGGATGTCGCGATTATAGTAGGACGTGGATGACAGAAGCTCGAAACTTGGAAGCACCTGACGGATCGTGACGTTTCCCAACCACGTTTTTTGCGTCGAGGGCTCGGCCGTGTCGCGCGCCTGAATCAGGCGGCCGAAATTTCCCTGCGGCTCATCGATGTTGAACGGACCACCGAGACGGGTTTCCTGAAAGATAGCCGACGGGGTCACCGACAAGCCGGACGGCAAATCAATCTTGATTGCCGCGCGTACGCCGTCGCTGTTCTCGGAGTTGACTCTGCGGTCGACTATCGATGGATTGATGTTGAGATAACTAGTCGGGTTGATGCCGAAACGATCGATGAATCCGTCATTGTGCCGGTAGAACGCTGTGATGCGCGCCGCGGCCGACTCCGTAAGCGGTAGATTCACGGTCCCGATCTGCTCGACATTCGGGCCGCCGCCCTCCGTGTAAGAAACCGTCGACCGACTTGTCGCCTCGAACTGCTTTACATCCGGCTGGTTGGTCACGTACTTGATGGTGCCGCCCATCGAACTCGATCCGTATAAAGTGCCTTGCGGGCCGCGCAACACTTCCACCCGCGCCAGATCGAAAAGCGCGGGATCAAAGACGCCGCGGGCTGAAAGTTGCGAGGCATTGCTCGACGCCTGAATGGGCGTGTCATCCAAATAGAATCCCACCGTGCCGGTCGTACCCGCGGTCGAAGAGATGCCGCGGATGATCAAAATGTTTTGCCCAGGACCGGACGAGACCACGTTCAGTCCGGGCACTTGCCGCGCCAGATCGTACAGTCGCGTAAGTCCTAATTGTTCGAGACTCGCGCCATCGAGGGCAGTGACGCTGAGCGGTACTCTTTGGAGGCTCTCGCTGCGCCGTTGAGCCGTAATCACAATGTCCGGCAGGCCGACTTCGCCTTCGCCGTCATCACTATCCGTGGCGCTAACCGTGGTCGGAACCATCAACCAGATCGCCGCAGCGGCGACCGGGAGCTTGAGCATGGAAAGGTTTATTGCGCTAAGCGGCATCGATGGGCACCCCTAACTTATGATTTGATTGAATGCGCTGGACATCCCGGCATCGATGATGCCATCGAAGTTTTTTACTGTCAAAAATATTTGATATGTAAATAATATTTGACACAAGAGCTTCATCAGGCGAGCCTTCGAGTTTTTTAGAGCGACGCCAATGGCATCGGAAAAAACGCAACGCCGCAGCACTGAAGCCTTCGACGGCAAGATATCCTGCGACGTCACGTCGGAAAGAGCAGAGCGGGAGATCAAAGAAGTGCTGGCTTGCAGTGTGGACGCCTGGAACGCTGGGAATTTGGCCCGCTTCCTCGATTGCTATGAGAATTCACCGCATACGAGTTACCTCACGTCGGATCAGATCGTGATCGGGTATGCTGACATCGTGCGACTTTATTCCGAGCGATTCTCTTTATTTGGCGTTGCGAGCAGGGGTACGCTGAGCATGTCGCTGACGCGCGTTGTTCGACTGGGCGCTGCGCATTCACTGGCACTTGGTCGGTACCGGTTGAGTCGCGATGAGCTAAACGGCGGATCGACGGATGGCGTGTTTTCATTGGTCGTGCGCAAAACTTCGCTCGGATGGCGAATTGCCGCCGACCATACGTCGGCCTGAATTTACGGGAGTTGCTCGTTCATGCCGCGCAAAAAGAGGGCAGCATCCGCCCACAGCCTACCCATCGCGTCGGCCATTCGTGCACGGCGGCGCCGATTGGGTCTTACGCTGCAGGAATTGGCGCAAAAAGCCGGCTTGTCGGCTCCCTTTCTATCGCAGGTGGAGCGCAATCAAGCGACGCCGTCGATCACTTCGCTCATCTCCATTGCCCAGGCCTTGGATGTCGACATTCATTATTTCATCAATCCGCCGCCCTACAGTGAAGTCGTGCGGCGCGCCGCCGATCCCGAGTTCCTGGAAACGGGCTCGGAACTCCGTCACGTCAGACTGTCCGGGGGACATGCTGAGCGGCAGATGGAGGCGTTGTTGATCATCATCCCACCCAACTTTGTTGCGCCCACGACCGCCCGTGAAGGTGAGGGTTTTTACTACGTATTGGAAGGCAAGTTGACCGTGACCCTTGGCAAGAGCACGTTCATTCTCGGTCGCGGCGACAGCGCACATTTCGATCAACGCCACGCTTTTCAAATGTCGAATGCCGGAAAAAGCGTCTTGCGTATTCTGTGGGTTGGTACGCCGGCTATTTTCTAGGGCAAGGAATGATCTCGGTGCGCGCAGGCGCCGGGCGATAAGCAGCACAAGAATGCCGTAAGGTGTAGAGCACCGAATAACATTGGAATCCGATGATCGGAAAATTGGAGGCGGTCGTTTTCCCCATCGATGTTCAGTCTGTCTTCGTTGAGAGCCACGCCGCCGCAATCAAACAAACTGTAATCAGAGTTGAGAAAACGATGGGGGTGGTGAAGGCGTATCTCCAGCTCAAAGCCGTGACTGCGACAAAGCAAATGGCGAGCGCCCACGCAATGCTGCGCACGCGTGCCATCTCGGCCGCAAGTCCCCCCAGCAGCCACGCCAATACCGCCGCGAACAAAAGAAACACGGAGAAAAAAAGCCCGAACGCGCTGAAGAAGTCCCAATAAGTCCGGCTAAACCCTTGCGCTTCAAAGTGGATGGAGCGCATTAACCCAATAACCGCGCCCGCCCCCCACTGCGGATTATTCTGGCGAAACCCAAACGTATGTCCGGCGGCAAAAAGCAGCAGAAGAACAGAAGCGATTCGATAAAGAATTGGCGCTTTCACGCACTGCCTCCTGAACATTCGCGGACCCAGTTTACCACTCTAGATCGCGTTCACCCGGAACTGGTTGGAATGGCCACTCAGATTCTGGCGATTCCCGTTGAGCGAACTGACCGCCGACTGATTCACTCTCTCACGCGTGAAGAGATTGACGCGGGGATCGCATACGCGTGTTCATCGTCTACGGCACGGCGATTGCCACCGAGAAGGGCAATGTGCTGTTCTTCGACGACATCTACCGGCACGATGAGCGGCTGGAAACGACGCTCGAAGCGAAGCGTGTGCGGAATTGATCGGCAATATGCTCGGCTTGGCCTGTCGACGGGTGCACATCCGTCCTGCGGATGTTTTCTGTCTCGCGTCGCCAAATAACAACAGAAAAATTATTTTATGCGCTGATAATTCTGCGCTGGAATGCTAATGTTTCGCCCTTAAATAATCTGAGCTTGTCGCAGTAGCGCAACGTTCAGTGTTTGATTAATTTTTTTCTATGCACAGAGCCGTGGCCGCGAGCGGCGCAGCCGACGCACAACCGCAGGCGAATGCGGGTGGTATTGACATGACAAGGAGCATCGAATGATGTCGAGTAAATTTTGTGGGATCAGGCAAGCTGCAGGCTTGGCAGTTGCAGTGGCAATTGCAACCGGCGCAACGGCGCAAACGGTGTCGCAGTCCGCCACGGACGACAAAAAGGAGTTGCAAGAAATCGTCGTGACGGGTTCCTTGCTTCATCGCACGGACACCGAAACCGAATCGCCGGTTACCACCTTTACGGTAGAGCAGATCAAGGAGACCGGTCTTACGACGATCGCCGATGTCGTACGGACCATTTCCGCCGACAATAGCGGCACCCTGCCCACCGCGTTCGGCATCGGTTTCGCCGCAGGCGCCTCCGGCGTCGCGTTGCGCGGCTTGACTGTCAACTCTACCTTGGTACTCATCGACGGCCGCCGCGCCGCGCCGTACGCTCTCGCCGACGACGGGCAGCGCTCGTTCGTCGACCTCAATACCATCCCCCTCGACTCGGTCGAACGCATCGAAATCTTGAAGGACGGCGCTTCATCGATTTACGGCGCCGATGCCATCGCGGGCGTGGTCAACGTCATCCTCAAGAAGCAGTACAGCGGCGCCGAAGTCAACGTCGAAGTGGGCAAGGGTCAACACCCGGGCGGTGGCGAAACTCGTCTGACCGCGAGCGCCGGCCACGGCGACTTGGATACCGACCGTTTCAATGCCTATGTGAACTTGGAGTGGCAAGGCGATAGTCGCATCCTCAACAGCGACCGGCCCTTTCCATTCAACACCAGTAACCTGTCATCCATCGGCGGCATCGATGGACGATACGGCACGCCGAACTCCTTTACGGGCACGACCAGCGCCGTCGTCGCTCCGTCGACCTACACTCCCGGCTCGGCTACACCGGCCATATTGAACACCACCCAAGTCGGTGCGTTCCAACCGCTGACATCGTGCACCGGCCCGGCAAACACAGCGGCAACGGCTCCATCATCGGTCATTGCCGGCGCAACGGACAGCTACTGCCTGCAGAACAGAGCGGGATACAGCGACGCGCAACCTGCCGAGCAACGGCTCGGTGTCTCAGCCCGCTTTACCATCAAGCTCAACGACGATACCCAGGCGTACACCAACGTCAGCTACTACCAGAACACCGTATTGGTCGACAGCACGCCGGCGCAAATTCAGAGCAGCGTTTCGCTGAACACGAACAACATCGCCCTGCCCCCGACTTTGCCCGGCGGTGGGCTGAATCCCAACGATCCGTTCGCGGCGGCCGGCCAATACGCATTGATCCAATACGGCTTCGGCGATATTCAGAACCTGGACATCCTCAAGAACCATGACTTCCGATGGGTGACCGGACTCAAAGGATCCGGACTGGGATGGGAGTACGACACAGCCTTGGTGATCAACCACACTTGGCTGGATAACAACCAGGAAGGCTTTCTGAATGGCCCGGCGTTGTTCGCGGCGGTGACGAACGGAACCTATAACTTCGTCAACCCGTCGGCAAATACCGGAGCGCAACGCGCGGCCATTGCGCCGGCATTGGTGAAGACCTCGACCACGGATTTGGATTCGATCGATTTCAAGGCGACTCGCGACCTTTTCGCACTGCCCGGCGGTCCGCTGGGAGTGGCATTGGGCGCCGAAGCTCGGTACGAGGCGCAAGCCGATCCGGCACTGAATCCCAACAACGAGGTGCAGGGTCTAGGCATTGCTCAGACCGCCGGCTCCCGCAAAGTGGAGGCCGCTTACTTCGAATTCGGCGTGCCGGTAGTGAAAATGCTGAATATCGATGTCTCCGGACGTTACGACCACTATTCGGATTTCGGCAGCGCCTTTACGCCGAAGGCCGGATTCAAATTGAAGCCGATCAAGGAACTTGCTTTCCGGGGCACCTACTCGAGGGGCTTCCGCGCACCGGCGTTCGCGGAGAATGGATCCAGTTCGTCCGAGGGATTCATCACCCTGACGCCGACGGCGGGTGATCCGTTCCCGGACAACTACTGCAAGGCCACTAAAGCGGGTCCTGCGCAGCACAGTGCGGGCTACTGCCTGCCCTATAGCGTGGGCCTGCTCTCGTCGGCGAATCCGAACATCAAGCCCGAGAAGTCCGACAGTTTCACTTTCGGCGTGATCTTCGAGCCCATTTCGAACTTCAGCGCCTCGGTGGACGCCTATGCGATCAAGAAGACGAACGTGATCGAGCCGCCTGCCACCTTCCCGGCTCTCGTCGCCTACCTGGGCCGCCAACCACTGCCTCCGGGCGACACCGTGACGCCGGATTTGCCGGATCCCGCTTTTCCGCGCTCGCTGGCGCGGCCGGCGGTCGCCGCGGGTCTCTATGCCAACCAGAATTCGCTGCGCACGGACGGCATCGACATCGACCTTCGCGGCAACCTCGAATTCGGCGACTTCGGCAAGTGGATGAGCGACTTGTCAGTCACGAAGATTTTCAGCTTCAAGCTGGTCTTCCCGGATGGAACGAGCAATCAGTACGTCGGAACACAGGCGCCGTATATTCTGTCCTCGGGCGCCGGCACACCTCGGTACCGCGGTACCTGGTCGAATTCGTATATCTACGGACCGGCCTCTCTGACCCTGTCTACGTACTACACCAGCGGCTTTGCCGGAACGGGTATCGATGCTACCGGCCCCGGCACTCCCCCCGATGGACCAGCTTGCTTGTATAACACCACTTTCTGCCACGTGGCGTCGTTCATCTCCATGGACTTGGTCGGCATCTACAAAGTCAACGAGCACCTGACGACGTCGTTTTCCATTGCGAATCTATTGGACCGATTGCCGCCGATCGATCCTGCTGACTATGCCGGGCAAAACTACAACCCGACCTACCACCAGTCTGGAATCATCGGCCGGTACTTCAAGCTGGGTGTTGGTTACAAGTTCTGATTCTGACATGACTCCCTCGTGCCGGCCGGCGAGAGGGATTGTCTGACATCACAAGCGGGCGCCGGCAGCAATGCAGGCGCCCGCCGTTTTTAGAGCGGAGCCCCCTCCTCGCCCATCATTTCCTTGCGCAGCAAGGGAATCGAAGGACTTGCTGATACTTCGGCGGCCGAACCGCCCAACGACCGATGCGGCGTCAAATTAGTGTCATCTTCGACTCTTACGATCGTGCGCTTCAAAAACAATTCGACATCACGAGGAGTCAAGAATCATGTCGACTATTCGACGAGCAATCGCCCTGACCTGTGCGCTTTCCGGCCTCGCCGCGCCGCCGGCGTTTTCCGACGAGAATGCCGGGGACGCGGTAAGCCGCCACGTGCTGCTCATCAGCATCGACGGCATGCACGCCCTCGATTTTCACAATTGCGCGATTGCGAACACCTGCCCGAATCTCGCCGCCTTGGCCGGCAGCGGAGTCAACTACACACGCACCTCGACGTCCAAGCCCTCCGATTCCTTCCCCGGATTGATGGCGATCGTGACCGGCGGCACTCCCAAGTTGGTTGGGGCGTACTACGACGTGGCTTACGACCGCGTACTCGCGCCGCCGGCCGCCGATACCGGAAACGGCGTGCTGCATGGCAACTGCTTCGCCGGGCGCGCAAATGGCACGCGCACGGAATACGAAGAAGGCGTCGATCTCGATCAAAGCCTTCTCAATGGCGGCGGTCCGTACGGCACCTTCGACGGCGGCGTCAAGTCCATCGATCCGAACAAGCTCCCGCGAGATCCGTTTCAGGGCTGCGCTCCGGTCTATCCCTGGAATTTCGTTCGAGCCAACACTATTTACGGGGTCATCCACAAGGCCGGCGGCTTTACCGCTTGGTCCGACAAGCACGCGGTCTACGCGGTGGTTTCGGGGCCGACCGGTACGGCTCTGCCGAGTAACCTTGATGATTACTATTCGCCCGAGGTCAACTCCAATTCGATTCCACTCCCAGGCGTCAAGACTGCTACCGGCCTCGATTGCACTTCAATACCGAATAATAACGGCGGCGACTGGACCACTGATTTCAACAACATCAAATGCTACGACCAGCTGAAGGTGAATGCGGTCCTGAATTGGATTCGCGGCAAGACCCATCTCGGCGATGCCAACGCTCGGGTGCCGGCAATCTTCGGCATGAACTTTCAATCCGTCAGCGTCGGCCAGAAATTGATCGAAGGAGGAGTCAAAGGCGGGTACTCGGACGCGGCGGGTACGCCGACGTTCAGCATGCAAGGCGAGATCGAGTTCGTGGATGGTGCAATTGGACAGTTCATCGGCGAACTGAGGAAAGAACGTCTGCTCGATTCGACCACGATCATCATTACAGCCAAGCACGGCCAATCTCCCATCGACACGAATCGCTTCTTCCCGATTCCCGGCCATAGCGGCACGAACGGCGCAGCGCCGTCGGCGATACTGGGATCGGCATTCCTGCCGGATTCGGAAATCAACCAGATTGGCCCGACCGAGGACGACATCTCGCTGCTCTGGTTGAATCCGGGCGCGAGCACAGCGGCCGCAGTCGGCCTGCTTGAAAGCAACGCCAAAGCGGCCGGCATCGGACAAATCTTTTACGGTCCATCGATGGCGGCAATTTATGGCACGCCGGGTCTACCGGCCAATGGCGGTGATCCACGCACGCCCGATATCATCGTACAGCCGAACGTCGGCGTGATTTACACGGGGAGCCTGAAGAAGCAGGCAGAGCACGGCGGATTTGCTCAGGATGACACCAACGTCATACTGTTGGTCTCGAATCCCAAGCTCAAGCCGCGGACGGTGACCAGCTTCGTGGAGACCACGCAGGTGGCTCCGACAATCTTGAAATTGTTGGGGCTCGATCCGGCCGGCCTCGATGCCGTTCGGAAAGAGGGCACTCCGGTTCTGCCTGGGCTGCACTTTGCCGAGTAGTTGAGGTGGAATGATTCCATGGATGCGGCGCGATGGCACCGCCGGTTACCGGCAATGCCATCGCGCTGTCTCCCTCCCGCCGGACGGCCGGTCCGCGCTTAAACTCAGACCCCTTGATCAACCGCCTGCTGGTCTCCGCTCGCTCTCGCCGAGTGGCCGCCGATGACGAAGTTGGTCGGCAACGCCTTGATATCGCCGTTCGCCTTTGAATCGTTTGACCATGGGCGTGATCCTTGGTGACCATTTCAAATGGCATCGGTCCAAGGTACTCTAGATTCAAGGGAGAGCAAGCACATTGAAAAACTCACGCAGGCGTTTCTTGACCGGCGCATCTCTGGGTGTTGTCGGAGCCACCATGGGGGCGTACGAACCGGCCCCAGCGCAGACCGATTCACCTCCCGGTACTCCCTCTGCATTTGCCACCTCGCCGCCTGTGGGACCTGAAGTCTCCGCCGCCACCTTCGCGGAAGCCGGGAAATTGATGCAGGTGGAATTGAGCAACCAGGAACTTCATGACGCCGCCGGCAGTTGGCGAGAGGCCATGGCCCCTCTTTATGAGCGGCGAACGGGACCCAAGGCAATAAAGTTGGAAGCTGCACTTGCGCCGGCTTCGCGATGGGAACCCAATCAATACGGACAAAAGACGGATCTGCGTCGAGAACGGTTTGTCCGCAGCAAGATCGAGGCGCGGCGTCTGCCCTCCGGCGATGCAGATATTGCCTATGCATCCGTGACGCAGCTTTCGCACTGGATCGAGACGCGGCAACTCTCTTCAGAAAGGCTCACGCACATCTATCTCGAGCGGTTGGAACGCTTCGATCCGAAGCTGCGGTGTGTCATCACACCGACACGCGAGCTGGCGCTTGAACAGGCGAAGCGCGCAGACGCCGAGATTGCGGCCGGAAAGTATAGGGGACCGCTGCATGGTATCCCGTGGGGCGCCAAGGACCTGCTCGACACGGCGGGTATCGCGACGACTTATGGCGCGGAACCATTCAGGGATCGCATACCCACGGCGGATGCCACGGTGGTTCGGCGGCTTCACGAGGCGGGTGCCGTACTGGTAGCCAAGCTGAGCCTGGGAGCCCTGGCGCTCAACGATGTCTGGTTCGGCGGCCAGACCATGAATCCGTGGCTCCTCGAGGAGGGGTCTTCGGGATCAAGTGCCGGGCCGGGCGCCGCCACAGCCGCAGGACTGGTTGGGTTTTCCATGGGCAGCGAGACCGGCGGCAGTATCGTGTCCCCGAGCATGCGCTGCGGTGTTGCGGGACTGCGTCCGACTTATGGCCGCGTACCGCGCACGGGGGCGATGACGCTTTGTTGGTCGCTCGACAAACTCGGCCCGATGGCGCGCAGCGTCGAAGATACGCTGCTGGTTTTGCGTGCCATCTCAGGGCCGGACAACCGGGACGTCGCCTGCGTACCGAGCACGCTGGACTATGACGCGGCCGCGCCGATCGCCGGCTTGCGTGTCGGCTATTTTCCTCAGTGGATGAAGGAAGCCACCGATGTGGACCGTGCCGCTCTCGAGGCAGTTCGCAAACTTGGCGCAACTGCGACCGAAGTCTCGATCCCGGACTGGCCTTATGATTCGCTGAACGTGATTCTATTCGCGGAGGCGGCAGCGGCCTTCGAAGAGCTGACGCTCAGTGGCGGCCTGAATCAGCTCAAGATGCAGGTTCCCGATGCGTGGCCCAATACTTTTCGGCAATCGAGATTTCTCTCCGCGGTGGATTTGGTCCAGAGTGATCGATTGCGCCGTAAAATCGCGATGGAAATGGCGCGAGTCTTTTCCCAGGTGGATTTACTGTTGGTGCCGTCGTTGCGGGATGAAATGCTGGTCATCACGAACTCCACGGGACATCCTTCGCTGACCCTTCGCGCGGGTTTCGTTGAAGTCTCTGAGGCGCGCAGCGATTGGGCGCCGGATCCCGCGAAACCGCTGCCGAAGTTCAATCCGCCGCGCCGCGTACCGCACGGCGTTACATTGATCGGGCGTCTTTTCGACGAGGGTACGGTCGGGCGAGTCGGTTTGGCTCTCGAACGCGAGTTCGGCGTGGCCGCCGAGAGACCGGCAGGGTTCGAACGATAAGATCTCACGCCACGCGGACCGGCCATGAACACGGCATCGCAGGGAACATCTTTTTTTCTCCAACCGCTAACTCTTGCGCCGATCGGTTGTCTGTTCCGGGTTGAATCAAAACAATCCGAGGAATGTCATGAATAAACTGCTACTGGGGGCGGCTTGTGCCTGTTTCGTCGTTGGCTGCGCCAAGGCGCCGGAAATTCCGCGACAGGGTGCGGCGCCGGCCGTGCCGGCGCTGGTTTCCGGCATCGACGTCCGATACGTGGATGCCGCCACCCGCCCGCAGGACGACTTCTTCAAACACATCAATGGCAAGTGGCTCGCGACTACCGACATTCCGGCGGATAAGGGCAGCTACGGTACGTTCGACAAGCTGTTCGACGATTCCGAGGAGCAGTTGCGGGACATCGTCGACGGTTTGCAGAAGTCGGCCGCCGTCAAGGATGCGGACCAGCAGAGGATTGCCGACCTGTACGCCAGCTTCATGGACGAGCCTGCCCTCGAAAACCTGGGTTTGAGGCCGCTCGACGCGGAGTTCGCCAGGATCGATGCGCTCAAGGACAAAAAGGAGATCGCCGGGTTGATCGCTCATTTCAACCAGATCGGCGTCACCGCACCGTACACCCCGGGTGTACATCAAGATGCCAAGGACTCGAGCAAGTATGTATTCGATTTGCGCCAGGACGGGTTAGGGATGCCCGATCGCGACTATTATCTGCAGCGCGACGAGAAGATGGCGGAGGCTCGCAAGCAATACGGCCTGTACGTAGAGAAAATGCTGACCCTGGCGGGCGACAAGATCGCGGCGAAGGACGGCAAGGACATCGTGGCCCTGGAGAGCGAGCTGGCCAAGGTGCAGTGGACCAAAGTCCAGAACCGCGATCCGGTGAAGACCTACAACAAGGTGGTGTTCGCGAAACTTGCTGCGCTCGCTCCCGGTTATGACTGGCAGGTGTATCTCGTGGACTCCGGTGTGGAGGGCAAGACGGACTATCTGGTGGTCAGCCAGCCGAGTTACATCAGCGGCTTCAACCAGCTGCTGCAAAAGACGCCGCTGCCGGTATGGAAAGCCTATTTCCGATGGCACCTGCTGAACGATTTCGCATCCTATCTGAGCAAGGACTTCGTCGACGAGCGGTTCGCCTTTTACGGCACGGCGCTGCACGGCATCCCGCAGAACCGTCCGCGCTGGAAGCGTGGAATCACTCTGGTGGAGAACTCTGTCGGCGAGAGCCTGGGAAAGCTTTACGTGGCCCAGTATTTCCCGCCCGAGGCCAAGGCACGGATGGACCAATTGGTGCAGAACCTGCTCGCCGCCTACAAGGCCGACATCGATACTCTTGATTGGATGAGCCCGCAGACCAAGCAAAAAGCGCAGGAAAAGCTGGCCAAGTTCACGACGAAAATCGGCTATCCATCGAAATGGCGCGACTACAGTGCCCTGCAGATCGTCAAGGATGACCTGACCGGCAACGTGATCCGCGCACAGTCCTTCGAGTACAACCGCAATCTCAACAAACTGGGCAAGCCGATCGATCGCGATGAGTGGGGCATGACGCCGCAGACCGTCAACGCTTACTACAACCCGGAGATGAACGAAATCGTGTTCCCCGCCGCCATCCTGCAGCCGCCGTTCTTCAACCCGAAAGCCGACGATGCAGTGAACTATGGCGGCATCGGCGGCGTCATCGGCCACGAGATCAGCCATGGCTTCGACGACGAGGGCAGCCAGTACGACGGCCACGGCAACCTGCTGAGCGCTCCGGGTTGGTTCACCAAGGACGACCTCGACAAGTTCAAGGCAAAGACCCATGCCTTGGTGGAACAGTATGCCGCCTATGAGCCGGTACCCGGTTATCACGTCAACGGCGAGCTCACCTTGGGTGAAAACATTGCCGATAACTCCGGGATCGCCATCGCCTACAAGGCTTACAAGCTGTCCCTGGGCGACAAGGAAGCGTCGGTGATCGACGGTCTGTCCGGCGACCAGCGCTTCTACGCCGGCTGGGCGCAGGTGTGGCGCGGCAAGACACGTACCAACGATCTCATCGTCGGCATCAAGACCGATCCGCATTCGCCGGAGGCAATTCGCGGTACCGTGCCGGAGATGAACCAGGCCGCATTCTACGCTGCCTTCGGCGTCAAGGAAGGCGACAAGATGTACCTGCCGCCGGAGAAGCGGGTCAGTCTCTGGTAAGCAATGACTAAATACGACGCGGAAGAGGTACTTCGATGAAGCAGAATTTGATGTCCATGGCGATCTATTGCGCGGCATTCTCGTTCGTCGCGGCGAACGCAAGCCCCGGCCCCAGTCCGATCGCACCTGCTTCAGCGCCGATCGCAGCGCCGAAGGATCGGCCGTATCCCGGCGAGATTCGTCTCGCAGTCGATGCATCCGACCTCGAACGGCGTATCGTGCGCGTTCACGAGACCTTGAGTGGACTCGGCCCGGATACCGTGCTGCTCTATCCAAAGTGGCTGCCGGGAACGCATGCGCCGCAGGGTCCCATCGATAGGCTCGCGGGCATCAGAATGACCGCGAACGGTGCGTCGGTGTCCTGGACGCGCGATCCCGTCGATGTCTACGCGTTTCACGTACATCCGGCCTCCGGCGTGAAATCGATCGACATCGATTTCGACTATCTGTCTCCAACCAGCTCCAAAGTCGGCCCCATTGAGATCACCCGCGATATTCTGGCCCTCGAGTGGAATGCCCTCGTCCTCTACCCGGCCGGCTACTTCACCCGGCAGATTCCGGTCGAGGCAAGCCTCACGTTGCCGGTCGATTGGAAATTCGGATCGGCTCTGGAAATCATGTCCGCGAGCGGCAAGGAGACCCGATTCAAGCGCGTCACCCTCGAGACCTTCATCGACAGTCCGGTGTACGCGGGCCGGTATACCACGCGGCTTGACCTCGATCCCAGCGGCGCGGTGCCGGTCCATCTGAACGTGTTCGCCGACCGGCCGGAGCTTCTTGCGATCAAACCCGAGCAGCTCGAGGCGCACCGAAATCTCGTGCAGCAGGCCTACAAGATTTTCGGTTCGCACCACTACTCACACTACGATTTTCTGTATTCGTTGAGCGATCAGATTCAACAGAACGGCCTCGAGCACCATCAGTCGAGCGAAGATGGCAGCGATCCGGAAGCCTTCACCGAGTGGAGCAAAACCGCGTACGGCCGAGATCTGCTCGCGCATGAATTCACTCACTCCTGGAACGGCAAGTTCCGGCGTCCGGCGGATCTGTGGACCCCCAACTACAAAGTGCCGATGCAGGATAGCCTCTTGTGGGTGTACGAAGGACAGACCGAATATTGGGGTCAGGTGCTGACCGCCCGCTCGGGCCTGTGGACCCAACAGCAGGCCCTCGATCAGCTCGCCCTCACGGCGGCATACTATGAAGTCCAATCAGGCCGTCGCTGGCGCGCCTTGCAGGATACGACCAATGACGAGATCATCAATCCGCGCCGCCCCATGTCCTGGCGCAATTGGCAGCGCTTCGAGGACTACTACTTGGAGGGCCAGTTGATCTGGCTCGACGCCGACACCTTGATCCGCGAGCGCTCGCAGGGAAAGCGATCGCTGGACGACTTCGCGCGGACCTTCTTCGGCATCGGCGACGGCAGCTTCACGACCGTCACGTATACCTTTGAAGACGTAGTCAAGGCACTGAACACCGTGGAACCCTACGACTGGGCGGCATTTCTGCGCGCGCGGCTCGATTCGATCGGCAAGCCGGCGCCCTTCGATGGATTGCGGCGCGGCGGTTACAAGCTCGTCTATTCGGACACTCCGAGCGAATATCTGAGGGCGCATGACGATCAGAGCAAGCGCGTGAACTTGCTGTTCTCCATCGGAGTCGAACTCGACGACAAGGACGGCACCGTTCTCGAGGTGCTATGGGACAGCGCTGCCTTCAAGGCGAAGGTCACGGAAAACAGCGTCATCCTGGCGATCAACGGCGCCGCCTACGAGGTCGATGTACTCAAGGACGCGATCCGATCGGCGAAGACGACGAAGCTCCCGATCGAGTTGATCGTCAAGACCGGCGACCGCTATCGAGTCCTCACTCTCGACTACCACGATGGATTGCGCTACCCGCACCTGGAACGTGAATCATCGGCACCCGCACGGCTCGACGATATCTTGGCCGCACGAAAGTAGTGCTTGCAGAGTTTCCTGTATTTCGCGCTCGTCGTCGAGGCGCTACGCTAGTGTTGACAGGCCCTAGCCGATCATGCCGTGCGCGATCGCCAGTGTCCGGCCTCGCTTTGGTCCATTTCGCATTGGGTCAAAGGGAGGAGGCGGATCGAGAGATGACCAGCCTCGAGGGTCACCACGCGAATGACTCCGCCTTCAGAATTGCCGAACTTCACGCTTATCGCGGAGAGATCGATCAGGCGTTCGCGTGGCTCGACCGCGCTGCCCTACAACGCGATTCCAATTGCATGTACGTCAAGATCGATGCCGCTCGAGGCAGAACAGGCTATCCGGTTTTTCCCCGCCGCGCCAACAGCTCACGGTCGACCGGCAGACGGCGCACCCGCACGCCTGTCGCCGCGAAAATAGCATTCGCGACCGCGGGACCGATCAACATGACACCGAGTTCGCCGACGCCGCTCGGGTCCTCGTTACTCGGCACGATGTGAACCTCGATCTCCGGGGCTTGCGTCATGCGCAGCACCGGATAGTCGTGAAAGTTGCTTTGCTCGACCCGTCCGTCCTTGACGGTGATCTCGCCGGTCAGGACGGCAGTCAGTCCGAAGTTGATGGCTCCTTCCACCATTGCGCGCACACCGTCGGGACTTATCGCAATTCCACAATCAACGACGGCCGTGACGCGAACGACTTGCACCGTGCCGTCCGGCAGTACATCCACCTCGGCGATCTGGGCAGCGGCCGTGTCACCATGGCGGCAGGCGATACCACGTCCGCGGCCGGCTGGAATCG
>Ga0137403_10001279_pt1 | contig 31752 bp, 31 predicted proteins | sample CZOMad2_1_16fung_FD_122057 | JGI IMG/M metagenome (GOLD analysis project Ga0137403, IMG submission 122057) | Vadose zone soil fungal communities from Angelo Coast Range Reserve, California, USA - CZOMad2_1_16fungal (Hybrid Assembly) | ecosystem: Environmental > Terrestrial > Soil > Vadose zone... | reverse complement strand
CTAGCCGTCACGGACTCTCCGCCGCTCACCGCGACTCGATCTCCCGCTTGATGTCGATGATGGTCTGCGGCTGGCCGTTGACATCGCGGGTCAGGCTGTATTCGCCGCGATAGCGGCCGGGGGGCCAGCCATCCGGCGGTCGCTTCTTGCCGACGAACTGGACCCACTGAATGTGCGGTTCACTGACAGTGTCGGCAGACTCCGCGAGCACGGCCTCGTCTGGGCCGACGAGGCGTATCGTCTGGCGATCGCCCACGCGATGACCGAGCACGTCGATCCAGAACACCAGCGCGGGGCTGTCCATTGTCAAGGCGAATTCGGCGTAGCCGCCGGCGTGCAGGGTCGGCCCCTCCGGTTGCTCGTCGGCAAAGCCGGCGTCGAACAATGCATCCTCGCGATAGGCCAGGGCGGCGAGTGCCCGCGGCGTCCACAGCGACGTGCCCGCAGCGCCGCAGCCCGCGCCCATTTCCATGCCCGTGTAGGGATCGACCGGCTTGCCGTTGTGCCGTACTTCGAAGTGCGTGTGCGTGAATTCTGTTCTGCCGGAGAGTCCCATGAGGGCGATCGGCTGACCGGCGGTCACGGTCTGGCCGGGCTTTACGATGATACTGCCTTTGCGCAGATGGGCGTATTGCGTCTCCCACCCGTCGCCATGGTCGATGATTACGGAATTGCCGGCCTCGCGATCCTTGACGGCATCGACGCCCGTGACGCGTATGCTGACGTCGTCCATGCCGTCGCGCAGCCGCAGCACCGTGCCGGACGCGGCGGCCAACACCTGCACGCCCCTCGCCATGGCGGCGCCGTCGGGTACGCGGATGTCCGTGCCTTTGTGGCCATCATAAGTGAGCCGGCCGCAGTGCCAGTCTGCAGCGCCTGGACCTGGGTCCTCGTCGACGAAGTTGCGCACGATGCAGCCGGCATCGGCGGGGCAGGCGACCGGCAGGTCGAAGCGCAGACCGGCAACACCCGTTCCGGGCAATCGCAGGGCGACGAGGATGCCGACGACGGACAGTACAACCACGAGTGCCGCGGCAGAGACCAGGATGAGAGTCCGGCGGCCCATCGCCTTACCCCGGTGCCATCAACTGTCGAGCTTGACGATCCTGACCGTCTTGCCGGCGACGGTGAGTCCGATCCGTCCGTGCTTCAGGTCGAGGGCGGCCTCGCCGAACAGCTCCCGGCGCCAGCCGGTCAGCGCGGGGACGTCGGCATCATCGGTGGCGGCGATGTATTCGAGATCGGCGGCGCTTGCCACCAGCTTTTGCGCGACGTCGTGGGCCTCGCAGCGGGTCTTCAGGAGGACGCGCAGCAACTCGATGATCGGCGCCAGGCCGCCCGGCAGATCGAGGCGCGGCGTCGGCGTCGGACATTCCGATTCCGGCAGGGCGAGGCCGCGCTGCACGGCCGCCAGGATGGCCGCACCCTGCTTGCCCTCGACCTGGCCGCGCGAGATGCCGCGGCTGTGGGCGAGGTCCTCGGGCTTGGACGGCGCATGGGCCGCGATCTCGACCAGCGTCTCGTCCTTGACGATGCGGTTGCGCGGGAGGTCGCGGCGCTGGGCCTCTTCCTCGCGCCAGGCGGCGAGTTCGCGCAGGATGGCGAGGAAGCGCGGCTTCTCGCTGCGCACCTTGAGACGCCGCCAGGACTCGCGCGGCTGTTGGCGATAGGTGCCGGGGTTGGTGAGGATCGCCATCTCCTCGGCCACCCAGGCGGCCCGCCCGTTCTTGTCCATGCGCCGCTTCAGCTTCTCATAGGCGGGGCGCAGGTGGGTGACGTCGGAGAGGGCGTAGCTGACCTGCCGCTCCGTCAGCGGGCGGCGCGCCCAGTCGGTGAAGCGCGAGGACTTGTCGATGCGCGCACCGGCGAGCTTGGCTGCCAGGTTCTCGTAGCTGACGGCATCGCCGAAGCCGCACACCATGGCGGCGACCTGGGTATCGACCAGCGGCGTCGGAATCACCCCAGCGATGTGGAAGAAGGTCTCGATGTCCTGGCGGGCGGCGTGAAAGACCTTGATCACGGCCGGGTCGAGGAGCAGCGCGAACAGCGGCTTGAGGTCGATGCCGGGTGCCAGAGTGTCGATGGCGGCGGCCTCCTCGGGGCCGGCGATCTGCACCAGGCAGAGCTGGGGATAGTAGGTCTTGTCGCGCATGAACTCGGTGTCCACGGCGATGTACTCGGCCTTGGCCAGGCGTTGGCACAGCCCGGCCAGTTCGGCGCTGTCGGCGATGACGGTCATTTCCTCTCATTATAGGGATTCGGGGGGTGCTGAAAGCGGGCGCCTTTACGCATGAATGTTTCACGTGAAACATCGCCGGGCGGCCCGGAAACACGATTCCGCAAAACAACCCCATGCATCAAAAAATCGTCCTTTTTTTACAATTACTTAGTGGTATTCACTTCCGGCACGTCAAGAGCCGCCGGCGAGCATCGAGCGACCGGCTTTCGCGCCTCGGCGCCAATGAAGCACCGGCTTACGAAAGCTGGGCCGGGCGCGACCTGATGACCACCAGGGAGGCCCTATGATGATCGCGGCGCGGCCAGACCTCACCTAGGTCGCCATCGGGTGGGCAGCCAGAAACGCGATCAGTCGTTCAGCGATCCCGGGCGCTGCGTCGAGAATGAAGGCATGCGCGCCGACATCGCTCTCGGCGTAGACGGCACCGGCGATTCCTGCCGCGAGATCGCGCGACAGCCGAGGCGGGGTCAGCGCGTCGCCGGCCGCCACGCTCACGAACGTCGGCGTGCGGATGGCTTGCAGGCGACGTGACGTGTCGGTCGCGAGAATCGCCAGACCCTGCGCCCGCAAGAGCGCCGGAGTTGGCCGCAGCGGGTTGTCCTCCCATCGGTGCACGGCCGCGTCCATCGCCTGCGGGGCGGCATTGAAGGCGCCGTCCGTGAACATCCAGGGCAGGAGCACGCGCGCATACTCCTGCGGCCCGAGCCTGTCGGCGAGATCGCCGAAGAGACGGATCAGCCAGGCAAGGCGCGCATCGGGCCTGGCCCAGGACGAGAGGAGGCTGAGGGTGGCGACGCGGTCAGGCGTTTGCAGGCAGAGATCCTGGGCGATCTGACCGCCCATGGAATGGCCGAGGACGTGCGCCCGTTCGATGCCGAGCGCGGCGAGCAGGGACGCTGCATCCGCGGCCATCCCGCCGACGGTGAGGCCGGGGGCTGCGGCCGTTTTTGCGGACGAGATCGCGCTTCGTCCGATCCCGCGATTGTCGAAGCGGACGACGCGGAAGCGCTCGCGCAGCAGCGGCGCGAGGGCGTCCCAGATGGTCAGGTCGCAGCTGAATCCGGCGATCATCAGCAGCGGCTCGCCGACGCCCTCGATCCGGTAGAAGACGTGAGCATCGGACAGCGTCACGACGCCCTCCATGGCATCGGTCGCGGCCGCTTCGTTTGGCATCAAACCGTTCAGCGCGGCCGCCCCGAACAAAGAGGCGGAAGACGCCAGCAATTGGCGCCGAGCGATGGGGGGAGCTGGATGTTCGCAACTGGGTGTGTCTGAAAGGATCGTTGTCATCGCGTTATCTCCCGAGTGCCCTGCTTGTCACCGGCGGGCGGCGGCGACAGCGTAGGTATTCTCGTAGAACTGGCCGCCGGCGATGCGGCCGTCTCGCATGTCGAAGCGCGCGAGCCAGTCAGAGTCCGCGATCTTGCCGGTTTGCCGGTGGCCAAAGGTGAAATGCCCTTCGACAAACACGAGGTCGCCGGCGGCGACGTAGCGGCGCGTCTCGAACGACAGCGGCTCGAACTCCGAGAACAACATGCTCGTCAGGGCGACGTAGCCTTCGCGTCCGACCAGCTCGTACCCCGCCCAGGGAATCGCAGCGCGCAGGCCATCGTTCGCGGCGGAGCCCACGACCCAGGCAAAGCCGGGATGGGCGTAGTCGCGGAACGCGCGCTCGTAGTCGGCCGCATAGACGGCGGCGAAGAACGATCTGACGATCTCGGTGCTGCTCATGGACGGTTCGACCATTGCTTCACGGGGTCGGACAGGATTCGACACACTGGCGTGTCGCCGTTCGCGCGGACCTGCGGAGCGCCACGAGGGCGAGCGCGCCCGCTAGGGCGAACGCTGCCAGCATCAGCGCGGCCAGGCTGCGCGCTGTGATCTGATCTGCTGAGGCAACGGCGGCGAACGGTGTGCCGAAGGCGCTGAGCGCGGCGGCGGCGATGGCGGTGCCGATGGCACCGCCGGCCTGCAGGCTCGTGTTCTGGATGCCGGAGGCGGCGCCCTGGAGGCCGGGCTCCATGCCTTCGAGCGCGACGAGGTTCGTCGCGGGATAGCCGAGCCCCATGCCGAAGCCGCCGAGAACGACGCTCGCCAGGATGGTCATCGCCAGCGCCTGGGGGGGATCGGCCATGACGAACAGCGAAAGGCCGACGGCGTTCAGCACCAGGCCCAGGCCGAGCATCCGGCCTGCGCCGATGAGCCCTGCCAGACGCGGCGCGACGAGCAGCGAGACACAGGCCGAGATGAGGCTCATGGGCAGAAGGGCGAATCCGGCTTCGAGTGACGAGTAGCCGGCCGCGGTCTGCAGGCACATCGAGGCCAGGAAGAAGAAGCCGAAGGCCGAGCCGAGCAGCGCAATGCTGGCGGCGCTGGCGGCGCGCAGCGAGGGCTGGGCGAACAGCGACAAAGGAACGAGCGGGTTTTCGAGCCGGCGCTCGTAGAGCGCGAAGGCACCCAGAAGCGTGGCACCGAGCGCTGACCACTCAAGCGCGCTTGCGAGCGATCGTGTCGACCCGCCGAACAGGGGAATCGCATAGACGATGGCGAGCAAGCCGGCCGTGACGAGTGCCGCGCCCGCAACGTCGACGGAGGCTCGCCGACTGGCGCCGTCGCGCGCGACCGCACAAAGCGTCAACGCCAGAATGGCGGCGGCAATCGGGACGTTGACGAAGAACACCCAGCGCCATGACACGAATTCGGTGATCAAGGCGCCCGCCGCCAGGCCGGAGGAGAAGCCGCTCGCGGCCACGGCCGAGAAGATGCCGAGGGCATGGTTGCGTCGCCGCCCCTCCGCAAACGTGGTGGAGATGATGGAGATGGCCGACGGCACCATCAGTGCCGCGCCCACGCCCTGCAGCGCGCGGGCCGCGAGCAGGAGCGCAATGCCCGGGGCGATCGTGCCGGCCAGGGAGGCGGCGCCGAACAATCCGACGCCGGTCAGGAAGACGCGGCGGCGTCCGGCGAGATCGGCGAGCCGGCCGCTCAGCAGGAGCAACCCAGCATAGGATAGGCCGTAGGCGCCCTGCAGCCATTGCAAGAGGGTGGTAGAGATGCCGAGGTCGCGCTGGATCACGGGCATGGCGACATTGAGAATCGAGATATCGACCGTGTTCAGAAAGATCGCCATCGACGCGAGCGCGAGGACAACGGCGTCGCGACGGACGGCGGCTAGCTGTGACGCGTGTGCCATGGTCCCCTCGGCTGTTCTGCTGCCGGTCTAGGTGGGGGCATCCTTGTCATGAACAAAATGATGTGTTTTCATATGGATCATGAATGAAAGGAATTTCTCTGGCACGGACCTGAATCTGCTGGTCGTGTTCGCCGTAGTCATGCGGGAGCGCTCCACGACCCGCGCCGGAAACCGGCTGTTTCTCAGTCAGTCCGCCGTCAGCCATGCGCTCCGCAGGCTGCGCACCTTGTTCGAGGACGATCTGTTCGTGCGCGCCAGCCAGGGCGTCGCGCCCACGCCGCGCGCGGAGGCGCTCTACCGCGACTTGCTGCCGTGCCTGCAGGAGATCGAACGCAAGCTCAGAGAACGGGACGCGTTCGATCCGGCGATATCCGACCGGACCTTCCGCATGGGATTGCCGAGCTCGCTCGACGTGTGCGTGACGCCGCTTCTTCTCGATCGGCTCGCGGTCGTGGCGCCCGCCGTCAATCTGGTCATCCGGCCGGTCGATCTGCACACCGGGCCGCGCATGATCGACGACGAGGAAATCGACCTTGGCGTTTCCAGCTTTCCGCAGATGGAGAGCTGGCATCGGCGTGCGGAGCTGGGACCGCGCAACTATGCGTGCCTGTTCGACGGCAGGCGCCTGGGCATCCGCGCGCCGATCACGCTGAAGGAGTACCTGTCACGCCCCCACATACTCACGTCGTTTGCGGGAGATCGGACCGGCGTGGTCGACACGGCCCTGGCGGAGCGCGGGTTGGCGCGGCGCGTGCTCGCGGCCACGGCAGACTTTTCGTCCGTTCCCTTTTACCTCTCGGCGGCCAACGCGCTGGCGACGTTGCCGACCTACGCGGCCTGCGCCTTTGCCGACCAACTGGGTCTGACCCGCAGCCCGCTGCCGTTCGCCGTGCCGGATTTCATGCTGTCCATGATCTGGCATGCGCGCCTTGACCGCGATCCCGGCCTCGTCTGGTTTCGCGATCTCGTCGCGGACATCGTCAGGCAGCTCTGACGGCGCATTCACGGGCGGAAACTTTCAGCGCCCATCCGCGGCAGGACAGACCTTACCTCACAGCTCGGCGGCTTGATCCGGATCAAGGCAGGGGGCGTCGCGTCTGCCTATATCTGGGCGCCTTTGCACGCGCGGGCAAGGCTCTGATCGGGGTATGCTATGCGGGACATGGGTTAGGGACCTTCGTCGAATGACGCGGGGCTCCGAATGAGTGATCTGGCAGAGCCGCCGCCGGCGACCCTGAAATCTGTCGACGAGATGCTGGCGGTTGCGCACGCCATGGAGCGCGAGGCGGCGGCACGCTACGCCATGCTCGCCGACTGCATGTGCCGGGTGGATCACGATCGATGGGCTGGCGGCGACGCTCCGGGCGGCAGGAGGCACGCGCGCCATCGTCGTGCTGCCCACGGGGCAGAGCCGCATCATCGATGTCTGATTCAGCGAGCGGGCGAGCGTCGCGTTCGCCCGCGCGCCTCTGCGACCTCGGCCGGCTACACTGGCTTGTCGCCCTTGACCGTGACCCGCGTACCCGAGCGGGTGTGGGGCCAGTAGTCCCAGAGGGCGCGGTGTTGGGCGCAGCGGTTGTCCCAGAAGGCGATCGAGTCCGGCCGCCAGCGGAAGCGGCATTGGAACAGCGGGTTCTCCATGTGCTCGTAGAGATAGCGCAGGATGCCGTCGCTTTCGTCGATGGGAATGTCGAGGATGCGCGTGGTGAAGCCGCGGTTGACGTAGAGCGCCTTCTTGCCGGTGACGGGATGGGTGCGGATCACCGGATGCTGGGCGCGCGGGTAGGTGGGCCGGTCGGCCTCGCCGAAGTTGGCGAACAGCCCGCGATAGACGTGCTCGCCGTCATGGATCGCGCTCAGCCCCGCGAGGTAGGCCTTCATGCGGTCGGAGAGCGCCTCGTAGGCCGCGTACATGTTGGCGAACAGCGTATCGCCGCCCTTGGGCGGACACTGCCTGATGTAGAGGATCGTGCCCATGGGCGGCTCGGGATCGCAGGACACGTCGCTGTGCCAGCCTTCGCCGTTGGCCCGCGGCGAATCCTTGTCGGCATAGATCGTCATGAGCTCGGGCATGCCCGCTTCGTGGGGCGCCGCCGGATGAAGGTGGAGATCGCCGAACAGGCGGCCGAATGCCAGATGCTGCGCCGGCGTGAGCGTCTGGTCGCGGAAGAAGATGACGAGATTCTCGGCGAGCGCGCGGTGGATCTCGTCGAGTTGGCGATCGGACAGCGGCTGGGAGAGATCGATGCCCTGGATCTCGGCGCCGATGACGGGGGTCAGCTTGTCGACCGTGACGGTCTCGTAAGGCGCGCTCTCGGGCGCCAGATGGCGAATGCGGGGCCCGCTCTTGGCGTTGAGCATGGCGCTCTCCAGGCTGCAACCGTGGCTACACGCGCGAACGATAGCAGGTGGGCCAGCCCGTGCAAATCGGGGTGGCGGTTCAGGAGTGGGTCAGTCTGAACCCCATTTTGCCGCCACGGCAGTGGTATTGCGTCGGAGGCGAGTCTTCGGGGTTGTCAACGCTGGAGCGTAGCCCGAACGACTGGAACCACCAACTCACGATGTCATTTTGGCGCAAGCCGGAATCCATAGCCACCGGCGACGGCGGCATTGAGCCAATTTCATCGCCATCCGCGTCTATGGATCCCGGCTTTCGAGGCTGTGAGGAAATTCCCGGAGATGCTGGATCGGCATCGCGCGTCCTTCGAGATGGCCGCTTCGCGGCCTCCTCAGGATGAGGAATTTCCTTAATGCCATCGATAATCTACCTCATCCTGAGGAGCGCCCGCAGGGCGCGTCTCGAAGGACGCACGACGTCGGTGCAGTTCTCTCAGAGGTCGTCTTTTGGATTTCTTCACACGCTCTTTCGCCGGGATGACAACGAGACGGTGAGGCGGGGTATTTCACCTGATCGGGACGTGCTCTAAGGGCCTCGAGGGACTCATGGTCCTAGAAAGGACAGCGGCCGCCAATATGCCAATTGCTGCAGGTCTTGCAGAAGACTCCCCGTCCCGGCGCGCCATAGCGTGTCGTCCACTTGTTCCAGTAGAGGCGGACCTGCGTATCGTGAACGACAGCCTTGCCGCCGCTGTCGAAGGCGGCAGGCTCCACTTTGTGGACGATTTTCCGCCGCGACGGCGCCGCTTCGAAATTCTCCTCGTTGACGTGCACGCCCTTGTCGGGATCGAAATCGAGACGCCAACGTTTGCGTCGCGTCACCTGGTAGCCGACGACGCGTCCGGGATTGACGTTTGCCATTCCGCCCCAGTAGGGCTCCGCGTCTTGACCGCCGAGGTTAAGCCGGGCGTGACGGATGGCATCCTCAATCGAAAGATGAACCTTGCCGCAGTCGGACTCCGCCATCGGAACACCTGAGTCGTCGCTGACTGACACCGCCTGAGCGGAAGATACGCGCGCGAGCTGCGTGCGTCCACGATCGACGCGCCCCGCCAGGTCGCGTGCCGGCATTTTCCCGGACCGGAGCTCAGCTTGCTGAGCCGATCCAACGGACCGGAAGGGTGCCCGTCGCGCCATGGGCCGCGGCGGTCGCGGCGTGGCTTTCGTGCTTGGCCGCCAGCACGTTCCGCACAGTGCAGTTGTCGAGGTACTCGGTCGGGTCGATCAGGTCCTTGCGGCGATGGTATGGCTTCGACTCGTTGCTGAGGCTGCCGTGGGCGGTGCCCTCGTACAGCTCGAAATGCAGCATCGAATCCTTGAACATCCTGCCGACGAAGGCGATGGGGTCGCCTTCCTTCAACTTGCTGCCGACGTGCACGCCCGGTGCCAGCCCCTCGATTTCGCAGTAGCGCACGACGGGACCGGACTTCAGCTTGAATTCGACGGCGCCGGTGCCGCGGTAGAATTTCATGGAAAAGCGCACGACGTGGCCGTCCTCGACGGCGCAGATCAGCGTATCCTTTGGTGCGATCAGGTCGCAGCCGGCATGTGTGCGGTGGCCGCCGTCGCGCGGGGCGCCGAAATAGCGTTTGTGCTTGTGGTGCGGGTGGTAGTCTTCCTTCGGTCGGAACGGGAGGGGGAAAGTGGGCATCGGTTTCTCCGTCAATCGTTACGGCAGCGCCGGCGGGGTCAGAGTGGCAAGATCGTCGCCGATCAACTGGCGGCAGACGGCGCGCGCGGACTTCAGGCCGGCCTCGGCCCGGACCGGCTGCGCGCCGGCCGGGGCGAGGCAGGACCTTGGTTGCTCAGCGGATCCAGCGGACCGGAACGGCGTGCGCCTTGTGATGGGCGTGCGCCTTGTGGTGGCCGTGCGCCTTGTGGTGGGTCGCGGCGTGGGGAGTCGCGGCGGGGGCTTCGTGGTGGGCCGCCAGCACGTTCCGCACGGTGCAGCTGTCGAGGTATTCGGTCGGGTCCATCAGGTCCTTGCGGCGCTCGAACCCCTTGCTCGAGCGGTCGGTGAGGTCGCCGGTGGCGGTGCCCTCGTACAGCTCGAAATGCAGCATCGAATCTTGGTTCATCATGCCGACGATGGCGATGAGGTCGCCTTCCTTCAGCGTGCTGCCGACATGCACGCCCGGCGCCGCGTCCCTGATTTCGCAATAGCGCACGATGCGGCCGGAGGACTTCAGCTTGAACTCCATGGCCTGGACGTGGTTGTTGTAGAAGTCGTAGGGCCCGCGCACGACCATGCCATCCTCGACGGCATAGATCTCCGTCCCCGGGGGCGCGATCAGGTCGCAGGCGGCATGCTTGCGCCGGCCGTGGTTGCGGCGAGAGCCGAACTTGAGGCCGTCCCTGTGGTAGTCATCCTTCGGTCGGAACGGGAGGGGGAAGGTAGGCATGGCGCTCTCCATCAATCGTTGGAATCGGATACTTCGCCGCGCAAGGCGGCCTCGACGTCATGGCGGAACTGCTCGGCATCGAAGCTTCCGCCGTAGAACTCCACGATCAGCGCGCCGTCCTTGAGATAGGGCGAAGGCTCCGTGGCACCGGCCGCGATCTCGAACACGACTCGCGTGGCCTCTTGCTTGAACAGACGCGCACTGTTGCGATTGATCTTGCAGACGGCGTCGAGGGCGGACTCGAGCGGCACGCGGGCCTTGATGAAGGCCGCGGCATCGTCGGCGCCGAAGGCGTCGCGCGCCGCCTGTTCGTCGAGCTCGGTCGGGATGCCCTGGCAGACCTCGTTGGCGGCGGCTGTCGGCGCGCCACCCAGCAGCGCCGCGACGGCGGCCGCTGCGAAGGCGGGCACGCGGGATCTCTGGCGGTCGGACATCGGGCTTCTCCTCGTTTCACGTGGCGTCCGCGTCGGCGCGCCTTCCGGCGGCGGCCTGACGGGCGCTAGACGAATTCCGGCGCGTATGTCTTGGGCATGTCGACATGCTTGACATTCACGATCTGGATGTCGGCGTTCTTGGGCGGCGCCTTCAGCATGTCGTCGGCCTGGACCTTCGGCTTGAGGTGCTCATGCCCCTGCTTGCTGAAGGCGCGCACATGCAGCGTCTGCTTCGTATTGTTGTTGCACCATTTGACCCACTCCTTGCCCTCATGCCAGTACATGCAATCGAGCGCCCAGACGTCGGTCAGCAGGTTCGAATAGCGCGTCTTGGTGTTGGCGGCCTTTTGCAGCGCCCAGCCGCCGCCGGAATGGCCGGCGAGGACGAGCGACGACGGCGACGGCACATGCTCGACCTCCTTCTTCGTGTGGCCATTGGCGATGGCGACCCGCATCGCCGTCTGCATCAGCTCGGTGAGCGCGGCCGCGCCGAGGAACGGCGCGAAGCCCTGCTGCGAATTCGGGCCGCCCCAGGGCACCACGAGCAGCAGCTTCTCGGTGCGCAGGGCCGTCCGGATGTCCCAGTAGCCCTGATCGGAACTCAGATAGGTTTCGAGGCTGTGCGCGTGGGCCCAGCTCATGCCGTGGAAATACAGGACCATCGGCGCATGCTCGACATGCCCGGTGCCGTTCGACACGAAGGCCATGGCGTTGCCGATCGTGTGCTTGTGGTGCTGCACCGGAAAGAAGAACGTCGTCCCGTTGGCGTTCTTGACGGTCTTGACCATTGTCCGACTCCTCTCACCCAATTCGCCGCCGCGAGCCCTTCGCCAGGAGAAACGCCCCCGCGGAGGCCGCGATACCGTCACGCGCGATCGGCGTGGCGTTCCAAGTCCCGTGGTCGCTTGCTCTCGATTTTCGCGGAGACGGCCGCGGCCCGCGCGCCCGCTAGTTGAACCAGCCGCGGCGGATTTCGCACTCGACGTCGCAGCGCGATACGCCGATGTCTTTGAGCATATGATCGTCGAGGCTCAGAAGACGTCGGCGTTCCGCACGGCGCTGCAGTCCTTTCGAAATGAACGTCGCGAGCTGGCGAAGCGGCCCTCCAACGAGGCCGTCGATGTCGACCGCCGCCAGCGGGCGCTCGCGGGAAAAGGATTTCCAGAACAGGAGATGGCCAATCATGGCTCGGCAAGCCTTCGACTATGGGGACTGTGCCGCGCAACGCGGGTGCAGAGTTCAACCCGCAGATATCGCAGCGTCGACGGCTAACTTAGGAGGATGGGCTCAAGCGCCCGTCAAAGGCGCCGTCAAAAAAACGGCAAAAGAACCGGGAGACCGAGAAAGGCGTTGATGCCCGATTCTCAGGCCGCGAGCCCCGCGCGCGTGAGGCCAGCCAGGTATTCGCCCACGAAGGATTGATTGGCGTGATGGCCCAGCTCTTCGGCAGCCGCAGCCACCGCGTAGCCCGGCTTCATCCGCCTGAGCCGCGCGACGGCCGCCCCCGTGCCATCGCTCTTGCGCGCTGCGCCCATGATCGCCACGAGCGTGGCGTGAGCGAAGTGCGAGGCATTGGGCGAGCCCACGGCCCACCTGGAGAACCGTTCGGCCTCCGCCAGCCGGCCCAGAGCGAAGCACGCCTCGGCGCGGTCGTGGTAGAACGTCCATGAATGGGGGTCATGGGGATCGAGACCGATGGCGCGGTCGAGCGGCGCCAGGGCGCCGGCCGGGTCGCCCGCCGCCGCATAGGCCTGGCCCAATCCGAAATGCGCCTGCGCGAAGCCGCCGTCGAGACCGATCGCCGTCTCGAGTTCGCGGGTGGCGAGATCGAAATCGCCGCGGATCGCGCAGAGACGGCCGAGCGCGAAATGGCCATGGGCGCCTTTCGGATCGAGGCCGACGGCCTGCTGGGCCGCGGCCAGCCCCTTCTCCAGGTTCTGCACACGCTCTTCCCGCGGTCCATACCAGTACATTTGCTGGAACACGTAGGCGAGCCGGGCGAGGGCCGCCGCGAACGCCGGATCGAGCCCGATCGCGCGCTCGAAATGCTGATGGGCGGCGCGCAGGCCCGGCATCGAAAAGCGGTACATCTCGCGCAGGCCGAGGTGATACCAGCCCCAGGAATCGAGCGCCGGCCCGACGCCGGCGAGGGCCTTGCGGGCCTCGATGGCTTCGATCTCGCGCCGGAAGATCGCGGTCAAATGCAGGGCCAGGCTGCGATCGAAACTCAGGATTTCGCCGTGCGCCAGGTCGTGTTGCTCGGACCAGAGGCAGGCGGCGCTCGCGGAGTCGACGAGATGCGCCGTGACGCGGGCCTTTCTCTCGACCACGCGAATCGTGCCCTCCAGGACATAGGTCGGAGCGGGCAGCGCCGCGTTGGCGACGGGGATCTGCTCGACGACCGCAATGCTGCGGTCGCGCGACATCGCTGCCAGCAAGTCCTCGTTCAGGATTTCCGCGATCGCCACCTCGGTCGCATCGGCCGTCGCGGGTGCCAGCTTGCGCAGGACTATCATGGGCGGCCCGGATTTCCGCCGCACGGCCCGCGCCGACAGCGGGGGCGTCTGCTCCGGCGCCGCCGGCCCGCGCAGCAGCTGTTCGTAGAGGCGGCGCGTTTCGGCGCTCGGCGCAATGTCGAGCTCGCGGCGCAGAATCACCGCGCAGTCGCGGTATTGCCGGAGGGCGAGGTTGCGTTGATCGCGGCCGATATAGAGATCCATGAGGCGACGATGGGTCGCCTCGTGGGTGGCATCGAGCTGGAGGATCGTGCGCGCGGTCGCGATGGCCGCCATCGTGGGGCGGTCGCGCGACTGCTGCTCGAGGAGACGCAGGAAGCCCTCGAGAGCGCCCTCGCGGGCGCCGAGGCGTTGGCGGCCAAGCCAGTCCTCGAACGCTTCTTCCCGGATATCCAGACCGGTGAGCAGATCCCCGCGCCAAAGCTCGGGGAGGACCGCGAGCGCAAGCGGGGAGTCGTCCTTCAGAATGGCATTCAATCCCGCGACGTCCGTCGTGACCGCGGCCGAGTCGAATCCGACCCTGTCGCCTTCCGCAACGAGCGCGTCGATCCCGGCACCGGTGAGCGTCTTGCGCAGGGAGGATAGCGCCTGGCTGAGGCTATGCCGGGCGTGGGCCTCGTCGCGGCTGCCCCACAACAGCTCGGCGAGTTCGCCCCGGTGGCGCAGCCGCCCGGCCGGAAGCGCCAGAAATGCCACGAGGGCTTCGATCTTGCGGGTGGCAAATTCCAGACCGGACGGCTCCTCGATCTGGAACGGTCCCAGCAGCTTGAGCGACAATATGCGTGACATGGCCTAATCTCCGGATCGAGGGCGGTTCGGGATTCCCTCTCTCCCGTAAACGTTGCCGTTCGCCCGACCGCGGGCGCCCTGCTCATCGGCGCATATGAGTGCCGTCGCCAACCCGCCGCGCCGCGGAAACTACGCGGCGCTTGCCGGGTCGACACGGCCCTCTTCGGCCGGCCTTACTTGGGATCGCGACAGATCGATGATGCCAAAGTTATACACTATTTCGCACAAAACTGCAAGCGATTGGAAAACGGCTGCCCCGCACATGCGCCTTGCCGCTGCCGTTGCGGAAATCCGAGCGAAGAGATTGCGCGTCCCAGACGTCGCTTGACAGGATTCCGCAGGCGGTGTCAGTGTCCTGCGTTGGAACGTTCCAATGTCATAAAACCAATGAAAAAGCTACGGGCGGGTCTGGTCGGGGCGGGTCTGGTCGGGCAGGCCGAGCACGCCTTTTATCTGTGGGAAGAGCGTGAGCGCTTCGCCTTCGTGGCGCTGGCCGATGCGGCGCCGTCGGTGCGCGCGGCCCTGAAGGAGCGCTATGGCCTGGCCGAGGTGCATGCCGATCTCGCGGGGCTGCTGACCTGCAAACTCGATGCGCTCGTCATCGCGGCGCCCGATCCGTTCCATCCGGAGCTGGCGGTGGCGGCGCTCGAGGCCGGGCTGCATGTGCTGTGCGAGAAGCCGCTGGCGCTCACCGTCGCCGGCTGCGACCGCATAGCCGCCGCGCGCGACCGGGCCGGCCGCGTGCTGCAGGTCGCCTACATGAAGCGGCATGACCCCGCCTACAAGCGCGCCCTCGCGCTGCTGCCGGTGCGGATCGAGGACGTGAAGCTGATCTCCGTCGAGGTCAACGATCCCGACCACCAGCCGTTCGTGGCGCACCTGCCGATGACCTGGCCGGACGATCTGCCGGCGGCGCTGCGCGAGCAGGCGCGGGCCGCCGGCGCGGCGCAGCTGCGCGAGGCGGCCGGCGGCGCGCCGAGCGAGGCCGGCGCGCGGGCGCTCGGCGGCGGGTTCCTGTCGTCGCTCGTGCACGATGTCGCGGTCGTGCATGGCATGCTCGCCCATCTGCGCTGCGAGCTGCCGGCTCAGGCCGACTACGGCACCCTTTTCGACGCCGGCCGCGGCGTGCAGTTGGGGTTCGGCTTGCCGGGCGGGGGGCGCGTCTCCATGACGCACGTCAACCTGCCGGGCGTGCCCGACTATACCGAGCGCATCACGGTCTATTGCAGCGATCGGATCATCGAGTTGACGTTTCCGTCGCCCTATCTGCGGCACTTGCCGACCCGGCTCACCCTGCGCCGCAGCGGCGGCGATCTCGCGCTGGAGACACAGGAGCATCGGGCGAGCTATGAAGAGGCTTTCCGCGAGCAGCTGCGGGCCTTCCATGCGGCCGCTTGCGGCGAGGCGCCGGTGCGGACGACCGTCGAACAGGCGCGCCGCGACGTCGAGCTTCTGACGTCCGCGTTCAGAAAGGCGATGGCATGAGGATCGGGGTCTATTCGGATTCGCTTCCCCACCTGGATCGGCGCGCGCTGTTTGCGTGGTGCGCGGAACGCGGCATTGCCGACATCGAACTGGGCGTCGGCGCCTGGGGGCCGTGGCCGCGGCCGCATCTCGATCTCGCCACGATCGGGGAGCGCCGCGAGCGCGATCGGCTGGCGGGCGAGCTCCGCGAATTCGGCATGCGGCTCTCGGCGGTCAATGCCGCCGGCAATCTTCTGCACCCTGATCCGACGAAGCGCAGCGACGCCCAGGCGCGCTTCCGGGCGGCGGTCGACCTCGCCGTGGCGCTCGGCGTCGAGCGCGTGATCACGATGAGCGGCTGTCCCGCCGGCCCCGGCGGCGGCGCGCTCAGCGTCTTCCCAAGCTGGGCGACATCGGCCGACGACGAGAAGATCTTCGCCTGGCAGCTCGAGCATGAGCTGGGCCCGTTCTGGCGCTCGACCAGCGACTGGCTGGCCAAGGAAGCGCCGAAAGTGATGGTTTGTTTCGAGCTGCATCCAGGGGTTTCGATCTTCAACACCGCCGGCTTCGAGGCGCTGGCCGCCCATGTCGGGCGCAACATCGGCATCAACATGGACCCCAGCCATTTCTGGTGGCAGGGCATCGACCCGGTGACCGTGGTCGAGGCCTTCGGCGACCGCATCGGCCACGCCCACGGCAAGGACACGCTCCTCTATCCCGAGCGCATCCGCAAGCAGGGCGTGCTGCACTACGCGCCGCCCAGCGATCCGTCGCGGGCGCCCTGGCACTTCGTCTCCGTCGGCGAGGGCCATGACGACGCGACCTGGGTGAGACTCCTCCGCGCGCTGCGCGCCGGCGGCTATGACGGCGTCATCTCGATCGAGCATGAGGACCCGCGCTACGACGGCGAGGAGGGCACCAGGCGCTCGATGGCCGGTTTGCAGCGCGCGATTGCGCAACTGGCGGCCGCCGCGTGACGACCCTGCTGGATGTCGCCGAGCGTGCCGGCGTGTCGAAGTCGACGGTCTCGAACGTCATCCGCGGCACGGCGTTCGTTTCGGAGACGACGCGCGAACGCGTGGAACGGGTCATCGCGGAAACCGGCTATCACCCCAACGCCATCGCGCGTTCGCTGAAGGCTCGCACCAGCACGGCGATCGGCTTCGTCGTGCCGGACCTCACGAATCCGTTCTACGCCCAGCTCGCCGTCGGCGTGGAGCGCGCGGCGAACGTCCATGGCTATGCGGTGCTGACCGCGCATACGGAGTGCTCGCCGGCTATCGAAAAGGACGTGGCGCGTGCCCTGATCGAGCGTCGTGTGGACGGCGTGATCGTCGGGGGTATTTCCCTCGGGTCCACGCTGCCGACGCTGCTGCTGGACCGCGGTACGCCGGTAGTCCTGGCCTCGCTCGGCGAGATCGACGACCCCCGGCTCGGCGTCATCGACCATGACGACACGGCCGCCATGGAGGCGATCGTCGACCATCTCTACGGACTCGGCCATCGCCGGTTCGCCTTCGTCTCGCACCACATGCGCGAGCATGCCGGCGAGCGGCGCCGCCTGGGCTTCGAGATGGCGCTGCAGCGCCGGGCGTTGACGCCGGTCGGGATCGACGACGGCGCCACCGCTGTCGTGGCGCACAACGACATGCAAGCCATCGAGACGATCGACTATCTGGAAGGCCGCGGGCGCCGCGTGCCGGACGATGTCTCCGTGGTCGGCTACGACGACGTGCCGATGGCCGGGCATTGCCGGATGCAGCTGACGACGGTGCGCTCGGACGCCATGGAGATGAGCCGGCGGGCCGTCGATCTGGTGGTGACGGCGAGCCGTGACGGTCGCCACGTCGCGCATCGGGAAATACTGGCCAATCCGCTAGTGATCCGCTCGACCACGGGACGACCGCCGGCGTGAGCGCCGTGCGCTACCAGGGCATCGAATAGAAGTTCGGACCCATCGCAGCCCTGTACGCGCTCGATCTCGATCTGTCCGATCAAGATGCCTGCCTGCCGCCTACTTCACCGCCCCGAATGTCAGACCGCGGACGAAATTGCGCTGGACGATGAGCGCGAAGATCACGATCGGCAGGGCGCCCACGACGCCGGCCGCGGCCATCGGACCCCACTGGATTTCGATCTTGCCGATCAGCGTCGACACGCCGACGGGTATCGTCTGCGCGTCCGGCGTCGACGTCATGGTGAGGGCGATGATGAAATCGTTGTAGGTCGCGATGACGGTGAAGATCGCGGTCGCGATCAGGCCGGGGGCGGCCAGCGGAACCACGACGCGCCACAGCGCGCTCAGCCGCGAATCGCCGTCGACCATGGCGGCTTCCTCGATGTCGCGCGGGATCTCCTCCAGGAAGCTTTGCATCATCCAGACGACGAAGCTGGTGTTGAGGCCGGCATAGATCAGGATCAGGCCGAGCCTGGTGTTCAGCAGGCCCCATTTCGCCAGCACGATGTAGAGCGGCACGCAGAGCAGGATTCCCGGCAGCATGCGCACCAGCAGCACGAGATACAGCGTCATGCGGCGCACGCCGAAACGCAGGCGGAAGCGGGCGAGCGCATAGGCGGCGAGCGTGCCGATCACCAGGCTCACGCCCACGGACGCCGCCACGATGACGATGCTGTTCAGCAGAAACGGGCCGAAATGGAACTCGCTGAACAGCCGATAGTAGTTGAGGAAGGTGGCCTGCTGGGGCCAGAGCTCGACACCGGAGAAGATATCAACCGGCAGCTTCAGCGAGGTGACGATCATCCACCAGAAGGGGAAGAGCGCGAGCAGGATCGCCACGCCGAGCGTCAGGTACACGAAGGCGGCGCCGAGCCGTTCGCGGACCGTCATTCGACGATCTCCGAGCTGCGCCGCATGAAATGCACCGCTGCCGCCATCAGAAGCAGCAGGCAGGCCAGCAGGCCGATCAACATCGCCATCGCGTGGCCGTACTGGTTGTACAGGAATGCGGTGTTGTAGGCATAGATCGAGATGAGCTGGGTGGCCGTGCCCGGTCCGCCCTTGGTCAGCACATAGACCTGGTCGAACGTGCCGACGGCATCGATCGTGCGCAGCACGACGCCCACCAGCAGCACGGGGCGCAGCAGCGGCAGCGTATGATGAAAGAAGACCTGGATCGCGCTGGCGCCATCGACGCGAGCCGCTTCGATCGGATCCTGCGGCAGGGAATGCAGGCCGGCGAGGATGATCAGGAACAACAGCGGCGTCCATTCCCAGACATCGACGATGACGAGACCCAGGAACGCGCTGAGCCCGTGGGCGAGCACGTTCGGGGCGTCGAACCCCAGCGCCTGAAACAGCGGATCGACAACCCCGATGCCGGAGGCGTAGAGCAGCCGCCAGATGACGCCGACGACGACGGGCGCGATCGTCATCGGCAGGATCAGCGTCACGCGGATCAGCGACGAGAAACGCAGTTCGCGGGCGACGACCAGCGCCAGCAGAAGGCCAAGCAGAGTCTCGATCGACACGGTGCAGACGATGAACTGAACCGTCGTCGCCATCGCCTTCCAGAAGACCGGGTCGTTGTAGACGGCGACAAAATTGTCGCCGCCCGTGTAACCCACGTCGAGCGCGTAGCGATATCTGTGCAGGCTTGCGCGGACGCCGTCGAAGGTCGGGTACAGGGAGACGGCCGCGAGGGCAAGAATTGCGGGAAGAAGCAAGAGATAGGGCACGGCGGCTGTACGCAGCCGCCGTGCCCTACTCTCGCGTTCCTCCACGGCGTTTTTCCCGTTGGGCACCAGGCTTAGAAGTAGCCACCCTGCTGCTTCAGGTAGTCGGTGATCTCACCTGCGGCAGCCTCGAGATGCTTCTGCGCGATCGCGTCGTAGTTCGCTTTCGCCGCGATCGCCTCGACCAGCGCTTCGTTCACATGGGTACCGAGGATATCCTCCATCTTCGGTTCGTCAGGGGTCCTCGGCTTCTGCACCGAATTGTTGATGGAATCGGCGATCGCCGGCAGCCAGCGATGGCTCGCCGCCGCCTCCGCGTCGGTCAGCGCAGAGCCCGTCACTGCCGCACCGCCGAACTTGCGGGCGAACTCGAGCTGGACCTTGCTCGAGGTAAACCATTCGAGGAACTGCACCGCGCCCTCCGGATTCTTGGCTCCGGAGGAAACGCTCGCGATGAAGGTGCCGATCGCGGGCCCGTGTTTTTCCTGTTTCGGCGTCGTGGCCATGTTGATCTTGCCCACGACCTTCGACGACGCAGGGTCGTCGACGCGATTCACGAGACCGGTGTACTCGGTGAGCGCCGTGCACTTGCCCTCGAGCATCACTTGCGTCTCCTCGGCGGTGTCGAACGCAGCGGCACCTTCGGGGAAGTAGGGAATGAAGCTGAACAGGCGGGAGAGCGCGGCAACGCCCGCCTTCCCGGCGAATCCGGGCGTCCAGTCCTCGTTGACGAAATTGGCGCCGTAGGAGTTCAGCAGCGGCAGGTAGGTCTGCACGATCGCATTGCCCTTCAGGCCGCGGGGCGACCAGCCGTACATGTCGGGCGCCTTGGTCGTCTGCGCCACCTTGAAGATGTCGTCCCAGGTCTCCGGCGCCGTCGGGAAATGATCGGCGTTGTAGTAGAGAATCTCGACGTCATCGATGATGACGATCGAATAGAGCTCGGGCTTCGCGCTGGCGAAGTCCTTCATGCGGGCCCCCGACTTCGGTGGCCACAGCCCCATCTCGAGTCCCTTGGGCAGGATGTCCGGATTGACCTTGAATCCGATCTGATCGAGGCTCTGGACGACATGCCCGGCGGCGAATTCCGGCACCCAGTTGTCGTCCATCACGTAGACGTCATAGGCGCCGGTCTTGTTGAGGCCGTCGTTCTTGCAGCTCTGGTACCAGCTGTCGTAGTTCGTCTCGTTGTAATTGACCGCGATGCCCGTCTCGGTGGCGAACTGCTTGACGAAGTAGTCGCGGAACGGCGCCATGGCGTTGTCCTGGAAGCTGCCGATGGTGATCGAGCCGCCCGCCCCGCGGACGATCCGGGGCGCGAAGATCGAGCTGCCGGCAATGAGTGCCGCGCCGGCGATGCCGCCCTTGATAAGCTCGCGCCGGCGCACTGGCCGCTTGAGCAGTTTGCTAGTGTCCTTGATCTTGTCGCTCATTTTCTTCTCCCTGTTGATGGACTGAGTCGGTCGATTTCCCTCGCTGGTCAGGCGGCGTTTGCAAGTCCGGTTTTGAGGGACTCACCGGTCTCCGCGTCGAAAAGGTGCAAGTGCCGCGTGATGGGTCGCACCCCGCAGGGGGCGCCGATCGGAATCGAAAAGTCCGCCGGTTGGCGGATGTTCACGAGCGCATCGCCGGTCTTGATCGTGACAAGCGTCTCGTTGCCGAGCAGCTCGACGACATAGATCTCGCCGGCGAGCGATCCGCTCGATGAGGGCTCGACCAGCTCGGCATGCTCGGGACGGAAGCCGAGCTTTGCCGGGCCGCGATGGCCGGCGGCCGGTATCGCCACATTCCCGGACGGCCGGCAGAACCTGCCGTCCACCACATCGCCTGCGAGCACGTTCATGGGCGGCGAGCCGCAGAACGTCGCGACGAACAGGTTCGCCGGCCGCGCATAGATCTCCGCCGGCGGGGCGAGCTGCTGCAGCCGCCCCTTGTGCATGACGGCGATTACATCGGCCATCGTCATCGCCTCGACCTGGTCGTGCGTCACGTAGAGCATCGTCGCCGCCAGTTCACGCTGCAGGCGTTTGATTTCGATACGCATCTGCAGGCGCAACTGCGCGTCGAGGTTGGAGAGGGGCTCGTCCATGAGGAAGGCCAGGGGGCGGCGGATGATGGCGCGGGCAAGGGCGACGCGCTGGCGCTGGCCGCCCGAGAGCTGAGCGGGGCGACGCTCGAGGTAATCTTCGAGGCCCAGCAGCTCCGCCACCTTGAGCACCTGCCGCTTGCGCTCGGCGGGGTCGACCTTACGGACCCGCAGCGGGTAGGCGATATTGTCGGCCACCTTCAGATGCGGATAGAGGGCATAGCTCTGGAACACCATCGCGATGTCCCGGTCCTTCGTCGGCAGGAAGGTGACATCCCGCTCGCCGATGTAGAGGCGCCCGCCGGTCGGGCGCTCAAGCCCGGCGAGCAGGCGCAGCGCCGTCGTCTTGCCGCACCCGGAAGGGCCGAGGAGCGCCAGGAAGGCCCCGTCGGCGACATGCAGATCGAGCGGCGCGAGCGCCGGGAGGGGGCCGAACGACTTCGACACTTGCAGGTAGCGAACATCCATTCGGCGTTCCCCTGCCCCGTCGACGATCAGGCGTTGCTCGACTGCGGCGTCGCGGCGTGCGCGCTAGCCCGCAAGCGCGGGGCACGACGAGGCGACAAGAGCCAATATAGGGTGGCGGCGCGACGAACGGCTCTCAAGGCTTGACCTGACCCAATTGGAACGATCCAATCAAGGCAAAGCTAGCTGTCCGCGCGGGAGCGGTCAAGCTGGCCGCCCGGTTGACTCCGAGCTATTCGCTTAAAGTGTGGAATCCCTCAACCGGTGACGATTGGTTCGGTTGACTTCGCCCTGTTCTGGCACGGTATGGCTGCATGCGGCAGGAAAGCCGAGTTCCCGCGGCAATCCAAGAGGCCGCTTCTGACCCAATGCGAACATCCGCAAATCGCTTCAGAGGCGCTTCTCACCTACTGACTACTCATTGCCCGCTTCGCCGCTGCGTTCTTCTCCTCCTGGGGGTCCTGCAGTGTTTGTACGGATACATCCGCCGTTATTTTGTAGATCGTGCCGGTGAATTCGAATGGCGATCCGTAGAGCTGTGAAACGGGCGAACCGGGATTGCGGCCGACGGCAAGACCGCCGCCGAGGCCGAAGACCAGCGGCACCGTGAACGGAAAGTCTGTCTGGCCGGCCACTTTGTCGTTGACGAAGAGCGTTCCGTGCCCCGGTGTCCCTTTGCCTTTGGCAATATCCGGCTTGCCGGTCGGCTCGAACTCGTAGCGCAATTTGGCTTTCCCCTCCGGCACGGCCTCGCTCGACTCGAAATGGAATTCCTGCGCGCCGACGTAGTTGTGCACGTAGTGCAGCTTGTTATCTTTGATGAACAGGCTGTAACCGCCGGCGTTGCTGCCGTGGCATACGAGAACGCCGTCAGCGCCGCCCTTCGGGATTTCGACATCGGCGGTGAGGCTGTGCGCCCGATTGAGGACCTTCACGGCGATATTTTCCGGCACAACCTGCGTGCCCGGGTAGTAGACAAAGCTCTGCCGGTCCTCGGTCAGTTGCGGGCGCTCGTCGGTGAAGCGCGCGGTGCCGCGGCTGTCGAGCGGGAGCACGTTGTACTTGCCCGCCTCGACGTACCATAGAGCGATCATTTCGATCAGCTTGGCGCGGTTCTTGTCGGCGAGATTGTTGGTTTCCGCCGGGTCGTCTGCGAGGTTGTAGAGTTCCCAGCCCTTGGCATCGAGTTCGCGAAGCTTGTCTTCGCTCAGCGCGAGCTGGCCGAAGGACGCCTTGGCCTCGGTGAACGACGTGCCGGGGAACGGGCAAACGGCGCGCCAGCCATCGTGGTAAAGGGCGCGATGCCCAAACATTTCGAAGTACTGCGTGCGGTGCCTCGACGGTGCCTTGGCATCATCAAACGTGTGGGCGAAGCTCACGCCCTGGATCGGCGACTGCGTGACGCCACGGATCTGACTCGGCGGCTCCAGCCCGAGTGCATCAAGAACCGTTGGCACCATGTCGATCGCGTGGGCAAATTGAGTCCGTATTTCACCCTTGGCCTTGATGCCTTTGGGCCAATGCACGAGGAAGGGATCGGAGACGCCACCGCGATAGGTCTCACGTTTCCAGCGTTTGAACGGCGTGTCGCCGGCATGCGTCCAGCCCCAGGCATAGTGGTTGTAATATTTGGGTCCGCCGAGTTCGTCGAGGGCCGCGAGATTCTGCTTAAGATCGTCCGGCACGTTGTTGAAGAACTTGTTCTCGTTGGTCGAGCCAGTCGGGCCTCCTTCGGAGCTGGCGCCATTGTCGGAGATGAGCATGATGAGCGTGTTGTCGAGCTCGCCGATCCCGTCGAGGTAATCGATGAGGCGGCCGATGTGATGGTCGGTGTGCTCAAGGAAGCCGGCAAACACCTCCATCATGCGGGCGTAGAGCCTACGCTCGTCGGCCGATAGCTCGCTCCAGTCCTGCACGTCAGGATCGTGACGCGACAGCACGGTGTTTTGCGGGATGACGCCGAGTTCCTTCTGGCGGGCAAACACCTTCTCGCGATAGGCGTCCCACCCGTCATCAAATTTGCCCTTGTACTTATCGGCCCATTCCTTCGGCACGTGATGGGGTGCATGCTGGGCACCGGTCGCGAAGTAGAGGAAGAACGGCTTGTCCGGCGCCAGCTGCTTGGTATCGCCGACAAAGCTGATCGCCGTGTCCACCAGGTCGGGCGTGAGATGATAGCCTTGCTCCGGCGTCTTCGGCGGCTCGACCTGGTGGGTGTCGTAGATAAGGTCCGGATAGTACTGGCTGGTGTCGCCGCTGAGGAATCCATAGTAGCGCTCGAAGCCGCGCCCCAACGGCCAGCGATCATACGGACCTGCCGCGCTGATCTGCTCGGCCGGCGTCAGGTGCCACTTGCCGAGGGCGAACGTATTGTAGCCCTGCCCGAGGAGCATTTCCGACAGAAAGCCGTTCTGGAATGGAATGGCGCCATTCGCGCCGGGATAGCCTTCCGAGCCCTCGGTGATGCAGGCCATGGCATTGGAATGGTGGTTGCGGCCGGTCAGCATGCACGAGCGCGACGGCGAGCAGAGCGCCGTGGTGTGCATGTTGGTGTACAGCAGGCCGTTCTGCGCCAGCTTGTTGATGTTCGGCGTGTTGATCGGCGAGCCGAAGCAGCCGAGCTGGCCGAAGCCGGTATCGTCGATCACGATGAAGAGCACGTTCGGCGCGCCGGGTTTCGCCCGTATCGGCGCCGGCCACGCCGGCTCCGAGTTTTCGATGGTACGGCCGATGACACCGGGAAAGGCTGTTCCCGGAGGGTATTCTTTGAGTTCGGCATGCGCCGCACCTGCCAGTGCGGCTGATGCCGCCAGTGCAGAACCGCCGCCAAGCAGGAAGTCGCGACGCCCGAATCCGTTCCGCCGCTTCGGAACGGCCCTCCCGTTCGCCATGTTCTTGTCATCGCTCATGACGCGCTACCTTCTGCTCTGAATCTATCAAATGTCTCTTTACGGACCGCTCCTCCGAACGGAATGACGCTTCGGTCGCAATCGTGTCCCAGGAACTGCGCTCCGCGACGCGACTTGGTCACATTTTTCACCCCAGGCCAATTGGACCAAGGTCCAATGGCGTCTGCTGATTGACCGCGAAAGGTGGGTTTGCCGGAATGACACTCCGTCATTTCCGCTGCTGGCACTGCTCTGCGCAAGCGCCATCGTAGCAACAAGATGGCGGGTGAGGTTTACTAAGCAGACATCGAACGCAGCTTGGCGTCGATCCGGAGCTGGCCCAAGGTCCAAGACGTCGCTGCACTTTCTTTGACGCAATCGTCACAGTTTGCCCTTTTCCGGTCGTCTCAAAACGAATATGGCTCGCTGTTGACTCCCCGGAATGGCGGCCCAAGGATTGCTCCCGTCGGCTCCAAGCATGCAGGGATCGATCAATGACCAAGGTCCGCGCCGCCGTCACCGAAAAACCCGGTCGCATCGCGTTGCGCGAATTCGCCATGCCGGATCCGGGGCCCGGGGCGGTGGTCATGAAGGTCCGGTTTTCCGGCATTTGCGGCACCGACAAGCACACCTTCCGGGGGGAGAGCAAGCAATATGCCGGCACGCCCCATGAGCGGGATCTCACCTATCCGCTCATCTGCGGCCATGAGAACGTCGGCACGGTCGTGGCGCTCGGCGGCGAGGTGCTCGACAGCGAGGGGCGCCCGCTCAAGGTCGGAGACCGCATCGTCCCCGGCGCCAATATCGCCTGCGGCGCCTGCCATTTCTGCCGCAACAACTATCCCTACTACATGTGCGAGAACCTGCAGGACTACGGCAACAGCCTGCATTGCGGGCCGCCGCCGCATCTCTTCGGCGGCTGGGCGGAGTATATGTATCTCCTGCCTGGTACGCATATCTTTCGGGTGCCGGACGAGCTGCCCGACCATGTTGCCGTGCTGACCGAGATCATGTCGGTGACTCATGGCGTGGAAACGGCGCAGAGCCTGCTCGGGCTGATCGGGGGCAGTCGCTTCGGCCAATCGATCGCCGTCCTCGGCATCGGCCCGCTCGGTCTCTGTCATTTGATCAAGGCCAAGCTGCTCGGCGCGGGCAAGCTGATCGCCACCGACCGCTTCGCCTCGCGGCTCCGCTTGGCTGAGGCCTTTGGCGCCAGCCTTACGATGCGGGTCGACGACACCGAGCCGGCAGAACGGATCGCCCGCGCCCGCGCGCATAGCGACGGCATCGGGCCTGACATCGTGCTGGATTGCAGCGGCTTTCCCGAGACGTTCGTCGAGGCGATCCGGATGGTGCGGGTCGGCGGCGTCGTGGTCGAGGCCGGGACCTTCGTCGACATGGGACCCGTCGCGATCAATCCCAATTCCGACATCTGCACCAAGAATGTCAGCGTGATCGGCGTCGGCGGCGAGACTGCCACGTCCTATCTGCCATCGATGCGGCTGATGGCCGCCAACCTCAAGCGGCTGCCCCTCGAGCGCATCGTCAGCCATCGCATGCCGCTCGAGCGCGCTCAGGAGGCGCTCGAGCTGGCGCAAACCGACGACGCCATGAAAGTCGTGATGGCGCCCAACGGCGAGGCGGCCTGAGCGGGACGCGAGGATGCGGCTTGGTCTGCTCGATACCTGGCACGAACGGAATCACCCCGGGCATCATCGATGCCCCGAGCCCGCTGCCGGGGACGAGCGCGGCGCCGGCCTAGAGGATCAGTCCGACCGGAGGGCCGAGCCGTCCCGGACGGATACTTCCCCGGCATCCTCGGCAAGCCGCCTGAAATCCTCGAGCACGCCTTCGATGATCTTCTGACGGCGCGGCTCGCGGCCCGCCGACGTCTGCGCCAGGATGGTGATGAGGTAGCGCGCCTTCTCGGCGGCTTCGCGCCAGCTGGTCGCGGGCGCGGCGACGAGGAATTGCTCGAGTTCCCCGCGGCGCTGCCGCAGCGTCGCCTGATCGGCGGCAACCTCGGCGAGGCGGCGGCGGATGTCGGTGGCCCGCTGATCCGCCAGTCCGCGGTGTTCGTCGAGCGCGATGGGTTGATCGACCATGGGTCATTGCCTCGCTGAGGTTGCTGCGTTCAAACGCTGCCGATTGTCGTCAGGACGCCAGCTTTCGGGCACAGGCGTCGGCGACGTCGGACTCGGCCGTCGTCGTGCCGGGCATGACGGCCCACTTCTTGGCCAATTCATTGCGCGCGGTGTAGTCGAGCTTGCTCGTGTCGGGCATTGCGATGTGCGCATTGGCGGCGCAGAACGTGGCTTGCTGCTCGACGACGCTGGCCTGCACCCGGTCGCGCGCCGTGCCGCTCAGGACCTGCCATCCCGCGATGTTCGTGACGATCGGACCGGCGATCAGGCCGATGACCAGATACATGACCTTGGGCTTGGCCGATTCCCATGCCGACACGGTGTTCTTCGACGTTAGTGCCATGGAGCTCTCCTGTCTGCTGATGCCAGGGGCGGAACGCGGTCATTGCGCGATCACGTTTTCGGCGCGCTGGCGTTGAGCGGCCCGATGGGGTCGGGCGCGAATACTTATATGGCGGATTCCAGGTCTAAATACTATCAAAAAGAAATTGTCGGGCGACGCAAGGTTATTTGATGTTTTAAACAATGACAGTTATCCGCCATTTTCTGTTTTACTTTCGTCTATTATCGCAGCGGAAAAATTACGGGCCGGATCGGCCGCGGCGGCGACTTCACGCTATCGCCGGGCGAACGCCGCCTAGAACAGCCAGGCAAGAAACAGCGCGACGGCGCCGCCGCAGAAGAGCATGCAGGGGTCGGTGCGCGGGAGCAGGTCCGACAGTAATTGACGGGCATGAAGGAGCCTGGTCATTGCTGCTGTCCTCCAATCCTGATCGTTGCAGATGATCCGCTTCGGCGGCCGCGAACGCCCAGCGGGCGGGACTGGCTCGATCCGGCACCCGCGGCGCCGGCCTCAGGCGGTCCGGGCGCTCGCGAGATCGTCTCTGTCCATCTCGTTCGCGCACCAGCCGCAGACATCGCGGGCGAAGAAGATGGCCCGTTCCGCGTGCGGCGGTACCGTGCCGCACATCGTGCAGTGATAGCCGTTGGCGGCGGCCACGGCCGCCCATTTTTCCTCAGCGAGCTTGGGATCTTCTTTTGCCGCAACCATGGCCGCCCTCCCGTCTATCGCCGGAGCGCCTGTGTTTCGGTGAACGTCATCGTCAAGCTGTCTGACGAGCTGGCCGCAGGCCGTCGCCGCAAGGACTTCTGGTGCGGCACCGGCCCGGTCAGCGCCGCTGGGTTCGCGCACTCAGCGCGGTTCGTTGCCTACGACGCGCCGTTTCCGCGCAGGAGTCGAGTCAATTCGGGCAGTTTGATTTTCGCTTGAGGATTCGGCCTCGCGAACGCCACGCCCGATCAGAGCGGCAGCGCCGCGTCGTTCACGACGTGAGAGCCGCTGGCCTTGTGCTCGGCGATGCGCGCCTGTTTCAGCCGTTTCGCTTCGGCCCGGCTCAAGCTCCAGCCGATGAGCGAGCGCTGGAAAATCGGCACCTTGTGGTGGACCAGCCACGCCTGCAGGCGCTCATGCTCGGCGATCGACAGCTCGGGCAACCGGGTTCGATGGAGGCGCGCCAGGTCCGGTTCCTTGCTGCCTTTCCAGGACAGCACGAATACCTCCCCCGTCGCCTCGAGCGCGATCTCCCCGACGTTCATTTCGCCCCATGTGCCGGCCTCGCGGCGAGCGGCGTCTTCGGCCAACCGCAGCCCGCGCAGCCTCGCGGTCTTGGCTTTCTCGTCCTCGACGGCCTTGCGCGATGGTGCCGTATGATAGGAAGCTTTGGCCATGTCGTCGGGCCCCGTCATGTGAGGTGAGGACGCAGACTAGCACATCCTTCGCGCCGGCAGGCGCGAATATTCGCCGCGGCGGTATGCGGCTGGTCAGTGGTCGTTCCGGAAGATGTCCTCTTCCCGGACGACCCATTCATTGCCGTTCTTCAGCGACTTCAACCGGTATTGGTTGCTCGTGCCGGCGGGCGGCAGCAGGCGCATGATTTCGTAGGGACCGGGCGGCGTCAGCCCGAACAGGCTCGCCCTCGCCGCGACCACCTGGCCGACGCTGAACTTATGTCCGACCATATGGTTCGCTCCCCGAGGTCTAGGCGCTGTCGATGGGTCTGAATGCTTTGCCGCCATACCGCAGATGGTGTCGCAAGGCACGGATTACGACCTGATAGTCGCGTTGCGGCGAAATGAGTGGGAAGATGGCGGAAGAGTGTGTCTCCCAGTCGCAGCAAGGATTTCGAATGACCAGGATCGCTATGCAGTCCAGAGATAGTGTGCGTACGGTAGTGGCGCGAAAAGGCGAGCCCGCATGAAGCTCTTCGAGTGCCAGCACTGCGGCCAGCTGTTGTATTTCGAAAACACGCGCTGCGAACGCTGCGGCCGCGTCCTGGGCTATCTGCCCGATCGGGCGTTGCTGACGGCCCTCACGGCGAAGGACGGCCAGCGCTGGCACTCATCGGCTGCGCCTGAGCAGACGTTCCGGTTCTGCGCCAACGCCGCCCACGATGCCTGCAACTGGCTCGTGCCCGCCGATGGCGCGCAGAGGTTCTGCCGAGCCTGCCAGCTGAATCGGATGATCCCGCACCTGGAGACGCCGGGGAACCTGTTGCTCTGGCAGCGCCTGGAAGCGGCCAAGCACCGGCTGGTCTATGGGCTCTTGCGGTTCGGGCTGCCGCTGGCGAGCAGGGCCGCGGATCCGCAGGCGGGGCTCGCCTTCGACTTCCTCGCCGACTCCGGCGAGGCGTTCCGGGAGAATCCGCAGGCCATGACGGGCCATAGTCAGGGCCTCATCACCATCAATGTCGCCGAGGCCGACGACGCCGAACGCGAGCGCCACCGTCAGGACATGGCCGAGCCCTATCGCACGCTGCTCGGGCATTTCCGCCACGAGATCGGGCATTACTATTGGGAGCGGCTGGTGCGCGGGGGCGCCTGGCTGGAGCCGTTTCGCGCGCTGTTCGGCGACGAGCGGCAGGACTACGGTGCCTGCCTGGAGCAGCACTATGCGGCGGGCCCGCGGCCCGACTGGTCGCAACGGTTCGTCAGCGCCTATGCCGGCATGCACCCGTGGGAGGACTGGGCGGAGACCTGGGCGCACTACCTGCACATCGTGGACACGTTGGAGACCGCGACCGCCTTCGGTCTGCGCGTGCAGCCCGGCGCCGGGCGCGATTCCGCGCTCACGATGACGGCCGATTTCGATCCCTATGGAGAGGACGACTTCGCGGCCCTGGTGCGGGCCTGGCTGCCGCTCACCTACGCGCTCAACAGTCTCAACCAGAGCATGGGGCAGGCGGCCTTCTATCCGTTCGTCCTGGTGCCGCCGGTCATGGAGAAGCTGCGCTTCATCCACGACGTCATCCGCCGCAGCAGTATCCGCGAATCGAGTTGACCCCGCCTCTCGCGGTCAGGCGGCCCGCACGACGCCATTGAGGACGGCAACCCATTGGCAGCCCGTCGCAGCCAGGACGAACCCGTGCCAGATGGCGTTGTGATAGGGCAGCCGGTGCCAGAGGTGGAAGACCACTCCGACGCTGTAAAGCAGTCCACCGATGCCGAGCATGACGATGGCCGGCAACGGCACGGCGGCGAAGAGCGGCCGGAGCCCCACCAGAATCGCCCAGCCGATGGCCAGATAGAGCGCGATGGAGAAGCCCTCGAGTCGGCGCGGATAGAGCAGCTTCAGCGCGACGCCGGCGATGGCGGCGAGCCAGACGAAGATGGCGATGCCGAAGCCCCATTCGCCGCCCATGCGCACGAGCGTGAAGGGCGTGTAGCTGCCGGCGATCATCAGGAAGATGGCGGCGTGATCGAGGCGGCGGAACCATTCCTTGCGGCGCGACGGCTCGGCAAGGTTGTAGAGCGCGGAGGCGCCGATCATGCCGAGGAGTCCGACCCCGTAGACCGCGACGCTGACGATGGTGAGCGCGCGCTCGCGCTCCGCCGCCGCGACGATGAGCACGACCGAGCCGAGCACGGCCGCGACGATGCCGGCATAGTGGACGCAGCGGTCGGCGATCTTCTCGCCGCGGCCATAGATGGGGGTAAGGGTGCGCATGCCTCTTGCCTGGGACGACGGATAGCATGGATCGGCGCTCTACCCCAGGCCGTCCTGTTGCCGCCTGCAGCTTGACAAGCGCGGCGCATCCATGCCTCTTGCGCGGCGCTTGGAGCCCGCCCAGGGGGATGTCGATGCACGCTTACCGGACGCATACCTGCAACGCCTTGACGGCGGCCGAGGTCGGGCGCGAGGCGCGGCTGTCGGGCTGGGTGCATCGCAAGCGCGACCATGGCAACCTGCTGTTCATCGACCTGCGCGATCACTACGGGATCACCCAGTGCGTGATCGATACCTCGAGCCCGCTGTTCAAGGCGGTCGAGGCGGTACGGGTCGAGAGCGTGGTCACCATAACCGGCAAGGTGGTGAACCGGCCTGCCGAGACCGTCAATCGGAAGCTCGCTACCGGCGAGATCGAGGTTCAGATCGGCGCCTTCACGCTGCAGTCGACGGCCGAGGTGCTGCCGCTGCAGGTCGCCAGCGACGAGGAAAGCGGCGAGGAGGTTCGGCTGCGCTACCGCTTCCTCGATCTCCGCCGCGACAAGGTCCATCGCAACATCGTGCTGCGCTCGCAGGTGATCCAGAGCATCCGCCGGCGCATGATCGAGCAGGGCTTCGTCGAATTCCAGACGCCGATCCTGACCTCGAGCTCGCCCGAGGGTGCGCGCGACTTCCTGGTGCCGAGCCGCCTGCATCCCGGCAAGTTCTATGCCCTGCCGCAGGCGCCGCAGCAGTTCAAGCAGCTGCTGATGGTGGCCGGCTTCGACCGCTACTTCCAGATCGCGCCCTGCTTCCGCGACGAGGACAGCCGCGCCGACCGCAGCCCCGGCGAGTTCTACCAGCTCGATTTCGAGATGTCGTTCGTGACCCAGGAGGACGTGTTCGCGGCCATCGGGCCGGTGCTCCACGGCGTGTTCGAGGAATTCGCCGGTGGCCGCCAGGTGACGCCACCGCCGTTCCCGCGCATCGCCTATGACGATGCGCTGCGGCTCTACGGCTCGGACAAGCCGGACCTGCGCAATCCCATTCTCATCGCCGA
>Ga0137403_10001278_pt1 | contig 31764 bp, 28 predicted proteins | sample CZOMad2_1_16fung_FD_122057 | JGI IMG/M metagenome (GOLD analysis project Ga0137403, IMG submission 122057) | Vadose zone soil fungal communities from Angelo Coast Range Reserve, California, USA - CZOMad2_1_16fungal (Hybrid Assembly) | ecosystem: Environmental > Terrestrial > Soil > Vadose zone... | reverse complement strand
CGGGCCTTCGGGGCAGTGAGCGCTCGCGTCCAATTGCGCTGACATCAGCGTCGTTGCGTCACTGCTCGATTGGCACAGTGTTTGCCGATCTTACACCGATAATGCTGTAGTGTGCGCTGTCCTCAGCGCAGGCGCGCTGGGCGGCAACAGGACAGAGGATGTCTGCTGACGACAGCGGACGCTACAGTCCCACCTGCGCGGGCGCTGGCGAAAACAATGCTTTCACCGACTCGCGCGCAAGGACGACAATCGTAAATACTCCAAGGATTGTTCCGAAAGGAATGAACAAGCATTCGATGCACGCTATGACGAGGGCGAACGAATAACGCTTGCGGCGCGAAAGGCATCGGCCAGCAATCAAAATACAGATCGCCATCGCAATCCCGAGCAAAAACAATACCGAGCCGATCACGATAAAAATCCAACCGAGAAATTCGGGAGGTAATTCTTCGCCGGGTTTAGGTGTTCCGTGGCGTGCGGCAAATATGAAAATGCCGCCAATGATCGTGTAAAGCAGCGGAAAAAACGAAAACAACGCCGCCAGGCCAGACACGATGTAATGGAAAATCGCAAGCAGCCGGAGATGCTCTTTATCCTGATCCATTTTGTCTGATCAATAAACGCTACGCGTCAGGCGCTCATTCTTGATTCCGGCAATCCACCCATTCACGACGTCATATATCCTTCTTCGCCATGCTGATTGATATCGAGCCCCTGGCGCTCGATCTCAGGGGGAATACGCAGACCGATCATTCCTCTGACAATCGCACCGATGATCGCGCTCGCTACGACCGCAAACATGATTGTAACCACGATTGCTTTTAACTGTTCGATCCACAACGTGTGACCAACAATCCGTGCAAGACCGTTTTGGGTCGCAGGATTAGGCGATCCCGCGACGCTTAACGAAAGATTTGGATTCACAGTGGCAGTCGCCAGCAATCCCGTCAGAAATGCGCCGAGCGTCCCGCCCACTGCGTGGATGCCGAAAGTATCAAGGGCATCATCATAGCCGAGCCAGGATTTCAATTTCGTGCAGGCAAAAAACGGTACAATTCCAGCAGCAACCCCGATGATCACCGCGCCACTCGGAGCGACGTATCCACAGGCCGGTGTGATTACGACCAGCCCGGCTACTGCTCCCGAACAAAACCCGAGCACACTCGGTTTGCCGCGCAGCGCGTACTCGAGCATGGCCCACGCAAATGAAGCCACCGCGGTCGCAAGCGTTGTGCTCATGAATGCGTTTGCAGCGATCCCATCCGGCGCAAGCGCGCTTCCGGCGTTGAAACCGTACCAACCTACCCAAAGCAAACCCGTGCCGACCATGCACAGCACCATGCTGTGCGGCGCCATAATTTCTTTGCGGAATCCGAGTCTGTGTCCAAGCAGAATGCACAGAACCAGCGCCGACCAGCCAGATGTCATGTGAACAACGGTGCCGCCGGCAAAATCGATTGCAGTAATCTTCGCAGCCGGGTTCCAAACGCCGTTCATCCAGCCATCGACTCCCCATACCATGTGAGCGATTGGAAAATAAACCGCAAACATCCAGACGCCGACGAAAACAAGCACAGCCGCGAATTTCATCCTCTCAGCAACTGCGCCGATTATTAATGCCGGCGTGATGATGGCGAACATCAGTTGATACATCGCGAAGACATTCTGCGAAACCCAGTACGAATAGTCATTGTTCGGTCGCGCACCGACGCCGTGCAGAAACGCAAAATTCAATCCACCGATGAAGGGCGACCCACGTGAAAAAACGAGAGAATAACCTGCCACCCACCAAAGGATCGTTACCAGCCCGGCAATGCCGAGACATTGAGCCAGAACCGACAAGACATTCTTCGCGCGGACGAGACCACCATAAAAGAGCGCCAAGCCCGGCAACGTCATGAAAAGCACCAGCGCAGCACACGTCATCATCCATGCGTTGTGGCCGGGTCCGGGGCTCGCGACATTCGAGCTTGCAGCCGAGCCGATATCGGCGCCGCGCGCTGAATTATTTACATAAGCTTCAAGGTCAGCGACGCGCTGCTCGAGCGAGGGTGAAGCGGACGGCGACGATGTCTGCGCATGTAGCGGAGAAAACAACGCAATGAACGCGACAAGGAAAAAGACCCGCATCATTCCGCGCTCTCGTTATAGCGCGCGGATTTATCACGGCAAGGAAAATGCCGTTATCCGCCCAATGCGCACCCAAGATTGCCAACGCGTTGAGGACAACGCGTTCCACCTACTGAAGGTGGATCGGCTTCTCCTGAAGACGATGCGAGGGCAATCGCAGGAGGCGCGGGATGATCGTCACAGATATTTCCTGGGGCAAGGAAAACTCCGCCGAGCGGCTGGCCAAACCAGGTTAAGATGCTCGGCGGAGTTCCTCCTCTGCCTCAAATGAGTGAATTCAGAACGAGAAAGTGGGCGACAAGGACCTGAGCGAAACTTGCTCTGATATTGGCGCACCACTGTCTCCTTCATCGTCATCGTCATCGTCGTCGTCGTCATCCGCATCGGCCTCACCTGTCTTATCGGCATCGGCTTGAGGTGCGACTGCGGGCAAATCGTTTTGCTGTAATCTCTCGTAGCGCTCCCGAACATCGGCCGGCACTTTATCGAGGTCCTCTTTCGTTTCCACCGGTCCGCTGAAGAGCAATTTGCCCTGCGAATCTTTGGCCGTGAGCAATTTTTTCCCAGCCACGTTTTCCAACTTCATCTCGCCTTTGCCATCACAGAAGACGATTTGCGCTTTGCCGAGATCGATCCTCGTAGCCTTGAGGCCGCCGTTATCGTTACTCAAAATGCGAATCTCCCGCGTCGCGCGACGGGCGTCGTCCCGCGCGCGTTTTGCGGCCTCATGAGCTTTGATTACAGCTCCACGGATTAGGCCGCGTTGCGCGCCCAATTGTTCTTGCAGTTGTTCTTTCAATTCTTGCATCTGCTCGCCGGGATCGCCTGTCTCGTCGAAATCCCAATCGAAGTCGTGGTTTTCTCCGGGCATCATCGAGTGACGCTGCGGCATTTCTTTCTTGGTGAGCTTGACGGTGATCTTTTGCTCTTGACCCTTGCGTAGGATCGTGAGCGTCACTTCAGCGCCTTCAGAAAAGGTCTGTAGCAGCTTTCGCAGTTGGCTTGGTTCCATCAAAATCTGGTCGTTTAGCATTTTCAGAATATCGTTCTGCCGAATCCCTGCTGACGAAGCAGGACCATTCGGCACGACATAATCGACGACCAACCCAAGACCCTTGGCTAGCCCAAGCTGTTCACTCACAACCGTCGGCACTTGCGACGTCTCCACTCCGAGAAACGTCATCGGCACCTTAGGTGCTTTCTCGTGATGACCCGGACGACCCGGCGGCCCCGGCGGATGAGGCGGACCAGGTGGTTGTGGCGCCGGAGGTGATGTCTGAGCGAACCCTGAGATCGGCAACAGACCGATAGCTGCGATTATGGTGATAGCTTTTATTTTCATAATTTTGGTTTGTTAAATCATTGGCCGGAAACCGGAATAAGGGAGACTTCTTCGCTGGGGTAAGAAACACGAAGTGACGCGCCGGTTGTTGGATTGCGCCACTGCCACGTCTCACGAGTCTGGTAACGAAAGCGTCGTAGCGGTTGGCCCGAACCCCGAGCAAAATGCAACCCTTCGTTGCGCGTGTTGTAGACCAGCCGCGTCGCGCCCACAGGAACAAACTCATTGGATGATGTGGCCGTTGCAATTCCGCCCTCATCTGGGCGGGCACGTAGAACCGCTGTTGCTTCGGGTGCAGGCGAAACCTGCGCGACGTTTTCGACGCGCTCTTGCTGCCGTTCCATGTTGACAGTCGCGAACAAAATTAACACTGCTGCGGCGGCTACACCGAGGCCCCATTTGTAGAGGGTTTTACTCGCTCGCTCCCGCTCTCTCGCTCTGACGAGCCGCCCGTCTATGTCGCTCGCGTCCCTGCGGCTCCATTCTGTGAAACGCCACCAACTCGATCTGGTGTCCACCGTGGCGGACGCCTTGGAATGTTCGTCGATCGCTTCCTCGATCCTTTCAAACAGGACCGGCGAAGGCCGCGCCGGTCGCAGCTTCTTCAATTCATTCTCGATCTCGGACAAATCGTTCATCTCGGTTGCAGTGTATTTCTCAACGCCGCCAGCGCGTACCGATAACGTGACGCCGCTGTGTTTTGCGATATTCCAAGTGCGCCGGCGATCTCGGCAAAGGTTAATTCGTTCCAAATTTTCATGACGAGCACCTCGCGCTGTTCGCAAGGCAGACCAGTGATCGCTTCGCCGAGGGCCCGCTGCGTGTCGTCCTCAAATTCAAACTCCGGCTCAATAAATTCATTACTGTCGCCAAGCGCGGTGGCCTCACGTCGGGCGCGGCGGCTGTCGCGGCGGATGAAATCGAGAGCGATGGAACGCACTGCGGCGTAAAGCAGCGCACGGTTTTCGATCTTGTGGTTGCGCCGCCAGAACTTGACGAAAGCTTCCTGGACAATGTCTTCCGCATCCGCCGCTGAATGCACCCATTGCCGGGCAAAGAGTAGCAAACCGGGAGCGATTTCAGTAAAACACCTCTTCCAATCCTCATGGCTGGCCAGATTTTGCATGACCTTTTCACGGTCTTTATACTCAAGACGGCGCCAAGGCATGATTTTGTCTAGAGGATCGACATTTTCCCTGTTTGTCGCATGCCTTACCGTCACAGACACGCGAGCAGGAGATGTCGATCTTGGAAAAGCCGTAGGTTCACTCATCGCTGCGGAAAAGGCTTACGCTAACCTTGCTGGCGAAAAGGGATTTCTCGAAGCATAACGCAACGCGATCGCGGCGATCATCTTTTCGGAATCGGCCGCAGGATTAAATCGCCCAGCCAATCAGGATCCGCGATGCCCTTTTGATAGGCCCGCAGCGATTCGACAGAAGAATTCACGCGCAAATTGCTGTAAGAGCCGTCAGCGTTTTGCCAGCGCTCATGCCAGTACAGCGCGGCTTTGATTCGCGGGTAGCGCGCGCGGAAAAGCTCCAGCGCCTGCTTGATCCATTCCGGTTTGCGCATCGCCTTGCGATCGGCGGTCGCGAGCGGGAACTCACCGGTCGCCCATTCGGCAATCATCACTGGCTTATGCGGATCGAGTCTGCAGATTTCCTGATATGGCCAATCCACCAGTGACGGAACATCAGGGTTAGGCTCATCCTTGTATTGCTGCCCGTAAACGCTGAGGCCGAGCCAATCGACGTAATCAGAGCCAGGGTAGTAAGCGGCCGCGCAGTTCCAGGGTTCGTAGGGATACGGATAATTATTTGTGTGAAACATCCATTTGATGTTGGAGGCGCCGCGTGCACGAACCCTATCCACAACGTAACGAAAAGCGTTGCGAAATGTCTCCGGGCCTTTCCAATTGTTGTGCTCAGAATCCCATTGCGCGCCACCGTAATACGCTCCTGACCACGGAAACCACGTCCCATTCATTTCGACGCCGAATACCACAATGATCGGGTGACCAAAGTCTCGGGCAGCATCCGCCCATTTATCGATATAGGCATCCCACTTGCCCGCGAGGATTTCAGTCAAACTAAACTTGTCTGGCCCGTGATCTTCCTCGTAGGGCTTGTCCCACGGCGACCAGAAAACAAGCGGCAGCGAGCCGTGTCGCCAAATAACGTTCAGATTGTCCACGGGAAAATTTTGTTCTCCCCAATAGCTCGACGAAGCGATAATGGCCTGGTGTTTACCAACCATCTGCTCGAAGTCCTCGATTACCTCCAGACTGACATCGTCCTCCTCGTCGCCAAAATCCATGAACGCGCCTGTATAAACTCCGTGCTCCGGAATGACGACGTCGACCGGACCGTTTGGATCGACTTGCGCGACCGCCACGTGCTCGCGGCATCCGATCAGCGCCAAGCCTAATCCAATGAGTGCAGTGGCCACTCTAAAAACCCGATTGACGCACATTCAAGCTCACAAGTTCTCTACAAAATGAGTGTTGTCCAAGCTCGTTGGAGGTTGCGCCTCTCCCCTTCGACAAGAGGCGAGGACTGAGGTGAGGCGTTCAGGGCCGGCCAGACACCATTTACCAGCGTAAACCTTCACCGCCCCCTGTCGCTAAAGAGAGAGAGAGAGAGAGAGAGAGAGAGAGAGAGAGAGGCGGCCAATACAGCGTACTGCCTACCATTCGTCCGAACATCCAACTCACAATTGAGCAAAACAAATGCTCCACCCAGCCAGTGATTCTCCTTGACCAAAGACCTCCGAATATGAGAACAGAAATGCGACTGAGCGAGATAAGAGGTGAACACAAAAACAGCCCAGAGATGTTTCGCCTCGCTCAACGCGACAGCATTTGTCGGCGCGTTTTTGATCCTGTCTTTCACAGCAGCCGCGTTCTCGGAAGACTTCAAGACGGTTAACGGAAAAGAATACAAAGACGCCACTATCAGCCGCGTCGAGCCTGACGGCATTACCGTCAAGACGAAGTCAGGAATCACGAAGGTTTACTTCAGTGAACTCCCAAAAGAAACCCAGGAACGGTTTCATTATGACCCGCAAAAGGCCGGCACATACTCTTCGGAGCAAGCGGCTACTTACACAGCATATCAAAAGCAGCAAGAGGAAACCCGGCATCAGCAGGAACTAGAGGCGGCAAAGAACAATGCGACCGTTGCGCAACAGCAAGCAGCAAAAAATCGCGTCCAGGCATTGCAAGTCCGTTACGACGAGCTTCAAAAACAGGAAGACAATCTGCTTCTCCAGATCGGCGAGGCGAAGCAACCAGGACCTGCGTACCGGGGTGGTAAGAACAACAAGACTCTGCTCCACCACCCGAACCCGCAAAAATCCCAACTCCCGCTTCTCCAGAGTCACCTGAGCGACGTTCGTAGCGAAAAAAAGCAGCTCAAAAAGCAATTGGAGAAAGCGCAGCGGTAGGCAAAGGAAAAGCGGCGCGAGGACGTGCGCGCACTCCCAAAGCTTCGCGAAAACGCCTCGGTGCCTTCTTGATTTCGCACGAAAGTGCTTTTACTCGCGAAAGCTTTCGGAGTTCGGAGTCCGATGCGTCCGCGCATCGCTTTTATTGTCCGCGGTTCGCGGTTACTTACGGAAGTGAGCCGTGCATGCTTCGAGCGCTGTCTGCGACGAATCTCGTTGCGCAGTATCACGTTCGTCTCAGCGGTTACTCAGTTCGGCTTGGCAACGGCAGTACGCGGAGGCGAGAAGCCGTTTGCCGTTTCTGCAATTGTTCTTGCGGATCATCCTGTAAACCAGTGCGTGCCTGGTCAGGCACTTGGCGCAGGCATTGACGGTCACGAAAAAGGCGAATGCGCTCGGATGTTCACAGACAGGAACATCGCCGAGATGCTCTCAACTGGCCTGGGACCGCTCACGTATCGGCTGCGCACCGAGCTCGGCGGTGAAGTCTGGCATTGGAACCCGCGCGGGACCTGGAGCGATCCGGCTCACCAGTGTGGATACTGGACATCCGACGATTCACTCGGCGACTCGATCAATCTCTCGTATGGCTATCGTTTACCACGCCGCGGAAACACGATCGATCAAGCGAATGATGACGGTTATTCCCGTATCGCGGATGGTGACAAAGAATCGTTTTGGAAAAGTAATCCGTATCTCGATCCGCATTTCACCGGCGAATCCGAAGATGCGCATCCGCAGTGGGTGGTGATCGATCTGGGCGCGCGCAAGCCGATCAACGCCGTCCGTATTCATTGGGGAACGCCGTACGCCACACGGTATCGCATCGAATACTGGCCGGGTGACGATCCAATGCACTTGCACGCCGATGATGACGACGACTGGCAGCCATTCGCGCGCGGAGATGTCAGTCATAGTCACGGCGGCGATGAACTCATTCAGCTCGATCCACATCCGCGTTCGGTTCGATTCGTACGAATCGTGATGAGCCGGAGTTCACAAACAAGCGTGCAACCTTCAAATGACATTCGCGACCGGCTTGGATTTGCCATTCGTGAGATTAAGCTCGGGAAAATCGATAAGAGTGGCCGTTTTCATGATTACGTCCGTCACGCACCTGATCGGCACAAACAGACGCTCATCTATGTTTCATCCACTGATCCGTGGCATCGAGCGGAAGACATCGACTTCAGCATCGAGCAGCCGGGACTCGATTTCATTTTGAGTAGCGCGCTTACGAACAACTTGCCGGTGCTTGTACCGGTCGGGGTGTTGTACGACACGCCTGAGAATGCTGCCGCTGAGATTAATTATTTGCTGCGGCGCAATTACAGTTTCGAAGAAATTGAACTGGGCGAAGAACCCGATGGCCAATGGGTTTCGCCAGAGGACTACGCTGCACTTTACGCTGGAGTCGCGCGGCGACTGAGCACTCTAAATCCGCATCTAAAACTCGGAGGCCCAAGCCTGCAAAGTTTCGAAGACCGATTGCTCACCTGGGCGGACGCGTCCGGGAATCGCTCGTGGACGAATCGGTTTCTAAAAGACGTTCGAAGCGCCGGAGTGCGCTTCGATTTTTTTTCATTTGAGTTTTATCCGTTCGACAACATCTGCCCCAACGCGGCGCCGCAATTATTGGAAACCCCAAAGCGCCTTGGATCAATGCTGGCCAGCTTCCGCGCCGATGGTGTGCCTTCTGATATCCCGCGGCTAATGACTGAGTACGGCTATTCAGTTTTTTCCGGACGCCACGAGGTGGACATTGAAGGCGCGCTATTCAATGCGGACACAGTCGCAACTTTTCTGACGTCAGGCGGCTCCAAGTCGTACCTGTACGGCTACGAGCCAAACTATCTACAGGACGAGCTCAAGTGTTCCTGGGGTAACTTAATGATGCTTCAATTGAATCCGAAGAACGATCAAGTGAATCGCTTGTCCGCGTACTACGCTGCTCAGCTCATCACGAAGCAATGGATGGAACCAACGAACGAAGTACACGACATAATTCCAGTAACTATTAAACAGAAGAAACCCACGTCATCACCATCTGCCGTCACCGTCTATGCAGTGCGACGACCAGATAAACAGTGGGCGCTGCTCGCAATTAACAAGCATCCGACGCGGACGGCCCAGCTCGACGTGCAGTTCAACATTCCCGATGCACAGAAGCCGCTGCGTTTTATGGGACAGGTAGAGGTGATTCAATTTTCCCGTCAGCAATACGCCTGGCAGGACGACGGACCGAACGGTCACCCGCTCCGAAGCCTGCCACCCACCCGCTTTACGCGAGAATCATCATCAAACTACGCGCTGCCGCCGTATTCACTCACAGTTCTGCGCGGAAAACTGGCGGAGTAATCAGCTAATTGGAGCGATTGGTTAGACTACGTGCGACACGCCGGTGCTATCGAGTTAGTTCGCAAATCCAGTTTGTTTCCCACGTTTTCCCGCCATCAGGCGAAAAGGATTGTTCCATCCGCGCCGATTTCGGCGAGATATTCAACCATACGTAGCGCACGAGGATAGAGCGGCCCTTATACTGTTCCTGATCGTAGAACTCGCCGCGATTGCCGGTAAATTGACCAACAACTGGCGGTAGGTTCAGAGCGCCTTTGTCCAGGTCCAGAGTGTAGATACTCCACTGATGCGAGTCCGGATTATATAGTCTGAGCGTTTGCCCTTTGATGTGGAGGTGCTTCTCGGGATTATCGACCTCAAACTCTTCAAAGTTTGCGTTGGTGTTGAGAATTTTCTTGTGATTCGAGATGCCGTGATACTCGACCCAGGTCGTCGAACCGACGAGACGATCAGGAAGCCGGCGAACATGAGCCTTCCAGTCACGGATGAGAAAGTCGAAGTCGTGGGCGCCATCGCGCAGCGGAGCAATCTGTGCCGAGACTCCTGAGAAACGCGAAGACTGCTGCTGTGAGATCGATGCGCCGGGAGCTGGCGATTCTTGTGCTGTCAATGACAACAAACTCAGTTGCAATGTACCAATTATACAAATCAAACGTGGTTTCATAGATCTAACGAGAAAGAGATAAGCCACGGCAAGCGTTGAACAACGTTACGGCGGGAGTGCGTGAGCGCGAAGAGGCGAATCGCACTAGGGAAGCCGGGCACCTGGATGAAATCCAGGGTGTCGTGGCAAACAAGCTGAAGTTGTTCCGCAATGGGGCCAGCCTGCTCGCGAAAGCTTTCGGAGTTGGCTTCATCGATTGGTTAGGATTCATCGCACGACTATCATGTTATCGGTGAGCGAAACTGAAGTTGATTCACCATATCCCGTCGCTGATTCCGCCTCAAATCTGTCTGGCTTACTTGGTACGGTGAATGTCAACCGGCCATTGGCGTCCACGGAGTGTTGTTCTACAGCGACTCGATCAACTGCCCCAGGCGAGGCTGGAGCGGGGATCGCTCACCGGGCCCGACCAGTCCCTCAGTCTAGATCCGTTTGATTGTCGCGAACCAAGCTGGTGCGCCGTCGTCGTGGTATCTCGTCAGAGTCCGGTCCGGTTCGATGGCGGCGACATTCCACCCATTGCTGGGGTTGAACGCCGCCCTCAGCTCTTCCTGACTGACGGGGTGCGGGCCAGTATCGGGACCATCATCACTGAAGCACAACACATACAGGGTTCCAGCGTGCTCGGTCACCGACGCTAGACTCGCCACGTATCGTGTTCGCTCGTCGCCGTCGAAGGTGTGGAACAGTCCGCAGTCCAGCACCGTCTCAAACATGCGCCCTAAACGCTCCAGCTGGAACGCGTCAGCCGCAGCGAACTCAACCTCGTTCCCACCGTCGTCGGCCTTCTCTCGGGCGATCGCCAGTGCCGTTTCCGCCACGTCAACGCCCAGAACGGACAATCCCAACGAGGCGAGGTGAAGAGCGTTCTCGCCGGTCCCACAGCCCACATCGAGGACAGCTCCGGCGAATCCGCCTTCGGATGCCAACCGCACTATGGCTGGCTGCGGCTGGCCAATATCCCATGGTGCAGGGCCCTCGTGGTACGACGCATCCCAAGGCAGTCCCGTCAGCCGTTCGTGACTGGTTGGGTGCCGATCACTGAACGGATCATCAGCGAGGGTTCTTGATTGCTCCGACAACTTCGTCCTTTCCTTGCAACTGAGCTTACCACCTCAGTCGCGGCACGCCAATCCACAGGTCTTGACTATTCCCCGGCCGAGCAAGCTGGATACACCATGAAGTTACGAACACCATCAAGAAGAAGCGCAACTTGTTCCGTCTGGTACTAATCGTAGTGGCCGCGGGCTGCCCTGTCTCTCAGGTCGAGCCATGGAATCACGTTCTTCTGGTCCAGAACGGCATACGTTCCGGGGCCCGCGTCGCGATTTCACCGGCCTTCGGCTCTGAGATCACGTCGAAGCAGTCGTCGCCAGCCGAACGCGCCTGAAACTGGCCGACCTCGGACACAAGGGCGTCGAGCTGCTGGCGGGCGAGCGTTACAAACATCGACAATTGTTTCATAAATTTAAACGTGGACCTCACACCGGCCAGCGGTTGGCTCCAGCGATTGGTTAGGCGTGTTCCTGATGAGCCGAATGTTGTACGCACTTATTTCTCTAGATAGTCAGTGGCAAATTTGCCGGTGCCGTTTAACTGAACTATCACGCCACCTTCCTTCGCCGCCACGAAATGAGGGGTGCCGGCCGGAATGACAATGAAACTGCCTGCCAGGTAGCTCTTGAGCTTAGCCGGGTCGAACCTTTCTCCCACGCCCAGGTACCAAGTCCCCTCGATGACCGTAACCAGTTCGTCGTGCGGGTGCGTATGCGCAAGGACACGCATGCCGCCAGGTATCTTGACTCGATCTATCCACGCCCCGCCCTGGCTGGAATCGCCGAACAGCTGCGCCCGCTGCCGCCCATCCTTGTAGTAAGGCGGCGTGAACCACCGCACTTGTTCGGGGGTCAACCCAACGATCTCTTTTTGGTTCTTGTCAGCCCAGATGATTGCCGGCGTGATCGCCGCAAGAATCATCACTACTGCAGCGGCCGCAAGAAGCATCTTTTTCATTTCTCTCCACCTCGACATGAAATGGCCAGCGCCTAACTACCATTCGACGAAAGTCTGTTTCGCCTATTTCGGTTTTGTCTCAGGCAAGGCTCCGGGAAAAAACAAAGCAGTGGTTCTTCGCCATTCGTCATTTCCGTTTCGTAATTCCTCTTACGCCCGCACAGGTACGCTGGCGGTGCGCTCGAGTTTGCCCCAGCTTACCCACGCGCCTTTGATGGCGCGCAGGATCGCTTTCCAGATGCAGTAGCTCAGCATTGGGCGGTAAATCAATCGCATCGGCAGAATACGCCAGGCGCGCACGATCGGTTCCCGCTCGAGCATGCAGGCGAGCGTCGCGAGGATGACGTCCATCGCGAGGAATATAATGACGAACGGCAGCACGGCGTTCCAGGCGCCAAAGGGCAACGAGGCGAGCAGGAACAAATCTACCATCGGTGTAACAGCGACGAGAATGATTTGGAAAAACCAGATGCTCGGCAGACTGAACCAGCCAAGCGCGCGATAGTTCCAGTTAAACACCATGTCGCGATGTTTCCAGAGACATTGCAGCGTGCCGTAGGCCCAGCGAGAACGTTGCCGCGCCAGTGTGCGCATGCTTTCAGGCGCTTCTGTCCACGCGATTGCGTCCGGCACGTATACGATGCGCTGTCGATGTCTGTGCAATGAAAGCGTGAGATCCGTATCTTCAGCCAGGGTTTGCAGACTCAGCCCTCCCGCTTCAGCGATCGCTTCTTTGCGGACGGCGCTGATCGCGCCGGGCACAACCGTGATGCATTCCCATCGGTTATAAGCGCGCCGATCCAAATTGAAACCGCAGGTGTATTCCAGAGCCTGGCAGCGAGCGATAAACGTCCGCAGGTTTCCGACTTTGGCGTGGCCCGACACCGCGCCGACGCGCGTATCCGCAAACGGCTCGAGCAAGCGCGGCAGCGTATCACGCTGACACTGCGTATCAGCATCAATGAAAACGACGACGCCGTTGCGCGCCGCAGCCAGGCCACGTTGCAACGCGCGCGCCTTTCCATGATTTTCCTGTCGCAATAATCGAACCCGCGGCTCGCTTTGTGCGACGCGTTCAACTTCCCCAGCAGTTTGATCACGCGACCCGTCGTCCACCACGACCACTTCGATTTCGCCCTGATAGTCTGTGGCAAGAAGCGTGCGCAAAGTCTCCGCGATCACTTTCTCTTCGTTGTAGGCAGCCATCACGACACTGATCGGCTCCGCGAAATTTGTTCTCGGTCCGCGCCGAAAACGATATGCGAGCCAGATCACAATCAGCGTGCGAACAACCACCAGCGCCGTCGCCACGATCATGAACGCCCAAAGGAATTCTTCGATGCTGTGATAAACACGAAATCCTGTGCTGCTCACGAAACGCGTGAGCGATTGCCCGTTGTTTTGCACCACGGGCATGACGGCGTCGCGCGTCGTGCCTAATAGAGTGCTCAAAGGCACCACGGTATCGCCCCGCGTATGCAGCCAATCCAAAATTTGCGGCAGAGCTTCCACCGTCTCCGAGCGATCCCCACCCGCATCGTGCAGCAAAATAATGCTGCCATCACGCCGTTGTTGTTTCACACGCTGCAGGATGATGTCCGCTCCGGGCTTAGCCCAATCCTGCGGATCGATACTTTCCAGAACAACGAGGTAGTTAAGGTCTTCGGCGATTTTCAGCGGAGCCAGGTCGCTCAGCTGTGTCGGACTCGTATCAGCCGCGTAAGGTGGGCGAAATAATGTCGTGGCGCGACCTGTTATGGTCTCGAGCAAAAGCTGTGTTGCATTCAACTCTAGGCGGATGTGCTCTGGCCAGCAGAGCGCAAGGTTCGGATGATAATACGTGTGATTCCCGATCTCGTGCCCTTCGTTGACAATGCGACGAACAAGCCTCGGGTAGCGTTCGGCGTTCACTCCCACCAGGAAAAAGGCCGCTTTTACGTTCGCTGCTTTAAGAATGTCCAGAATCTTCGGCGTCCATCGCGGATCAGGGCCGTCATCAAAAGTGATCGCGACCTGATGCTCGCCTCCGGCGCCCTGGTGATAGAGCGTTGGGAATTCGGCAAACTTCACGTACTTCGCAGTCAGATATCCATCCGGGTCCACGGCGAGCTTTCGCAGCCCATCGGTGCGATCCTCGTTAACAGTGACAATCTCGCCGTCGCCAACGTCCGCTATTGTGTCCGTCGACTGTATCGGCTCAAGCGCTTGTCGTGTTTGATTGTCGAAGTTGAAATCCCGCGGAACGCTCAACGCATCCCAGATGGCGGGGTCTTCGCTCCCGAGTCGATAAAGCGCGAAGCCGCCGGCCTTTTGATCGCGGACCTGGCGCAGTTCGTTGAGGAATGTCACGGCATCCAGGAACCAGACGGCGTGCTCCTTGTCTTCATCCTGAAAATAAAAGTATGGGCTATAGCTCGGTCCGGTCACTTCTACACTCTTGATTTCGGCATCATTGGCGCGGCTCATCGCTTCGGAAAAACTGATTAGGTCGGCCTTTTTCCCGCCGATGGTCCAATCGTACCCATAGCTGCCAATAGCGATGATCCATTGCTTTGTGTCGGAACCTTCCAGCAGGGCGCGCACCCACCCTTCAAACCAGGAGCGCGATGCCAGCGGACCGGGCGGATCGGTGTCTGATGTTTCGTCAAACAACATCGCCACAAAACGATCTATGTTGTCAGCGAGCGCATCGAAATCGATGTAATCGAGCTCCTGGCTGGGCTGAACACAAAGCCACAGCTCTTTATTTTCGTCATGTAATGCGTCGGCGAATTTGTCGATGAATTTGGTGATGTCTTTTTTGTAAGCTGGGTCGATTTGCTGCCAATCGACTACGACGCCTGAAGCCTTCGAAGTGCGCAGAACGGATAGCACTCGTTCAATAAACCGCTCCTGCCGTTTCGCGGGGCCGTGTGCGAGGTTCTCAATCGCTTCGGGCTGCCACGTCTCACCAACGAGATTTGTTAACAGCGGCATCAGTGTGATCCCCCTATTCGCTGCCAGCTTTGCGACACGTGTATCGGCATCAATTTGCAAATCACCCACGCCGTCAATCACTGTCATCCATTCCGGGCAAATATGCGTAATCTGCGCCGCGTGTTGCTGGAGCGATGCATAGCTGTAAGGATCGCCGTTCGTATAGAACGCAAGTCGCACTTCGTTGTCCGGAGGTTTTCTTCGCGGCCGTGGCGAAGGCGTGGGCGCGGTTCCTGCGAGTTTTTTTGCCGCCTGCCGCGCCTGGCCAAATTTCTGCCAAAGCAACGAACTCACAGACAGCTGGCCAGCCGGATTTTCTTTTTGTAACGCTTTCAACTGCCCCTTTAACTGCCGCAGCGAAAACGGCACGTTCATCTTTGGCGTGACAAAAAGCGTCTGAACAAACAGCACCGCCACAAGGAAAAATAGCAGGCCGGTGATGAGCAGAATGAGGCGCAGACGCGGCCAGCGTTTACCGGTCGGATCGGAGAACACGAAGGGCGTGACTTGTTCCGGAGGAAATTCAGGCATGCGGCAGCTATAATCGCTCAGACGCAGGAATAAGAAAATCCGATTCTGTTATTTGACGTCGCTAACAAATTCGGCGGCTGCCGGCTTGCGTCTCTCGCCTCTCCCCTGAGGCAAGGGGAGAGGACTGAGGTGAGGGGTTTGAGGCTGCAAGCCCTACGGGCTGAAGAAGCCCTCACCCTTCCCTCTCCCTGCAAGGGCGAGGCGACCCAATGCCGATCAGCCCAGGTTGCAAATCAAACATCAAAGATCGAACATCGAACATCGAATGCATATCGAGCCAGATACCCTGCCCACTGGACCCTCCGGCATTGCTGCGCGTTTGAAAAAAGGTCCGACAATTCACTCAAGTGCATGGATTGTCCCGGGCGCAACGGTGATTGGGGACGTTACGCTAGAAGAAGAATCAAGCGTCTGGTACGGCGCCGTGCTGCGCGGCGATATCAACCGTATCGTCGTCGGCCCACGTTCGAACGTTCAGGATAACGCCGTCGTTCATCTCGACACAGATTATCCCACGACGGTGGGCGAACTGGTCACCATTGGCCACAGCGCGATCGTGCACGCGTGCAAAATCGACGATGAAGTGCTTGTCGGGATGGGCGCGATCATTCTTGACGATGTGGAAGTCGGCGCGCGCTCCATCATCGGCGCAAACGCGCTTATCACTGGCAGCATGAAAATTCCCCCGGGCTCGCTCGTACTCGGCTCGCCCGCGAAGATTCGCCGGCAGCTTACTCTCGACGAACAAAAGGACATCGCGCGGTGGGCGTGGAGCTACGTCGAAACAGCGAAGGAATATCGCGGGTTTTCCTGAACGACTTGCCGCCATAAAATCGAGCAACAATAATGAATCGATGAAAACTATCGCCTGTTTCGCATTAGCCACGCTACTAGCTGTGATTATCCCTCGCGCGCGGTTATCCGCCCAAGAGACGCAGTCCGCAAACATGCGCCTTTATCCTCCGACAACTATCGAATGGAAGGAAGGGCCAGCGGCTATACCTCCTGGCGCAAAGATGGCCGTGCTCGAAGGCGACCCAACGAAAGAAGGCCCGTTCGTGGTCCGATTTCAGTTTCCTGACGGCTATCATATCCCGCCGCATACCCATCCGAAAACGGAGCGTGTCACTGTGATTTCGGGTAACCTTTATCTCGCGACCGCAGAAGCGCTGGATCGGAATAGTGCGAAAAAACTTCCCGCCGGGTCGTTCGGTTACTGGCCCGCCGGCATGAAACACACCGCTTGGTCTGAGGGCGAAACTGTCATCCAACTCCATGGGATCGGCCCCTGGCAGATCAACTATGTGAACCCTGCCGACGATCCGAGGAACGCAAAGAAGTCGCCGTGAGACGACAGCGTTTCCCAGAAACGCCCTACAACTTCCGCGCAAGTTCACGCGCGTTCTCGCGCAATAACTCCGCTAGGCGTTTCATGTTTTGTTCCTGGCTCATTCCCGGCCGCGAGTTCTCGTAGACGGCGTCGAAAATCTCGCGAACTTCACGATCTTCGGTTGCGCGCCCTACAATTGCGAAAACAGGCTTGCCAGCTTTTCGCGCCAGCCGCGCTACCCCTGCCGGCGTTTTTCCTTCGAGCGTTTGCCGATCCAGACTTCCCTCGCCTGTAATCACAAAATCGACATCTTTGATTTTGGCTTCGAGGCCGACTGCTTCTGCGACAACATCAAACCCTGGTCGAACTTCCGCCCCGCAAAAACTCATCAGCCCAAATCCCAGTCCGCCTGCGGCGCCGGCGCCGGGCTTGTTGCGATAATCAATCCCGAATTCATTACTCACCACCTCAGCGAGCTTGGTCAGGGCCTTTTCCAACACAGCGATCGTTTCCATACTCGCGCCTTTCTGGGGACCGAATATGCGCGTCGCACCGTTTGTACCGAGCAACGGATTCTTTACATCCACGGCGGCAATAACCTTCGGTAAAGTCGGTAGTAGAGGCGGCTGTGTCAGCCGCTTGCTTTTGGGTTGGGCGCTTGGCACAGCCGCCGCTACAGCTCTTTCCGGCAAAAGAATCTCTGTAAGGTTCGCCAGCTCGCTCACACCGGCGGTCAATTCTTTTGTACCGGAAAAAAATCGAAAACCCAAAGCCCTCGCCATACCGAAGCCGCCGTCGTTTGTCGCGCTACCGCCAAGGCCGATTATGATTTCGAGCGCTTCACGTTTCGCCGCATCCAAAATCATTTCACCAACTCCGAAAGCCGTGGCCTTCTCGGGATTAAGTTCGTCAGGCTGCAGACGGCGCATTCCCGCGGCTTCGCTCATTTCCATGACGGCGAGTTTTTCGTTCTCGATCCAGGCATAACGTGTGTCGATTTCGCGGCCGAGCGGATCATGCGCCTTACATTGCAACCAGGTACCATTGCGTGCATCGTAAATGGCTTCTGCTGTTCCCTCGCCGCCGTCTGCCATCGGCACGATATCGATCTCAGCATCGGGCAGCACGTCACGCAGTCCCGTGGCAATGTTTTCCGCGACACCACGCGCGTTAAGCGCACCTTTGAATTTGTCCGGGGCGATCAGGATGCGCATTCTGAAAACCAAGGAGCGGCGGTTTCCACTCCGCCGCTTATTTCGTCGGCGGCTCGGAAGCCGCCGCTCGTTCAATTTTGCGCTCCAAGATTTCCCCCGCGAGCTGCGGGTTGGCTTTGCCTTTGGACAATTTCATTACCTGACCCTTGAGGAAATTCAGCGACGCAACGTTGCCTGCTTTAAAGTCTGCCACCGGCTTTGGATTTGCCGCAATCACTTCGTCACAGATTGCTTCAATCGCGCTCAAATCGCTCAGCTGCTCGATCCCTTTTTCTTTCACGATCTCGGCGGCGTTTTTTCCACCCGCAAACATTTGAGCGAAAACTTCCCTGCCTTGCTTGCCGCTGATTTTTCCGCTGTCGATCAGATTCACCAGCTCATCCAGCGCCTCCGGCGGAACTGGACAATCATGGATGCTTTTATCAGCAGCGCTGAGGGCGTTCTGCAAATCGTTTAGAATCCAGTTCGCAATGTTCTTCGGTTTCCTCGCACCTTTAGCGGCTGCTTCAAAATATCTCGCCAGCTCAAGATCGTTCGCCAGCACCCCTGCATCGTAGGGGCTCACATGATATTGTTCGACGAAACGCGCGCGTTTCGCTCGTGGTAACTCTGGCACGCGCTCTCGCACATCGTTCAGCAAGCCTTCAGTTTTCACCGGCACAAGATCGGGATCTGGGAAATAGCGGTAGTCGTGGGCGAACTCTTTTGTGCGCATGAGAAAGGTTTCGCCAGCCATATCGTCCCATCCACGCGTCTCCTGCTCGAGTTCTTCGCCGCTCTCCAGGACGCTGATTTGACGCCGGATCTCGTAAGCAAGGGCGCGACGCACGCCGCTAATCGAGTTCATGTTTTTTATCTCAATTTTTGCTCCTAGTTCGATTTGCTTCTCAGGTCTCACCGAAACATTGCAATCGCAGCGCAGCTGCCCCTTTTCCATGTCGACGTCGCTGACATCGCCGTAGATCAGGATTTGTTTCAGCGCCGTTAAGAACGCGAACGCCTCCTCCGGCGAATTAATTTCCGGCTGCGTCACAATCTCCATTAATGGCGTGCCGGCGCGATTGAAATCGATGCCCGTGCTGTTCTCAAAATGAAAACTTTTCGCAACGTCCTCTTCGAGATGAATCCGCACAAGGTGCACTTCTTTGGCGGGAACTGCGATATTTTTCTGCGCATCTTTCGGATAGGCGACCTCGTGCAACGACACGCTTCCGTTCGTGCAGAGCGGCATGTCGTATTGCGAAATTTGATAATTTTTCGGCATGTCCGGGTAGAAATAATTCTTGCGATCGAATTTGCAGATCGGCGCGATATCGCATCCGAGCATCAGGCCGGTTAGCACCGTCAGGCGCAACGCCTCATGATTCATCACTGGCAACGCGCCAGGCAAACCGAGACAAATCGGACACGTGTGCGTATTTGGTTCGACTCCAAACTCGACTGGACAAGCGCAAAACATTTTGGAGCGCGTCTTGAGCTGGACGTGCACTTCAAGCCCAATGCTGGCGACATATTTCATGGTCGCACGGGAACTAACCACGAATGAACACGAATCCACACGAATAACGAAAACTATGCGCGCCGCGCCTTTCAGAATTAGTGTGCATTCGTGTTTATTCGTGTTTGCTTCTGGTCCATCGCGTAATCGAGCGCGCGCTGCAGATCGAATTTGTTGATGCAGTCGGCGAGCGCCGGATCATTTGCCACATCGATGATCCGCTGATCCCGAAGAAGATCGAGAAAACGTCTCTCGGCAATCAGCTCCGAGATTTCCGGATCGTCACGTAACGCAACAATTTTTGGATGTTCGCTCAACTCGCGCGCCCCCGGAAATGACAGAAACCTGCGGGCGCGTTCCGGAGTCGAAAATACCGCAATCGCTTTCGTCAGTATGCCGTATGTTCTTGGGGAAACCGGATCCGCCTGTTTGACAGCCTTTCCCAAGGCGCCAAGCTCAAGCGAGTTTTTTAGCCGAGCCAGCGACGCGGCAAAGGCTGCACTTCGTTCATTTCCCTCCCCGAGAAAGCGCCGTCGAACCTCCAGAGCATGTGATGTGGGGTCCGGAGCCGCGCGCACGGTAGCTGATCGGCTGCGGACCTGCGCGTCTGCCACAGCGCCGACAGTACGCACGCTCACCACGATTAGCCACAAAGCGAAGAAACCGAAGAACAATCCGACAATTGCCCCCGCAAATCCGTAGATCAGTCGGATAATTCTGGAATCTTGTTCGCCGGTTCGTTTGAACAAAATTGCTCCCATGCTGCTGACTACAGCGTACGCGACGAATGCCAGCGTTACTGCGCCAAGCGCCGTTAGAACAAAATCAGGCATTTTCAAAAATGGGCGTGTGACCGGAAGGAGTAATCTGCCGCCGAAAAACGCGGCCGCATATGCAACGACGAGCGCGGCGAGCCGCATCAATTGGCGAAGCAACCCCAGGCGCCAGCCACGGACGACTTCGAAGAGAACCAACACGACTGCAAAAGAAAGGAAGACTCCCTGCCCAAAACGGCGAACCAGCGGTCGCGTGAGATTCAGGTGTCACCGCGACCGACCACCGATCGCCTGATGCCGTAGCGCATGGTCGCAAAGAACGAGCGCAGCCATCGCTTCGACTATCGGCACTGCTCGAGGAAGAACACACGGATCATGTCGTCCACGCGCCGCTAGCTCACTTTGCTGTTTGGAACTCGTAACGGTTTTCTGCCGAAGCGCGATCGTGGCCGGCGGCTTGAATGCCACGCGAAAATAAATGTCTTCGCCGTTGCTAATGCCGCCTTGGACACCTCCGGACTTGTTTGTCGTTGTCCGTATTTTTCCAGCGCGCATCTCAAATGGATCATTGTGCTGTGAGCCCCGCATCCGCGTCGCTGCAAAGCCGGAGCCGATCTCAAACCCTTTCGTGGCCGGTATGCTCAGCATCGCTTTCGCCAGGTCTGCTTCGAGCTTGTCAAAAACAGGTTCCCCGAGGCCTGGTGGGATTCCGCGAATCACGCACTCAAGGACACCGCCAATTGAATCGCCTTTGTCGCGAACCTGCTCGATGAGCGACATCATCCTTTTTGCAGCGGCGGCATCCGCGCAGCGGACGATGTTTTTTTCCACGTCTTTCATTTTCACAGTCGAACGATCGATATTCGCGGCGATATCATGAATTTGCGTGACGTAAGCGACGATCTCGAAATTCGGATACAAGCTTCGTAAGATCTTTTTCGCAACGGCGCCCGCCGCAACGCGTCCAATCGTTTCGCGCGCAGACGCGCGACCGCCGCCCTGCCAGTTTCGGATTCCGTATTTGGCCTGATAAGTGTAGTCGGCGTGTGACGGCCGAAATTTGCCTGCGATGTCGCTGTAATCTTTAGGCCGAGCGTCCTTATTCCGAACTGCAAGTGCGATAGGAGTGCCGAGCGTCTTCCGTTCGAAAACGCCGGAGAGAATCTCGCACTGGTCTTCCTCCTTCCGCTGTGTCGTGACTTTGCTTTGACCTGGACGCCGCCGATCCAGCTCTCGTTGAATGTCCGCTTCGGAAATATCGATCCGAGGCGGGCAGCCGTCGATCACCACCCCAATGCCGCCGCCATGAGATTCACCAAAAGTCGTGACGCGAAAGAGCTGGCCGAATGTATTGCCCATTTCGATGGAAGGTATCCGTCACGACCGATTGTCGGAAATCAAGTCGCTTCCAGAGCGTGCCTCAAATCATCAATTAAATCGCGCACGTCTTCGATTCCGACGGACAGTCGGACTAATGAATTGCTAATCCCGAGCGCTTCACGCTGTTCCTTCGGTACAGAGGCGTGAGTCATCAGCGCGGGGTGATTGATAAGGCTCTCAACACCACCCAAGCTTTCTGCCAATGCGAACAGGTGCGTGTCTTCTAGAAAACGTTTCGTCCCGGCCAGATCGGCCTTTAAGGTGATCGTTACGATTCCGCCAAAGCCACGCATTTGTGTGCGAGCCAGGTCGTGTTGCGGGTGGGATTTGAGACCGGGATAACTCACCGACTTCACGTCCGGCTGTTCTTCCAACCAGCGTGCGATCTCGAGCGCGTTGGCGCAATGGCGCTCCATGCGCAACGGCAGTGTCTTTAAACTCCGCATCACGAGAAAGCTGTCGAATGCCCCGGCGATTGCGCCGACGGAGTTTTGCAAGAACGCAACTTGATCGGCGAGTTCCTTATTTTCGCCGACCACGATAATGCCGCCCACCATGTCGGAATGGCCGTTCAAATATTTCGTCGCGGAATGAATCACCAGATCGAAGCCGGTTTCGATTGGCCGCTGAATCCAAGGAGTGGCAAACGTGTTATCAGAAACGGAAATGATTTTGCGTTTGCGCGCAGTCTTCGCGATTTCTTCGAGATCAATGATTTTCAGCAGCGGATTGCTCGGAGTTTCAATCCAAACCATGCGGGTGTTTGGCTTGATTGCCCCTGCGAACCGGCTGGCATCGGTGAGATCGACGTAAGTAAAGTCGAGGTTTGCGGAGCGACGCCGGACTTTTTCGAAGAGTCGGAACGTGCCGCCGTAGAGATCATCACTGACGACCACATGCGAACCGCTATCGAGCAGATCGAGCGCTGTGGACATGGCAGCAAGACCCGAGGCAAAGGCAAAGCCGCGCGTACCGCTTTCGAGGTCAGCGATGCATTTTTCGTACGCAAGGCGCGTTGGATTGATGGAACGGGCGTAATCATAGCCCTTATGTTTGCCCGGACTCTCCTGAACGTACGTTGATGTAGCGTAAATCGGCGTCATCACCGCGCCGGTAGACGGATCGGGTTCCTGGCCAGCATGTATGGCGCGGGTGGCAAATTCGTGCTGTTTCTTCATCTCGATTTAGTTTGGACGCAGATCAATCTGGAGACCAGGAAATCAGGAAAGTTTCTATTAACCTGTTTTTCCTGGATTCCAGATTAGCTATCAGACGAACTCTCGTTCCGGTGGCGTAGCCGATTTCGGCATGTGGAGCCGGAGATAAGACAGCAAATCTGTTCGCGTGACCAGCCCGAGGAACCGGTCGTCCTCCATCACGATGGCGATGCGGCCGCGATTAAACACATCGAGCAAATCCTTAATTGTGGCGCCCGGCGGTAGCGTTTCTAATCGGTCGGTCATCGCATTTTTTACTGGATCGTTGAAGTGCGACGCGTCGCGATGCACTTTCACAAGCAGGTCGGATTCGTCAATGATCCCGACGGCGCGACCGTTTTGATCGACGACCGGAAGCTGCGAGACGTCCGAAGCGCGCATTCGCTTGAACGCGGTGAGCAGCGAATCGTCCAGCCCGACCGTAATCACTTCGCCCGCTTCATAACGGTGCGAGATCAAATCGCTCAAGTCGCCGTGAGGCGGTCGATGAATGAATCCCTGCTCAGCCATCCAGAAGTCGCTATACATTTTGGAGAGATATTTGTTGCCGGTGTCAGGAACGAGACTGACCACACGTTTTGGTTTGGTTTGCTGCCGGCAATAACGCAGTGAGCCCGCGACGAGCGTGCCCGTGGATGAGCCGCCGAAGATTCCTTCCTTGCGCAAAAGCTCGCGCACAGTCTCAAAACTTTCTTCGTCATCAATCTCAAACGCATCTGTGACTAACGACATGTCGGCGATTTCTGGGACGAAATCTTCGCCGATCCCTTCTACTGCCCAACTTCCCGATTCGACCAGCTTCCCCGTTTTGACGTACTCATACAAGATGGAGCCGGTAGGATCGGCGAGAACCATTTCGATGCCGCGTCGCGGTTTGACTCGATTGAAAAAACGGCCAAGACCGGTGAGCGTTCCGCCGGATCCGACTCCGACAACGATGGCATCGACATCGTGCCGCATTTGTTCCCAAATCTCTGGTCCGGTCGTGCGCTCATGCGCGAGAGGATTCGCGGGATTGCCAAACTGATTCACATAAAAAGCGCCCGGGATTTGTTCGGCGAGTCGCGCGGCTACGTCCTGGTAATATTCGGGATGGCCGCGCGTCACATCAGACCGCGTGATCCGCACTTCGGCACCCAGCGCTTTCACATGCGAGATTTTTTCCTGCGACATCTTATCGGGGATCACCAGCAAGACGCGATAGCCTTTGGCGCCGGCAACAAGCGCGAGACCCAAGCCGGTGTTTCCTGCCGTGGCTTCAACGACCGTGCCGCCGGGCTGCAATTTCCCATCGGCCTCGGCCGCCTCGATCATCGATAGCGCGATACGGTCCTTGATCGAGCCGCCGGGATTTTGATTTTCAAGCTTGAGAAAAAGCTGACACGGGCCGGTGTCAAACTGCGTAACCTCCACCAGTGGCGTGTCGCCGATGAGCGACAGAATTGCCGGCGGTTTGTTGTACGCGATGGCCTGCTCTGGAGAGGTCTCAGTCATGCAAAGTTTGTTCGATAGACGGTTCGCCTTTATGCGACCATTCCGACTGGCTGTCTTCGAGAGATTGTTGGAGCACAGGAAAACGGACTTCGCCGTAATTTAATGCGTAGCGGAGATCGCCGCCTTTGTAAATCCAAGTCGTCGGGATCCAGGAGAGCGGCAAGCCGGTGAATTGTTTGATCTTGCTTTCGCCACGACGCGGGCCCGAATCTGCAAGGATTGTCACGTTTGGTTGATCGGCGATGCCGAATTTCTTCAGCATCGCGCGCCCGTCCTGGCCATCGTTCCAGACGGAGACGAAATAAAATTTCACATTAGGATTTTCGTTAACGATTTTGCTCCAGCCGCCGCTCTTGAGCTCAGCCTGACAATTTGAGCACCATGGAGCCCAAAGATGAACAACCGTGAGCTCTGGTGATTTGATCGCGTCGAGAACTTTCTGTTCTGCGGGAGATTCAGCGCCGAGCGACGCAACTGCCAGAAGCACTAGCAAGATCGGCAGTCGGACCATGAACATATTCCTCTAAAGCATAGAGGCGAAGCGCGGAACACTCAACGCCGAACGCCCAGCGTTCAATGCGGTCATGCCGAACGAAGCGAGGACCTTTGCTTCGCTCGGGATCACACGCCGCGGCGACACTACCACCTGCGCATGTCAGTTGACCAACGTTTCAAAAACGCCTAGTATGGATCCCCGTTTCCGTGGCGCCAGCTGCGCGGAAATTTTCGGCGGTCACAGACCGCCGCTACAGCGCCTGAAGGAGGCTTTTTTATATATGATTCAAATGCAGGATGTGATGTCGAAGCCGATGCCGGACTTCCGCGAGGGGAGCATCGTCAAGGGCCGGATCTTGGAGATTCGACCGCGTGAAGTCTTAGTCGATGTGGGATACAAATCCGAGGGCGTCATTCCATTGATCGAATTTGATGATGTCGATTCGCTGGAAGTGGGCGACGAAGTGGACGTTCTCCTGGAGCGACTGGAAAACGAAGAAGGCATGGTTGTTCTCTCAAAGGAGAAAGCCGCCTACCGTCAAAACTGGAATAAGATAGTCGGCGTTTTCGAAGGCGACGGCCTGATTAAAGGGAAAGTGAAATCGGTAGTTAAAGGTGGCCTCATGGTCAACATCGGGGTTGAGGCGTTTTTGCCGGCGTCCCAGATCGACGTCGTTCCGCCAAAAGACTTACAACAGTTCGTTGGCAACACTTACGATTTCAAAATCGTTAAGCTCAATGATGACCGCAAAAATGTTGTGCTCAGCCGGCGGGAGGTAATCGAGCAGGAGCGCAGCGAAAAACGGCAAAAATTCATGGAAGGCGTGAACGTGGGTGACCGCGTCACTGGCACTGTGAAAAACATTACCGACTTCGGGGCATTCATCGATCTGGATGGCATGGATGGGCTGCTGCACGTGACGGATATGACTTGGGGCCGACTCGGACATCCCAGCGAGCTATTGAGGGTAGGGCAACAGTTGGAAGTCGTTGTGCTCGACATCAACAAAGAAAAAGAGCGCGTGTCGCTGGGCCTAAAACAAACTCAGAAAAATCCGTGGGATCAGATCGAAGAGCGTTTCCCGGCCAGCCAGCGGGTCAAAGGCAAAATTACCAACCTGGTTCCTTACGGCGCATTTGTTGAGATCGAGGAAGGCGTGGAAGGCCTCATACACGTTTCCGAACTCTCCTGGACGAAACGGATCATGCGCCCATCGGATATCCTCAGCGTTGGCCAGGAAGTGGAAGCTGTGGTGCTCGGTGTAAATAAAGAGGAACAAAAAATTTCATTGGGCCTGCGCCAGCTGGAGCCGAATCCGTGGGATGAAATCGAAAAGAAATTCACCATCGGCAGCCAGGTGAAAGGCAGGATTCGCAACATGACCGCCTACGGCGCGTTCGTCGAGCTGGAAGAAGGCATCGACGGCATGATTCACGTTTCCGATTTAAGTTGGACCCGCAAAATCAATCATCCGAGCGAGGTGTTTAAGAAAGGCGACGAAGTCGAGGCCGTCGTAATCGACATCGACAAAGTAAACCAGCGGATCAGCCTTGGAATCAAACAGCTTGCTGATGATCCGTGGAAAACAATCGATGAGAAATACAAGATCGGCGACCTGGTGACAGGCAAGGTGACCAAGCTCGCCAGCTTCGGCGCGTTCGTGCAACTACAGGACGATATCGACGGGCTCGTGCATATCTCGCAATTGAGCGAAGATCACGTGGCGAAGGTGAAAGATGTGCTCAAAGTGGGTCAGGAAGTCGAAGCGCGGGTCATTAAAGTGGATAAGATCGAGCGCCGCATCGGATTGTCGATCAAGGCTGCCAATTATTCAGAAGAGGAACTGCGCAAAGAAGTGGAGTCCTTCGACACGCTGCGCCCAGGCGAAGACATGGTCGGCTTGGAAAAGGCGTTCGCCGCCGCCGAACAGGAAGAGTATCGGCCGGGGGATTCTACGCGCGCAGCCAAGGAATCAACGGAACCGAAGAAAAAATAGTTCCGGGTTTTTCTCGCCCGCAGGAAACACTCTGAGCAAAATCTGAGGCGGAGCTTTCATGCGCGTCCGCTGCTATCAATCCAAGTCGAGCCTGAGGATAATCGCTCTGGGCGCATTGCTGTGCATCGTAGCCGGCTGCGGCAAATCCAGCGTTGTCGGAAAATGGAGTATGTCGGGAGGTTCTAATGCAATGGTTTGGGAATTTAAAGCAAACGGCGCTGTACTTGTCGGCGACGTGAGTGGCAGATACAAATTCGGTAACCAAGACCGAATTAAGATTGAAACGCCGTTCGCAATGACGGTTTATCAGCTGAAAATCTCCGGCGACCACATGATCCTGCAGGAGCCCGGCGGTCCGAAGCTCGAGTTGACTAGAGTAAGGCAATAGACACGCGCCCGAGCAGACTTTTCGCTCGCCACGGAAGTCACACATGAAGTGACGTTGGCCTCGCCAGTCGCACGAAAATGCCGATGTGAACTGCGAATAGGAGCGGGACCAGAAAGCCGGGAATCAAGAGCCAGGGCAAAGTTGTCATAATTGCGGCGCTTGGCTCGGCGAAAATAAGGCGTTGTGGACCCGGCGATGAAAGAACGCCGAGCCCGACCGCAGCAATCAGATCTACTGCTCCAATTACATTCCAAATCCATAAAACAAGCCGTGCGTCGGTCGGTCGCCGATACGCGACCCATGCCACAGGAATAGCCGTCGCGCCGACGAAAATGTCGCCCCATCCCGCAACCGGAGCGAACGGCGCGGGCAAACGATCGCTTGCATAAAGGATTATGAAACTTATGCCGAGCAGTCGCACCGTATGCACACTCACGAGTAACCAGAGCGGCACATGTTGCAATCCTTCGCGCAATGATGGAATACGCGCCACAAGAATGCAGAGGACCATAATGGGCAGCACCACCGCAACGCCGAGACCAGGCGCGCCGGTGCCCCCTTCGTAGTACAACGCCCGCGTTGCCGCCAACACTGTCACAAGGATGAACCAAAGGCTGAGACCAACGATTACGCGAAGTCGCGTGGTGGAATTGGGAGCGAATCCTATCGACAAAGCCGCAATCACGATTGCGGCCGAGGCTGTGAGTTCAACAGAACCGATAAGATCGGTGTACATGGAAAAGGGGTTGATCGCTTCGGAGAATTAAAAACTGTAACGGGGCGATTTGAAATCTTTCTCGATCACCCACAGCTCGTGCTCCGATTGTTGCAGGTTTAAGACCGTACTCGACTGCGAATTAAATTTTTCTTGCTCCCCAATAGCAGCTTGACCGCTTCCGCATAGCTAATGTTTTGAAGGGGTAGCCGGTTGAAGGCGCCGAGGAGGATTACCGGTCGGGCCAAAGCAATAAGGAACGGCGTGTCTACGGCGCGTGCACCCGCTGCAGAACGCCGGGCTTTTGTTTATAGCGGCGGCCTGACTTTGTCCAAAATTCATTCAGCGGTCCGCGAATGGCAACATGCTGCCGGGCGCGCCGCGCATCGCTCGTAAACCGTTTTGAAATCACATAGCGGATTTCTCCCTGCGGATCGATCACGACGGTACACCCGCCGTCCATATCGAACATGTTTCCCGCGACATTGACGGTGCACGACTGAGTCACTTCCGCGATGAGATCAAATATAACCCGGCCATCAGGGGCAACGCGACGCGCGACCCGCACTGATTCGACCATTGGCGGAGACGCCTGCACAATGCCTTTGGGTAGGGCGCTGCCCGGCCGGATGAGATGGAAATGAATCACGCGCGCCGGGTCAGTCACAAACCGCCCGAGCGCGTCCGCCTGGCGAATCATCTCCTTCGCATTGGCCGGCCGACCGGGTTCACCATCGAAGCGCAATTTTGCGAACGCGAGTTCGGGAATGCACAGCATGGTATTTGGCGGCTGCCATTGGACGGCATCCTGCGTCATGAACGGAACGTGATCGGGAAATATATCGCGCCGGCGAAACGAGCGCATCAGCGCTTCGCGAAAACCCCATTTGTCCTCCCGTTCCACATCGCTATCGGCCGTGATCAAGGCGCGCAAATATTCGCCGAGTTCCATGTCGGCGGGCGGGCAGTAGTCGATTGCACGGATGCAAACATTGAGAAATTGGCTGGCAACTTTGCCGGCCTCCTGGGCGATCGCTTTGACGAGAGGCTCATTGAGCGGAACCCTGCCAAGCATTTTCAGATCAAGAGCCGCAATGCGGAAGAAACGATCAATCTTTCGTTTCACTACCGTCACGAAGGCTTCGAAGACGGCCGAGACTAAAACCGAGCCAAGCGCGTGCGGTTCCAAGTTGGGATCGTAACGATTCAGCGCCTGCTCTTTTCCAGGCAGCACATCGGAGTCCAACGCGGCGATCCCATCTACATCAACTCCGGAACGCAGCGCCTTGGCGCGGCCGCTTTTCGAACGCGCGTACCCAAACTCGCGAGCGAGATCGGTGAGGACAGTTATGCCCGACGATTCCGCTTCCCATTCCCGAAGGGCGCGCTCGACCACTTCCGGATAGGTGAAATGGAGAAAAATCGCGACCAGATCGGAGAACCCTTCATGAAAAGCGGGAACATCGACATTCGTTGGATTCAGAAAAAGGGAACGCAGGCCATCGAGGAGAGCATGCGTGGTTTCGTGCGCAACGATATCATGGCTCAGCGCCGTGCAAATGACGCCTTCGCGGAGAGTGAAACCGGCGCGTTTTTTTCCTGCGTTGAAAAACCCGAAGGAGAGGTCGCCCGTTTCCCGGCTGTAACCAGCGTTCGCTATCCGCGCACCGAATGGCCGCACGACCAATCGAAGTGGTTCATCGGCGGAATCGTCGTTCGTCACCCATGAGATGTCGCGACCCAGGGCCCGCCGGAATGCCGCATAGGCTAAGCTGCAGACGGCATATACCATTTGCGGATGGAATTGCCCGTTAGCGGGCGAAGGCGTGAGGCCGTCCGAAAGTAGGAGATACGGATCGTCGAGGTCCAACGGTTCGTGCCGCAAGATCCTGGGTGCGCCATCGCTGATTACCTTGAAAAGTGAACCGACCGGTCCAGGCTCGAGTTTTTCATAGGGCACATGCACTGTCGCCACGCCGCCGAGGCGATCTGACACCGAAGGATCGAGTGTGTAAATGCGCAGCGGTCGGGTTAGCGGAGCATTCCGCTCACGTTGATATCGCCTGACGAGGGCTTGCCGGGCGACCCGCCCGCTTATCTCGAACGCCTGCCCCCCATTGGCTTGTTTCTTCGGCACAATTATTGATCGGTCAGCGCTTTTCGGATTCTACGATCAAGCGGGAAGGCGAGCGATCCACGATGCGTAAGCCAGGCGTTCCGGAGCGTTCGTGAATTACCACCGCACCTTTCTCTTCACTCCACGTGGCGGGTTTTTCCATGTAACGATCGTCCGCACTCGGAACGAGCACAGAAGCGGACCCGTCGGCCTGAAGTTTGATCCGCTGACGAGGCCGACGCGAGAGCGGAATATCATCGTCCTCTGGGCGATAGACAGCGCCCTTCGCTGTATCTTCCTCGAAAACGTGGACCCACGTGGTGGCGAACAGCCAATCGTTCGCCGCGGGTTTTCCTGCCACCACGCCCTCCAAGTCCTAAACCAGACCACTGCGAAGTGTATCGAGCGCAGTCCGCATTCGAATTACCTGTTGCGCGGTGAACATGAACATCGCCTTGTCGTCGGTGTAATCCATGTAGTTCATGAACATGCCGCCGTTCGGCCCGTTGTTGCAGGTCACGACCGGCCAGGTTGGTGTGCCGAAATTCGGACCAGCGCAGTTCGGCGTATCCGCCACCATGTCGGAGCCACTGCAATCGGGAGTGTCTCCCCAAATATGACGTAGATTAAAATAATGCCCGATCTCATGGGTCGCGGTGCGGCCTTTGTCAAAAGGCGCCTCAGCTGCCCCAATGGTTCCGAAGGCGCGGTAGTTTATGACTACCCCATCCGTCACCGTGGGACCGCCGGGAAATTGCGCATAACCGAGAAGGCCCCCGGTGAGAGCACAGACCCAAAGATTAAGATGCGTCTTCGGACTAAACGGCGCAATGCCGCCGGTGGAAGCTTTCTTCACCGCATCGTCCACGCCGAAACCACTCTTTGTCGTCTTCGTGCGTGTGACCTTCACAAGTTTGAACTGCAGCCGCACATCGCTGACCAAACCCTTCCAAGGAGTGGGCGTCTGACTTCTGTCGGGATTCGTCGCCCGAAAATCCTTATTCATCGCCTTGAACTGGCTCTTGATCTGCGCGTCGGAAATGTTCTGGTCGGTCGTCTTGTAAACGACATTCACGACCGTCTTAATGGTGACGAGCTTGACCTTTGCCGCATCGAATCCCGTTTCGCGGCGACGCAAGGTGGTGGCTTCGAGCCGCATCTGCGCCGCACGGAATGCCGGGAATCGCTCCAGCAACATCATGTGCGCGGCCATCGCGCCGCACGATCTTCGCAATTTTGGACCTGAAGCTTTTTTTCTTGCCATGGTGATCTCCTGTTGAAAGGCCCGTAGGGATACGGGCTTTTCGCTCGTTATACCGCCCGCAATTTTCAGTGTCGAGTAATTTCTACGTCAGAACTCGGCGCTGCCGGGCGTTCGGGCGAAGGGAATGACATCGCGGATGTTCGAGGCGCCAGTGATGAACATGAGCATGCGTTCGAAACCGAGTCCGAATCCGGAATGCGGCACAGTCCCGTATCGCCGCAGATCGAGGTACCATTTGTAGTCGGCAGGATCCATGTTGTGCCGGCGCATATTTTCCTCCAGCATTTCAAGTCTCTCTTCACGCTGGCTGCCGCCGACGATCTCGCCGATGCCTGGCACCAGCAAATCTATGGCCGCTACGGTTCTGCCATCGTCGTTCGAACGCATGTAAAACGGTTTAATTTCCTTTGGGAAATTAA
>Ga0137403_10001277_pt1 | contig 31770 bp, 27 predicted proteins | sample CZOMad2_1_16fung_FD_122057 | JGI IMG/M metagenome (GOLD analysis project Ga0137403, IMG submission 122057) | Vadose zone soil fungal communities from Angelo Coast Range Reserve, California, USA - CZOMad2_1_16fungal (Hybrid Assembly) | ecosystem: Environmental > Terrestrial > Soil > Vadose zone... | reverse complement strand
GCGCGAGCTTCGGACCAAGGCGAAGACGCAAGGACTGTGGATCTTTCCGCTGCCGAAGGAGGTCGGCGGCCACGGTCTCTCACTCCTCGAGTACGCGCCGCTCGCGGAGGCGATGAGTACGTCACCGATCGGGGCCGAGACCTTCAATTGCTATACCGGAACGATTTGGTACGCGCAGCTCATCTATCAGCACGCCACCCCGACGGCGCGCGAGCAGTACCTGCCACGTCTGCTCGATGGCACCATTCGCGCCGCCATCAGCATCACCGAGCCAGATGTTCCCGGCTCCGACCCCACGGAGCTCAAATTTGAGGCGCGTCGCGAGGGCGGCGAGTTCGTACTGAACGGCCGCAAGTCATGGGCAACCGGGAGCATGCAGCAGGAGTGCGAGATTACGCTGGTGCTCGCCCGAACCGATTCCGAGGCGCCGCGGCACGCCAGGCACTCGATCATCATCGTTCCGCGGCACGCCAAGGGTCTGACCGTCGAAGGGCACGACACGATCTTCGGCTACGATCACGCGCCGTACGGCCATGCGCGCCTGCGATTCGAGAATGTTCGGGTGCCGGCGGAGAATCTTCTCGGCCGTGAAGGCGAGGGCTTCACGCTGATGCAAAGTGGCATCGGCGTGGGCCGCGTTGCCCTCGGCATGGGATCCCTGGGCGCGGCCGAGCGTGGCCTCTACGAGATGTGCAAATGGGGAGACGAGCGGGTGATTTCCGGCCAGAAGCTTGCGGACCGACAGGTGTTCGCGGATGCCGTCGCTCGATCGCGAATGGAAATCAATCAGTTCCGCGCCTGCATCATGCGCACCGCGTGGCTCGTCCAAAAGTACGGGATGAAGGCCGCCCGTTCGGAGGTCGCGCAGTGCAAGGTTCTGGCGCCTAACATGGCGCTCGCAGTGCTCGATCGGGCGATCCAGTTCCTCGGAGGCATCGGGGTGTCGCATGAGCGTCCTCTTGCCGAGATGTATGCTTATCAGCGCACCGTGAGGATCGGCGAGGGAGCGGATGAGGTGCATCGGGACCTGATCGCGAGACTCGAACTCGCGCAGCAGCGGCAAGCGCGCGGGGCGTCGCAGCAAGTCTAGGCATCGGACGCGAGGTATCGCGCCTCGGGAGTGGGCAATGGGCATGAAGGCCGTCAGGGTTTGCAGTACTTCGGAAGTGGAGCCAGAGTCCCACACACAGGTGCGGATCCCAGGTCTCGGTGCGCTTGCCGTCTATCACGTCGACGGCGAGTTCTTCGTCACGGATGATACGTGTACGCACATGCATGCCTCACTCGGCGAAGAGGGTTCCCTCGAGGGACACGTCATCCAATGCTCGTGGCACAACGGAAAGTACGACATTCGCACAGGTGCCGTGCTTGGACCCCCGTGCCCGGCTCCCCTCAAAACCTATCCCGTCACGCTGCGCGAAGGCGCAGTATTTGTCGAGGTTCGCGAGGACTGACGGGCCCTCGACGGCCTGCACACGCCGCACCGGAGAATCGCATATGGAACCTCTGACTTCATCCGTTTATCGGCCGGAGCACGAGGCGTTTCGAGAGACGCTTCGGCGTTTTTTAGAGAACGAACTCACGCCGAACATCGAAGCATGGGAGCGGGAGGGCATCATCGCGCGCAGCTTCTGGCGCCGCGCCGGGCAAATTGGCCTGATTTCTCCGGGGATGCCGGAGGAATACGGCGGGCCCGGTGGCGACTTCGTCCACCAACTCATCGTCTCGGAGGAACTCGGCCGCTGCGCCGCCGGCGCGAGCGCCGGCGTGGCTCTCGAATCGGGCCTTCCGGCCTTTCACATCCTCAATTTCGGTACGGAAGAGCAGCGGCTGCACTACCTGCCGAAGATCTGCTCGGGCGAGATCATTCTCACCGTCGCCATGACGGAGCCCCACTGCGGAAGCGATCTACAGGCGATAAAGACGACTGCGGTTCGCGACGGCGATGACTACATCATCAACGGGTCCAAGATCTATATATCCGGGGGCATAAACGCGGATCTCGCGCTGGTCGCGGCCAAGACGTATCCGAGTGCCGGCTCCAAGGGTATCAGCCTATTCCTCGTCGAGAGCACGCGGGACGGGTACGTCCGGGGCCGGAACCTCCACAAGATGGGCATGAAGGCGGGCGACACGGCCGAGCTTTTCTTCAAGGATCTGAGGGTTGCGGCGTCGAGCATCCTTGGGGCACCGGGAGGTGGATTCGCGGTGCTGATGAAGGAACTGCCGAAGGAGCGGCTGACGATCGCCGCGCGCGCTTTGGGCGCTGCGGAGCTCGGGTTCTCCCTTACGCTCGCCTTCGTCAAGGACTGCAAGGCTTTCGGTCAGCGGATTTTCGATTTCCAGAACTCGCAGTTCGTTCTGGCCGAGATGCATACGGAGATCGCCTACGGCAGGGCTTTCTACGATGACTGCGTCGCCCGAGTGCTGCGCGGTGAGCTCGACAACAGTCGATCGGCGATGGCAAAGCTCTGGCTCACGGAGCTCGAGGGTCGGGTCATGGACCGTTGCGTGCAGCTGCACGGCGGCGCCGGCTACATGGATGAGTATCCAATCTCCAAGCTGTACACCGCGGCGCGCATTCATCGAATCTACGGTGGAACTTCCGAGATCATGAAATATACCATCGCGCGCACACTCTGAGGTTCCATGCGCGATCGGCCCACCGGTATCCCGCGCACCTGCCCGCGATTGTCCCCATTTGGTATAAAACGCATGGGTGCCGGCTTTGGTTTGCATCGAGATCGTAATGTAGCATACTATGTGAATCAATAGCGGACGGTAGTCGGAGTCTCGACAAATGCCAGAGATCGGAATCAAGTCCTATGGCGCATGCATTCCGCGGTTACGGATGGACCGCGCCTCGATCGCCGCAGCGCACGCTTGGTCGTTGCCCTCGTTGAAGGCGGCCGGCAAGGGCGAGCGTTCATTCTGCAACTGGGACGAGGACTCGATCACGATGGGCGTCGAGGCGACGCGCGCCTGTCTGGCTTCCGGTTCGAAACAGCGCATCGGATCGTTGATCTTCGCGTCGACCACGCCGCCGTTTGCGGACCTGCCGAATGCGAGCGTCATCGTCAATGCGTCCGGGCTGTCTTCGAGCACGGCCACGCTGGACACCGGCGGATCGTTACGTGCCGGTGTCTCCGCGCTGATCCGTGCGCTTCGATCGCAGGAGGACTCCGACGTGGTAATCGTCGCAGCGGACGATCGCCGGGCAAAGCCCGGCAGTGCGCAGGAGATGCAATATGGCTGCGGAGCGCTCGCGCTGCGGATCGGAACCGGTGAGACCGTCGCAAGATTCGTGGGGAGCGCTTCGAGCGCCAGTTCGTTTGCCGACCACTTTCGCGCGGAAGGCGAGAAATACGACTATCACTGGGAGGAGCGCTGGGTTCGCGACGAGGGGCATTTGAAGATCATCCCGGAATCGGTCGAACGGTTGTTTTCGGAGAATGGCGTCAGCGCGGATTCCATCGACTACCTATGCATGCCGGCCACCATTCCCGGCGCGGCCGCGGCCGTGGCGAAGCGCCTGAAAATCAAACCCGAGGCGGTCGTCGATAATTTAGCATCGAAGTGCGGCGACACCGGGGCAGCCCACGGGCTGATGATGCTGGCGGTGGCTCTCGAAAAAGCGGCACCGGGGCAAAAAATACTCGTCATCGGATTTGGCGGTGGATGCGACGCCTTGTTGCTCGAGACGACCGAAGCGATTCGAGGCTACAAGCCGGCCTCGAGTGTGAGTGCGGCGCTGGCGCGAGGCGTTACGGACAAGAATTATACGAAGCTGCTGTCATTCACGGGCGAGATCGATCTGGATTGGGGCATGCGATCGGAGACGGATGCCAAGACCGCGTTGACCCAATTGTACCGTGCACAGGATCAGGTCATCAGTTTCATGGGCGGACGATGCGGCGATTGCGGGGCGATTCAGTTTCCGCCTCTCGTGGCCTGCGTCAATTGCGGCTCGATCAAGCCGCTGACGCCATATCCGCTCGCGGACGAGCTTGCGAAAGTAGCCACCCTCACGGCCGACTGGCTCATGTTCTACCCTGCACCGCCCCTCTATGTGGGGCTGGTGCAATTCGACAACGGCGCGCGTGTACTGATGGAAATGGTGGACGTCGATCCCGCAAAACTCGACGTCGGGTCCGCGCTGCGCATGGTGTTTCGGATCAAGGAAAAGGACGGCCGGCGGCATTTCAATCGGTATTTTTGGAAGGCCGCGCCCATCTAGGCGAGGAGAGATCAATGGCAACCGGAATCAAGGACAAGGTCGTAATCCTCGGCATGGGCTGCTCGAAATTCGGTGAGCGTTGGAATTGCGGCACCGAACATCTGTTATCGGAAGCCTTTCAGGAGGCATTGCAGGATGCCGGCGTCGAAAGAAAGCAAATTGAGGCAGCCTGGTTTGGGTCCGCCTTGGATAAAGCCAATGTCGGCAACTCCGCCATTCCCCTGTCGACGGCGCTGCGTCTCGAGGGCATCCCCGTCACCCGCGTGGAGAACATGTGCGCGACCGGTACCGAGGCGCTGCGCGGCGCCGTGTACGCGGTCGCAGCGGGTGCCGTGGACATTGCGCTGGCGATCGGCGCAGAAAAGCTCAAGGACACAGGCTATGGCGGACTGCCCGTGCAGACCAAGGGTACTCTCAATGATCTCCTCATGCCCTACAGTTCTGCGCCCGCGGGATTTGCACAATTGGCCGCCGGGTACCGTACACGCTACGGCGTGTCACGGGACGAACTGAAGCGCGCGATCGGCCGCGTTTCCTGGAAGAGCCACCAGAACGGAGCGAAGAATCCCAAGGCACATATCCAGAAGGAAGTGGATCTTGATACCATCCTCAATGCGCCGATGATCGCGGATCCGCTGGGCTTATTCGATTGCTGCGGTGTGAGCGACGGGTCAGCCTGCGCCATCGTCACGACGCCGGACATCGCGCGCGGTCTCGGTAAGAAGGATTTGGTGACCATCAAGGCGCTGCAGCTGTCCTTGAGCTCCGGACGCGACACGGGCACCGCGGGCTGGGACGGCAGCTACGTGCGCAATACGCGCATCGCCGCCAAGAAAGCGTACGAAGAGGCGGGCATCAAAAATCCGCGCAGGGAACTCAGCATGATGGAAGTCCACGATTGCTTCTCGATCACCGAACTCGTCACGATGGAGGATCTTGGAGTTTCCGAAGATGGCGGAGCCGTGAAGGATGTCATGGACGGATTCTTCGACGCCGACGGCGGGGTCCCTTGTCAAATCGACGGTGGACTGAAGTGCTTCGGTCATCCGATAGGCGCCTCCGGCCTCAGAATGGCATACGAAAACTATTTGCAGCTGCTGGGCCGGGCGGGCCGGCGCCAGTTGAAGAACCCGACGTATGGATTGAGCCATAATCTTGGCGGCGTGCCGTACAGCGGCGTTGCCGCGATTTCGATACTCGGTCTGCTCGCACACTAGACGGAGAGCGCCCTTGGCAGGGTTGTATTTTGAAGACTTCTCGGTTGGAGCGCTGTTCAAGCACGCCATTCGGCGCACGGTCACCGAAGCCGACAACGTATTTTTCACCGCGCTCACGCACAACCCCGCGGCCCTGCACCTGGACGAGGAATATTGCAGAACGCAGTCGGAATTCGGGCAGCGGATCGTCAACAGCGCGTTCACACTGGGCTTGATGGTCGGAATTTCCGTCGGCGACACGACCCTGGGCACGACCGTGGCCAATCTGGGCTGGGATGTCGTCAGGTTTCCCAAGCCCTTGTTCCATGGCGATACCGTGCACGTGGAGTCCGAGGTCTGCGAGATCCGCGACAGCCGCTCGCGCCCGGATAACGGCATCGTCGTGTTCGAGCATCGTGCCTACAATCAACACAACGAGCTGGTCGCAACCTGCAGGCGATCCGCTCTGATGCTGAGAAAGCCCAAGCAATGAGACTGCGTTCGCTGTTGTTCGTGCCGGGTGACAGCGAGCGCAAGCTCGCCAAGAGCGCGGGGGTGAAGGCCGACGTACTCATTCTCGATTTGGAGGACTCCGTCGCGCCTTCGCAAAAGCCGGTCGCGCGCGAGAGGGTCAGGGCGTACCTGGCGAATTCCCCCGGGCGCGGCGCAACCCAACTCTGGGTGCGCATCAACCCCCTGGATTTGCCCGAGGCAATGACGGACCTCGCGGCGGTGATGAGCGCACGTCCCGACGGCATCATTCAGCCGAAGACCCGCTCGCCCGACGACCTCATCCGTTTATCCCACTATTTGGACGCGTTCGAGGCGCAACATCATTTGGAACCCGGCACGACGAAAATATTGCCGGTCGCCACGGAAACGCCGCAGGCCATATTCTCCATCGGCGGATTCGCGCGCTGCGGAATCCGGCTTGCGGGACTGACTTGGGGCGCCGAGGACCTCAGCACGGCGGTCGGCGCGATGACGAACAAACAGGACGACGGCAGCTGGACGCACCCGTACCAGCTTGCTCGATCGCTCTGTCTGTTCGGGGCCCATGCGGCGGGCGTGCCGGCGATCGACACGCTATTCGCGGACATTCGCGACACGGCGGGCTTGCGGGCCGCCTGCGCCCTCGCACGCCGCGACGGCTTTAGCGGCAAAATTGCCATCCATCCTGATCAGGTCGCCGTGATCAACGAGTGCTTCACGCCGAGTGCGGAGGAAGTGGCGCATGCGCGGCGCATCATCGCGCTGTTCGAAGCAAATCCGGGCGTCGGCACGCTGGCCTTGGACGGGCAGATGCTGGATATTCCGCACCTGCGCCAAGCGCAACGAATTGCTGCGCAAGTGGATCCAGCCGCGTCGTGAGCGGCAAATCTCGGCGCTCGAGTCTTACTTGGCCACGTAAACGACGTGGTTCTGGCTGAACTCCGCAAGACCCTCCAGACCAAGCTCCGCGCCGATGCCGGATTGCTTGGAGCCTCCGGCCGGAATATCCATGTGGAAGTTCATGTGCTGGTTTACCCACATGATGCCGGAGTCGACCTTCATGGCGACCTCCAACGCACGCTCGGGATCGGCTGACCAGACCGTACCGCCGAGGCCGTACGTCGTGTCATTGACTCGCGCGACCGCCTCATCGATATGTTTATATCGCAGCACGGGGACTACGGGGCCGAACTGTTCCTCTCGAACGAGTCTCGCGCCGTCGGAAATGTCCCGCACGATCGACGGCCGGATAAAATAACCCGGTCCGTCGGTGGCGCGGCCGCCGGCGATGAACCGCCCGTCGTGGTGAGTTTCCTCCATTAGCGCGCCGACTTTCTCGAACTGGATTTTGTTCTGCAGCGGCCCGTATTGAGTATCATCGTGCATCCCATTCCCGACCACGGCCGCATCGGCGAGTTCGGCAAGTTCGCCGCACATCGACTCGTATTGAGACTCGTGCACATAGATACGCTTGATCGCAAGGCACACCTGACCCGAATTCATCATGGCGCCCGCGAACAACTTCGGCGCGATGATTTTCGGATCCACGTCGTCCAAGACGATCGCCGCATCGTTACCGCCGAGTTCGAGCGTCACGCGCTTCAGAGAGCCGGCGGCGCTTTCCATGACCTTCTTGCCGGTTGCCGTCGAACCGGTGAACGAAACCTTGGCAACGTCCGGATGCCTGGTCAGAAGAGCGCCCAGGTCGTTTTGGTCCGTAATCACGTTGAATACGCCCGCCGGGAGGTGTTCGTTGCAGATCTCCGCAAAACGCAAAGTCGTCAGCGGCGTCGTCGGCGCGGGTTTTGCCACCACCGTATTCCCCGCCAGGAGTGCGGGCGCCACTTTGATCACCAAAATGGACATTGGATAGTTCCAGGGAGTGATCGCGGCCACGACGCCGAGCGGGGTCCGATGTTCGATGATCTTCTCTTTCGCATCGTCCAACAGCACCTTGGTGGGCAAGTCCAACGACGCCAATACCCTGAGGATTGCTGCGGCGCCGCCAACTTCTCCCATTGCGTCACGTAACGGTTTGCCCTGCTCGGCCGTCAGAAGGCGCGCCAGCTCGTCGAGGCGGCCCTCGATCCCGTCGGCAATGGCCATGATTTTCGCCCGGCGAGCGGCCACGTCGAGCCTCGACCAGGCGGGGAAGGCGGCTTTCGCCGCCTGCACCGCGGCGTCCAGCTGCTTGGCATCCGCGCGCGGGCTGGCCGCAAAGGCCTCGCCCGTTGCCGGGTTGACGACATTCATCGTGAGGGCGCCCGGGGTCAAGCGGCCGTTGATCAGCAAATGGAATTCCTTCATGGAGCCTCCGCGTGGCCGAGTCTGAATTGATTTGCGCGCGTACTAAACGCTAATGATCTAATATTGAACCTTGCGGCTCCGGGCGTCCAGTCCCTACCTTCCGGAAGCGCGCTGTAGCCGGGTTTCAGCGCGCGCGGCACAGTATCCGCCTGCGTATGGTCGTGGCCGGCGGCCCCGCTCATGGGTGCGGACTCGTTCGACCCCGCCGCATGCGCGCCTTTCTTACGCGAAGAGCTCAGACGCCTTCACGAAGCGGAGAATACGCCATGCTCCGCAAGTACTGCCCGCGTGTCCTGCCCCGGCTCCGAAGTGAGCCGCGCCGCGTGAACCGTTTTGCTGCGCGAGAAGTGAACCAGGGGCCCGATGCAATGAACGACTTCGCCGTATCGTTCATCCTGCATGGTACGCACGATGGCGCCTTCCAACCCCGATTCCCAAGCATCGCAGGCGCATGCTTCCGCCCAGATGCCCGCCGCCTCCAGCTTGTCGAGCAGGCGCTGCGACGCCCATGAAGCGATGCGCGAAGCGATTTGGGCGCGCTCAGCGTCGCCCCAAGCCGCGCGTCCAACGGGCAATTGAATCTCCAACACCTGCGAGAGCGCAGCGGCCATGGAATCCGATCTTGCCGCAAGGGCGATCCAACCGTCCGCGGTTTGATACAAGCTCTCGGCCGGATTGAAGCCTGTTTGCGTGTGGTCCAAGGAGAGTGCCCCATGCAAAGTGCCGTCGGGCGCGCGGACGAGCTCCGACAACATATGGGTGCCGACATTCAGGAGATTAGTCTCGACGGCGAGCGCCCGGCCGCTCTTCAGCCTCTCCCAGAGGCCGACCAGCAAGCCGACGGCGCCGATCGCACCGGTTGCGAAATCGACCAGCGGCGAGCGGCAGCAAAGCGGGGGATTGCCCGTTCCGCCCGCGCGATACTCCAAGCCGCAATGCGCCTGCATGACCATATCGAAGCCCGGCGCGAGGGATTTGGGACCGGTCGCGCCATACGCGGTGGTCTCCAAGGTCACCAGCGCAGGATTGAGGGCGCGCAACGAACGCCGATCGAGGCCCAGCCGATCGCCTACGCCGGGCCTGAAATTGTGCGACACGACGTCCGCGTCTTTGCACAGTACCGCGACGAGGGCGCGCCCGGCCTCGGATTTGGCGTCGATGCAAATACTCCGCTTGCCGTGATTTGCGCTGATGATGGTTCGTTCCCCACTCAGCGTCGAGCGGCCCGCCGGCGGCTCCACCTGGATGACGTCGGCACCGTAATCGGCCAGCAGCTTCGACGCATAAGGACCCGCTACGAAGACGCCGAAGTCGATCACGCGGATTCCGGCGAGCGGGGGGGCCGACGGATCGCTGACCTTCGGCGGGTGTGCCGCGTTCTTTGCCGGTTCGACGAACCGCAGCGGGTTGCCAACCCCGCTCCAGCCGGTTTCGTCCTGCTCGATGATCCCATTCATGCGGGTTTGCGCATCGCTCCAGCAATCGCCCGGCGCGAGCACCGCTTCCGCCGGAACTCCGGCCTCGCGCAGCGCGCGAATCAGATTGGGGCGGGTGTGGCGATGAGCGAACGAATTCAACAAGTCGAAATTTCCGTAGAAGTTCGCTGCTCCGCGCGCGGGGTCGGGCATGCCGCGGTCGGTGGGATCGATGGGATCGGTGATGCCGAGCGCCTTGTAGGCCTTGGCGAGGGCGCCCGGCACGCCGAACGTCAGGTGCACGTATTCATTGCCGGCGCAGCGCAAAATGAGGTGGCGTACGTCGCGCGGCGTGATGCCCGCGAACCCTGCGTCGGCCTTCTCGGCCTTCATCCAGAAAGGCCCCCAAAACATCGCCGCGCCTGCAGCGAGCGATACGGTGACAATCTGGCCGAGCCCGCTGCGCTCCCGCTCGATCAGCGCGACCCAGCTCCCGATCAATCCCTGCAAGGCCGCGCCGTATCCGGTCAGCGGAATCGATGCCGCGATGGGTCTTCCCGAGAACTGTTCATACACCATGCCGGTGCGCGCTTGCACCAGCAGGTCGACGGCGGGACGCCGGCGGGCCTCGTCGTCCGGATAGCTGAGGATCCGTAAAACGATCAGCCGCGGGTACCGACGGGAAAGCGATTCCGCATTTCGTTCGTGAGTAATGCCGGGAAAGTCCTCGCCGCCGACGATGCACAGGTCTGCATTCTCGAGAATCGATTCGGTCCGATCCGCCGATTCTCGCAGCTCACGCCGGCGCCAATGGCGGTAAGCCGGGTACACGTCGTAGAACGGATCTCCTCCCGCGGGTTCGATCCGGGAGACCCGGGCGCCGAGCTCCGCGAATTGCTTCGCAATCAGCGCCGCGGTCAGACCGAGCCCGAAGTCGATGACCTTGAGTCCCTGCACCGAGCCCGGCGAGGGCATGGAGGCAGCCGCTGCGCTCAATATCGTTCCGTGCCGGCGCGCTCGCGCGCTCCGTCTTCGCCGAAATCTCCGTCCAGTTTCTCATCGAGAAACTCCGCCGTCTCCTTTCTTTGCGCAGCCCAGGTGGAAGTGATCAGATCGAAAGGGATGTCCGAAAATGTGCCTCGATCCCGCACATATTCCATGTGCAGGCTGCCGTCCGCCTTGAACGGGTGAAACAGGGAATCTGTGCGCCCATCGAACTCGAGCGGCAGAACGCCGAACTTCGTACACAGGCTCAAATTGAACGCGGGAGTGGCCTTGACCCACCGGCCTTCGATCCACAGCTCCGAGTAGCCGTGGAAAACGAAGATATCGGTCTTCATCTTGAGGCGGAGCTTCTCGGTGGAGAGATGATTCCGCACATCGCCGAAGCCCATGCGGGCCGGAATACCTACATGCCTGGCTGCCGCGGATAGCAACGCGGCCTTGGAAATGCAGAAACCGTAGCCGTCTGCCAGAGCGCGGCTCGCGCGGAACCCTTCTCGGCTGAAATCGATGCGATAGGCATCGTAGCGGATGCTGTCGCGCACCGCGTAGTAGAGCGAGACGGCCTTCTCGCGTTCGCCGCCGATACCCTTGCACGCCTCGACTGCGAATTGGGATACGGCGGGGGAGTCATGGTCCAAGAAATATGTTGCGGAGAGGTAGTTTTCCGACGTTTGACCCGGTGGATGCGAAATCGGCATGTCAGATTCCTCCCCCCAGTTGGGAGCCGATACTTTATCTCAAGGCGGGGTTCCTGAGAAACGTCGGGCCGCTGCAACGGTTCGAAGGGGCACAGTAGATGAGGCCTCGGCGGACTCGCCGGGCGCCGAGGCTTCGAGGAGTCGCAGGACCCCCGCCGTATCGCGCACCTCCGCAAACACGGCAGCCATGCTCAGTAGCGCGGCGTTGTGTTCCTCGTCGGTGAATGCAGCCGTCGCATCGGTCACGAAAACTACTTTGTAGCCCAGCATGTTCGCGTCGCGCGCCGTGCTTTCGCAGCACACATTGGTGACCGTGCCGGTGATGATCAATGTATCGATGCCGCGCTGACGCAAGATCGCGTCCAAATCCGACGAATTCGGCATGAAGGCGCTGAACCGATGCTTGTCCACCGTGAGATCGTGCGTCGACACGTCGAGCTCGGGAGAAAGTTGATGGCCGAAAGTGCCGGCCCGCAATTGAAAATCGCCCTCCGCAGTGCGAGGCACCATGCGCGCTTGCCACTCCGTCAGTTTGTAGCGCGGATCGTCGCTGACCGTATGGCGCAGGAAGACCACCAGACCGGCGCGCTGTCGAACCGCCCGAGCAATGGAGTTGACATTCGGCACGATATCGAGCGCGTGTGGATTCGCCAATGTCTCGCCGGGCGCCAAGAAAGCGTTCTGCAGATCGACGACGATCAGAGCCGTCGCCGTGGGGTTCAGCGAACTCAGTCCGCTCCGCGATTTGCCGAGCTCGATGGCCCATGGGGGAATATTCACTTGGTTCATGGCTTATCCAATTGGCTAGGTCGCCGCCTTGAAAGGACCACGCCCCAGCTGTTCACGGATGGGAGTGAACGCGGCGGGACGCGGGCCATGCGCCAGCGACATCGCGCCGTCGACCACAAAAATCGAGCCGGTCACCGTGAAGGTGAAAGGCGAGACGGGTAGGTGACAAGTCGCCGACGTCATAGAGACTTGCGCGCGATTTCGATCGGATCGAAGTCTTCGCCGAACGGCGGATAGCCTAGCTGATCTCGGACAGGTGTGAAGGTGCCGCCGACGTTCGGTCCCCGTTGCTGCCAATTCGCACCGTCCACGACCAGGGTAGCTCCCGTGATATAACTGGCGTAGGGCGAACAGAGGTAGGTCGCGGCCCAGGCCAGCTCTTGCAGTCGGCCCCAGCGGCCGCCGGGAATGCCGGTACGCGCGCAAATCGCCTCGATGACGTCAATCTTGAGGTCGCTCTGCGGAAACATGCCGGGGACCAGCGTATTGACGCGAATTCCATACGGTGCCCACTCGACGGCAAGCGACAACGCCAGATTGTGTACGCCTGCCTTTGCGGCGGCGGAGAGTGCCTGACCGGGGCCTCCCGTCCACGCGGTATGCGCGCCGATGTTCAAGATTGCGCCGGGACGTTTGGCGGGAATCGCTCGACGCGCGAATTCCCGCGCCCCGAAAAATGCGCCCTCCAGGACAATGCCGGTGACGGCCTTGAACGCGCGAGGGCTGAGATCCTCAGCAGTGCCCGGGATATTGCCCGCGGCATTGTGAATATAGACATCCACGGGCCCCGCCTCGTGTTCGATCTTATCGAAGGCCGCGGTAATCTCGTCGGGATTGCGGACGTCCATCTTGGCGGTGACCGCCCTGCCGCCGACTTCTTCGACAACGGCCTTGCCGCGCGCCATGTGCGCTTCACCGCGGCTCAGGATCGCCACCGTGGCGCCGAGCCGCGCGAATTCGCGGGCGAAACCCCGGCCGAGGCCGCCCCCGCCCCCGGTGATGGCCACTACCTTGCCGGCATAGGTGCCCATAGGCAGCATTGCTTGTCCCATCGGCGGCGGCTCGGGCAGCGCACCCCCAGTGGAGAGTTTGGTTTTCGCGAGTGCCGCCTCAACTGCCGCTTCATCTTGAGTGTAGCTCATGGTGTCCTCGATGTGGGTAAGCCCACCGGCCGATCCTCAAATCGTCCGCGCAATCGTGAGGCGCTGGATTTCCGAGGTGCCGAGATAGAGCCGATGCACCCGGGCGAAGGCATACATCTTGGAAATGGGATAGTCGTCCGAAAAACCGGCTCCGCCGTGAAGCTGCAGCAGCTCGTCGAGGACGCGTCCCTCCATCTCCGAAATCCACAGCTTGGCCATCGATGCCTCGACCGGGTCGACCTTGCCCTCGACGTTGCGCGCGAGAAGCTCATCCAAATAGATGCGCGCGACGGCGAGTTCTGTCTTCACGGAAGCGAGCTTGAACTGCGTATTCTGGAAATCGAACACCTTCTGGCCAAACGCCTCGCGGTTCTTCACGAAATCGACCGTCATCAGAAAGGCCAGTTCGCAAGTGGCGACCATGCGGGCGCTCATGGCGAGGCGCGCAGTCGTGATGGTATCGAGGGCGGCTCTCATCCCGCGGCTCTCTTCGCCGCCGAGAATGCTCGACGCGGGCACGCGTACGTCCTCGAAAAAAACCTGCGAGACCCCTCCCGCACTCTTCAGCATGAGCTCGATGGGTTTGGACACCGTGACGCCCTTGGTGCCCTTGATCGGGACGATGAACATTGAAACTTGACCGCGGCCGTCGGGGCGCTCGCCGGTGCGCGCGGCCACGATCAACATGGTCATGATGGGGCCGTTGGTCATCCACATCTTCTGACCATTGATGATGTAGTCGCCGCCGGACCGCTTCGCATGGGTCTTCATGCTGCGCGGATCGCTGCCGCTATGCGGTTCGGTGACGCCGACTTCCGAAATCGCCTCGCCCGACGCGAACTGAGGCAGCCATTCATGTTTTTGCGCCTCCGTGCCGGCGTGATAAACGGCGTAGGCCGCGGTGTCCGTCGTGACACCGGCCTCCATGGCGGCACCAGCTGGAGAAAATCCGTGCTCTTCGTACAGAATGGCATGGTGCAGGAAATCGCCTCCGCCTCCGCCATACGCCTCAGGAATGCCTGCACATAACAGTCCCGCCTGACCGGCCTTTCTGAACACGTCAGCGGGAAAGAACACGTCCTGCTGCCATTCTTTCACATAGGGCTCGATTTCCCGCTTGAAGAAGCGGCGCGCCGTGGCCCGAAAGTCATCATGGCCGTCGGAGAAAATCTTTCTCCCGTAACCCAGCCCCTCGACCGATTGCAGCAATGCCATAGCAGTGTCCCGCGGTCAAAAAACATTGCGCTAGCGTATCACTCGTCAATGTCCGGCGCCACCCGTGGCCTGTGCCGGTCGGACACCGTCCGCGCCCTCGCCAGCGTGGGGACCACGAGGTTGCCAACTATCGTACCATATGCTAGTGTACAGAATTTCCCATAACCGGATGCCAGCGTGAGTCATCTCGCACGATTGTTCACGCCGATGACGATCGGCCGGATGCAAATCCAAAACAGGATCATGATGCCAGGCATGTCGGCCGGCATGATGCTCGATAGCGATGCGCAGGCGACGCCTGAAATGATTGCCTACTATGTAGAGCGCGCCAAAACGCGCCCGGGCCTGATGGCGATCGGCGCCTCTGCCGTGGTCCCGGCATCCGCACCGCGCAACATGCCGCTGGCGCTCGATCACGACCGTCACATTCCGTCGCTCAAGAAGCTGGTCGACGCGGTCCATCAGTACGACACGAAGTTCGGTATTCAGCTCTTCGACGGCGGCGTGCAGACCGGCGATCGAGTGCAGCTGTCGCCGTCCGGTGTGCCGGCAATGGCTGCTGCCGTGTTCGACTCGCGCGCGAGTCCGGTCGTCAAGACGCTCACCGTCGATGAGATCGGACAGGTGGTGGGCGATTTTGCCGCCGCGGCGCGCCGCTGTCAGACAGCCGGCTTCGATTTTGTCGAGATTCATGCAGGTCACGGCTATCTGATCAGTGCGTTTCTGACACCCTATTTCAACCGGCGTACCGATCAATACGGCGGCTGCTTGGAAAATCGCGGACGCTTCCTGATCGAAATTTTGCGCGCCGTGAAATCAGCGGTCGGGCACGCGCTGACCGTCGGCGTGAAGATCAACGGCGATGACTTCATGGTGAAGGACGGCTGGACCCTTGCCGACACCTGCATCCTCGCGCCGACCCTGGAAGCGCAAGGTGCGGATTATCTTTCCATTACCGCAGGCGTGATGGGGGGGACGCGCCTGACGGTGCCGCCGCTGTATGAAAAACAAGGCTGCTTCGCCGATCTGGCCGAAGCGGTCAAGAAGGCTGTTTCCATTCCGGTCGCAACCATCGGCCGAATCAAGAATCCGGTGATGGCGAACGATCTGCTCGAGCAGGGGAAGGCCGACATCATCTGCATGGGCCGGGCTATGATCGCGGATTCGGAAATCGTCGATAAATCCAGGCGCGGCGAGTTGGACGATATACGGCTGTGCCTAGGCGAATGTCGCGGCTGCATAGATCACGAGATGCGCTCGATCAAACGTGGTTCGCCGGGACAGGTGAGCTGCGTGGTCAATCCGCGCATGCAGCGCGAGTCGGTGTGCATCGACATCGAAGGATCAAGCAAGGACAATCCAAAAAGGGTATTGGTGGTGGGGGCCGGCCTCGCGGGCCTGGAAGCGGCGCGGCGCACCGCCTTTTCCGGTCATCAAGTGACGCTCTGCGAAAGCCGCAGTTGGATCGGCGGGCAGATACGCTTTGCCGCGATGATTCCGGGTCGCCAGGAGATCGGCGACATGCTGCCGTGGTATGCGCGGCAACTGGCCAAACACGGCGTGCAAGTCCGCCTCGATACCACCGTGGATGCCGCCATGCTCGAGAAGCTCGCGCCCGACGTCGTGTTCGTGGCCACGGGCAGTGTGCCGCAGGTGCCCCAGAATATGCTCGACGGCGTCGCTCATTCGGAAAATATCAATATGCTCATGATCGACGATCTGCTCGAACAGAACATTGAACCGGGCGAGAATATCTTGGTAGTCGGCGGTGACCAAATCGGCATGCAGGCCGCCGATTATCTGTCGGAAGGCGGCCGCAAAGTTTGCGTGGCCGAGGCGCATGGCCATTTCGCACAAAAGCTTGCGGCGAATGACCGTTGGTATCTGGTCGGGCGCACCATTGAAAAGAAAGTCCGTCGCTTCAAGGATGTGCGCAACATCGTGATCGGGACTGACGACAGCGTGTCTGTGGTGACCGACAAGGGTAGCGAAATCCTGCCGGATATCGATACGATCGTGTTCGCGAGCGAACGACGATCCAATCGCTCGGTGGCGGAATTGGCCAAGGCGAGAGGCTTGGAAACCTATATCGTCGGGGATGCATCGGATGTCGTATCCGAAGACAGCGGCACGATCTTCACCAATATTGCGCAAGCTTATGACATCGCGAGGCGGATTTAACCCGCGCCATGCGCTAATGATTCAGGTCTTCGAGGAGGAACCTAAATGGGTCGTTTGAACGGTAAGGTAGTCTTCATCGCCGGAGCGACCGCAGGGATCGGTGCGGTAGCGGCGTGCCTGTTCGCGCGCGAGGGAGCAAAGGTTGCCGTTGCCGGCCGGCGCGCCGCCGAGGGCGAAGCAGTGGTAGAGCGCATCACGAAGGACGGCGGCGAGGCGATTTTCGTACGCACCGACGTCTCGGAGGGTCAAAGTGTCGAGGAGTCGATATCTGCCACAGTGCGTACCTTTGGACGGCTCAATGTGCTATTCAACAACGCGGGCGGCTCATCCAATGCGGATGGACTCGTTACCGAAGCCTCGCTGGATGAATTCTGGCGCGTCATCAGAATCGATCTTTTGGGCACGTTTCTTTGTTGCCGGTTCGCCATTCCGCACATCGTCAAGGCAGGAGGCGGCTCCGTCATCAATAATGCGTCAGTGGTCGGAATCAAGGGCCAAGTGGGACGAGACGCGTACACCGCGGCAAAAGGCGGCGTGATCGCTCTGACCCGTTCGATGGCGGCTGAGTTCGTAGGAGACAAGGTGCGTGTCAACGCGCTCGCCCCGGGGGCCGTCGGCACGGAGAGAATTCTCGCCATGATCGCGGCAAACCCGGCTGCCAAAAAAGCCGTGGAGGTGCAGCCTCTGGGTCTCATCGATCCCCTCGAGATTGCGCATGCGGCCCTATTTCTCGCCTCCGACGAGTCACGCTCCATCACCGGCGAGATCTTACCCATTACGGGTGGGCGCTAGACGGATCGAGTTGCGCACCTCTAATCACTGTCAACGACGAGTACGATGCGGCCCATGGCCTCGCTAGCCTGCCGTAGCAGTTCTCACAGAATAAAGGCGAGGCTGCCTTGCGGCGAGAGCACGTCGAGGTCGAGGCAGGCTCTCTTTTCACGAATTGCGAGCGTGCCTCCAACGCGCACCAATGTGTACAGCAGCTGTCCCACGTATGCAATTACCTCGCGGCGCCGTACGCGATACGTGGCGAATGCCGCTGAAACCTTGGTGCCGACGTCATCATGCCCGCGCAGTTCGACGTTCGTTATGCAGTGGCGAGTGCGCGAATGCGGATATTCGGCATGTGCCGATTTCTTCATCAATCGAAGTACCCGCTGGTGGATGCGAGTGCGATCGTCCGCGACCAGGAAAAGCATGTTGGCCGGATCTGCGGAGGCCGGATTGTCGATGCCTACAGGCGGCACGAGATAGCGGCCGTCATCGGTAAAAAGCCTTTCCCAATCTTCCAAACGCCATTCATCGAGCAGCCGCGCTTCCAAGTATAAGAAGTCTTCCGCTTCCTCGCGTCTGATGATCCCGCTCATGCGTCGAGCCGTTCTGCTCCGCCGAGCATGCGGTCCCATTGCGCCCACCAGCCGCGCATCTGGGCTTCATCGGTAAAATCGGCTTTGGCCCGCAATAGATCCTCGTCGCGCGTCATCCCCTTGGAGATATCACTCCAGCTGGGCGGCGTAAAATCGACGCCGCGCTGGCACAATGCAAAGGCTTCGAAGTCATCCGGTGTGGCAAATCCGCCGGGTCCGACGAAGGTCAGGTAATTGTCCAACCGGATCTTGCGCAACAGCGGATCTTCGTTGCGCGTGCCGAGCGCCCATACATAGGCCATCAATTTATCGGGACCTTGCGGATACACCGTCCGAACCGAAAGTCCGATGTTGTCGTTGATCACGAGATTAGGGAAAACAATGAGATTGCGCTGGCGCTCGGCGATTCTCTCGGCGCGCGCGTCTCCGAATCGATTGACGAGAGCGCTTTTCAAGGCCTCTATCTTCGGCTTGGCTTCTTCCCCAAAAGGTGCGATCCACTGGGCCACGGGCCGGCCGGAGTTGAGCTCTATCTCAAAAGCGCCATGGCCGTTCCCGAGCCCCAAACCGTACCCGCGCTGAGTCGCGACCATGTTCTTGTTAGAAGCTCGCGTGTCAAGGAATTCGAAATAAGAGCGGTGCAACGTAGGGCCGTGATAAGCATCGTAGCTGTTCTCGATGAGCAATTTCCAATTGCCGGGAGTATACAATTCCTGGCCTCCCGCGATGACCTCTAATCCGGAATCCGACTGATCAGCGACGAGATCCAAGTACTCGACTGCACCGGCGAGATACTGCTCCAAGCTGACCGCGCCCGAATCGTAGTTGATGAAGTGAAAATCACGATACGCCTCGATTCGCGGCACGCGGCGCAAGTCATACGCGCCGTCGAAATTAAAATCTGCCGGGTAACCGCTTTTAGTTGCTTTATCGCGCAGCTGTCCCGACTGAAGATCGAATACCCATCCGTGGTACGGGCAGGTTACGACGCGGGCGTTGCCGCGAGCTTCGCGGCAAATCGTAGAACCCCTATGGGTGCATGCATTGTAGAAAGCGCCGACCTGGCCGCCGCGATCGCGTGCCAGAATCAGGTCGAATCCGCCGATCGTACGTGTGACGAAATCCCCCGCTTGCAAAAACTCCGAGCTGTGACCGGCGTACAGCCAGCACCGTCTGAACAGCGTATCGCGCTCGCGCCGGAAAACCTCTGGATCGGAGTACGTGCGGCGATCGACCCTGAACCGCAGCCGTTCGCGGTCGATCTGCACTAGCCCGGTACGTTGCTCGGGAGCCCGCGTCATCGTGTCAGCCGCTCGCAGCGTTTTAGTACGTATGCAGACGGTACATGAGTTATCTTATGAAGTCCAGATCTGCAGGGCAGGAGTTATGTATGGAATTGACCGGAAAGCGCATCATCGTCACCGGCGCCGCGCGCGGACTTGGGAAACACATGGCCATCGCCTGCATTCGCTCCGGCGCGCAAGTCCTGCTCACCGCTACCGACCGGTACGCGCTGGAGGAGACCGTTGGGGAAGCCCAAGCCGCGGCGGATCAGGCCGTCATCCACCTGGCCGATGTCCGGCAGGCCGCCCAGGTCGACACGATTGTCGATGCGGCGCAGCGCGCATTCGGCGGCGTCGACGTTTTGTTCAACAATGCAGGCATCGGAACGGGATCCATCCGGCCTGATTTTTGGGAAAATCCGATCAAGTTTTGGACGATCACGGATGACGATTACCGCCGTTTCCTGCAGATCAATACTCTCGCGGCCGTGCGGCTCGCCTGTTTGGTCGCTCCCCAAATGATTTCGTCGGGTTGGGGACGAATCGTCAACGTGACGACCAGTCTCAGCACCATGCTCTTTCCGGGCCAAGCCGCTTACAGCGTATCTAAAGCCGGTTTGGAAGCAATCACTGCGGTAATGGCGGCCGACCTCGCCGGAACAGGGGTCACCGCCAACGTATTAGCACCCGGCGGTCCCGCCGACACGCGGATGACCATGGGAGTCAAAGTTCCGCCGGAAGCCCTCATTCCTGCTGATTGCATGGCTGCGCCGGCAGTGTGGCTCTCATCGAACGCATCAGATGGCGTGACGGCAAAGCGAATTCTCGGGATCAAGTGGGACCGGACATTGCCGCCGGCGCAAGCCGCGCTCGCCGCGGCGGCACCGGTCGCCTGGACCGGATTTGGCGACCAGATGCGCGTCCCCGTCGGCGGAATGCCGGCGCCGAAGCAGCAATGAGCCGTCCGTGGAATTTGTCGCGGGTCCTCATAGCATCGTTGACGTAGCGTGGCCGCGCGAAAGCCAGAGCGAGGATGGAAAAATCAAGTGATTCGTGAAGAGGCAATCGTTCCGTCGGCAATTGACACGCCGGACCTCGGCGTCATGGCCAAGCTGCTGAGCAAGCGCTTCGGCTGCAGAGGTTTTCAGCCGAATCCCGTGGCGCGATCGATCGTACATCGAATCGTGGCGCTGGCTCAGCTCACCGCCTCTTGGTGCAACTCACAGCCATGGCAGGTTGTGATAACCGAAGGCGCGGGGACGGAGCGATTTCGCCGGGCATTGTTCGATCATGCAACGGCTCAGCCTGTCTCGGCTCCCGCGCATTTCGATTTCCCGGGTCCGCAATACTCCGGCGCTTATTTGCAGCGGCGGCGCGAAGTCGGATGGCAGCTGTACCAGAGCGTGGGGGTGGCTCGTGGGGATCGAGCAGGCGCCGCCCGTCAAGCGCTGGAGAATTTTCGACTCTTTGGTGCGCCGCATGTTGCCATCATTTCCACGGATCGGGACTTGGGCGCGTATGGGGCCATCGATTGCGGCGCCTATGTCAGTAACTTCGTCCTGCTCGCGCAAAGTCTGGGCGTTGCCTCGATCCCACAGGCGGCACTGGCGCATTATTCTCCCTTCGTGCGGCAATATTTCAACCTTGGGCAGGACCGCCAAATCGTGTGCGGTATTTCCTTCGGTTACGAAGATGCCGGCCATGCGGCCAATCAATTTCGGACGGGGCGAGCAGACCCGGACGAGGCCGTAACCTGGGTTGTCGATTAGCAAACTGATGAGGCAGGTCTCGTGCGCATTTCGTGTCTCCCGCTCACACTGCACCAAAGCGCTGCAAGAGTCCGGCGATTCGTAGCTCGATCAAACGCTGGCCTGTGAATGAATTGGCGCCCTTGACGAACTCACGGGTCCAGCCTTCCTCGAAATTGCGCGCGGAGGTGGCAACCAGGGTGGTGCCTTTCAGGAAATTCACGAGCATGGCGAGGCGCACGCGTCGCTCGGCTACGGGAACGCCACCCGCGGCGCGATAGAGGCGCATGAACTCTTCCCATTGCATGAATTCCTCGGCATAGACGCGCACGAGCCCCAAGTCCACCGCCGGATCCCCGAGGTGCAAGAATTCCCAGTCGAGCACGGCGGTGAGATGATCGCCCTCGACCAACAGGTTGTACGGCCCAGCATCGCCGTGCACGGCCGCCGCGGTGCCCGCACCCTCGACGCATTCGCCTCGGGCCCAGGCGTAGGCATAATCGATGAGCGGGGAGGCGATGGTGGCATTCTCGCGCCACTTGGCTTGATAGGTCTCGATCAGCTGCAACAGACTATCCGCAGGAGCAGCTCCAGCCGAAAGGCCCAGCTCACCCGGCGGCACGCGATGAAGTTGGGCGAGCAGACGGGCGAGCTCGGCAAAGGCGCCCGGGCAGGGCGTGCGCATCCCGAAATATGAACCTGGCGGTGTTCCGCGCAGCCGTTCGACCAAGATGAAGGGCGGCCCGAGCTCGGAGTCCTCGGCTTCGAGCAACAGCGGGCGCGGTACCGCGAGGCCGAGTGCGGCGAGCTTCACGAGTGGGGTGTACTCATCCCGGACCTTGGTCCCTTCATAGCGCAGCGCATAATCCTGGCGCATCACGACCTCCGTTGGCAGCGTGGCCGAGCCGGTAAGGGAGATGAAAAAGGTCTTCTTGGAGCGCCCCCCGGGAATTGGCACTACCGCGCTCGCCGCGAGGTGCGGGGCGCCGGGAAAGCGGCGGCGCAGGTACCGGGTAACCAACGCTGGGTCCAGCTGCGCTGCCGATGCATCCTGCCTGCTGGCAGGTCCAGCCGAAGTACCGGAAGAGACGTTTTTTTGCTGCCGCGCCGCGTCGTAACGGGTAAGCCACTGATGATCCAGGGCGCCGAGCCTGCCGAGCGTCTGCGTGATGGCGGCATCAGCTGCTGGACCGCCTCCATGATTGCCCGCGAGGTCCGTCGCGCGGCGCACGAGGGCCGCCGCGATGGTGCGCAGCGCCCTGACCTCGCGTTCCCGCGCCGCTCCGTATTCAATCGGGATGCCGGCGAGATCGGCGCGCCAACTCTGTAATTGCTCGGCGAAGAGAGCAGGCGGCAAAGTCCGAAGGACCTCCTCGAGAGCCGCGCGAAACGCCGGTATCCACTGTGCCGCGACCACCGCCAGCACATCGATGTCCGCCGCCAAATGCTCGAGGACGAGGCGGGCGAGAGCCGCCCGTTCGCGTGCATCCGCCGAGCTCAGCTCGGGCATTAAACGCTGCGCGAGTTCCTCGGCAATCGCGCGCAACAGTCGGGCGCTGCTTTCCTCGGCCATGGACAAAACACTCCTAGGGGATCGCTAGCATATGGCCAGTAAGCGTATAATATACGACATACATTTATCGGAAATTTCGTCACATGAATGAGGCCAAATCCCGCGTGCGCCTGTGTGGAGTCGATGACATCGAGACCGGCTCGATGCTTCAGGTGTCGCCGCCGGGACTGCCGGCCCTCGCCGTGTACCGGACCGCGGACGGAGAATTCTATTGTACTCAGGATCTGTGCACGCACGGCAGCTCGTCCTTGAGCGACGAGGGCGACCTTCAGGGCTACATTGTAGAGTGCAGCTGGCACGAGGGTAAGTTCGATATCCGAAGCGGCCAGCCTTGTGCGCTGCCCTGCACGGAGGCACTCAGAACCTTCCCTGTCACCATCGCCAACGGCGAGGTGTTCATCGAGGTTTAGTCCAACTCAGAGGCCGGTAGATCAACCATCATCCGGCGTGGTTCGGGAGCACGGGCATGCAAAGCGGCGTTCGCGCATTCAGTTTCAATGAGGGTGTGGCGTTCGTCGCGGGAGGCAGTGGCGGAATTGGCGCCGCGATCACGCAGGCATTTGCCGCCGCCGGCAGCGATGTATTGTTTACCTATTACCGCAATTTCGATGCAGCGACGCGCGTGCGAGAAGCCGCGGGCCGTGATGGGCGGCGCGTCGAGTGCGTACAACTGGCGCTCGAGGATTCCGCCTCCGCGGCGCACACACTGGCGGATGCGCGGAGTCGATTCGGCAAGATCCATAGCGTCATCTATGCGGCAGGCCCTTCGGTGCCCATCAACTTCGTGGGACAGATCCGGGAAGAGGATTGGATCAAGACTTTCGCCATGGACACGCATGCGTGCTTCAACCTCGTGCACGCGGCGCTGCCGATCTTGAAGGGTCAGGGCGGCGGCAGCCTCACGGCGGTCACCACGACCCAATTCGCCCGGCACGTTCCGATGAGCGTGCTCTCGTCGGCGCCGAAGGCCGCGATTGAAAGCATGATGCAGGTCGTGGCCAAAGAATACGGCCGATACGGCGTGCGGGCCAATTGTGTGAGATCCGGATGGCTCGCCGGCGGCAAGCTCGCTGACGGCATCGGTGGGCAGGTTCAGGAGAAGGCGATGCAGGCCATCGTGGCGCAGATTCCGATGGGCGCGCTCGGCGACCCGGCCGACGTCGCAGCCGCAGTGACGTTCCTCTCGTCGCAGGCGGCCCGCTACATCACGGGGGATGCGCTCACCGTTGATGGCGGCTGGCGGCTATGACAGCGATGTGCGGTGCAGAGGCATCTCATAGGGATGCGATTTTGATCTTTTACGAGGATGTCCTCCTGAAGGGACGGATGGACTTGCTGCACCGGCTCGTGGCGAGATCCTACGTCCCGCACGTTCCGCGCTTTGCGAGAGGTCTTGCGCCGGCAGCAGGATGCGAAGCGTTGCTTCAGCGCCTGCGCGCGTCGGGGCCGTTGCCTAACGAGGTCAAGCGCATCATCTGCGACGGCGATTTCGTGTTCACCCATGTCAAGTATCCCGGGCCCGTGCCCGTTGCCGGGAGCGATGTGTTCCGGTTCGATGAAGAGGGCCGTGTCTGCGCCCACTGGAACGTGCGCCAACCGCTTGGCCGCACCGCCGGAGATATCGATGAATGGTTCACCGCAGCACCGCCCGCGCCGGCGCCGGCGCCGACGCCGGTGACCCTCGATCGTGGGCAGCTCAAGGCGCGCGTTCGCGAAATGCTGGACGAGTTGTGGGCGAAGGGTGATTCGTCGCTGGTCGCAAAATATTACGCGGAAAGCTACGTTCAACATAATCCCGACATGCCCGGCGGCTTCGCACGAATCAAGGAAGTACTCGACAACGATATTCGCGGGCATATTCAGGCGACCGGCGCTCCGTTTCCCATCGAAATACATCACCTCGGAGCAGAGGGTGATCTCGTGTTCCTGCATTTGAGCCTCTTCATGGCGGGAATAAACCGCAATGCCGGCGAGAGGTCGACGAACGTCGACATTTTTCGCGTGGACCAATCAGGTCTCATGATCGAGCATTGGGACGTCTTGCAGATACAAGGCGAAGCGCTGCCTGACTCGCTGACGATATTCTAGGCAATCGGGAACGGAACCATGAGCGGCATCAGGCCTTTTCGAATTGAAGCAACGGAGACCGAACTCGAGGATCTCAGGCGGCGTCTGCTCGCCACGCGATGGCCGGAGCCGGAAACGGTCGATGATTGGTCGCAAGGCGTGCCGTTGAGCTATCTGAAGGATGTCATCGACTATTGGGCACGAGATTACGACTGGCGTTCGCGCGAGGCGCAGCTCAATCGCTTCCCGCAATACAAGACGCGTCTTGCCGATATCGACATCCACTTCATACATGTGCGCTCGGCTCATGAGCATGCGCTGCCCCTATTGATGACTCATGGGTGGCCGGGTTCGGTCGTCGAGTTTCAAAAGGTCCTAGAGCCGTTGACGGACCCGCGAGCGCACGGCGGCCACGAGATGGACGCATTTCACGTCGTCTGCCCGTCGCTGCCGGGGTATGGCTTCTCGGACAAACCGCCGGGCCGCGGCTACGGCGTGGAAAAAATCGCCGAATTGTGGGACGAGCTCATGGCGCGGCTCGGCTACCCGCAGTACGTCGCGCAGGGTGGGGATTGGGGGGCTGCCGTCACGACGCAAATCGGCATGCAAAACCGCGGCCGCTGTCGCGGGATCCATCTCAACATGCCATTGGCAATCCCGCGGCGGGATGCGGCGAAGAACCCGACTCCCCCCGAGGCGAAGGCGTTGGCGCTGAGAAAACACTACAGCGAAACGGAATCCGGCTACTCCATTCTTCAGTCCACCAGGCCCCAAACGCTCGGATACAGCCTGGTTGACTCTCCCGTCGGGCAAGCGGCATGGATCTTGGAGAAATTCCGGTCCTGGACGGATTGCAACGGCCATCCCGAAAATGTCTTGAGCCGCGACGAACTGCTCGACAACGTCATGTTGTATTGGCTGCCTGCCAATGGCGCATCTTCAGCGCGGCTGTATTGGGAGAGTTTTCGCAGAGCTTTTGCGGCAAACTCCGAGCCAGTATGCATCCCGACCGGCTGCAGCCTTTTCGCGAAAGAGCTTTCGCAGCCGCCGCGCGAATGGGTCGAGCGGCGCTACTCGAAGGTGATCTATTGGAACGAGCTGCCTCGAGGCGGCCACTTCGCCGCCTTCGAGCAGCCGGAACTCTTCATTGAGGAAGTCCGCAGGTGCTTCCGGCTGATTCGTGCGGCGTCAAAGGGCGCGGACTCAGTACCGGCGGCTTGACATCGACGGCGTGGCGGGCCGGGTCGCTTTACACTTGGAGCGCTAATGAAATCATCCGAAATACGTATGCAATCCGACGCGCAGGTTGACGGCGCACGTCTCGGTTCGGTGTTCACTGCGGAGCACGAGATTTTCCGGGAAACCTGCCGGCGATTTTACGAAAAAGAGCTCGAACCGCACTATCTACGCTGGGAAAAGGAGGGCAAGGGAACGGACAAGGAGTTCTGGAGAAAGGCCGCACATGCGGGTCTCGTCGGAATGGCAATTCCCGAGGAATACGGCGGTCCGGGCGGCGATTTTCTCTATAACCTCATCCAGAACGAGGAAATGGGCCGTTTCGTGGGCGGGGCCAGCGTCGGGGCGGCGATTGCGACCGACGTAATGACGACCGTGCTGGTCGCGCACGGTACCCACGAACAGAAACAACGTTGGTGTCCGGGAATTCTCTGCGGCGACGTCGTGCAGGCTCTGGGCTTGACCGAACCCGGAAGCGGCAGTGATGTGAGCGGCCTGCAGTCGCGCGCGCGTAAGCAAGGCGGGGATTACTTGCTCGGCGGCAATAAATGCTACATGAGCAGCGGCGATAAGGCTGATCTGCTCTACGTGGTTGCCAAGACTGACCGAGATATCGAGCAGGGGCGGGGTGCCATGACGATGTTTTTGGTCGATAGTAAATTACCGGGAGTAGTCGCCAAGCGGATGGACACGCTGGGTATGCGCGCCTCCAGCGTCGGCGAGTGTTTTTTCAACGACGTACGCGTGCCCGCCGATTGCATTCTCGGCACCGAGGGCGAGGCCCTGAAGACCGTGCTCAAGGGAACCTTCATCGCGGATCGCACGATCATCGCGGCACGCGCGCTGGCCGTCGCCGAGCTCGCTTTCGGCCTGACGCTCGAATACGTAAAGAACCGCAAAGTGTTTGGGCAGCGCGTGTTCGATTTCCAAAACACCCAGTTCAAGCTCGCCGAGATGAAGACAGAAATCGCGGTGGGCAAAGGTTTTCTGGACAGCGTGCTGCGCAAGATGGTTGCGGGGGAACTCGATCCGACGACGGCGACGATAGCGAAGCTCTGGCTCACGGAGATGGAATACCGGGTTGCGGACACTTGCCTGCAGCTCCACGGCGGTTATGGCTACATGACCGAAAGTGCAATCTCCCGCATTTACTCCTATGCGCGTGTGGAGCCGATCTATGGCGGAACGTCGGAGATTCAAAAGGTCAACATCGCCAAGTCGCTGCGTTAGGGGTAAATACCCTTGAACGATCGGTCTCTCGAACGCAACGCGCTGCTCCTCCTGTGGAGCACGCTGCGAAACACTCTGCAGCCGGAGCTCGTGAGCGCACTTGCAAAGGATCGGGCCAAACGATCCGATGCCGCCCTGCTGCGGCTGGTCGCGGGGTACGTTCAACTGCCCATACTGCGCGCTGCATTTTCCGAGCAATACGCCGGCTTACTCGTCGAGGCTCGTCGACTGGCGCAGCGTGGCGGGGTCGCCGAGCTTCCTGCGAACTTCGAGTCGCTCGATGACAATCCCATCTTCGTCGGCATCCCGGAAGTCGCGGGGACTCTCGAGGGATTGCTGGTTGCGCTGGCCCGAGCGAAAGAAGGTGAAGCGGCCGATGCAAGCTTCGACTCGTTGCTGGCGCAGGTGGTGGGCGCAGAGGCAGCCATGCGCGACGCTTACGAATCTGCGGTAGCGGCCGTCAAGCCGGTGGGAATGTGGTCGGTGCAGGCGGTGACAGCAGCGGCGCTGGAGCGATATCTTCAGACGCATCCGCGAAGTTCGCGCGAAGTACGGGTGAAATCGGTCGTCGATATTCCGGGGGGACGATCGAAGCGCACTATTCTGGTGGAACTCGAGCGGCCGGCTCACCTTCCTCCCGCCTTGGTGCTTCGGATGGATACCGGCCGGGGCGTGGGAACGAGTGTCAGCGATGAATTCCCGCTGCTAGATCGCGTCGCGAGGCGCGGGCTGCCGGTCCCCGAACCCTTGTGGCTGGAAACGAATGTCGATGTGTTCGGATTTCCGTTCATTGTCTTTCGCCGCATGCCGGGAGAGACGGCCGGCGATCTGATTGACGGTGCGTTCAAGAAAGTTCCGGCAACCGGTCACGCACTCGCTCGGGCGCTAGCCGCCGTCCACGCCGCGGGTGCGGAGATGATCGAGGACCCGTCGATGCGCGGATCCGCCGTTCCGCACACCGAACAGCTGCTTGATCACTACTACGATTGGTGGAGCGCAAAAAAGCCGTTTCCGTCCATCATCATCGAGGCCGCCTTCATCTGGCTACGGCGCAACATCGACGCCGGACTCGGGCAGGCGACCGTGGTTCACGCCGACACCGCATTTCACAACCTACTCCTCGATGAGCGCGGCAACGCATGCCTCCTGGATTGGGAGTTCGCCCACCTCGGCGATGCTGCCGAAGATCTCGCATCGTGCCGGCCGGCGGTGGAACGGTTCATGCCCTGGGCGGATTTTCTGGCGGAATATTATTCTCACGGAGGACAGCGCGTCACGGATTTCCAGCTGGACTACTTTGAGGTCTGGCGGCCATTGCGAAACGCCGTTCTTTGCGGCACGGTACTACACTCGCTCATCCACGGAGAGGCGGATGACATCGATCCCGTGACCATCGCACTCAGCACTTTCGCGCGGCTGCAAGCGGATCTGGCCAAAAGTCTGTCGCGAATTACGCTGCGCGCCTGACCGGCGCGGCCCTAACCGACGAGACCCGAGTCAACGAGACCGGAGTCTCCACGCTAGTACGATGAGTCAGTTGCGCTTCGCGCGGGGCCGCCGCCCGCGCTCCATGGCGAGCAAATTCGAATGTGTGCTGGCGTCGCGATTAGCTCCTCGCACTTCGATCAGCGAGCCGCCGCCTTCTTCAGGTTGAAGGCGGGATCCTTGAGCGTCTCGGCCTCGACCGGCACCCGCGCCTCGATGAGTCGCTGCGCGAACTTCATGTCGCGCGGCTCGTTGATGCTCGTCGCTCCGACGATTTTTCCGTCGGCCAGGTGAAACATCAGGAATTTGTTGGCCTCGAGTGCACCTCGCAGCACGGAGTCCGGCGTATCGGCCACGCCGGCTACCTGAATTTTGAGGTCGTATTGATCGGACCACATGTGGGATACCTGGCGATAGGGTTCTCGCGAGCCCAGTAGGTTCTTCGCGACGACCAGCGATTGGTTCTGGGCGTGCATCCAATTTTCGCTGCGAATTTGACGGCCGAAAAATTCGTCCGGGTAGCGCACTGCATCGCCGGAGGCATACACGTCCGGCTCGCTGGTCGAGCCGAACTCGTCCACGAGGATGCCATCGTCGCACTCGATGCCTGCGCTCCGCGCGAGTTCCGTATTGGGAGTGACGCCAATGCCGATGACGATGAGGTCCGCAGCAATGATGGTCCCGTCCTTCAGTTTGAGGCCCGGACTCGAGTTCGATGCCTGTCCGACGGCATGCGCATCGAGCTCGAGCTTGACGCCTTTCGCGCGATGATAGGCCGCGACGTGCTCCGCGATCGAGGGGCAGAGCGCGCGCGCCATGATGCGCGGCGCGAGCTCGACGACGGTCACGTCGCAGTCGCGCAGCGCGGCGCTCGCGGCGACTTCCATTCCGATGACGCCTCCGCCGAGCAGTACGATTTTGCGGCCTGGCTGGAGCCGATGCCTTATCTCGAGGGCATCCTGCAACGTGCGCAAATACTTGTGATTTGCAGGTCCCGATTCCAAGGCCGGCAGGCGACGTGGGCTCGAGCCCAACGCGAGCAGAACCCGGTCATAGGTGACGCGCTCATCGCCGTCGAGTTCGACCGCATGGGCGCCGACATCGAGGCGCGTGGCCCGCCGCCCCAACATGAGCTCAATCCGGTGATCCGAGTACCAGTTCCTCGGACGCAAGGCGATCGCCTCGGGCGAACGGAGCGCGATGTCGCTGGGAAGATGGGCGGCGACGAGCGGTTCCAGCTGGTCGTGCACCAGTACGCTTTTCGACAGCGGAGGGCGGTCATACGGCAGCTCGGGCTCCTCGCCGATCAGTACGATCCGTCCGGCGAACCCCGACTCGCGCACCGTGCCCGCCGCAGTTACGCCGGCAAGCCCGGAACCGACGATCACTACGGTGTCTGGGGACGTCATTGTACGCTGGCCTCATGCCGATACTACTGTGCCCTCATACGGATCCGCGACGGCTCGACATCGCACTCCACAGTAAATTAGTACGTATTAGACTTATATGCAAGCGATATAGTTTACGGCGGGTGCAATTCCGGTGCGGCTAATGCCTGCCCGGCGTTCCGCGCACGGTGAAGGGCGGCTTAGCGAGCCAGATCCACGGTATCAGGAAAATGAACATGATGGAGAACACGTGGTACAGGTCGTTGAAGCTCAGCGTCATCGCCTGGGTAGTGATCGTCTGATCGGCATATTGAAGGGCGGCCTTGCCCGAAATTCCCAGGGTCTGCAAATTAGTTTGGATATTCGTCCACGCCAGGGACGAATTTCGGATGTGCTCGGACAAAACGGCGTGATGAAAGTCCGTTCGCCGGGTCCACAGCCAGATGGTAACCGCCGTGGAAATGCTCCCTGAAATGGTTCGCATGAAGCTGCTCAGTCCGGTGGCGGATGCGAGTTCCTCCTGCGCGACGGCGGAGAGAGTGATTTGATTCAGGCACAGAAAGAACAACGATACCCCGAGACCTTGCCAGAAGCGCGGGCTCGCCAATTGCATCAGCGTCGCGGTCTCATTCAGGTGCGAAGTCCAATACATGGTGAACACGAATATCGAGAACGCGAAGGTCAGCGCCCAGCGCAAATTCACCCGATGAATGTTGCGGCCGAGAATCGGCGAAATGAACAGCGAGAGGATGCCGACGGGCGCTACTGCGATGCCGGCCCATGTGGCGGTAAAGCCCGCTGTAGTCTGCAACCAAATTGGAAAGATTACGTTGGCCCCCATGAAGGCGAAATACGCGAAGGAGACGCATAGCGTTCCGATCAGGAAATTGCGCCGCCCAAAAAAATGCAAATCGATGACGGGGTACCGGTCGGTGAGTTCCCAAGGGATCAGGAATGCCAGGCTGATGAGCGCGACAACCGAGCTCGTGATGATGATCGGCGAGCTGAACCAGTCCAACTCGTTGCCGTTGTCCAGGGTGTATTGCAGGCTGCCCACCCCGACCACGAGCAGGATCAGACCGACCGCGTCGATCGGCAGTTTGACCCGCGTCGATTCCCGATTACTCAGGAGACTCGAGACCAAGAACCACGATAGTATCCCGAGCGGAACATTGATATAGAACAGCCAGGGCCAAGAGAGATTGTCGGTGATGTAGCCGCCGAGGATCGGCCCGAAGATCGGCGCCGTGATGATCACCATGCCCCAAAGGCCCAAAGCCAATCCCCGCTTATCGGACGGGTAATTGCGCAGCAACAGCGCCTGTCCCAAGGCCAGCAAGGGTCCGGACACCAATCCCTGCAGCAGGCGGCAAGTCACCAGCATCGGCATGCTGATCGCAAGTCCGCACAGGGCCGAGAAAACGATGAACAGCATGATGGACGTGGTGAAGGTGCGAACCTCGCCGAAGCGCTTGCCGAGCCACCCTGTCAACGGCTGCATGACCGCGGAGGCCAGCATATAAGAGCTCACCGTCCAGGTTCCCTCCGAAACGCTGACCCCGAGACTGCCCGAGATGGAGGGGATCGAGACGTTGACGATGGTCATGTCGAGCAATTCCATTACCGTGGCGAGCGCGATCGCCACGGTTAGCAGAAAAAGCTGCGATCCGCGCAGGGGAGGCAATGCCGCGGCGGGCGCGGCTTGGGGCATGT
>Ga0137403_10001276_pt1 | contig 31782 bp, 25 predicted proteins | sample CZOMad2_1_16fung_FD_122057 | JGI IMG/M metagenome (GOLD analysis project Ga0137403, IMG submission 122057) | Vadose zone soil fungal communities from Angelo Coast Range Reserve, California, USA - CZOMad2_1_16fungal (Hybrid Assembly) | ecosystem: Environmental > Terrestrial > Soil > Vadose zone... | reverse complement strand
GCGACGGCAAACAACATCTCGGCCTCCGAGACGCTCTTCCGTCTCGGTATCGCGGGCCAACTCATCGGCATGGCCGGTTTTATTTTCGTGGCTCTGGCCTTGTACGACCTGTTCAAGGAGGTCAACCAGCGGCACGCCTGGCTCATGGTGTTACTGATTGTGGTCTCGATCCCCATAGCTGTTCTGAACGAGCTGAACTCAATCGCTGCCCTCGTCCTGCTGCGCGGGGCTGACTTCCTATCAATGCTCGAAAAGCCTCAGCGTGAGGCTCTGGCCATGCTGTTCCTCAAGTTGCATGGCCAGGGACTCGTTGTCACCGAAATATTTTGGGGTCTGTGGCTCTTTCCCCTCGCCATGCTTGTATATATGTCGCGGTTCCTGCCGCGGTTCCTGGGCGTCTGGCTTGCCCTAGCCGGCTTCGCATGGGTGATCCTGAGCCTTACGAGCGTCCTGTTGCCGCGATATCAAGACAACGTGAATACCTACTCTCAGCCTGCCTTCTTCGGTGAGATAGCGTTCATGCTGTGGCTGGTGATCAAGGGCGCCAAACCGCCAGCGCCGGACACCGCAACCTCATCGTCGCCGCTGGTTAAGTGACTGAACGAAGCGCTCATCCAGCACTTGAGACATCTTGCACCCTTGATTTTGCGGAAGCGTAGGGCCGTAACTATTGTCAATTGAACTGCAAATCCGGTAATGGGTCAGGTTGAATTTTCTTTCTTTTTATCGTCGCCAAACAGTGTGGTAATCTGTCGCGTTTTGCGGAGAACTCTCTAACCCAATCTCCGTAGGGGTTAGGGCTCCCGCCGAACATCCACCATACAGTATTTGCCGTATTCCCATCGCAGGGAAGAGGACTATCTTGTTAGTACTGGGTGAGGATTCCCATGACAGCAGAAGTTTTCATAGACAAGACCGAGGGAGACGGCGTTGAAATCTCGGTCGTCAAGCACGGTCAAAGCGCTGGCGCGGCGCACAAGTACGACACGGTCGAGAAAGCCAGAGCCGTGCTTCTTAAATTCGGCTTTGTCCCGGAACTGATTGATCGTCAGCTCAGAACTCTTTCCAAGTTGCCACCTAGCGTCCTTCTCAGGTTTCCGGAATCTGAGATTGCCGATGAGGTTTTGCGATCATTGGAGTTCACGGCGGCCATATTTCAGGCTGCCTAAACTGGCGGTCGTGTCTCGAAATCCGAGCGTCCCTTTAGCAACCCAAGCGGGTCTTACCTGTACCACCAGAACAGAGAAAAAGGCTGAAGCGCTTGGCCCTTCCGAAGCGACTGCGCTGTCGCATACAGTATTCCCTGTAGCGCAGATTTTCGCGGCTTCGTGCCGAAACTTCGCCCCCTTATCGTCTGACCACGCGGATCTAGCAGAAAAGGCTACCTTTCGCTCGTGGCACGGTTCGTGCTCCTAAACCATGATCGTAACGACTTAAGGGGGCACTCAAATGGTCACCTTGTTGCTCTGCTTAGCTTGGGGAACGCTTGCCTTCTTTTTTGTCCTTCTTGTAAGGATGGGTGCCAAGCCCGCCCCCAAACCACCCGAGCTATTGCAGCCTTGGGACCCGACTGCTTGTCATGACGAGGTACTCCGTTCCTCGGCCACCCGATACGTCTTCACGACGCACGCGGTTACGTGGCGAGAGCACTGCACTGGCACTCACGAGACATGAACGCTCGTGGCCCGTGTCCATACTTGAACGTTAAAGTAGTATCGAAGTGGCGATTCTTCCCCTTCTCAACCTAATGAGCGCAGTCTTTGCCACCAATTGCACAATTTTCGGGCACTTGACCTAGCCTCATGATCCAACATAGTGTTGGACGTCGGCATCCAACCTCGCTCCCTTGACCCGAGGAGAGTCTCTGAGTGTTCCATGGCCACGCCAGGCGCAGAATTCGTAACACTTAGTGGCGAGACAGAAGCTGAGCTGCGAGAACTCGAAAAAGAAATCGCCAATAGGCGCGATTGGCCCACGCCCGCTCTGTTGCAGCAAGTCCTTGAGAGGGTTAGCTCAATTACCTTGGCCCAAGGCGCTGCCATTGCAGTCTCCGATCAGTGGGGTGTCATCTGCCGGGCCAGCGTGGGCGAAGCTCCTGAAGTAGGTTCGCGACTGCGGCCTGACTCCGCGTTGACCCGAGAGTGCTTTGAGACCGGACAGGTAGTGGTTTGTGAAGACACCGAAAACGACTTCCGGGTACGCCGTTCGACCGCCAACAATTTGCAGCTGCGTTCCGCCGTGGTGGTACCTCTGCCGAACCAAGGCTCCGTTCTGGGAGTCATCGAGATCCTGTCGTCCCGCCCTTCGGCGTTCAGCACAACCCATATTGTTGGATTGCAGCGCATCGCCGAATTGCTCGCGAGTATTTTGGCTTCGGCACCGGTAGATACCGAAATAAAGGCAGATGTGCGAGTGGTTACGCTCGCGCAGTCTGAAGAACTGACGGAAGTCACTGTTGCGTCTCCGTCAACTATCGCCCCGCCTAAGGAACCACAGTCAATAAAGCTGTTCTTGCTGGCGGGTGCATCCATCTTGTTGCTCTTGCTTTTGGTTTGGCTCGCCGTGCCTCGCCCGCAGCAAATCACCCGACCTTCCGCCCAGACCCAACCCCCGGTTCCGTTACAGAGCCGTCCCGCGCAGCCGCCAGAAATCCGTACTGAGTCCACAAAAGGACAAGCCCCAAGATCTGATGGTTCGCAGCCGGATTTTCCCGCTGTCTCATCATCGTCTCCTCCCGGTCCCTCTTTGAACCAGTCCACGGAACAGGTTTCTCCTGTGCCGGAGAAACCATCATTGAGTACGGGTGACGCTATTGAAGAAGCAGCGGCACGGGTCATTCACCCAGCTGTGCCCGCGATCGTGATTCAGGGAACTCCTCCTGGAACACAGATCTTCCTTGACGACCACTGGGTCGCCTCCACAAATCCTGCTGGTCAGGGCGGCGTTTCAACACTCGCTGCCGGCCAACATCACTTGCGACTCAGCGTCAATGGCTATCGGGACTATGATCAAGAAGTGGACGTGCAAACCGGCAAGACCTCCACAATAAACGCCAAGCTCGATCCACTTGAGCTACCGACTTTGAGTGAACCCGCGAAGGCGCCTGTGCTTTCGCTCGCAACCGCGGTTCCTATGCCGGTCATCTTGACCCGACCGCAGCCTCCCGATTTCGTGTTGGATCGCACCTTCAAAGGCCACAACGGATGGGTTACGGCAGTCACATTCAGTCCAGACGGGCGGCGACTCGCCTCGGGAAGCTGGGATCGGACTCTCAAGTTCTGGGAAGTGTCGACGGGTGAACCATTGGGTGCCGTTGCCCATGACATGAAAGAGGTCCAGGCGCTGGCATTCAGTCGGGACGGACGTTGGCTGGCAACAGAGAATTCCTCGGACACTACAAGCCTACGCGACCCGTCGACCGGACAGGAGATTCGTATCCTTCGGAGCGACAAGCCTTTGGGCCCGCTGGGCAGCAACTGGGTATATTCGATCGCTTTCAGTCCCGACGGTCGGTGGCTGGCTTCCGCCCTCGACGATAAGACCGTCAGGCTTTGGGATGTAAATACCGGAAAGAAGATGCGCGACCTGACCGGTCTCCGCCGTGCCGTGGTCTACATAGCCTTCAGTCCAAACGGTCGGCTCCTGGCTACTGGTGACGACCAAAAAAGCATCAGGATTTGGGACCCAGCGAGCGGGGAAGAAATATACAAGCTAACTGGTCACAAAAAGCCGGTATACGCGGTGGCTTTCAGCCCAGATGGTCGCTGGCTGGCTTCTGCCAGTGGGGATAAGACCGTGAAAATATGGGACCTAGCCGTCGGTCACGAACTTCACACCTTGGCTGGCCATGGAAACATGGTCACCAGCCTCGCCTTCAGCCCGGACGGTCGCTGGCTGGTTTCTGGCAGTTGGGATAAGACGATCAAAATTTGGGATGTAGAAGCGGGGCGCGAAGTACAGACCCTGGCCGGACATGACCATCCTGTCTATTCAGTCGCGTTTGATTCTCGGGGCCAGTGGCTGGCCTCGGGCAGCGAAGACGGAACTATTAAGCTCTGGCGGTTAGCTAGCAACGCAGATCAAAGCGGACCGCGGCGATGACAGTTTTTAGGGAGTAAAAGTTATGAGCCATAATGGAAACAAAGTGGCCTCGGATGCTACCCGATTCGGAAGCATGCTCGCCATTGTGCTGATAGTAATGGTGGGACACCGCACCGCTGTCGCCCAAAGCCTTAATTGGGAGGGACAGACAGGTGTCTTCGTGACCCCGCTAGCCTATTCAGTTTCCACTGGCGACGCCCGCCTCAGCATACCTGTAGTTTCTTATCACTACCTGAACGCTGGACCCGTCCTGGGTAACTTCCATCAGGTGTCCATTACTCTAGGAGCTTTCAACCGCGTCGAGTTCGGCTACACTGGAAATCTCCATCAGGATGGAAGCACAACTGGCCTGAGCGGCTTGTGGAGCGGTGGTTTCAATGCCTTTCACGGGAAGGTGAATCTTCTTAGGGAGCGGCGCAGTGGACTGCCCGCTCTGTCAGTGGGCTTCGTCGCTCGCACCCAGGTTCGAAATGTGGGTGGCGTCATCGAGGGTCACGACACGAACAATCAGGATTTTTACGTCGTGGCCACCAAGACCATAACCCGATTCCGGAAGCTACCGCTGGTGTTCAATGCTGGCTTCAAAGCCACCAACGCATCTCTGCTTGGACTGGCGGGAAATGCTCCCGGCTATTCCGGCCGAGCATTTGGTGCCGCCGGCTTTGCGTTTAAAGGGCCGGGCAGAAGTACGATCCTGCTTGGTTCCGAAGTGTTACAAGAACCTCGAAGCATTCAAGGGCTGCCCGGCGCTGTAATACCAACGACAATCACCTACGCGGTTCGCATCGTGCCATCAGGAGCTCTGCCGATTCACGGTTGGGGAGTGGAAAAACCCAAGCTCACTCTCGATTTTGGTCTGGCTCAGGCCGCGGGCAATATCATGCCCGGCGTAAACCTCCAGGCACGTCACCAATTCGCATTTGGTATCTCGTACGGGTTTTAGTGGGTTTCTGCCTACTACTTTGGTTAAGTCTCCCATAACCGCTCCGGACGAGAAGCGGCACTGGGCTCAAACATGTACGCTTTGCTATCTACTGATTGATGTGGTGATCCAATTTGCCAGCAACACTACGACGACTCCTGTTGCGACAGCAAGAACCAGCAGAATAGCCGCGAGGCGGTATTGACGATTGCGACTCCGTATTTGACTCGTGTAAACGAGTCTGCCCTTAGCGAAGTCGAGAGGTGGTGCCGGACTATTGTAGGCACGGCGATGGTTACGCATTCCGCTCATATGGGCTCCAGAAGGCAACAAGGGTCGGACGGCAAGACCTGACTGCTGCCGGATTCGGGCGAAGTGAGCGGTGAAACTAACCAAATTATACGCTGCCTGACGGTAATCGAGCAGGTTAACTATTACGGCTGACTCGTCGGTCCGTCGATTGGAGCTCACGGAAGTGGTGCAGTTCAGGCGCTGGGGTGTCGATTCCCTGCTGGGCAGTGAGACACTTGGAGCGCAGCCAGCGGCCTGAGCGATCCGTTGCTAAGCTGCCTTATCATCGCTGTTGCGGCCTGGGCTGGCAACCAAATCTTGGCGAAGCTGCTCCATTTGTATGGATGCTTCCTTTATCTGCTCAGCATATTCGTGGCCTTGCCGCGGTAGAAATCCCCCGTAGTTATCGAGCAGCAGGCGGGCGTTTGCCTCGATGGCGGAGGTCTTTGATCGGGCTTGATTGGAAAGCGCAAACGTCAGTTTCTCTAGCTGCAAATCGCGGACCGCTAGTGCTTGTCTGCTCTTCGCAGTCTCCTGTTCAAGCACTTGCCCGTGGTAGCGGACGAGTCCAAACAGACATGCTGTCAATACGACCAGACACAAATTGGAAACAATGGTCTCTACCAAAGCCTTGCTTAAATTCGTATTCCTCTCTCTCTCGAGTCTGTCAAAATTGTTTGTCTGCGCCACAGATAACGAGGACAGAAGGCCGCGAGCTCGATCCATGTACTCCATCCCTTCGTTTGAATCCACCAGCATGAATGCACGATGGCGATATCCCTGTTGGCGCAAACTAATAGTGCGTTCCATCTCAGCTTGTTTTTCGGCAGCTAAAGACTCGAGCTGCGACTCTTGGGACCGTTCGCTCTCCGCTCGATTAGCCACGCCTGCACGAAGGTCGGCAAAATCGGTTCCGATCCTGCCCTTCGCGTCGGTATAGGGCTGCAAGTATGACGGGTCTCCGGTTAGCAGATATCCGCGCTGACCTGTTTCCATATCGGTCAAGTCTTTCAGAACACTCGATATGTTCGCCTGCATCGTCGAGCCTTCCAGAGTGCGAGCCGCAATGTGTTGCATCTGTTTTAAGTGGTTGACAGCAAGATACGCATTCCATGCCATGAAAGCGAGTAGCGCGGGAGCCGCGATTCGTAGCAACGCTTTTCGAATCATCTTATGTGTGCCATCCTTCACGTGATGTTCAGAACGCCCTCAGTCGTGATTCGACTGGCTTTGGAAATCTCTGCCGCAACCTTGACCACTGCCTCACTCCGGTGGACGGGTCCTTCTCCTGACATAACCGAACTGGCAGCTAAGGTGAAAAGCAGAGCATCTTCCTGGTTGTCGAAGTAAAGCACTACCTGATTCGCGGACATGCGCGTACCTCCTACTGATTGTTCATGAGAATGATAGGCCGGTTCGCCACCAGAATGAGGTTATCTCTCTTGGTGCGCCTCATTGTCGAGCTTCCCACTCAACAGAATTCTAGGCCTGTCACTGGCCACAAGCGTGTTTATCAGGACCAATTCGGAGGCATTAGTTTCGAGTTGCCCGTGATTCAGGAGCAATCAGGAATATCGAGCACGCATTGGTACATCAAGCGACTAGAGGTACCACCTAAAGAACAGGCCCGCCTCCCGGCCTGCAATTGAATCAATGGACGTGATACCGTGAACCCAGATGGACCGATCGAATGGCTATGAGAGAGTCGCTGCGGAGTTTCTGGCAGGTCGCGGCAGTAGGGCACGATCGGCTGGGACCGGAGCGAAGACCGTACGTAATTGGGCGCGAACGCTGCCGCCCCGAGCCACTGTTGTCGATCTGGGCTGCGCGTCGGGTTTCCCAATTACCGAAGTTTTGGTCGCCGAAGGCCTGAACGTCTACGCCGTTGATGCAGCTCCATCGTTCGTGCATGCCTTCCAACGTAATTTCCCAAACATCCCTGTTGCTTGCGAAGCCGTCGAACGCTCGACGTTCTTCGATCTAACGTTTGATGGTGCTGTCGCATGGGGACTGATATTCCTCCTGTCTCCCGAAGAGCAGCGGCGCCTATTAGAAAGAATCGCCGGCATACTAGCGCCTGCTGGCCGCCTGCTGTTTACTTCGTGCGCGGAACCATTGGTGTGGAGCGATGCGATGACAGGATTAGAGTCACGATCCCTTGGAGCCGAAGAATACCGGGGACAGCTCTTAGCCGTCGGCCTCGCGGTAGCCAACGAGTACGATGACGAAGGTCGGAACCACTATTTTGATGCTTTCAAGGCGCGCGCATTGAATTCGGATCCGGCTATGAGAAGGTAACGACGGGCTGAACCTGAGCGGAGTCGTCGGATATCCGGAATCACAGATATCGTCACCGGAAGCACGATGTTCCAAAGACAATGCTGCGGGGGTCTATGCGTCAGGTTCGCACACTCTTCGGATATTTTTCCGGACGTCGATGGCTTGCGACGAGCGGCCTGGCTACGACATCTCTATTCATGTTCTGGAATATGCCCTTGCCACATTGATCCAAGGTGTCGCATTGGCACTTCGTCATCAACTTTTTGAGCACACCTCGTACTGCTTTTATTCCATCCATCAGATCATCCAACTCCGCAAGCTTCCTCTGGGAGAGCGTTCGCCAGCGTTCCGAAGGGCGAGTGATGTCGCGGAAACCAAAGAACAAATGTCGGATTTCAGTCAATGTAAAACCGAGTTGACGCGCACGCTGAATGATTGCCAGGCGGTAAAGCGCCGTCGTGTCGTATCGTCTCTGCCCGCTCATTCGGGGGGCTCGGGGAACCAGTCCAATTCTCTCGTAATAGCGAACCGCCGATGCCTGGAGTCCAACTCTTCGCGCCACCTGGGAAATCGTCAATTCTGGCATAGGGACATTCTAGATCGCCGCTTTCCGATCAACATCCAAACGGAGACAGATTCTTTAGAAAAAGTCCTCTTGCCTTAAAGTCGACTTTAAGTTGTAGCGTAATGGATAGAGCGAGAGAGCGTCCAGAGCTTTGCCGCCAGGAGGAGAAGTACTCATGCAGAAAATGAAATTGATATTGATGCTCGTGCTGTGGTTGACTTCTGGTAGCATTTTGGCACAAGTCGGGCAGCAGCGCGTTGACGCCAAGGAAACGGCCAGCCTCGAAGCAGAACGGGAAAAGCACGCTCTGCAGGTCTTAGCGAAGCTCACCGAGAAAGTGATCGTTTCTGGCGCTGATGCCATGCCCGCCGACAAGTACGGCTATGCGCCAACCGATGGTGAATTCAAGGGCGTGCGTACCTTCGGTCAAATGGTGAAACACCTGTCCGCAACCAACTACATTCTGGCCGCGGCGGCCTTGGGACAGGAGCCACCGGCAGATGCCGGCGACGAGTTTGGGCCTGACGCTGTGAGAACTAAGGCCGAAATACTCAATTACCTGACAGGCTCATTTGCATACCTGGACAAAGCAATCGAAGCTATCGGCCAGAAGACTCTGCCCGTTAAATCCTCGCCGATCTCGCCCCTGAAGAGCACGGAGGCAACTCGCCTGGCATTGGTGGTGGAGTCCTTGGTGCATGCTTTTGACCACTACGGACAAATGGTCGAGTATCTGCGCATGAATGGCGTCGTTCCGCCCGCGAGCCGGCCATGAAGCACGGTTCTGATGACCTGCTGATAGGGTGGTCGATATCGTTCGCGTGGCTGGCCCGCTGGTACCAAGCGGTTCTTGAAAACTGTCTTGTGTAAGCCCGATGCGTCGATCTAGCAGTGACTCGGCAGCTCGGAAGTTGCGAGGTTGTTGGCGTAACATCGCGATCACTCATTGACCACGAAGTAGGCCCGATGCCACAGATCTCAACGCAAGAGTTCGAACGCCTGCCACTACGGGTCCACGACTTTCTTGCCGGTGTGCCTCTTCATGACGTGTGGGCCATCGATCTGCCGCGGGTGCGCTCCGGCATCACGCTGGATGAGTTTTCCCGGATAGCAGGCGCGCGTCTGTGCACACCCCCGCCGGTCGTGCGCGCGCTGCTGAACATCCGTCTCTTCGTCGGCCGGCTCCTTGGTTGGGACCATGAGCCCGCCTCAAGCGCGGTGGAGACCTTCGCAACGCGTCTAACAACCGCAGATCGCTCAAAGTCTCGGGTGTCGGCGAGTACGCGCGAAGGACTTTTCCGCGTCGTATACCGCTTCGAGAACGAGCAACTCCTTGAGCTGATCAACCGCACCGCCCACGCCGCAGCGCTGAGCGCCCTTGTCGAAACGGCTAATGCGTACCGTTTCTATTTCGGCATTTACGTGCGCAGCGTCAGTCGCTTCACGCCGATCTACATGGCCCTGATCGACCCGTTCCGCAAGCTGATCGTCTATCCGGCACTCCTTCGCAGCGTCCGCGCGAAGTGGAATAAAGCCTTCGGCACGGCCTGACAACGGGACACGTTCCCGAGGCTTAGGCTGAACGGATTGCGGCAAAGCTTACCTCCCCACAGATTGACGTACGTAGCTCGAAGAGAACAAGTTCCGCCACCCCCAGGCTGATCTGCTGGTTCGTAGGCGTGCCAATCCAGCACGGCAGCGCCGCTATGCGCCATGAGTGGAAGATGTGCGTTGCGCGAAGCAAGGGCGCTCGGAAGCCCATCATCTGAACGACTCGTTCCCGAGCATGGGGCGACTCGGCAGTGACTATTGTTTGTAAACAGGTGTTGCAAACAGGCGTGGCTGTTAAAAAACTCACACTCTCGAAGTTCGCAGAAATTTCATCGCGCTAGGATGCCCTATAAGCGACGTTCTCGATTTTGGTGGATCTTTTCTACGCTCGGCTGGGACAGTTTTTTCAAAAGAGGGGGGCAACAGCCACAGGCGATTACACTCAGAGTCTGCACGGGCAGCTACAGGATCGACTGTATAGCTAAGGGTAAGTAATTTTCGTACAGTATTTCAGCACGTTTCATCCAACCCGCCGTCTCTAAACGGCGGGAATTTTTGTGCGAAGAAATGACCCAGCACCTGAACATCGCCTGGAACCCGGCGACCAAGGAATGGTTTTGTACAAAATGCGGTCGGACTTCCGATCATGCCAGCGAAAGCGATGCGCACGTGGAATTGGACCAACACGAGTGCCAAGTTCCTTCGGTCGAAAGAACTACGACGGCTCCAGGAACCAAAACCATGCGTCTCTTGAAAAAGAGCTATAAGACACTCAACCCAAAACGCGAGAAGTAGCCAATACCTCGCGCGCGGGAGACGATGTCTAAGAATTTTTTGAGAGCGGCTTCTCCATGGTGAGGGGAATTTACTAAGGTGGCCCGGGCTTCGTCGGTGCGCTGGCGCGTAGAACCCTTAGTGTTCCCCCGGCAAGGGAACTCCGGGTACCGAGGGGTACGAAGGCCTTCTCGGAAACAGACTTTACAGAGGACCTCAAGAGGTTCGACGTGCCAACTCTCATCCTTCATGGCGATGACGATCAGATCGTGCCGATCGCTGCCGCTGCCTCGCTGTCAGCGAAGCTTGTGAAGAACTCGACGCTGAAGCTATATCCGGGTTTCCCCCACGAGATGCCCACAACCAATGCCGACACGATCAATGCCGACCTGTTGGCATTCATCAGGAAGAGCCGCAAAGCGGCAGCGTAAGCCTGGTCCGGCTTCGCTCGACGGCGACGGCCGGGTCTTCTGATCTCCCGCGGAGGAGGAGAAACAACATGGCAATCGAGAATGCAAAGCTGCACGGGCCCGCCCCAGGGTCTGCCGTACTCAGTGGACGCTCGGTCCCGGCCGGCGTAGACGAAGTACTGCCTGTGGGCACCGTGGCCCCTGATTTCAGACTGCACGTCACACCGGACCAGACGCTCGCACTGAGCGAGTTGCGCGGCAAGCCCGTGATTCTGGCCTTTTATCCCGCGGACTGGAGCCCGGTGTGCGGCGATCAGATGGCGCTTTACAACGAAGTGCTGCCTGAGTTCCAGAAGTTCGGAGCTGAATTGCTCGGCGTGTCGGTTGATGGGGTCTGGTGCCACCGTGCTTTTGCAGAAAACCGTCATCTGCACTTTCCGTTGCTGGCGGACTTTGAGCCCAAAGGTGCGGTCGCACAATTGTATGGCGCCTATCGGCGCGCGGATGGATTTTCGGAGCGCGCGCTGTTCGTCATCGACAAATCCGGAATCATCGCCTGGAACTATCTCTCGCCGGTCGCGGTCAATCCCGGCGCGGACGGCATTCTGCAGGCTCTCGAAGATCTACCTAAATAAGAGTAATCAAAACAGGAGAAGTCCATGGCTACGCTAAAAACGGCGGTTACGCCCGAGGACCACGTCCAGGGTCCGGAAAACGCGGCAGCAACTCTGGTGGAATATGGCGACTATGAGTGTCCTCATTGTGGGCACGCGTATGGCATCGTCAAACGGGTGCAAAAGCATTTCGGCAAGGGGCTGCGTTTTGTGTTCCGGAATTTTCCCCTGAGCGAGATGCACTCTCACGCCGAATCTGCCGCGGAAAGCGCCGAGTTCGCCGGCGCTCACGGAAAGTTCTGGGAGATGCACGATGGCCTGTTCGAAAACCAGGAGCGCCTGGGAGGGCCGCTCTACCTGGAACTTGCCCAGGGGCTGGGCCTGTCGCCCGCGGAACTTCGGAAGGCGCTGGAAGAAGCTAAATATAAGGACCGGGTCCGGACCGACTTCAGCGGCGGCGTCCGCAGCGGAGTCAACGGCACGCCGACGTTCTTTATCAATGGGAAGCGTCATGACGGACCCTTCGACTACGAGAGTCTGGTGCTGGCCATCGAGGAGGCCAGCGGCGGCTCGAGAGATGCGATCAGCGCATAGACACGCGGAAAATCCGGCGCGCGCAGGGCGCAGGAGTGACCAGGCACGCTAACGAGAGCTGCGCAGGATCTTCCTGACGAAAGCACGCGCAATTGTCATGGGATGGGTCGCAAAAATGGAGATTTGTCCTAGTACACTTTGCGGCTCGTGGAAAACGCCGAGTTGTCTCAACACGGTCCCCCGGTCGTAGTAGATTTTCTCGCCGGCCAGACGGTCATCGGCGTCGAACGTGTACACACCGCAGAGCGGAAACTCGACTCGCCGCCCTGTCGGGGGAAGACCACGCCATCCGCCGAGGTGGGTACCGCGAATCACGACTTCAGCGAGGATTGCGTCGTCAGTGACATGTTGACGCTGCACCTCGATTTCCAAGTCAGGCATCGCCGTCATGAGTTGCTCGTAAAACCGGCGGACTCCGTTTCGGCCCTCGTAGTGTTCGCCCCACGGCTCGTCATCGTACCGTGCGGCATCTCCGAAGGTGCGGAGAACGCCTTCAAGGTCATGCTCGTTCTCCAGTCGAATGTGCTGTGCAACGACTGCGATGCGAACTGAAGCTTTGTCATTCGGAATGGATGCGCTTGCCACATTCACCTTCGGTCGCGTTTACGACATTCTGGCGAAGCCACCCGGAATAGTACCATTCGCAACCGTCGCTCTCGGCTACCTGAAGCGGAAAATTGAGGGTGGTAAGAGTGCTCGGGTTGCCCGACGTTATTCGCGTAACATGGGCTACAGTCGCGTTCATAAAGGCTGCGGTCGCGTTGTGTGAGCGATCCGCGAGACGCTGGTAAATGTTGGGGATGCCGGTCAGGAGCATTTCGATGTTCTGCTACGTTTGGTCATACGTGGTTCGCCCCGAATGTTTGTCGGCATTTCGCACCGCATACGGCCCGGAAGGCGATTGGGTCCGGCTTTTTCGACGAGACCCTGAATATGTCCGCACAACTCTTCTCGGTGATCGTGATAACCCGACGCGCTTCATGACGATCGATTTCTGGGCCAGCCGTGAGGCATGCCTCTCATTCCGCGAGCGATTCCGCGGCGAGTTCGAAACTCTCGACAAACGCTTCGACCAGCTCACCGTGCACGAATCTCACCTCGGCGATTTTGAGGTCCTGGACGAAAGTATTTCGGCCGAACGGCCTAAGAACTGAAACACGGGACGGCAGATTCCGTCTGGCCTTGAGTGTGCCGACTCTGCGGAGCCGTTCCTCCGAAGAAACTAAGGAGTTCCGCCGCCACCACCTCTGGATTGTTCAGTGGAATGAAGTGTCCCGAATCGACCGTGATGACTTTGGACCCAGGAATGAGGGCGCAGGCCCGTTGGGCAAACTGTTCGGGCACAGCTTTGTCGCGTGAACCCTGAAAAATCAGCGTCGGGACCTTAAGCTGAGGCAACATCGCGGGCATCGAAGCCAGGACTTCGGCGGGATTGCCCCAGCGCAGTATAGACATCAGGCGCCATGCGCCGAATGGCCCGGAAAAGGGAGCATGGAAGTCCTCGACCGTATCGTTCAACTCCGAGCGCCGTGGTTCCAGGGCCTGGCGCATCGCCACTTTCCAGAAGATGGCGTTCACTACGGGGGCCAGCAATTCCCCGATCACGGGGCTGCGGACAATCCGGAAGAGATGAAAAGGCTTCAGCTCGGGAAAGACCGCCGGCGAAAGTAGGGCCAACCGGTCAACGCGATCCTGAAAACGGTGGGTATAATGCACCGCGATGGCAGAACCAGCGTCATGCCCCACGACGTGCCATCTCTCAATGTCATGTTCCACGCGGATTTGTTCGATCTTTTCAGCCAGAGTTTCCAGCTGCCGCAGGCCATCGGACGTCGTCGGAGTTTTTCCCAAGCCAGGTAGATCGACGGTCAGACAGGTAAACCGGTCTCGCATCTTCTGTACAACTCCACTCCAGAGCTGACTGCTGGTGGGTATACCGTGGATGAACAAGACGGGGTAACCCGATCCGCGAGAAACTAGATACATGCATACCCCTATCCAAGACAAAATCAACCCTGCATTGCGGCGGCTGGCGTCAACCGTTTGCAGAGCTGATAAAACGCCCAGGCGCTGGCCCGAAATGCGCCAAGAAACAATCCAAGAAAAAACGTGGAGAATATTCCCCTCGGCCTCAAGCGGGCATACACCACGTTCATGCTCCAGGCTGGACTGGTGTAGACGGTCCCGGAACGACCCACGCCAATGCGATTCCTCACCGGCGGCTCATAGACAATCTTTTCGATTCCACTGTTGAAAAACTTTGCCATCTGCAGTACGCGGCTGTTGTACGAAATCCTCGCCCACAGCGGCAGGGTACCCCGTTTGCGGTATTTCAAGATCAGTCGGGAGGCTTCGGCCGCGTGCCGTAGAGCGGCAGTAACTCCGTTCGCGGTTATGGGATCCACCATCGACGCCGCTTCGCCGGCGATAAGCCAGTTTGTCCCGGCGACTCCGGCATAGGCGCGCGACCGGAAAGAAGTGACGGCAGGCTCGTCCAGCGGGGCCTGACCTAGCAACTGTTCGAAGCGCGGAAATTTCGTGAGTTGCTGCCGAAAGATACTCTCGACGGAAAGCCCCTGCTCGCGCTTGTCCTTGGTCGCTGCACCGGTCGTGACGTAACCGACACTGACCACCTTGGGGCTTATCGGAATCTCCCAAATCCAGTCGAGGTATTCCGTACTTATCGGCTCCATGTAGAGCGTGGTCCCTTCGATCGATTCGGGGACCGGGAAATACGTCCACATCGCCACTTTGGCCGGCCCGAAGTGAATAGCTGAGAGATTGAATTCCCGCGCCAGAAGGCAAGTGGCAAAGCCGGAGGCATCGATGAACCAGGGCGAGGAAAACCGCGCGCCACCCGCGGTTTGGACCGCGGAAATCTTTTTTCCATCTCTTTCTACCCGGACCACCTTGTCATGCACCAGGGTGACGCCGGAATCGATTGTCAGCTGGAGAAGTTGCTGGTCCAGGCGGACGCGATCAACGTGCAGAGTGCGTAGCTCGATATGGAAGGGTGCACCAGCAAGCCAGGGAGTCGGCACATAGTGCTCGGAACAGCCGTCGCGTGATTTCAAAGTCACATGCCGCTTCCAGGTCGCCGTCTTGGTGTTCACCAGCTCTTCCATGGGGAGTCCCAACGCCTTCAACAAATCAGGCGCCGACCAGTCCAGCGACTCGCCCACCGGCTGGCGCATCGTGTCCGGTGGCGCGATGCAGATGACTCTCAGGCTGGCCCTTGCAAGCTGCAGAGCAGCCGCCTTCCCCGCCAAGCCACCGCCGATGACAATTACGTCGGACGAGGTGGATGCTGACGTGCCGGACATTGGCTCAGCGTCTGCCTGCGATCGGTTCACGCCTCATCGTACCTCGACCGACGAGAATGGGCGCCAGGTCAGAACGAACGCCCGCGATCGAGTCGGTCGAAGGCGCGAACATCTTCCACGGGCGTTTAGCCATGGCGGGAAAAGTATCATCCTAGTGGGAGCCCACCAATAGTAGGAAATAACTAGAACAAGGCTGGAAACCGCCTGTGCAAGGCCTTGCATTAATACCCTGAACGCCGAGGTTTGGGCAACCCAGTCAAGTGTGCGCCTCCGTTTAGAAAGTAAATTTCAACGCGAACTGGATCAGTCGCGGAGGCTGGGCCTCCAGAATCTGGTTAAAAGTTTGCGAGTTCATGTCGCCGTCGGGATTATGGAAGTTCGTATGGTTCAGGATGTTGAAGAACTCTGCCCGGAACTGGATATCCTTTGATTCTCCCACCCGAATGTTCTTGAACAATGAGAAATCCCAATCCGTGTATCCCGGTCCCTGGGCGATGTTCCGGCCCGCCGTGCCGAATTGCTGCACCGGAGAAGTGGGGTCCTGGGTTATTCGCTGGAAGGCATTTGGGTTGAGCCAGACGCCGGGGGTTTTCGGTCCGTCGTTCGGATTGGCGACCACATTCGGCCGGTTGGAGAAAAATCCGCTGATTTCCGGCGCTGATCCCTGCACCGAAAAATCGTTCCCGTCGAAGACCGTAAACGGAGTGCCCGTCATCGCAGTAACGATCCCATTGACCTGCCAGTTGCCCAGGACCTGTTGATACCATCCCTTGGGCTGCTGCCACCAGGGCAGGCTCCACTGATAGCTCAACACGAACCGCTGACGGGCGTCGAACAGGGAGCGGCCACGTTCCGCATTGACGTCGAAGGGGTTCTGGGCCAGGTCATTCTCGCCAGCCAACGGCTTTGAAGCCGAGCCGGTCAGGTTGAACGTAGAAGAATCGTCGATGGACTTGGAATAAGTGTAGGAAGCCAGGAAAGAAATTCCGTGGCTGAAGCGCTTCTTCAGGCTGGTTTCAAGAGCGTTGTAAGAGGAATTGGCGATGCCTGTGATCAGACCCGTCGAAGAAAAATTGCAGACAGTCGTCGGATCGAGCGTGCATCCTGAAAACTCCCGTCGCCGGTCTGCGTTGCTTGACGTGGATATAGGTTGGGGCGGGTTGCTCGTATCAAAGCCCGGAATGTAGATGGCCGGGTTGGCTTCGATGAAACGCGGGAGCTTGGTTCCCTTCGTTCCCACGTAGCCAATCTCGAATAATAAGTCTGAACCGAAGGACCTCTGGATATTCAGATCCCAGTCCTGCGAGTAGGGCAAGGGAAGATTCGCGGCCAGCGTCAGGTTGGTCAGAGGTTTGGAAAACTCGCCGGCGACTGGAGGAGCGCCATTGAATGGGTCGGCAAAATTGGGCGTGCTCACCTGCGGGGTCTGCAGGAAGGGTGGCGCGCTGATCGGCGACTGCAGCGGCCCACCCTGTCCCGTGTAATAGGGCTCATAGAAGATTCCATATGCGGATGTGACCAGCCACTTCGCGCTTCCGGTCGGGTCCCAGGCCACGCCGACGCGCGGTGCGAAGCCCTTCTTGAAAGTGGGGATCAATCCCGCGGGCACTCCCTTGTCTCCCGGATAGAGCAAACCCGGAGGAGCATCCGGCACCACAGTGGATTGGCGGCCCGGAATCCAAAGGGTTTGCCGGTTCTTGATTTCGGTGTAGGGGAACGGCAGATCGTAGCGCAAGCCAAGATTGAAGGTCAGGCGCGATGTGGCCTTGAACGTGTCCTGTACATACGAGTTCACTGCATTTCCCCTGATGCCGCGTTCAAAATCACCCAGGCCCTGCAAAAAGACGACCGGCTGACCAAACAGGAAGCTGGCAAAGGCGTCGGGCACGACCGGAAAACCGGCAAAAACATAGAAACCATTGGTGGCAATACCCTGCAACGCGTTGACCTGCAGGTGCTGGTATCCGCCTCCGAACTTGAGTTCGTGACGGCCATGCACCCAACTCAGCGATGCGGAGTAATCAAAAGCATTCTCAAACGTATCGCGCGGCCCGGTAATAGGATTGCCGATGGTGGTGTAGCCAGCCACCTGGATCGAGGGCGGACCTACAGCCGCTTCCAGGCTGGGTGTGTACTGGAAGCCGAGGCTGGCCGGAGTGGTGTTATTGATATGCTCGCCAAAGAGAAATTTATTCCTCAAGTAGGAGAAGCGGAAGACACCGATCACGCTGCGAGAGAAAGTGTGGGTCTGCTGGGCAACGAAGTTTTGCGCTCGCTGGTCCTGGCCGACGGGAAAGCCCGGCACGCTCGCTCCAGAAGTTGGAATGGGATTGAATTGCGTTCCGTCAATGACTCCATAGCGGAAGTTGAGGATGTCAGACGGCGTAAGGTAATGGTCTACCCTCACTCCTCCCTGGTTCGAGTCCTGGCGAACGATTTGTGTCGAAGTAAAAACATTCAACCCATTGTTGGGGAACGGGATGTATTGCAAGAGGTTCTGCGTAATCGGATTGGTTTGGGTGTTCACGGGGTATTGGTTGTTGGGATAGGGCTGATTGAGGAAGACGTTGAAAAGTTGCTGGTTCTGATCGTTGCAAAAGCCACCGGTGAAACCCGCAGTGCAAATGGCCGAGAAATCACCCTGCCGCTCAGCCACTGACGGCACGGTTGACGAGTCGGTTTCGCCCTGACGATTTCTGAAGCCCTCGAAATATGCGAAGAAGAAAGTCTTGTCCTTACGAATAGGCCCACCAAACGTCCCACCGAACTGGTTCTGTTTCAGAGGCTCGGTGGTGGCTGCGAAATAGTTCGTGGCATCAAAAACATCGTTGCGCAGGAATTCCCAGAGCGCTCCATGGAATCGATTGGTCCCGGAGCGGGTGATGATATTTGTGGTCGAGCCCAGGCTCTGTCCGAATTCGGCGCTGGCGTTGTGGGTAAGAATCCTGAACTCGGTGATGGCGTCCACTGGGGGCTTGAGAACAAACCCTCCATCCACGCCGTTGAAGTTGTTGGCTCCATCGATCAGGAAGTTGTTGGACTCGGGCCGCTGGCCATTCACGGCGTAGGCCTGTCCTGCGCGCAGCGATCCTCCCGCTTCGGCCAACCCCGGAGTGAGAGGCACGACTCCGGGCTGCAGCAACCCCAGTTGAGTAAAGTTGCGGCCATTCAGTGGCAGGTCAAGAACCTCGCGCTCTGAAACCGTCTTGCCCAGGCTAGTCACCGTACCCTGTATCAATTGCGCGTCTGCCATCACCTCCAATACCTGACTCTCGGCGCCCACGGCGAGATGAATCGGAATGATGGCAGTCTGGTTTACGTTCAGGGTGATGCCCTGCTGAATGTACTTCTGGAAACCCTTGGCTTCGACTCGGAGTTCGTAATGACCAACCGGTAGTTCCAACAGGACATACCCACCGCTGGGATCGGTCATCGCGGTTCGCTTCAGGCCAGTCTCGTCTTGCTGGGCGCTGACCGATGCGCTCTGCACCAAGGCGCTGCTGGGGTCCTGGACGGTTCCGCGAATGCTTCCTGTGATCTGCTGCGCTCCGGCGTGCACACCCGCAATAAGTATTGCCAGCAGACGTAACACGCATTTGGAACGAACCATGGTTGGTCTCTCCTTCTCAAAATGTTCCGCAAGATTGGAAGTACAAATGGCCCGCAGAAATCGCGGCGCAAGAACCTGATTCACAGAAAGTGCGGCGATTATAGGGACTCGTGTCAGCGGGTCAATAATATGAAAGGAGTATTCATCGCATTGTGGGGTCGCCAATGATCCCGGAGTGACCGCCGGGCGGCCCGAATGGGCCGTCAGGGCTCGAGGGTCGGGACTAGGTTCAGTCGGGAAATGTGAGTTAAGATGCTAAGGTTCTAACGCCCTGGTGGGCCATGGATAATCCCGCTTCACCGAAACAACTGGCAGGCCGCTACGAGGTCAGGCAGATCCTCGGGCAGGGTGGGATGGGTCTGGTCTACCGCGCCTACGACACCGTGGTGCGCCGTGAAGTAGCGGTCAAGACGATTCTCGACATCCCCGATCCGGCCTCGCTTCAGTTGTTCTACAAGGAGTGCGATGTCCTCGCCTCCATGAGCCATCCCAACATCGTCGAGATCTTCGATATTGGAGAGTTCGAAGAAGAGGGCAAGAAAAAGCCCTACTTCGTGATGCCGCTGCTGCCCGGCGCCACGCTGGAATATTTCATGCGTAAGGCCAGCCATCGTCTGACGGTGGAGCGCACGATTGACATCATGTCCCAGACTTGCCGCGGACTGCAGGCTGCCCACGAACGCGGCCTGGTGCATCGCGACATAAAGCCGAGCAATATTTTCGTGATGGAAGACGACTCGGTGAAGATCATCGATTTCGGCGTGGCTCACATGAGCGATGCCCACACGACCCGGGCGCAAAAAGGGACCCTGCTCTATATGTCTCCCGAGCAGATTGAATTGAAGGCGCTGTCGCCTGCTTCCGACATTTTTTCTCTGAGCGTGGTCTGCTATGAAGCCATGACGGGCCGGAACCCGTTCCAGCGCGCCCGTGCCGATGAAGTGGTTGACGCCATTCTCCGTCAGATTCCGCCTCTGGCGGGGGAATTGAATTCCAGCGTAAGCCAGCCCGTCAGCCGCGTGCTGCACAAAGGGATGGCCAAGCAATCCTGGCACCGCTTCGCCAGCGCCCGCGATTTCGGCGACACGCTCAACAAAGCGCTGCGCAACGAGCCCATCGAGTTTTTCGATCCCGAGCGTACCCGGCCACGGCTGCAGCGTGCCACCAAAGCCCTCGAAGAAGGCGACTTTCAGTTTGCCGGAGAGATTCTCGGCGAACTCGAAGCCGAGGGCCACATGGACAATTCCATCGGTTCCCTCCGCCGGCAGCTCGATGGCGCAGTCCGGCGAAAAACGCTTTCCCAGTTGCTCGAAGGCGCGCGGGCGCGCTTTGACGAGGAGGAGGATCCGCTCGCGCTTCAGAAGCTGCAGGAGGCGCTGCAAATAGAACCTGACAATGCCGTTGCTTTGTCCCTCAAGAGCAGGATCGAAAACCGCCGCAGCGAACGCCAGATCGACAACTGGTATCGCCTGGCTCGACAGCACATCGACAATCACGCCTATCCATATGCCCGCGAGGCTTTGCAGAATGTTCTGCAACTCCGGCCTAACGAGGCCCGCGCGCTCCAGTTGCTGGCGGAAGTCGACCGCCAGGAACAGGAATACAAGAAACTTCGCCAGGAGAAAGAGCAGTTGCATAGCGCCGCCATGTTTGCCTGGCAAAAAGGCGATGTGAGCAGCGCTCTGGCGAAGCTGGGGGTCGTCTTGGAATTGGACCGGCGCGCGCCGGATTCCATCAATCGCGAGAGCGGCGCCAACTATCAGAGTTTTTACAACGAGGTGCGTTCAGAACATGACGCGATGAACGCCGCGTATGCCGAGGCCCGGAGAAACCTTACCGAGCATAACTTCAGCCGGGCCATGGCAGCCTGTGACGCATACCTCGTCAAGTACCCGAACAATGCCATCTTCCAGGCCCTCAAATACGACATCGAGGAACACCAGCGGCAGGAGTTGTCGGCTTTCATTGCTTCTGTGGATCGTCAGGTAGAGGCTGAACCGGACCTGGACAAGCGGGTGAACATTCTGCGGGAGGCGCTGGATCAGCATCCCGGAGAATCGCATTTTGAAGGCGCGTTGCGGCTGGTGCAGGACAAGCGTGACCTGGTCAACTCGATTGTCGCCCGGGCCCACCTTCATGAAGAACAGGCCACGTTCGGCGATGCCCTGAACGATTGGGAAATCCTGCGCACGATCTACAGCCAGTATCCAGGATTGACCTTTGAGGTGGAGCGCCTGCAAAAAAGACGTGACCAGCAGGTCCGTATCGAATCTAAGACACGTCTGGTTGAACAGATTGACACCTGTTTGCATTCGAGCGACTACGCGCGCGCGCTCGATCTGTTGCAAAAAGCGGTCCCCGAATTTCCCAACGACGCGGAATTGACCGAACTCGAGAAGCTGGCTCAGGACGGCGTGAAGCGAAAAACAGAAGCACACCGCCTCATGACCGAGGGCCAGGAGTTGTGCGCGAAACAGAAGTCTGCCGAAGGAATCAGACTGCTGCGGCAAGCCTATGAACTGGATGAAAACAATCCGTTGCCTCGGGCAGTTCTAGCCAACGCGATGGTTGAGCAGGCTCGTTCCACGGTGGAAACCGATTGGCAGGAAGCCGAGAAGCTGGCGCGGGATGCGCTGGATTTGAACCCGGGGCACCCGATGGCCAAGACCATTCGGACCCAGATTCTCCATCAGAAGCGCGAAGCCTACATCGAAGAATGTGTTTCCCAGGCACGCAAATTGCAGGCTTCCGCCGATCTGGCCGGCGCGTTGACCCGGATCGAGGAGGGATTGTCGGTTTATCCGCGCGAGCCCAGGCTGGTCCAGCTTCAAGACGTTGTGCAGGGCGATCTGCAGGCCCAGCGCCGCCAATCGCGCCGCCGCGACCTGGAAGAGCTGCGTGGTATTGAGACTGAAATTGATGCCGCCACGGATGCCGCGTCGAAGCAGACCTTGGTGGATCGAGTGCGGGCGGTGGCGGACAAATATTCGAACGATGTCGAAGTCCTGTCGATTGCGAATGGTCTTCTGCGCCGGCTGGGTCTGCTCGAAGCCACCCGAAACACCGCGATTGAGGCGCGCCCGAACGAAGTGCACGCGAACGAAACCGCAACTCTGACGTTTCACGAACGGGTAATAAACCCGACCCAACCTTTACCACCTCTGAATAGCGCTGTTCCCGCTCCTCCGGCCGTTGCTGACGTAGTTGCCGCGCCGCATGCTCCTCCGGTTCCGCCGGTGGTTTCGCCGGCACCGCCTCCGCCACGGGCAAAAGCTCCCGCTCCGGCAGCCAAGACTGCGCCTAAACGCATCTCTCCGCCTTCCAATCTCAGACTGCCCGCCATACCGCAGAAGTTCTACATGACGGCAATCCTCGCCTCGGTTGGCGCCATAGCATTGGTGGCAGGGTTCTTTCTCTTCGGACGAAAACATCCGGCACCTGCCGTTGCCCCGCCAGCGGTAGCGGCTCCCAGTGCCTCGACACCGGCCCCGCCTCCATTGCCTCCTGAGCCGCCCGTGCCAATGTTGAAGCTGCTTTCCGACACCGGAACCGGAAGAGTCACGTTCGATGATCAGCCGGCGGCGCAATTTCAGGATGGACAGTGGAGTCTCGAGAAGATAGCTGCCGGAGAACACAAGCTCAAAGTTGTGGGCCCGCAAGGCGAGGTGTCTTTCGCCTTCTCAAACCAAGAGGGAGCGGCTCCGGCGGTCACGGGCCCTATCGTTTCCCGCGGACTGTTGGCCGTGGTGGTCAGCGGCATGGCTGACAAGCTGCACGTGTATTCGAGCGACCCTTCCATCAAGCTCAGCCTCGATGGCCATGCGCCGGTCGGTGTGCCTCGAGACGGCGTTGAGCTTCTGTCCATCTCCGCCGGACCGCACGAACTGGCCGTGACCCGCGGCAGTGATCAGTATCGCTACAAACTCGACCCTAACGCGGGAACGGTGCCCACGCTGAATACCTTCCTGGAATCGGGACAGGACCTGGGCACGCTCGTCGTGGTTACTGGCCAGGACAAAGCTAGAGTTTTCCTCAACGGCGCACTTCAACCGCGGATGACCCAGAACGGCCAGTTGCGGGTTCCGAATCTGGAACTCAAGGAGTACGTGGTGCGAGTGTCCAAAAACGGATTCCAGGAAGTTCCCGATCAAAGAATCCGTATTCGCAAAGGCGAGCAAGGCCGACTGACTTTCAATTTGCAGCCCATCCTCCGTTTCGCTTCGCTGACGATCCAGGGGGGAGTTCCAGGGACCACGGTCCTGATTGACCAAACTGCAATTGGGACGGTCCAGCCCGATGGAACCTTCACTGTCGCCACTGTCAATCCGGGCGACCATATCGTTGAGTTGCGCAAAGACCGGTTCAAACCCAAGCTGATCAAAAGGTCCTTCGTCGTCGGAACTGCCGTATCTCTTGCGGCTGCGGATGCGGCATTGGAGTTCGCGCCCGCGGAACTGAAGATTACCTTCACGCCGGTCGACGCCCTGGTGACCCTCGGGAAAGCGGGAGAGACTCCGGCAAAGGTGGTGAGTGGCGGGACACTGAGTCTGTCACCCGGTTCCTACACGCTGACCGTTAAAACTGTCGAGAACATCACTCGCTCGTCCACGGTCGAAGTCGTCGCCGGTCAGTCCAGAAGCCTGGATTTGTCGCTCGGGCCCAGCGGCATGTCCAAATGGGACGACCCTGCGAGCTGGAGGCCAGAAAACGGGACGTTCGTCCATAAGGGCGGCGACTTCGTGATGTATAACCTGTCTCCCACGTCAGGCACATTTGTTTTTTCCGCCATGCTCACTAAAGGCCGGCGCCTGCAGTGGATGGTCAACTGCGTTGACGCCAACAACTACGTCCTTTTCCAGCTGGACGAAAATAATTTCTACCGCACAGTAGTCCGAAACGGTGAAAAGGGAGACGAGATCAAGGTTCCGCACAAGGGTGACAAGAAGAGTTTCCGGACTATCCAGATCCGCGTGGGGCCGAATGAAATTACGAATCTGATCAGGCAAGGGGAAAATTGGGCGATTCTGGAACGCTGGGCCCAGGCCGGGAGCAATTTGAGTCTTGGCAGATTTGGCTTTTACATTCCCGGCAATGACCAGGTTGCGCTCTCCAGCTTCGGTCACTATGTTGACTTGAACACCCGATAGCTATCTCTAGTTTTACCCGCGCACGTCAGCGCGCTTCAGTTCTCGGTACCAATAATTTGGATAACGGCCTGCGCCAGCAAATAGGCGCGGTGTTCTCAGAACGTGCTAGGTCGTAATCGCCTGCCTTGCCTTGGATTGCGTCTTGAGGATCTCGTCAATAAGAAACAGGTCGGTAAGCAGCGCACGGAGATGGATGGATGCGTTCAGGTTGTCGATTAGCTGAGAACTGATGGCCGGCTGGGCCAGTACCAGTTCGAGGGCGGCGAGCGAGTCCTGGGCGTCGCGGTGCAGCAGCGCAATGAATGCATGATATTTTCCGGCGGGCTCGAGCCCTTCCTCGGCCACGGCTTGCGCACAGCTGTCGGCCAGGCCGGTCAGCGCATTGACGGCACGCTGGAGGAATTCGCGAACCTGGCTGCCCGCCTGGCTTCCTGCATCACTGGGTAGCCCCTGCCCGGCATAAGCCAGCATGAACTCGTAGCACTCTTCGATCGCATCACAGCGGTCCGAGAACTCAGCCGGCATTGCTTAACCTCGCCGTCCGCTAGAGGATGAAGGCGAAGTCTCGACCACCCAGCGCTCCGGATCATGTTCTTTCAAGTAGAACTCCCGGCTCATCGTGCCGACGATCATGGACGCGGTAATAGGAAGCTTTTCAGGCCGGACCGCAAAGTACACGTGAACAATGACCAGGGTGATGAGGCCAACGCCTGCCAGTCCGTGCAGAACATACATCAAGCCCCAGGTCATGTCGCTGAACAAATATGGGTTGCGCGGAAAGAAGATGGTGCGCACGCGCGACATCATGAACACCCCGGTCACAATCACCGACAACCCGGTCACGACAATGGCGCCGTGATAGAGCTTGTTTTCCAGCGGATATTTAGCGAACTTCCGCGGCAGCGCCGATGACCTTCCCATAAACCGCTGGACCCTCTTCCAAGCATCCTCGAGATCGGCCTTGTCTGGCCAGATGGACCAGAAGTCCATGTAGAAGGAGGCGTGGATGATGTGAAAAATAATGGAAATTGTCAGGACGGTCCCGGCAATCCAGTGATAGGTGACCCAATCGAACCGGACTCCCACCTTGGGGAGGAATGCGGTGAACAGAAGCGTGAACATGGCGGCTGCCATCACCCAATGAAACAGTCGCGCCGTCAGGGAATGCCTCGGGATGCGCGCGGGTAGCTGGCTTGCACCTTTCGGAGAACCTTCCGCTGCGAATTGTTTCTCCTTAGCGAAATACCGCAGGTAGATGGCATGCACGACAAGAAATAGCAGCCCTGCGATCAGCGCAACCCAGATCAAGAACCATGCAATGTGAATCGGAACACTCTGTCCCAGAGGACTTGTTGCCCACTCTATGATGCCCATGCCGCCTCCTGCACTCCGCTGATGGCTCGCTTTACCAGGTTCCGCATCAGCGGGATTTTGTAGGCATTAAATTGCAACGGGACGGCTCCCTGGACTGCCAGCTTTCCCGCCATCTCGCCGGTCGAGGCGGTTCGCGACTGCCCGCGCACCGCATTTTCCACCGCTTTCAACCGCAAGGGACGCGCCGCCGCGGCATTCACTGCTATGCGGATTCGATCAATCCTGTCGCCCGAAAGCACCATGGCCGAGGCCACGTTCATCAATGGGAAATCCCACACGTTCCGGTCTCGCACTTTTTCGAAATAAAATTGCGCGCCTGCCCAGGTGGAGGGAATGCGAATGGCAGTGAGCAAATAGCCGGGCTGCAGAATGTTCATACGGGTGATGTCAATCTCCGGCCCGACGAAGTAGTCCTCGGCGTCAACGACGCGCTCGCCCTTGGGAGTTTGAACCACAAACTTGGCATCCAGCGCGATCAAGGCCGGCGCGGAATCGGACGGATTCACCGCCACGCATCGTTCAGCGTGCAAAATTGCATGCTCGCGATTTCTACCCACCGGAGTGTCGGCGTAACAAATGTTTCCGCCGGCGCGATAGCATGGCCAGCCCGCGCGGTAGTACCAGCACCGCGCGTCCTGCGACACGTTGCCGCCAAGCGTGCCCTGGTTGCGGATTTGCGGCGATGCCACCAGTTCCGCGGCCTGCGCCAGCAACCCATACTTCTCCTTGACGAGGGGGTGACGCACAACCTCGGTAAGCGTTGTCATCGCGCCGATTTCGATCCCCTCGCTCGTGGTCCGAACTCCCCTCAGCTCCTCGATTCCGCTTAAATCGACCAACGCCTTCGGTTTCTTGATCCGATCTTTCAGCCAATCGAAGCTGTCGAGCCCGCCAGCCATTACCCAGGCATCCTGTCCGTGCTGTTCGAGAAGCTTTTGCGCGTCCGCAATGGAGCTCGGCTGAAACAACTGGAACGCCGGCATGACATCTCGTATTACCGCCATGATTCTCTCCGTTTCAAATCGCCTCTAAATGAATGCCGTCAACGGATCCTGCATGGGCCGCCCTGCTTCGAGCGATGTCAGGATGGTGTCCAGGTTGACCGGAGCTCGACGATAAATCTCATCCCCCAGGGCATCCGAGAGAGCATTCAGGATGGCGCCACAGCCGCCACCCACTGGGGGTTCACCGATGCCGCGAGCGCCCACCGGGGTCTCGGGATCCGGAATATCCAGCGCCGCCCACTGCATATTGGTTGGCACGTCCAGGATGGTTGGCGGCTTGGTGTGATGGAACCTCCGGGAAATCGTGTGTCCGTACTGGGGATCGAAAACCCACTTCTGACCGATGGCATGGCCGATGCCTAATATCGACCGGCCGAGCACTTGTCCGCCCAGCGCCTTGGGATGAATGACCGTACCCACATCAGCGACCGCCAGGAAATCTGTGATGTGGTACTTACCGGTTTCCGTATCCACTTCCACTTCCGCGAAGCTGGCGACGTAGGAAAACGACTGGCCGTCGTGCGGATACTTGTCCTTGGCGGCCGCGACCAAGCCTTGTCCGGCCAGCGCTGCTATGGATGCCTTGGTGTATTTGTTGACGTCTTCGGGAGCTTCATGCCCGTCATAGACGCCGCCCAGCTGAATGGCGCGCTGCGCGGCCTGGGCCAGGGTCATGCTCTTGCCGCCACCCTTGCGGAAGACCCGTTCGTTGGCCACCTCGTACTGTTCCGGCTTGCCGCCGTAGGTTTTCGCAGCGATTTCCTGCAGCTTCTTTTTTCCATCCATGGCCACGGCGTGGGCTGCCCGCGTCATGGCGTGAGTGGTCTGGCTGCCGCCGGACACGCAGGTCCACGGCAGGTTCTTGCTGGTGTTGCCCCATTCCACATCACACTTTTCCCACGGAACACCCAGGACCTCGGCCACTACCCGGTGCACATCGCTGATGGACTCTGTTCCCAGGTTGCCGATTCCCGATTGGATGGCGATCCGGCCATCGGGCCTGATCACGAACAACCCGTCATATCCCACCGAACCCGCAAAGAAGCCGCTCGACGACACGCCGACCCCGCGCACCTTTGTGCCACTGCGCTTCGGACGCGCGATCCGTTCCTTCCATTTGAACTGCTCCGAGCCGCGATCAAGGGCTTCCTTGAGAAACGCACTGGTCGAGTGGCCGCGTTTGCCGTCCCTCGGCGGGCCGAATGGCGCCTTACCTTCGGGAGCGTTGGCCTTTCGAATGTCCACCTGGTCGAGCGAGAGTTTGCGCGCCGCCTTCGCCAGGATCGGCTCCATGATGATGATGCCCTGCATGCCGCCGGGCGCGCTTTGTGGACCTCGCGGTGGAGTGTTGGTCAGCATGGTCACGCCGCGCCAGCGCATCGCCAGGGGCTGATACAACAGGGAAACGATGATGCCGCCAGCGTTCGCATCGCCATTCGCGTCGTAGGGACCATTGTTGGAGATGGTGAACATGTCCAACGCTGTGATCCTGCCCTCTTTGGAGAAGCCGACCTTCATTCGGCCCTGGAAACCGGGCCGCGCCCGGCCGATGAAGTGTTCTTCCTCACGGCTGATGCGCATCATCACCGGGGCATTGGCTTTTTTCGCCAGCAACGCGGGAATAATCGCGAAGATATAACCGGTTGCCTTGCTGCCGAAACCGCCGCCGGTGTATTCGCTGATGAGCACAATCTGGTTGGGATCCATATTCAACCAGCGACCCAGGCCGGCCAAGGTTTGCACCGTGCTCTGGGTTCCCATGTGAATGAACACTTTGCCGTTCTGCCAGTAAGCCAAAGCGGTGCGAGGCTCCAGCGTCTGATGGCTGCTGTCCGGCGTGACAAAGGTTTCATCCAGCACCAGCGCGGCATTCTTGAGTCCAGCGTCGACATCGCCGTAGGACCACTCGTCAGGCGCTTTGCCCATGGGTAAGCGGCCTTCCTTATAGTCGGCGAAATCTGTCGCAGTCCATTTGAGTTCTCCAAGCTGGGGCGGCGGAGGACTCGGCGGTTTCTCTCCCGGCTTGGCGGGCGGTACCTGAGGTTTGACCCAGATGTTGCCCTCGGTCCGTGGATTCGGGCCGCCGGGGCGGAGGCTATCGAGCGGATCCACAACAAACGGCAGATGTTCGAATTCGATGTCAATGGCTTCGATGGCCTCAGCGGCAGTCAGCTCATCCACGGCGGCCACGGCCAGGATCGGTTCGCCCTGGTAAAGCGGCTCCATGGTGAGCGCTTTTTCGCCCTGCTTGTTGGCTTTAATCACGGCACCCAGGTCGGTCACGCTGTCCGCCGGGGCAGGAAGGTCATCCTGGGTAAGGATCGCCCTGACCCCGGGCATTGCCAGCGCTTTCCTCAAATCAAGATGTTTCACACGTCCGTGGGGTACAGGACTCAACAGCAACTTGCAGAACAACATGCCTTCCGCGCGAAAATCTTCGGCATATTTCGCCTTGCCAGTTACCTTTGCGTAGAGATCTGGCGTTGCGTAGTCCTTGCCGATGAGCTTGTATTGCGCTCCGAACTTCTGTTGACCAGATTTCGATTGATCGGGCTTTGCGTCTGGGCTAGCCATGGTTTCCCTTCCTCATGTTCTCCGCGCCTCGCATCATTGCGGTGAGGATCTTGTCGTAGTCCGAGCAGCGGCACAGATTTCCGGAGATGCCGTGCGCTAATTCGGACCGGGTTGGATTGGGATTGGTTTTCAGGTATCCGACCGTCGCCATCACGAAACCCGACATGCAAAATGCGCACTGGAAGCCCTGTTCGTCAATTACACCCTGCTGCACCGGATGCAGTGTGCCGTCTGCGCTGGCCAGGCCCTCGATGGTCTGGACTCTCTTGCCGCGCACAGTATGGGTCAGCACAGAGCAGGAATAATGCGGCACATCGTCGATGAGGACGGTGCAGGCGCCGCACTCGGCACGGTCGCACCCCAGCTTGGTACCGGTGAGACCTAGCTTGTAACGCAGCGTCCAAGCCAACGTCTCCTGCTTCATCGCGTCCACTCGCCGCTGCTGGCCGTTCACGTTGAGGGAGATAAGCCGCTCTGCCACACCTCCTGGCGCTGGCTGGCCCAGAAGAGTAGAGGCGCGAAAGAGGTAGTTCGCCGAGGAGACTGCTACACCGCTGCTGATCACCCCTTTAATGAAGTTGCGTCTCGAGACGCTCTTCAACGTGTCTTCGGTTGTTTGGTTATCGTGTCTGTCTGTCATGGCGGACCTCGGTTGCACACAACCGCTACATACTTAAAGTTTTACACCGATGTGGCTATGGAATGTCAAACGAGAAATTCTAAGCGAAAAGTTCAGCCATGCAGAATGATCCGGCCACCTGAAAATGGGTCGGTTTGGACCTTCAGGCTGTCATCCTGAGCATTTGACCCGCTTTGTGCGGGTTAAAAGGAAATGAACATGCGCTTATAGGGGCTGCGCCGGCGAGGTGCGGCAGGGATTATCCTTAATGGCGATCGTGCCGCGGGAAGTAGACCGAACGCGCAATGGTGCGTAAGAGCCCGTTCCTGAGCATGGTTCCAAGCTTCGTGATTGAAACAGTGGTGACGCTGGGGGCTGTACCGCAGCGATCCCGTTTAGGAGAGTACTTTGGAGAAGACGACTTGGCCCGCCCACGATTCAGGAGGAAAGGATGAGTCGGAAACACAAGAAAGCGAAACGTGCTGGCCAAGGTGGTGCCGTTCCCAGTCTCAGTTGCATCGAGCCCAATGCAGCAGGAATCGATGTTGGCGCGACCGAGATTTTCGTTGCCGTGCCCCAGGACCGAGATCCGGGCCCGGTTCGCAGTTTTGAGACTTTTACCGAGGATCTGCACCGGCTGAAAAGCTGGCTCCAGCACTGTGGCATCACGACCGTAGCCATGGAGTCCACCGGGGTGTACTGGATTCCGCTCTTTCAGATTTTGGAGAGGGCGGGCCTGGAGGTGTGTCTGGTGAATGCCCAACATGTCAAACATGTGCCCGGGCGCAAGAGCGACGTAATCGACTGCCAGTGGCTGCAATACCTGCACTCGGTGGGGCTGCTGCGAGCCTCATTCCGGCCGGAAGAGCGGATTTGTGCCATCCGTTCGCTGCTCCGTCATCGCGACAGCCTGGTGCAAATGGCGGCAGCGCACGTGCAACACATGCAGAAAGCACTGACCCAGATGAATCTACAACTGCATCACGTCCTCAGTGACATCACCGGGCAAAGCGGGCTGGCCATTCTCGACGCTATCTTAGCGGGAGAACGCAACCCCGCAGTTCTCGCCCAATTACGCCACGCGCGCGTACAGGCGAGCCAAGAGGTCATCACAAAATCACTGGTGGGAGACTATCAACGGGAACATCTATTCACCTTGCGGCAGTCCTTGCAGGCCTATCGTTACTACCAAAGCTTGATCACCACCTGCGACCAGGAGATTGCCGAACAACTGCAGAACCTGGACAGCCGTACTCCTCCGGATGCATCTCCCTTGCCAGCGGAACCCTACCCGCACCGGCCACGCAAGAACGAGTTTCGTTTTGACATGCGCAGCGAACTGTATCGCATCTACGGCACGGATCTGACCGCCATCCCCTCCATCAACGCCATTACCGGTTACACCGTCCTGGCTGAAGTGGGCACCGATTGGTCCAAGTTTCGAAATGGGGATGCATTTGCTTCCTGGACCTGCCTCTGTCCCCAAAACAAAAAGAGCGGAGGTAAGATTCTCTCGGCCCACACCCGCCGGAGTGCGAACCGGGTGAATCGCGCTCTGCGCTTGGCCGCCCAGACCCTGGAAAGGAGCACCTCTTACCTAGGCACTTACTATCGAAAAATGCGTGCCCGCCATGGAGCCCCCGCGGCCATCACGGCGGCCGCCCACAAACTGGCGCGCATCATTTTCCATCTGGTCACCACCGGACAAGCTTATGACGAAAGTCTTTTTGCCGCAGAAGAGCAGCGTCAGCGCAAACGACTGGAAAACAAACTCAAACGTAGTGCCCAGCAGCTCGGCTACCAACTGATTCCCTTGGGGCAAACTGCATAGGGGTACTGCAAGCGCCATCGTTCTTGTTCATTAGGAGCGCAGCCAGTCGATTCGGTTTGCGAATGGACTGGCGGAGTCGAGGGACCCCTACGATCTTGACAGGTCTTTGGAACGGATGGCTCTTGCTTACAGGAGCCGTGCAGCCTATAGGGATGCTTCGACCAGACTTATCAGGATGAAGAACTTAAAGGATTTCCA
>Ga0137403_10001275_pt1 | contig 31790 bp, 38 predicted proteins | sample CZOMad2_1_16fung_FD_122057 | JGI IMG/M metagenome (GOLD analysis project Ga0137403, IMG submission 122057) | Vadose zone soil fungal communities from Angelo Coast Range Reserve, California, USA - CZOMad2_1_16fungal (Hybrid Assembly) | ecosystem: Environmental > Terrestrial > Soil > Vadose zone... | reverse complement strand
CTGCTCAAGCTCTCCGGCGAGCACCAGGAGGCGATGCTCCTCGCCGACCTGAAGGCGCGCGAGATCACCTCGCCGACGCAGGCGGGCCGCGACAGCGGCACCGAGGGCGTCTACACGTGGGAGCGCGAGATCAAGGCCGTGGTCGCGCCGGATCTCGAGGTGGAGGGGCGCACGGTGAGATGGCACCAGTGGGAGGTGGACGTGCACGTGCGCTGGGGCGATCACCGCCAGGTCTCGGTGGCCACGCTCCGCACGGTGGCCGGCGACGGCGACAAGCAGACGACGAGCCCGAAGCCGTGAGGCGCGCGCGCGGCTTCACCCTGGTCGAGGTGCTGATCGCGCTGGCCATCGTCGGCCTGCTGCTGACCATCGCCTTCGGCGGCCTGCGCGTGGCCATGGCCGCCTGGACCCGCGGCGAGGACCGCGCGGAGGCGCACCAGCACGTCCGCGCGATCGCCTTCACGATGGCGCGCGCGCTGGGAGCCGCCTATCCCTATCGCGGCGCCAAGGGTGAGGCGCCCGAGGTCATCATGCTGTTCAACGGCGCGGAGCAGAAGCTCGAGTTCGTCACGCAGGCGCCGCCGCTGCCGCTGCAGACGCCGATCGCGTTCACGGCCGTGGTCATCTCGCTCGAGTCGGGCGAGGAGACGGGACTCGTCGTGCGCGAGCGGGCGCTGCCCAACCGCGATCCGTTCACGAAGGCCGAGATCGTCATGCGCGATCCCAACATCACCTCGCTCGCCCTCAAGTTCCAGACCGAGGACGGCGAGTGGGTGGACACGTGGGACGGTCAGGATCTCAAGGCGATCCCCCGCGGCGTGCAGCTGCGTCTCAGCAGCACCCTCAACGGCCGCACGCAGACGCTGCCGCCCATCACGGTCACGCTGCGGACCACGGGAGCGGCGCGGTGAGCCGTCAGCGCGGCTTCGCCCTCATCGCCGTGCTCCTCGTGCTGGCCATGGTCGGCGTGCTCGGCGCAGAGTTCGCCTATTCGATGCGGCTCGAGGCGACGTCCGTGCGCGCGTACAAGGACACGCTCACCGCCGCGCACCTCGCCGAGGCGGGCGTCGAGCAAGCCATCCGCGAGATCGCCGGCGACGTCGCCCACGCCGTCCTGACCGAAGACGGCCAGCTGACCTTCTACAACCGCGAGCGCCAGGAGCTCAAGCGCCTGCCGCGCACGAAGGTGCCGCTCGGCATCGGCCAGTTCTCCTACCGGCTCAGCGACGAGGAGGCGCGCCTCAACCTCAACATCACGCCGCCCGACCGCGTGGAACGGCTGCTCCAGGGCCTGGGCATCGACAAGTCCGAGCGCGACACGATCAACGACAGCCTGCAAGACTGGCGCGACACCAACGAGGAGCACCGACTCAACGGCGCGGAGAGCGAGGACTACTACCTCAAGCTCCCGCTTCCCTACCGCGCCAAGAACGGCAACCTCGACTCCATCACCGAGCTGCTCCAGATCAAGGGCGTGACGCCCGCGATCTTCAACGGCGCCGGCGGCAAGCCGGGGCTCGCCGCCTTCGTCACCGTGAAGTCGCCGGGTCAGGTCAACCTCAACACCGCGTCCTGCGTGGTCCTGAGAGCGCTCACCATCGGCGACGCCGAGTGCTCGGCCATCGAGCAGGCCCGGCGCGAAGGCCCCTACACGAGCGTGCCGGGCCAGTTCGGCGGGCGGGGGCTCTCGCTGACGACACGGACGTACCGGGTCGAGGCCGATGGCCTGATCGACGGCCAGGTGCGGGCGAGCCTCACGGCCATCATCCAGCGCCGCACGGAGGCCGCCGGGGACACCGTCATCGTGCTCGAGTGGTCAGGGATCCGGTAACCGGGAAAGTTTTGCAGGTCGCGGGTTTATCCCGTACGCTAATTGAATGAACTTCAAGCCGATCCGGCTCTCCGTCGTCCTGCTCGGTGACCGCCTCGCGATCGCCGCCCTGTGGGGCTCGCGCGTAGAGGCCTTCACCGTCGACGCCGAGAGCCCGGCCGCCGCCCTGCGCGCCGAGCTGGACGCGCGCGGACTGCCGGCGCGTGGCGCCTTCCTGGCGCTGGCCCGCCACGCGGTGACGGTCAAGCCGATCGACCTGCCCCCCGTGGCCGGTGACGTGCGCCAGATGATCGGCTTCGAGCTGGAGCGCCACCTGCCGTTTCCCCCCGACAACGCGTCCTACGACTTCGTCACGCTGCCGCCCGATCCTGCGGCCGAGCGGCCCGCCGTCCCCGAGCAGCGCGTGCTCATCACGGCCGCCGACCAGCGCATCGTCGACACGGCGCTGCGGCTGGCGGACGACGCGCGCCTGCGGCCCCTGTCGCTGACGGTCGCCGCCCATAACCTGCCCACGCTGGCGCGACTGCCCCGGGGCACGCACGTCGCGTGGGTACACCGCGCGCTCGGCGCGACCGATCTCCTGTTCCTGATCGGCGACGCGCTCGTGCTGAGCCGTAGCCTGCCGGGCACCGACGACGCGCTCGTCGCCGAAGAGCTGCAACGCTCGCTGCTGGCGCTGCGCTGGCGCGGCTACGACGCGGTGTGGGTTTCGGGCGACGCCGACGCGCCGCACGCGCCCAGCACCGAGGCCCTCTCCACGTTCGGCGCCCCGGTGACGGAGCCGGCGTGGACGCCGCGCGCCGAGCGGCAGATCGAGGGTCTCGCCGCCGAGCAGCGCGGCGCCCTCCAGCTCGCGGTGGCCGTCGCCGCCGGCCGCAGCGTACGCCCGCTCGAGCTGTTGCCGTCGGCCGTCCGGCCGCGCCGCCTCACGCGCGCGCAGACGTTCACCCTCGGCATGGCGGCGGTCACCGCCGTGCTCGTCGTCGTCGCGCTCCTGGCCCCGGGCTGGCGCGAGCAGCGCCACCTCAACCGCATCAACGCGGAGGTCGAGCGGCTCGATCCGAGCGTGAAGGCGGTGGACCGCGTGCTGCGCGACCTCGAGCGCAAGCGCAAGCTGCTCGCGACGGTCGATGGTTTCGAGGCCGCAGCGGTGCGGCCGCTGCCCGTGCTGCGCGAGCTCACCGAGCTGCTGCCGCCCGACGCGTGGCTCACGACCGTCTCCCTCGACGCCAAGGGCGTGGAGCTGACCGGCGCGGCCTCTGCCGCGAGCGCGCTCATCCCGCTGCTCGAGAACTCGCCGCGCCTGGAGCGCGTGGAGTTCTCCTCGCCCGTCACGCGCGGCCGCGACAACAAGGAGCAGTTCCGCATCCGAGCGGCATGGGAGGCCGGCGGCGCCGTCGCGTCCACCTCGACGCCGCCCCCTGCGCCCGGCGCCGTGACGCCCGCGCCCGGCGCCGCCGCGCCCGCCCCTGGAGTCGTGGCCCCCGCGCCGGGGGCGCCCGGGGCATCGCCGGCGGTGCCGGGTGCGCCCGGCGCACCCACGTCGCCGCGGCGGCCAGGGCCGACCGCGCCGCAGGGAGGCGTCCGCCAGTGATGAGCTGGTTCAACAAGGTCTCGCCACGCGAGCGCGCGATCATCGTCGGCGGCGCGGCCGTGGTGACGCTCATCCTCGGCTGGTTCTTCGTGATCAACCCGCTCCTCGCGAAGAGCACCGCCACCGCCGACCTCGTGCCCGAGCGCGAGCGCCTGCTGGTCCGCCGGATGGATCTGCTCGCGCGGCGTAACCAGATCGCTGCCGAGCTCGAAGAGGCCAACGCGCGCGTCGAGAGGCTCAACGGCCGCCTCCTGACGGCGGCGGCGCCGGCGGTGGCCGCCTCCGAGCTGCAGAAGCTCGTCAAGGACATGGCGGCCGAGGCCAGGACCGACATCCGCAGCGAGCGTATCCTGCCGCCCGAGGAGCGAGGCGAGCTGCTCGAGATTCCGGTGGAGATCGCGGTCTCCGCCGAGATCCGGCAGCTGGTCGATCTCCTGGCGCGGGTCGAGGGCGCGCAGAAATTATTGACCGTTAAGGACTTGCGCGTGAGAGTAGTAAACGTGAGCCAGCCGAAAGAACTGCTGGCCACGCTGACAGTGTCGGGTTTCATTCTTCCGCCCGGCAAGGCGAAAGCGTGATGCGAAGGACATTTTTGGCCCTGAACCTGGCGCTCGCCGCCGTGGCGACGCTGCTGATCGTGTACATCGCTCGCCAGTTCATCGCGCCGATGCCGTTGCCCATGGGCGGCCGCCGGGCCGCCACGGCTACGCCGTCGGCGGCGACCGATACGGCCAGGCCGCCGGCCAGCGCCTACAACGTCGTCGCCGCGCGCAACCTGTTCAGCCCCACCCGCACCGAGGCGCCCACGAGCGGCGCGGTGACCACGGCACCGCTCGTGAAGCCGAACCTGTTCGGCGTCGTCGTGCGCGATAGCGGCTCGATCGCGTATCTCGAGGACCCGACGACGAGGCGTGTGGCCGGCTATCGCATCGGCGACCGGATTCTCGGCGGCACCGTGCAGGCGATCAAGGTCGATGGGGTGACGATCGACGCCCCCGGCGGCCCGATGGACGTGCGGCTGCACGATCCGGGCAAGCCGCGCGCGACCCCGGCCAGCGTGTCGGGGACGCCGCAGCCGGGCGTGGGGCCCGTGCTGCCGGGCGTGATTCCGCCGACGCCCCTCACGCCCGTCCCTCCCACGGTTGCCCAGCCGCCGATGGGCACTCAGCCGGGCTTCATCCCCGGGCAGGCGCCCGGGGTCGTCCCGGGGCAGGGGCAGCCACCAATGGTCGGCGTGCCCGGCCAGCCGGCCGTCCCACCACCGGTCATTCCCGGCCGGCGACCGATCCCACCGAACCTGCTGCGCCGTCTGCCACCCGGCATGGGCGATGCGCCGCAACAATAATGTAAGCGGCTTCATCGCGACCGCCGTCCTGCTCTCAATCGTCGCCGGGTGCGCGACGCGCACGCCGACGCCGAAGATCGCCACGCCGCCCATCGGCCCCCTGCCCCCGCCCACCGTCACCGTCCAGACCGAGCCGACGACGCCACTGCCGCCCGTCTCTGTCGGCCCGCGCGCGGCGGAGCCGGGACGTCCCGAAGCCGTGCCCGCGACGCCACGGCCGCCGGCGATGCCGCCGCGCGTGCCCGCGCCCACGACGTCGCCGAGCGGGCGCTTCATCGTGCTGAACTTCGACAACGCCGACATCGAGACGGTGATCCACGCGGCGAGCGAGATCGTCGGGTTCAACTACGTGCTCTCGCCCGACGTGCGCGGCAAGGTGACCGTGCAGACCTCGGGGCGCATTCCTCAGGAGGACGTCTTCGGCGTGCTCCTCGGAATTCTGGAAGTGCACGGCTTCACCGCGGTGAAGTCCGGCAACATCTACAAGATCGTGCGCGTCGAGGGCGCGCGCGAGCGCGCGGTGCCCACGGTGATCGGCGACGTGCCGCTGGACACGCGCAACCCGGACGAGATCATCACGCAGATCGTCCCGGTGCGGTACGCGTCGGTCAACGACCTCGGCGTGCTGCTGCGGCCGTTCGTGTCCTCGCGCGGCACGCTGGTGGCCAACCGCGAGACCAACGTCCTCATCATCACCGACGCGGCCTCGAACATCCGGCGCGTGCTCGACATCATCAAGCTCGTCGACGTGCAGGTCTCGCTCGACGAGCTCCAGATCTTCCAGGTGAGCTTCGCCGACGCCGGCGAGGTGGCGACCATCCTCAACCAGCTGTTCGCGGGCGGCCGCCTGCGCGTGTCCGGCGTGCCCACGCCGGCGCCCGGCGCCGCCGCGCCCGGCCCCGCGGGCGCCACGGTCACCGACCGGCCGCCGCTCGTCATCGCCGAGAGGCGCTCGAACTCGATCATCGTCCACGGCCGCAAGAGCGAGATCGAGATGATCCGCCGCATCCTCAGCCAGCTCGACATCAACGTGACGGGCGGGCGGCGGGTCTTCATCTACTTCGCGGAGAACGCCAAGGCCAAGGACCTCGCCGCCACGCTCAACGCGATCTATGGGGCCAAGGAAACGGTGGCCGCGGCACAGCCGACACCGCCGCTCACCTCGCGCACGGCGGGCCAGCCGACCCCGCCGACGCCGCCCGCGCCGACGGCGGCGCCCGGCGCGCCGCTCGGCGCCGCCGCCGGAGTCACCGACCTCGGGTTCGCCGAGGGCCAGTTCCGCTTCATCGCCGACGAGACGACGAACGCGGTGATCGTGACGACGACGCCGCGCCTGTGGACGGACGTCGAGCCGACGATCCGCTCGCTCGACAAGATGCCGCGCCAGGTGCTGATCGAGGTGCTGGTGGCGGAGATCACGCTGAACGAGGACACGCAGCTCGGGATCGACTGGGCGCTGCGCGGGTCGAGCGGGAACTTTCCGTTCCGAGTTGCGCAGCAGTCGATTCAGCCGACGACCGGATCGGCGTCGATCTCGCCTCCGAGCGGCCTGGAGGCGCTCGGCGCTGCGACGGCGATCACCGGGTTGCCCGGTGCAGGCCTCACCGCCTTCACGTTCGCATCGGACAAGTTCTTCGCGATGCTCAACGCGCTGGCCTCGGACAATCGGGTCAATGTCGTCTCCAACCCGCACGTCATGACCTCCGAGAACAAGAAGGCCATCATCAACGTGTCGACCTCGGTGCCGATCGTCACCGGCCAGCAGACGGGCATCGTTTCGACGCCGGCGACGACGGCTGGGTCCACCAGCGCCACCCAGACGACCGGGAGCGTCAACCAGACGGTGGAGTACCGCGACGCGGGCGTAATCCTGACCGTCACGCCGCGCATCGGCGAGCGCGGCACGGTCGCGCTGGACATCAAGCAGGAAGTCAACTCCGTCGGCCCCCTCGTCGCGCCGACCAACTCGCCATCCTTCCTCAAGCGCGAGGCCGAGACGTCGGTCGTCCTGCTGAACAACCAGACGCTCGTGCTGGGCGGGCTGATCCAGGACAAACGCACGAACACCGACCGCGGCGTCCCGTTCTTCAACAAGATCCCTGTGATCGGCTACCTGTTCGGCTTCAAGGAGCGCGCGCTCGAGAAGAGCGAGCTGATCCTCCTGATCACGCCGCGCGTGGTGGGCACGCCCCTCGACGCGCAGCGGATCACCGACCAGATGCGCCGCGCGACCCCCGAGCTGAACGAGGCCATTCGCAGCGCGCCGCGCCCGCCGACGACCGCGCCACCGCCAGCCCGGTCGCCCGGGCCGGTCCCGACGCCGACGCCAGCCGCTCCGCCGCCGCCCCGGAGCACCGCGCCTCCGGCGCCGCCGGTGCCCGCCGCGCCCGCGACCCCGCCGCCCGCGCCGATCACGCCGCCCTCGGGGGTGCCGCCGATCCCGCCGGCACCGACGCAGCCGTCCGGGTCGCCGACCTTCGACGAATCCCAGCCGCGCACCCACTCGGACGGGCGCCCGCTACCGCCGCCCGTGAATCTCCTGATCCCACGCCGCACCGAGTAGCCGTCCCCAGACGCACACGGTTGCCGATGTGGCTGCATCAGGCTTCATGAAGACAGTCGGCATCCGCGAGCTCAAGAACCGGCTCAGCGCGTATCTCCGCGAGGCGCGAGCCGGCCGCACGGTGGCGATCACGGACCGCGGTCGCGTCGTCGCCGAGCTCACCCCACCTCGAAAGAACGGTCGTCAGAACGCCTTTGCGGAACTGGCGCGGCGGGGCTCGATCACTCTGCGCAAGAACGACGCCCGCGCGTATCCGCCACGGCGCAAGCGTCTTCTCTCTCCGGGGGTGCTCCAGCGCCTCCTCGACGCAGTGCGGGCCGACCGCTGAACGCGTACGCCGATTCGAGCGAGGTCCTGTCCTGGCTCTTCGCCGCGCCGGTGTAGGCGCTGACGCCAACTCCTCAGCGGCCGGTAAACTTCGGCGGCCGCTTCTCGAAGAAGGCGGCCAGCCCCTCCTGGTGGTCCTCGGACGAGATCGCGACGCCCTGTGAGAACGCCTCGAGGTCCAGCGCGCCGGCGAGATCCGACGTGGCCGCGCGGTTCACCATGTGCTTGGCCATCGTCAGCACCGCCGGCGGGCCCGCCGCGATCTTCTCGGCGAGCGCGCGCGTCGTCTTGTCCAGCTCCGCGACCGGTACGACACGGTTGACGAGCCCGATGCGACCCGCCTCGACGGCGTCGATGATCTCCGCGGTGAAGATCAGCTCCTTGGCGCGCGCCATCCCGATCACGCGCGAGAGCAGCCACGTGCCGCCGCCGTCGGGGACGAGGCCGATCTTCCAGAAGAGCTCGCCGAACTTCGCCCGGTCCGAGGCGATGATGAGGTCGCAGCAGAGGGCCAGGTTCGAGCCGGCGCCGACGGCGTAGCCGTCCACCATGGCGATGGTCGGCTTCGGGAAGTCGACCAGCCGGAGCACCATGCGATTCAGCGACTCGACCCGCGCGCGGCCCTCGGCCGCGGTGTGACGCTTCGCGCGCATGGTCTTGACGTCGCCGCCCGAGCAGAAATGGCCGCCGGCGCCGGTCAGGATCACCACGCGCGCGGCCGCGTCGGCCTCGATCTCGTCGAGCACGGCCGCCAGCTCGCCGCGCATGACGAAGTCGAGGGCGTTGCGGGCGTCCGGGCGGTTCAGGGTGATCGTCGCGACGGCGCCGGCGCGCTCGAAGATCAGCGTCTGGTATCCCACGGGGTGGCTCCTTTCGGCGTTCGAGATCGTCGCGTCATGATAGCGACGGCCCCGGAGGCTGTCCACACGGCGCGTGCTACAATTCTGTGCTGTTATGCGCCTGATCGGCATGGTGCACCTGCCTCCGCTGCCCGGCAGTCCGCGCTGGGACGGCTCCATGGAGCGCGCGATCGCCGTCGCTCTCGCCGACGCACGCGCGCTCGTCGATAACGGCATGGACGCGCTCATCGTCGAGAATTACGGCGACGCGCCGTTCACCGCCGGCCGCGTCGGGGCCTCGACGGTCGCGGCCATGACCGTGATCGCGCACGAGATCCGCCGTGCCCTGCCCGACGCGCCACTCGGCATCAACGTCCTCAAGAGCGACGCGCGCTCGGCGCTGGCCGTGGCCACCGCCGTCGGCGCCCGCTTCATCCGCGTCAACGTTCTCGCGGGCGCGGTGGTGGCCGACCAGGGAATCGTGCAGACCGACGCGTACGAGCTGCTGCGCGACCGGCGGCTGCTCGGCGTCGACGTCGCGATCTTCGCCGACGTGCAGGGCAAGCACGCGGTGCCGCTGGCGCCCGTCGAGCTGGAGCAGCAGGCCCGCGACCTCGCCGCGCGCGCGCTCGCCGATGGCCTCGTCGTCTCGGGCCGCGCCACCGGCGACGCCACCCCGATCGAGGACGTCAAGCGCGTGCGCAGCGCGGTGCCCGACGTGCCGATCCTCGTCGGCAGCGGCGTGACGCCGGAGAGCGCGCCCGAGCTGCTCTCGCTCGCCGACGCGCTCATCGTCGGCACGTCGCTGAAGCGCGACGGCGACGTGAGCGCGCCCGTCGACCCCGCGCGCGTGCGCCGGCTGGTCGACGCCGTCGGTGGCCGCTAGCCTCCGGCTCGCGGTCCTCCTCCTCACCCTGAGCGTTCCGGCCTGGGTCGCCGGCTGCGGCAGCGCCGCCCCCGCGCCCGAGCGCTTCGGCGCCCTCAACCCGCGGCTCGGCGAGCTGCTGCTCGTGGGCTTTCACGGGACCGCGCTCGAGGACAACGCCGCCCTCGAGAGGCTCGTGTGCGAGACGCGCGTGGCCGGCGTCATCCTGTTCGCGCGCAACATCGTGAACGCGGAGCAGACGGCGAGGCTCACGCGCGAGCTCAGCGCGCGTGCCCGCGAGTGCACGGGCCACGCCCTGCTGGTGGCGGTGGACGCCGAGGGCGGGCGCGTCATGCGCCTGGGCCCCGACGCGGGCTGGACGGAGACGCCGTCGCACCAGGACCTCGGCCAGGCCGGCGACCTCGCGCAGACGGAGCTGGAGGCGCGTCGCATCGGCGGCATGCTCCGCGCCGCCGGCATCAACTGGAACCTCGCGCCGGTGGTGGACGTGGGCTACAACCCGGCCAATCCCGTCATCGTCGGCGTCGGCCGCTCGTTCGGAGCGACCCCGACCCTCGTGGCCGCCCAGGCGCGGGCGTACATCACCGGCATGCACGCCGCCGGCGTCCTCACCGCCCTCAAGCACTTCCCGGGGCACGGCTCGAGCGCCGACGACTCCCACGCGGGCTTCGTGGACGTCACCGACACCGCGCGGCCGGACGTCGAGCTGGTCCCCTACCGGCTGCTGCTGGCCGAGGGCGTCGTGGACGCCGTGATGACGGCGCACGTCTACAACCGCCACCTCGACGCCTGGGTCCCGGCCACCCTGTCGCGGCCGACCATCGACGGCATGCTGCGACACAAGCTGGGCTGGCGCGGCGTGGTCGTGAGCGACGACATGCGGATGGGCGCCATCGAGCAGCACTATGGCGCGGGCGACGCCGCCGTACGAGCGCTCCGGGCCGGGGTGGACCTGATCTTGATCGCCGACGACCGGCTGCCCGGCGATCGCTCGGCCTCGGCGGAGACCCTCAAGGCCATCCGCCGGGCGGTGCGCCGGGGCCGGCTGCCGGCCGGCCGGGTGGACGAGGCCCTGGCGCGGGTGGCTGCACTCAGGTCTCGATTGTTGACCCCCGCCGCCGAGGTCCGATAGGCTCATTAGATGAGGCGCGACTTCCGGTTGCCGCTCAAGGTCAAGCTCAGCCTTCTCATCACCACGCTCGTCGCCCTCGCCGTCCTCCTCGTCGGCTTCTCGCTCCTGCGGCGCCAGGAGCAGGCCCTCACCGAAGCCGTCACCAAGCGCGGTCTCAGCATGGCCGCCAACCTCGCCGCCGGCGGCAAGAGCGCGCTGGCCACCAACGACGACCTCGCGCTCAACATCCTCATCAAGGAGGCCCTGCGCGACCGCGACGTCGCCTACGTCGTGTTCGCCGACGAGAAGGGCCTCGTCCACGCGCACTCCGACGTGACGCTGATCGGCAAGCCCGTGGTGCGGCCCGAGGCGCTGAAGGCGGTGGGCAAGGAGCTGCTGGTCCAGAAGTACAGGACCCCCGCCGACGCCGAGATCATCGACATCTCGGTGCCGCTCGTCTTCAGCAAGACGCACCTCGGCACGCTCTACGTCGGCTTCGGCACGGGGGCGATCACCGCCGCCGTGAGCCAGGCCCGCAACCAGGCGGTCGTCATCACCGCCTTCATGCTCGTCCTCGGGCTCGGCGGCGCGGTGGCGCTGGCCACCCTGCTCGCGCGGCCCATCCACCGGCTGATGGAAGCGACCGACGCCGTCGCCCAGGGCGATTTCAGCGTCTCGGTGCCCGTGACGACGCGCGACGAGCTGGGCGTGCTGACGGAGTCGTTCAACCGCATGGCCAAGAGCCTGCGCGAGAAGGAGATGATCAAGCGCGCGTTCACCCGCTACGTGCCGCGCGAGGTCGTGGAGGAGGTGCTGAAGGATCCCGAGCACCCCATGCTGACCGGCGAGCGGCGCGACGCGACGGTGCTGTTCTGCGACATCCGCGGCTTCACCTCGATGTCCGAGCGCCTGACGCCGGTGCAGGTCGTGAGCGTGCTGAACGAGTTCTACACGCTGATGATCGAGACGGTCTCCAAGCACGACGGCACGCTGAACAAGTTCCAGGGCGACGCGGTGATGGCCGTCTTCGGCGCGCCGATCGCGCATCCCGACCACGCCGCGCGCGCCGTGAAGACGGCGCTCGACATGCGGACGGCGGTCGCCGAGCTCGGCAGGCGCCGCCGCGCCCTCGGAGAGGATCCCTTCGAGGTGGGCATCGGCGTCAGCCTCGGCGAGGTGGTGGCCGGCTCCGTCGGCACCGAGGAGCGCATGGAGTACACGGTCATCGGCGACAGCGTCAACATCGCCTCGCGGCTGCAGGACCGCGCGAAGCCGGGCTCGATCCTCCTCACCCGCCGCACGTACGAGGCGGTGAAGGATCTCGTGGACGCGAAGTCGCTCGGCGCCATGAAGGTGAAGGGCAAGGAGGAAGAGGTCGAAGTCTACGAGGTGCGCGGCCTGTGCGCGCGCTGAGCCTCGCCGCCGCGCTCCTCGTGCTGGGCGGCTGCGCCTCGCTGCACGGGTGGTCGAGGGCGGACCCCGCCAGGTCCGTGGCGAGCGTGGTCGGCGAGTCGGAAGACTTCATCGTCGTGGTCGCCGCCGGCAACGACGAGAGCGCGGAGGCGCTGGCGCGCGCGCACCTGGGCGACGCGAGCAAGGCGTGGATGATCGAGGACTTCAACGGCGGCAAGCGGGCCTTCAAGGCCGGCCAGCGCGTGGTCGTCCCCCGGCGGCCGTGGAACCCGGCGGGCGTGGATCCGACCGGCTACCAGCTCGTGCCGATCCTCGTCTACCACAACCTCGGGGCGCAATCGAAGGGCCGCCTGGTACTCGGCACGAACGCGTTCTCCGAGCAGATGGGCTACCTCAAGCGCGAGGGCTACCGCGTGGTGTCGCTGACGGAGTTCGTCGAGTGGCTGCACCTCAAACGCCAGCTGCCGAGGAAGGCGGTCGTGCTGACCTTCGACGACGGGTATCACTCGTTCCGCGAGCACGCCTACCCGGTGCTGAAGAAGCTCGGCTTCCCGGCCACGCTCTTCGTCTACACCGACTACATCGGCGCCGGCCGCAACGCGCTCTCCTGGGAGGAGCTGAAGAGCCTCGCCGCCGAGGGCTTCGACGTCCAGGCGCACAGCAAGACCCACGGCGACCTGCGCCGCGCGGTCGGCGAGACCGAGGCGCAGTACGAGCGCCGCATGCAGGCGGAGCTGGCCGAGCCCCCGCGGCTCTTCCAGCGCCAGCTCGGCCGCGGCGTGCAGTTCCTCGCCTATCCCTACGGGCGCTTCGACGAGGCGCTGCTCACGCGCGTGCGCGAGGAGGGCTACGCCGCCGCCTTCACCGTGCGCCGCGAGAGCAACCCGTCGTTCGTGCAGCCGCTCCAGATCAGCCGCAGCCAGATCTACTCCGAGATGACCCTCGAGCAGTTCGCGAAGAACCTGAACCTCTTCCACGCAGAAAACCTGCGATGAGGATCGCGGCCGCGCTCGGCGCGGCGCTCGTGCTCGGCGCATGCGCCACGGTGCCACCAGCGAAGCCCGAGCTGGCCGCGTCCAGTCACGCGAAGGCCCGGAAGCTGGAGGCGGACGGCCAGCTCCGTCCCGCCCTGCTCGAATGGAAGGTCGCGCGCGCCATCGATCCCAACGACGCCGAGGCGCGCGCGAGCGAGGCGCGGCTGGCCGCGCGCATCGAGGGGCTCGTGGCCAGGAAAGTCACCGAGGCCCGGGCCTCGCTGCAGCGCGGGACTCCCCTGCAGGCGCGGCGGTTGTTGCTGTCGGCGCTCGCCCTCGACCCGACGAACGCGACGGCGGCGGACATCCTGCGTAGCATCGGCGACATCGAGTTCGTGACCTACACGGTCCGCGCGGGCGACACGCTCGCCTCGCTCGCCGAGCGCTACTACGGCGATCGCGCGCGGGGCGAGGTGATCTGGGAGACGAACAACCTGCCGGCCGGCAAGCCGCTCGTGGTCGGCGCCGTGCTGCGCATCCCGGAGATCCCGGGCGTACCCTTCTACGCGCCGCGCGGCCCCGACAAGCCGGGGGCGCCGCCGGACGAGCCACCGGAAGTCAGCCCGCTGCTCGCCGACGCGCGCGAGGCGGTCGAACACAAGGAGTTCGCCGCCGCGCTCGCCGACCTCGACCGCTTCCTCGCGCAGAACCCGGGCGACCGCGAGGGGGCCGAGCTGAAGAAGCTCGCGCTCTACCGCCAGGGCCAGACGGCGCTCGAGGAGAAGAAGTACGACGACTCGTACCGCGCGCTGACCCAGCTGGCGAAGCTGCAGCCCGACTACCAGGACCTCGCCAGGCTGCTGCCGGAGGCGCGACGCCAGGTCATCGACCGCCACTACCAGGAAGGCATCCGGCTCTTCCGGGAGGAGAAGCTGCCCGAGGCCATCGCCGAGTGGAAGATCGTGCTCGACATGGAGCCGCAGAACGTCAACGCCAAGCGCAACCTCGACCAGGCCGAGCGGCTGCTCAAGGGGCTCGAGCAGCGCAAGTCGCGCTAGATGAGACGAATCTGCGGCATCTCCACGGCGCTGTTGGCTCTGACGACCCTGGCCGGTGGCACGGCTCCGGCCGCAGCGGCGCCGGAAGGTCAGATGACCTGGGGTGTCCACATCTCGCTCGCCCCGACATGGTTCGATCCCGCGGAGACCACGGGCATCGTGACGCCGTTCATGGTGATGTACGCGCTGCACGACGCGATGGTGAAGCCGCTGCCGGGCAACCCCTTGGCCCCCAGCCTGGCCGAGTCCTGGACGCTGTCCTCCGATGGGCTCGCGTACGAGTTCATCCTGCGCAAGGGAACGCGATTCCACAACGGCGACCCTGTCACCGCCGAGGACGTCAAGTACTCGTTCGAGCGCTACCGGGGTGCCGCGAGCAAGACCTTCAAGGAGCGGGTGGCGGCCATCGAGATTCCGGGCCCGGCGCGCGTCCGCGTCCGCCTCAAGGAGCCGTGGCCGGACCAACCGGCTTACGGAAGCGATCTGGGCGGCAACGTTCCAGCGGCGGGAGCAGTTCGTCCTGACAGGGCGGCTCGGTCGAGGCGAGCGCGCGACCGATGCGCTCGCGGTTGCGTGATGGGCGGACGGACCGCGTGATAAGCTGACCCTGCGCTGGAAGGCCAGCGAGAGGGTGCCGGGACTCCCACAGTCGCGGCCCCTCCCGACTGGCCTTTCGTGCATCTGGCGGTCCCCGTATCCTCGTCATTGCCTGCCTTTATAACTCCGAAACTCAGGCCCGTCAACAGTCTCTTAAACTCCCTTCGGGCCTTGAAATCCACGGGGCCGGGCGAGTATAATTGCTCGCAGAAAGGAGCAGCGTAATGGCGAAACATCGAAGTCCGGCCTATCCGGCAACTGGCTTGTCCGAGGCGATTGAGCGGGTTAGACGCCTCTTCGACAAGGAAAAGAGGACCCTCGTACAGCCTCTCGTCGCGGCGACAGACCTTGGTTACAAAAGCCTCAACGGTCCGTCACGGACCATGCTCTCGGCTCTGAAGAAATACGGGCTCATCGAAGAGCTGAAGCAAGGTCTGCGGGTATCCGATCTGGCGGTCGCGATTCTTCATCCGACAAGTGAGGAGCAGCGTCTTGCCGCTTTGCGAGAAGCCGCAGTACGCCCTGATCTATTCCGAGAGCTGCAACAGACCCATGCCAACGGCTCGAACGACAACATCGCTCATTTTTTGATCCAGCGTGGGTTCTCGGCTCAGGCGGCAACCCAAGCGGTCACGGCGTTCAGAGATACGATGGTGGTCGCCAAACTCGATGCCTCAGGCAACAATCCTCCCGAAGATGGGGCCGAGAGCGAGGTTACGACGATGGGCACTACGATTGCCTTCGGAAAGGCCGGTGCCCCGGCAGCGTCGAACGCTGCACCCGTTTCACTGCGATGGCCTCTCCCCGGCGGAGTGATCGCGGAGTTGCGCTTCACCGGCCCCGTCACGAAAGAGCATTTCGACATCCTTGAGCGCTACCTTGCCATCGCCAAGGAAACAGCACCCACCGTCTGAAACATGCTCAACGGATCGAGTGAACGGGAGGCGCAGCGCCAGAGGCAGATCGCGGACGCCCTCGCGAAGCGCGAGCGAGACGGCGTCGTGCGTCCAAGGGATGCCGCACGTCAGCGGGACGTCGAAGTCGTGGCACGGCTCGCTATGACGCCGATCCGCATCCTGCCTCCAGCGACACGCGCCGCGATGCTGCTGCGCCTCGGACCGTGTACCCCGTACGCGAAGGTCAGCCCCGCCGAGCGCGCTGTGCGCGGACGTGAGATCGAGGAGATCGTAGGCGAGGCGCTGCCGGAGCAGATGCACACGCTGCTCGATGCGAGCTTCCGCAAGGTCGCTGGACGGCTCGCGCTCGGAACCTACGACAACGGAAACGAGCAAGCGCTTTGGACCGTCCGCGATGGTGCTGATCGAGCGATCACCGTGTGGATCTATCGCAAGCGGTCGCTGCTCTGCGCCCGAGTCCGTGGGCCTCGATGGCGCAAGCGTCGGACGCTCCCCCCGAAGTGGCCGCTCTTCGTGGCCGAGCTGCTGCTCTCCGCGAGCGGCAAGGTCACGCGCTGCCGCGCCTGCGGGAGCTGGTTCGGGAAGGCGCACGCGCGCCAGAACCACTGCGACACCCGCTGCGCGGATCGCGCGCGAGGGAGACGGCACCGCGCTCGGCAAAACGCGTCACGGTAAAACCTGATCGTTCCTGGCTCAACCAACCAGTCAGGCTGTTGATTCGCTAGAGCATTTCCGCACGGCCCGCCTCCGATCATTCCTATGGGTGAGAGGACCAGTCGGTCGGCGCAAGGGCTCGGGATGTCTACGTGCGCTGCATGGAGGCTCGCGGTTACAGCCCGAAATAGGGTGCCGCCCTTTATCTGTGTGAGAGGGATTGCGCGATCCACGGCCCTCGTCTGCCCTGCACCCTCCGCCGTGTCCGCGAAGGCGCGGACTCAATCCAGGCCGGAGCGCTCGTGAACATGGCACGGATCTCCTGCCAACGCAGGTGCCGGAGTCTATCAAGATCAGGAAGAGGGTGCCGGATTTATATCTCTTGAGAGGGTGCCGGAGGTTTACGTAGTGAGGGGCATCGAGCAGCAGTAGCGCCACCCAGCAGCACATCAGCGACACGCGGCCAGCGACCGAGCTGGCCTTTTCAGAGCCCAGATTTTCCCGCAGAGATCGACAAGGAGGTGAGAACGGAGATGACCGTCCGGGACATGATCACCGATGAGGTCGCCACGGATCGCGAGATCGCTCGCTGGACCGGCAAGGCGCTGCCGTGGGTGCAGAGCGTGATCCGACGCCTGAATATCGCCCCCAAGTACGTCGTCGGCCAGAAGCAGTACACGGCGCACGACGTGATGCGAATCGTTCTGCTGGCGCGCCTGCAGGACTACTTCGGCAACGTGAGCCCACTCCCGTACCAAATCGTCGCGAGCGCGAACGCTGCACTCAGTGCGCTCTACTCGAACCCCGACGAGGGCACCATCGTGTCGCACAAGACCGGAGGCCCGCTGCGGATCGTTGTCAGCGTGCCGGGCCTGCGCGAGCTATTTGCTGGCGTCGGCGCAGCGTAGCCCTTTTCGTTTTACCCAAGAAAACTGGCCGAGACAGAAATCCGAGAATGCAGTGAACGCAGAGCCGAAGGGAACCTGATGAGCACTCAAAGCAAACGGCAGTGGAGGCTGTCAAATCCCGAGCGGAGCAGAACGGCTGAAGCGCAGCGAGCCGCGCTGCGCCGAAGACACGGTCGCGTGACTGAGATGGCAGAGCCGCCGCTCTCCTACCCGAGCGGCGAGAGCTATCAACGCTACGAGAACAACGTGGCCAAGGACGGCCGAGACTACTCGATGGCTGAATACGCCGCTCGGTCGCTGAAGGGCGTCGGTCGCCCTGCGTCGCGACACCGGCAGTACATGAAAGCCCTCCGGGCGCGCATCGACGAGAAGCAAGCAGTACTCGCCTGCGGACTAGGAATCGACATCGCCCGATACGCGGCGATGTCCCGAGATGAGAAGCAAGCGGCGTTCAAGGCGTGGGCTGCTGCCGAGAACGCTGCGATCCGCGAGCTGTCCGAGACGCTGGGCGTGCAATGAGCACTGTCACACCTGACTCGTTCCTCGACGCCATGCGCGCGAAGTGGGCCGAGTACGGCAACGTCGGCTCGCCCGCCCTCGATCAGGTGTGGATGCAGATCGCGGAGACGTTCAATCGCCAGACGGCGGAGCCGCGCGAGCCGCGACCAGTGATCCCCGCCGAGCTGGGTGCAGGCAAGACGACCTGCGCGAAGCAGTGGTGTTCAATGCTGCCCTCGAACGAGAACCATCCTGGTGTTCTCGTCGTCGTGCGGACCATCGAGCAGGCGGAGGAGTACGCGAAGGACATCAACGCCTGGGCCGGTTCAGGCAAGCCAGCGTTCGCCTATCACTCGAAGCTGAAGACGCGCCCGCTCCCGCTGGTGATGCAGCAGTACCCGATCCTCGTGATCTGCCACAAGGGCTACGAGCTGGCACTCGATGAGCTGCTGGTCGAGGAGCCCGAGCGATACGAGAAGCTGATGCGCTTCCGCACCGGACAGCGTCGGCTCGCCATTGTGGACGAAGCTCTCGATCAAGTCTACGTCGCGCGCCTCTCGCCGGACAGCCTGCACCGCGTGCCTGGGCTCGTTCACGATCCACGAATCCTGAAGAGGCACCTGCGTGCGGTGGACGTGATCAGCTCCGCGCATCGCGCTCTGATCGAAGCGCCCGAGAGCGGCTTCCACGTCCTCAGCGCGGAGGCGCTGCTCGCCAGGGCCGAGCTGAACGTCGAGGAGGCTGATGCCGCGCTGGTCGCGCTCTGGCAAGAGGTGCGCAGCTCGAAGTCCGTGAAGCCAGAGTCACGGCGGATCGTGAAGGAGAACCTCACCGCGCTGCGCCGCCACCTCGCGGCCTATCGCTGGACAGAGAGCGAGCGAAGCCACCGCGCGCTCATCGGCTCGCGGCTCCTGCTGCCGCCCGACGCGGGCCAAGTGATCCTCGACGCGACCGGCGCGTTGAACAACGTCTACTCAGGACGACCCGACGCGTATGAGGTGAAGACGATGCCCGCCGTTCGCGACTACCGCTCGGTGACGCTCCATGTGGCGAGAACGAAGGGCACGGGCAAGACGGCGATGCTGAAGGACGGCGTCTCGATCATCCAGCAGACGCTCGATTCGGTCCTGGCGCACTACGGTGAGCGCGCTCCCGCGCGCCGTGTCCTGGCCGTCACCGACAAGGGGTCCGAGGACAAGGTCCGCAGCGCCTGGGCGAAGGCGGGGTTCGAGGCGCTCGATGTTGCGCACTGGAACGACATCGACGGTCGCAACGACTGGCGGGACTTCGACACGCTCGTCGCCCTGAACCTGCCGTGGAACAGGCCATCGCACGATGTCTCAACCTACATGGCCGTCCACGCCGTGGAGCTGGACGACGAGGGGCTGAACACGCCACCGGACGACGTGAAGACGATCCGAGAGACTAGGATCGCGGCCCAGCTCGCGCAGGCGATGGGGCGCATCAGGCTGCGACGGATGACGACCGTGAACGGCACCTGCGAGCCCTGCGACGTGTTCGTGCGCTTCCCGCACTGGAGCCTGCTGGTCAACACCGACCGGATCGTGGCGGGCGTCCAGCGCGCTCTGTCCGGCGTCAACGTCCTGCCCTGGAGCGACGCGAGCACGAAGCTGGTCCGCACCGACCGGCCATCGGTCGCGGTCGAGGGCGTCGGAGCTGCGCTCCTGGCCTACGTCAGGCAGATGCAGCCGGGCACCACCGAGAAGCTGATCGACATTCGACAGCGGATCGGGGCCAAGGCTCACGGGACGTGGTTCCGGGTGCAGTCGAACCCGACCGTGCTGTCCGCGCTCTCGGAGCTGGGGGCACGATTCACCCCACGCAGCGGACGCCGTGGTCCGCAGCTCGTCAAGGATCGTTAACGTACCAAGGCGCTTCGACCCCTTATAGGAGCGATCTGGTACGTCTACGTTTCCTGACAAGCTGATCTCGCGCAGGGAACGCGGCGGGCCTCCGGCCCCCGCCGCCGACCCACTCGCGCAGCAGAGAGAGCAGACGACCAGAGATCAGATCTGTGAATCGATCATTGGCCCGAGCGCACTGGGGCGGCGCTCGCCGGGGCGGCGCGCCCCTCGCGCAGGGCAGCGATCAGGTGACCAGCTCTCGATGATCCACTGATCACTCCACCTTGGCCCTGCACACACTGCATGGCCCACGAGCAGCTCCACAGAGTCACTACGCCAGGAGGCACGAGTCGATGTCCGATGAGCCGTCGAAGCGAGTAGTCGAGCGGTTCCGTGATCAGCTTCGCAGCCGAGCTGATCAGGCTGAAGGCTCCCTTGGTGATGTCCTTGGGAGTGTCCCTGGCATAGGGGGAGAGGGTATTGCCCAAGACGCCCCGGAACCTAGAACCTCGCGCCCTCCAGCCTCTGTGCGTGATCAAGAACCTGCCAGCAGATGGGCGCGCTGCGCTCGCTGTCGAGCGGACGTGGAAGTCATCACTGCGGACGGCCATCGCGACCAGGGACGCTGTCCGAGATGCAGGCGGCTGATCTGATGCCTCCTGGCAACGCCAGCGAGCGCCCAGCGAGCCAAGGAGCGCCTTCTGGCGGCTCTCCAGCGCATCGAGGCAGCTCCAGGCTGCGCGTTCGACGGCCAGCGCGAGCATGGGTTGCTCCAGTCGCTCAGGACGGCGCTGAGAGGCGCCTGGGAGCTGCTAGCGCCAGCTCTGAAGGCATCCCTGGTCACGGTCAGCGCTGCCCTCGATGCGATCTCGTTTGGATCGTGCCCTTCGGCATGCGTCCGCGCTGCCCACGCTGTCGTCGGAGCTGACCAGATCTGCGGACGGTCCGGCTCCGGCTACCGTCTGAAGCGTCTGATCCGCCAGTAACGACAGATACTTGCACTTGGCCCGCAGCGTCATGGTGGCTCGGTGCCTTGAGTCAGGAGCACGACGGGGTATCGGTTGGATCGTGACGCATCGAGTCACGTAGCAGCTTGTTGCATTCAAGTGTTTGATTCATAAGCATGCTTTTTGGCGAGTCGAGGGGGTGGGTACCCCCAAAATCGCGAGCGCCCTATGGTCGGCGTGACTACGTCCGCTATAGCACGCCGGATTCGGAGCCTATTCGCGCCACCTATGCCCTACCCCGGTACCAGAACGCAGTTGAGGAAGGAGACTGACCCGTGACCAGCCCGAGAACGACCGAGACGGCGCGCGTGCGCCATACAGCGACCGGCTGCGAGGCCTGTGGCCGACCGCAGAGCCGTGTCGAGCTGCAGCGCCAGCAGTGGCGCAAGGCCAAGAGGCAGGCGCGAGCGGAGATCAGCCGGTGAGCCAGCCCGAGGCCGCGAAGAAATGTCTCCGCTGCTTGAGGAACCCTGCGGAGGCTGACCGCTACATCTGCGGGAACTGTCGACGCGCGCTGAACCGGCGCGGCTGGGAGATCGAGAAGTCCGAGGAGGGCACGCGATGACCGTCGACATTGTCGGTCACTGCCCAGGATGCGGTTGTCAGATCGTCGTGCCGCTGCCTGTTCCGCCGCTCTTCAACCGTGAAGAGGTCTGCGCCCTGGTCCCGATCAGGATCAGCTCCCTTCGGAGCTGGCTCCATCGTCATCGTGGCGACCCACGGCTGTCGCCGCCGAGGTACGCGGGACCAGTGAGACGCGCGAAGCGGATGTTCACCGCGTCGGATGTGCAGTTCATCCGCGCGACGTTCGTGAGGGACCGCCAATGAGTGTGATGCACTCGTACATGTCGAACTTCGATTTGCTGCTCGCGACCCGACGCGAGCGCGAGCTGATGGAGAAGCAGAAGGAGGCCGAGCGTGAGCCCGAAGCCAGTGGACCCAGCAGCGCTGAAGAGGCTGCAGCGGAACCGTCGCCGCGACCGACGGCGTAACCACCAAAACCACACACACGAGGAGATGACCGTGAAGAAGCAGTCGAAGACGTTCGAGCTGATCGAAGAGACGCCGCAGGAGCAGACGCCGAGGTTCGTCGCCACGTACGAGGGCGAGCTGGAAATTCCGATGGACGACGCAACCATTGCGAGGCTCGAAGCGGAGAAGGCCGCCGCGTTGGCGGGGCTCCACGTCCCACCTCACACTCCCTGGCGGAAGCCGGTCGAGCAGCAGCCCGTCGAAGAGGTGATCGCCGTCGCTGAGACGGTCGCTCCCGTCGAAGCCACCGAGCTGAGGGCAGCAAAGGACGCGGTCACGCGCTTGCAGCAGGAGCACGAGGAAGCGACGCGCACGGCGGAGCTGGTCTTCAAGACCAAGCTGACCGAAGCCGTGACGACGCTGGGCGATCTTGAGCGCCGTGCTGCCATCGCCATCGACCAAGCGACCAGCTCGCGGCTGAAGGACGTGCTGGCGAGCCTGGATGACTCCGACGTGGCTGAGGGAGTGCGTGCGGCGCGCGTCGATGCGGGCACTGCTCGTCAAGAGGCGCTCCGCAAGCGCGCGGCTCCGTACCTGAAGAGCGCCGCCGAAGCGCGGGCGTTGCTCAAGGAGTTCGACCGTACGTTCAGCGCGGATCTCGAAGCGATTGGCTCCATCCCGCGAGTGGAGTGGTTGCTGGGTACGCCGAGCACCAGCCCGGGCGCTCACGTCGCCGCTGGCCTTTACACCGCCATCGAGAATGGACTGAAGTCGATTCAACAGGTCCGCGAGTCGCTGGTGCTGACGCTCAGTCTCGATGCGCCGCAGATCCGCAACGGTGAGCTGGCGGGTGGGTTCATCCCTGAGATCGAGCGCCTCCTGAAGTCGGCAGCGAACGGCTGGAGCCAAGAGGAGGAAGGCCGGTTCGTGTGGGCTGCGACTCGTCTGGCGACCGCGTCGCCTGATGCGGTCACGAACCTGCAGCTCGTGGTGCGAGGTGTCATCGGTGCTGCAGCTCGGCTGCGCGACATGAAGTCGGTCGTGAACACGGAGCGCCCGAGCACGATCCGGCCGCTGCCGGATGTCGACGGTGCCAGCACGGAGCAGAAGGTCGCGATGGGCGTCTTGCCGAGCATGGCCGCTTCGTACTCGCCCTTTGGCAAGAAGGAGGCCTAGTCATGGTTTACGACGTGAGCGCGTACGAGCCCGGGGCTGGATACGACGGGAATCCCGACAGTGGAGAGAACCCGGGCGGAGAGCAACCCGCGTCACCGTCTGCGCCAGCTCCAGCGGACGCAGCGCGCTACGCCTGGATGAAGGCCGAGGGCGAGAAGCGTCGTGCTACAGCCGCTGCAGCGCCAGCACCTGCCGCCACGAAGGAGACGACGGAGGAGACGCCGCCCGCAGCCGAAGAGCAGCAGCCGCCAGCGGACGGTGAGAACGCGGCACCGTACGAGCTGCGTGTTCCAGAATTCGTGAGTCAGAAGGAGATCACCGAGGAGCGTCAGAGCTTCGTGGCCGAGTTCCAGCAGCTCGCGCCGCAGGTCGGCATCGACGCGGCGACGGCTCAAGGACTCCTTGACGTGTCCGTGGACAGCGCCGTCGCACTCGATTATGTCCCGAAGGTGGACGCTGATCGCGACGACGCTCGTCTGGAAATGCAGAAGCTCTTCGGTGACGCCGGGAAGAATCTCATCAAGAGAGCACAAATCTACGCCCAGGCGCGCGGCAGCGCGCTTCAGGATTACCTCGACTCAACGAACCTTGGCAACGATCCGAGCGTGATCGTCGCGCTCGCGTTCGCGGAGGCGGGCTACCTGACGCAGACGCCCGAGCAGGCGAAGGAGAACCTCAGCAAGGTCATGGCCTCGAAGGAGTACCTCGCTGGCGACCCTTACACCATCGTCAAGGTGCAAGTGCTGTCTCGCATCGCGCATCGAGGAACGCAGAGCGCGAACGATCAGCTCGCGGCTGCGGCCAAGTCACAGGCAGCGAAACTCGCTGCTCCGAAACCAGCCGCTGGCGCGCAGTCGGACGGCGACGCACGAGCCACGCTCGCGAAGATGATGAGCGAGAAAGGTGGTCCGCTGCTGAACGCTGGCCATCCCGAGCACGCTGCAGCGGTGAAGAAGTTCCACGATCTGGCCGGGAGAATCTGAACATGAACGAACCGAAGCCGACCAACGCTGCGGGTGACCATCGAGAAGCTGACGCCTCGACCCGCAGGCCCGCAAAACCCGACCATGCCGATCGGCTTCCGCGACATGAACCGATGACGTGCCCGAGGGGCACACGAAGGAGAACACGATGGACGAAGGACTGAACAGGAAGTACGACCGTCTCAAGTCGTTGCTCGCGGCGGGCAACGTCGACGCTCCGCACATCCAGACCGAGATCGCGGATCTGCGCCGAGACATTCTAGGCAGCGGTCAGACGGAGGTGGACATCGACGCGAGGACAGATCCGCGGCGGTACGAATCGGACTTCATCCCCGGTTACGAAAAGAAAGGTGCGCGCTGATGGCCACGAAGGGGCCGAAGCACGCCGTCAAAGTCCACGTTCGCAACGACAAGCCGAGCAAGCCGAAGACCGCGCGTGCCGATGCCGCGAAGCCGGGACCGACGAATTTCGTGGCGGTCGAGCATCACGACAAGACGAGCGGTTATCTCGGCAAGTTCGTGCCCGCCACGCCTGCGGCGCAGAAGAAGGCGAAGGCATTTCTAGCGAAGATGAATGCCCCGGTGTTCCCGTAGAGCTATTTCTGATCGAGACGATCCGACGAGGGAGGTGACAAAACCATGGCGAAAAAGATCGAGAACCAGGGCGACAGCCGACCGAGTGGCCCCAACGACGTGGACGCATCGGAGAAGTCTGTGAAGGAAACCTTCACGCCGTACGGCTACAAAAAGAACGTCGGCGGCGGCGACGCGAACAACCCAGGACCGAAGGTGTTCGAGACTGGCTCGAAGTAGTTCAGTTACGACAGTGCATGCAGACGGCTCGACCACGGGCGTTCGCAAACCATTGAAGGCTTGCGCCGGGCTCGTGGAAGGGCCGTCGGCAGAGCCTGCAGATCACTGTTGGGATCGGCCGCTTCGCTGTCTGATCCATCACCTGCAGAGTAGCAAACCACGAAAGGAAAATCGAAAATGAAGATCCGTAGGTTTCTCCGATTACTAGGCCTGGAGTGTCAGGTCTGCCATCGCTCCCGCCTGTCTTTGCTGCGCGGGTGTGAGTGCGGTTACATCGCCGCTGGCGTCATCGCTGTCATTGCCGCCGCTGGCGCGGCGTACGGAGCGTATGAGGCGAACGAAGCCGCGCAGCAGCAGGCCTCGATGGCGAAGCGCAACGCTCAGATGCAGGCCGACGCCGAAGCACAGGCGGGCGAGGCTCGCTCACGGCAGATCCAGTACAACGCCGACAAGTTGAGGAAGCAGTTCCTCTCGCGCGGGGCAGCGGCTGGCGTGGAGGCGGGCCAGGGCTCGCTGCTGGAGACAGAGTCACAGTTCGATTACGACGTGCAGCTCTCGAAGGACTTTGCGAAGTACCCCCACGAGCTGGCGGGCGCCTCTGCCCGGTACCAGAGCGATCTCTTCGGCTTCCAGAAGAAGTCGCTGGCTTCACAGCAGATCGCGGGCACCGCCATCGCGGGCGTCACGACCGGAGCCAGCTCTTACAGCTCTTTCGTCCGCTCGCTTGGTGCTGGAGGTGGTGGCGCGAAGCCGTCGCAGTACAACGTCGGCGATACCGGCGCTGAGTACGACCCGACCGTGTGGAGATAGCCCCGTGTCAGGTATGACGCCCGACGAGATCCAAGCCTTCCGCAGCGCATTCCCCTACCTGCGCCCCGAGATGGAGGAGGCGTTGGCGTTCGTGTCGCGGCCCCTGGAGGAGCAGGCGCGAGTCACTAACGCCATCGATTTCGTCAGCGCATGGCTCGTGAGGCGTGCGCTTCCCGGCGAGCCGCAGGCCATGCATCGGGAGCAGTTGATCCATACCGGACAGTACCTCTGACACGCCGGAAGCATTCAACTGCCGCGCTTCTTGGTCTTCGCCCAGCGTGCCCTCGACGCCTTGCTCGCGGCGGCGCGGCGTTGCTCGGCGGTGAGGTTCTTGGCCCGCGTCTCGCCGCCGACGCGTCCTAGTTCCTGAAGCGCTTTCAGAAGACGCGGGTCCATCGGCTTCTTCTCGGCCATCGCAGGCGTAAGCATACCCACCCCTGTGCAGGCTCGGCAACCCTCTTGACATGCGTAGGGGTACGCATGTACCGTAGGCCTACGCACCATCCATCCAAAGAGGAGGGCACAGCGATGACGATCAAGGGACCGGAAGGACGGATGACGAAGCCTCTGGCGACGCCGCACAACGTAGGCGACGTGGTCGAGCTGGTCACGAAACAGTCCTGCGGCTGCAGCGCTGGACGGCACGTCGGCAAGAACCGACGCCCTGCGCCGCGCGTCGGTGAGACTGGCGTCATCCGTCAGATTATCGTCTCCGATCCGAATGACGGCGATGAGACGTTCCTCATCTTCGGCGTGCGGTTCTCGAAGTGGGGTAACACGGCGTGGTTGGGCGAGTCCGACTTCGCGCTGGTGGCGAAGTGACCGCCTCTCCGCGTGTCTTCGAGCTGGCCGCGCAGCTCGCGCGTGCGCTGGATTCCGACTTCGTTGGCCAAGTCCGGCTCAACGTCCACCGTGGTGGTGTCCGCAGGATCGAGGTTCTGCAGGCGCTGAAGTCCGTGGAGGCCAAGTGATGGAAGGCTTCATAGTCCACATCGTGATCGGAGCGTTCTTCGCAGTGATCGCAATCGTAGAGGGCGTGTGATGGCGACGCGACGTGAAGGCTTCTCGTCTGTGAAGTGCAGCGTGTGCGGTGTGAACGGGCACAACGCGCGTCGGCATGAGCGCGTGATGGCCGCGAAGATCACCGTCGAAATCATTTTCCGCGACTACGCCCAGACGCACGCATGGGGCGTGTACCGAGATGACGAGCCGATTGAGTACTTCAAGACGAAGCGGGAGGCACTCGCTGCCGCGCGTGTGCTCCGCCAAGAGGCCAAGTGATGGCGACGCCAGGACGCGGTAGCCGGGTCTCGAAGGAACAGATCGAACGCATTCGCAAGAACGCGGTGGCCGACATCCGCGTCGAACACATGCATGACGACGCCGACGCCTGCGAGGCCTGCGGCCATGGACTCAAATGTCATCGGGAGTTTGGTTGTGATCAGTGTCCGTGCGAGGCGTACCGGGAGCCCCGGTGATGCGCGCCGCCGACATCCGCATCGAAAACCACGGCTCGCTCTTCCTGCTGCGCCCGCGTACGCAGCGTGCCGCGTACTGGCTTGATGCCGTCGTCGCGGAGGATGCGCAGTACTGGGGCGACGCGGTGGTGGTCGAGCCCCGCTACGTCGAAGACATCGTCAACGGAGCCCGCGAGGCCGGGCTGGAGGTGCGGTGATGCGCCGCCGCATCCACCTCCAGCTCGTGGACGAGAACCGCTGCTTCGCGGCCTGCGCGCCGCATCTGTCCGTGAGCGCCTATCGCGGGAGGGGGCTCACGATGCATTCGCAACTGGTCACTTGCCCGCGTTGCAAGACACTGATCGTCCGCGCCCAACGCGCGATTGAAGCCGCCCACGCTGTTGAACGGAGGCCCTAACCATGCGTGCCGCGATCTACACGAGGAAGTCGACCGATCAGTCGGATGTCCACGAGAGCGAGAGGTCGGTCGCGCACCAGCGCGTCCAGTGCCTGGAGCTGATCGCCAAGAACGAGTGGACCCTGGCCGAGGGCCACGTCTACGAGGACGACGGCGTGAGCGGGGCCGTCTTCGGTGAAGGACGCCCCGCCTTCCATCGCATGCTGAGCGCGATCACCAGCGGTGCCAAGGCGAAGCGCCTGCCCTTCGATGTGCTGGTCTGCTACGACGGTGACCGGCTCGGACGCGACCGGGTCAGGACTGACTTCTACGTCGTAGAGATCCTCGACGCAGGAGTCCGCATCTTCTTCGCCAGCGGCGAGGAGCGGGTCGTAAACAACGCAACCGACAGCTTCATCCTGAGCGCGAAGGGCTACGCGGCAGAGGTCGAGCGCGAGCGCGCGTCGGTACGAGCACGCGACAAGATGCACTCGAAGGCGCGCGAGGGCCACTCGACCGGCACCGTGCCTCTGGGCTACAGCTCGTACGCGGTCAACTCGCACAAGGAGCTGCGGATCGATCCGGTCCACGCTGAGATCGTGCGCCAGATCTTCACGCTCTCCGCCCAGGGCAGCGGGATCACCCGGATCGCTCACGCGCTGAACCGCGACCACCCTGGCCTCCGCAAGTGGTCCGCGCCGACGGTGCGCGACATCCTCGCCAACTCCGTCTACATCGGCCAGCTCGTGTACGGCAAGAAGCGCATCGTCGTGAAGGGTGGCAAGAAGATCAAGGTCGACGTGCCCGAGCCCGAGTGGATCAGGGTCGCGAAGCCCGAGCTGCAGCTGGTCACCGACGAGCTGTGGGCCGCCGTGCAGGCGCGGAAGGAGGCCCTGTTCAAGAGCTACCTCCGCACCCACAACGGCCAGCTCCAGGGCCGACCCGAGCAGACGGTGAGCGAGCACCTGCTCACCGGGTTCGCGGTGTGCGGCGTTTGCGGCGGCCGACTCGTCGTGTGGAGCGCGTCGGCCAAGAAGAAGACGACGCACCGCTATTTGATTTGCTGGCGGCACCGCAGCGGCGGCGACGCGGCCTGCGCGAACGCGAAGTCGGTCCAGCTGCAGGCACTCAGCGAGGCCATCGTGCGCCACTTCAAGGACGACGTGCTCACGCTGGACCGTCTGCTGCAGATCCAGCGGGATCTCGTCGCGGACGCCGACAGCTCCCCCGAGCGCGTCGCCGCGAGGCGGGCGTCGCTCGAAGCCGACGAGAAGCGCGTCGCGCTGCGGCTCGCGAAGCTGACCGACGCGGTCGCGGAGGGCGGCAGCGTGAAGACGCTGGTCGACGCCATCAAGGTCGCGGAGCGCGAGCAGCGCGAGCTGCAGGCGCGCCTCGCGGCGCTGGACGCCACGCAGAAGGCCATCGCCAACTGGTCCGACACGGGCGAATGGTCGAAGGTCCGCGCCCTGGTCGAAGACTGGCAGGGAGCCCTGGACGGCACCCCGGCGGTCGCGCGGCAGATCCTCCGCAAGCTGCTCGTGAGCCCGATCAAGGTCACGCCCCTGGCCGAGGGCGGCTTCCGCTACGAGGCCGAGGGATCGTACTCGCGTCTGATCAGTGGCATCATCGGCGGCGCGGACCCCGGCACGCTGACCTGGGTGCGCCAGGAGGACGTGATCGAGAGCCGGAAGCAGGATCTTCGTCAGGAGCTGAAGGCCCTGGCCGCCGCCCAGGAACCCGCGCTGGCTCTCCGTGGAGCGGACGGTAGCCGTGGCCCGACTTCCTGACGTTCTACTCGAGCGCGACGGGCGCCGGGTGGATCGTGCCGAAGAAATACGTCGAGAAGGTCGGGGACGAAGGCTTCAAGAAGCAGCCGATCGGCGCGGGCCCGTACCGATTCGTCTCGTTCACGCCGGGGGTCGAGCTCGTGCTGGAGGCCGTCGATCAGTACTGGCGGAAATCGCCACAGGTAAGGCGCCTGGTCTTCAAGGCGATCCCGGACGCGTCCACGCGATTCGCCGCGCTCAAGCGCGGGGAGATCGACGTCAGCTACTGGATGACGGCGTCGCTGGGCGAAGAGCTCCGACGAACCCCGGGGCTCACGCTCAAGCCGGCGATCGCGAACAACTCCTACTGGGTGTACTTCGTCGACCAGTGGGACCCCAAATCACCGTGGCATGACCGCCGGGTCCGGCTCGCGGCGAACTACGCGATCGACCGGCAGGGGATCAATCAGGCCGAGACGCTCGGGTTTTCGCGGATGACATACAGCCTCATCCCCTCGCACTTCGAGTTCTTCTGGCAGCCGCCGGTCATCCCGTACGATCTCGCCAGAGCCAAACAACTCCTGGCGGAGGCGGGATATCCGAACGGATTCGACGCGGGCGATTTCACGTGCGACGCCGTTCACGCGGGCATCGCCGAACCCGTGGCCAATGATCTGCAGGCCGCCGGCATTCGCGTGAAGCTCCGGCCGCTCGAGCGGGCGTCGTACAACAAGGGACAGGTCGACAAGAAGTTCAAGAATCTCGTCCTGAGCGCGAGCGCGGCGTTCGGAAACGCGCCGACCAGACTCGAGGCCTTCGTGGCCGCGGGTGGCACCTACGTGTACGGAAGCTATCCCGACATCGACGGACTCTTCCGCGAGCAGGGAGCCGAGCGCGACCGCAAGCGTCGCGAGGCGACGCTCCACCGCATCCAGCAACTCATCCACGAGAAGGCGATGTTCGCGCCGATCTGGCAACTCGCGGCGATGGGTGGTTTTGGGCCGAGGGTGGAGGAATCAGGGCTCGGACTCATCACCGGCTTTCCATTCTCCGGTCCGTACGAGGACGTGAAGCTCAGGGGACAGTGAACCTAGAGTCTCCGATCTACCTCCGCTCGCGCCGGCAGCGACGGCTGGGCACCGCGCTTCGTGCACGCGAGCGCGGCGACCGTGTTCGCGAAGCGGAGCGCCGCCGGTAGAGCGCGGCGCTCGGCCAGCGCCACGGCGAGCGCGCCGTTGAAGGCGTCGCCGGCGGCCGTCGTGTCCACCGCCTCGACGCGCAGGCCCGGCACGCGATGCGAGCCCCCACGCCCACGGCAGAGCGCGCCGGCCTCGCCGAGTGTGACGATGACCGTGCCGGCGCCGCGCGCGACGAGCGCGTCGGCGGCCGCCTCGTCCCCGGCCACGCCGCCGAGCCGCGCGGCCTCGCCGGCATTGGGCGTCAGGTAGTCGACCAGATCCAGCCGATCGATCGGCGCGCGCGGCACAGGGGCGGGGTTGAGGATCGTCGTGGCGCCGCGCCCGCGCGCGAGCGCCAGCGCAGCGGTGACGCACTCGAGCGCAATCTCACACGAGGCCACGACCACCTCGGCCCACGCGAAGTCCTCGGCGCGCGCCTGCACATGCGCCACGGTCAGCGCGCGGTTGGCGCCCGGTGCGACGCCGATCTGGTTGCGCCCCGCGCGGTCCACCAGGATCAGCGCGGTACCGGTCGCGCCCTGCTGCGTCGTCACGATCCCCTCGACGCCGATGTCTTCCTCCGAGAGCGCCGCGCGGACCTCGCGGCCCGACGGATCGTCGCCGACGCAGCCGATCAGCCGCACCTCGGCGCCGAGCCGGCGCGCCGCCACCGCCTGGTTGGCGCCCTTGCCGCCGCGCGCGACGAGCAGCGTGCCCTCGGTGACGGTCTCGCCGGGCTCGGGCAGGCGCTCGAGCGCGACCGTGAAGTCGACGTTGGCCGAGCCGACGACTAGGACGCGGGGCATAGTCGGTCGAGGAACAGCTTCAAAAAGCGCCGGGCGTCCACGACGCGCGCGAAGCGGCAGTTGGGCTCGCCGGCGGCGCGCCGCGTCTGGCCGTCGGGGCCGATGGCGAGGCGGACCGCCTCCCACTCGACCAGCGTCGGATCGAGGGCGACGCCGACCGCGAGCGGGTCGTGCAGGTCCATGCCGCGCTTGCCGTGTGCGAGGTCGATCCGCAGCGCGTACTCGGCGATGCGGCGCACGCGGTCGGCGAACGGCGGCGGCGCGCCCGCGAGCGCGGCATTCAAAGCGGCGGCTTCCAGGGTGGCCTGGCGCGTGGCGTCCAGCGGCACCAGGTCGAGCCGCAGGCCGGCGTCGAGCACGCGGGCGAGCGCCTCGGGATCGACGTGGGCATTGAACTCGGCGTCGGGCGTCACGTTGCCGGGCACGTCCACCGCGCCGCCCATCGCGACCACGCGGCCGGCGCCGAGGAGCGCCGCCGCGTCCGCCTCGACCGCGAGGGCCAGGTTGGTCAGCGGACCCAGCGCGACGATCGTGAGGTCGCGCCCGTAGCGGCGCGCCGCGTCCACGATGACCCGGGGCGCGGCGACCGGGGCGAGGCGCGGCTCGACGGGCGGCCAGTCCGGCAGGTCGCCGAGCCCGTCGGCGCCATGGTAGGGCGCGGTCGTCAGCGGCCGCGCCAGGGGCGACGCGGCGCCGGCCGCCACGAGCGGCGGGGGCGCGGGGCGGCGCAGGTCGAGGAGCCGGAAAACGTTGCGGGTGCCCGCCTCCAGCGGGGCGTTGCCGGCGACGACCGTGACCACGTCCACCGTCCACTCCGGCGAGCCCCAGGCCAGCAGCAGGGCCAGCGCGTCGTCGATGCCGGGATCGGTGTCGATCAGCGCGCGGCGCCTCGAATCGGTGGTCACGGAGAAGGCATCCTATACAATGACAGCCAACCCGTCGGGAAGGGAGGAGCCTGGATGGACATCGAGATCCTCTATTGCGGCGAGTGAAACTACCTGCCTCAGGCCTCCAGTTTGCAGGCCGCCATCAAGGACAAGTACGG